>Ga0111538_10011761_pt1 | contig 11581 bp, 8 predicted proteins | sample SoiMethybrSBSTD1_FD_79669 | JGI IMG/M metagenome (GOLD analysis project Ga0111538, IMG submission 79669) | Bulk soil microbial communities from a Populus tree surrounding site in Tennessee, USA - Soil MetaG P. TD hybrid SBSTD1 (version 2)... | ecosystem: Environmental > Terrestrial > Soil > Tree...
CCTCCATCGGCCGCAGGCGGTTGCCGTGGACGAGCCGATGGTGGGGTTGGATCCGCGCGGCGCCCGACTGATCAAGGACGTGTTCAGACGCATGAGCGAACGCGGAGTCGCGATCCTGATGAGCACGCACACGCTCGAAGTCGCGCAGGAGATGTGCCATCGCGTCAGCATCATTCAGAAGGGACGCATCATCGCGCACGGCACGGTGGACGAGGTCAAGCAGATGGCTGGCAGCAGCACTGACGAGCACCTCACGTCAGTGTTCTTGAAGCTCACCGGCGGCAGCGCGCTGCAGGAAATCGACGAGATCTGATGGACGTCGTTTTCCCGTACCTTCTCCTGCCTCACCTCTGGTCGTCGCGCAACCGCGTGCGCCAGCGCGAGAAGGGCGACCTCCTTCGCGGGATCGTCTTCGGCTCGATTGCCGTGGTCGTGTCGGCCGCCCTGTTTTACGGCGCCTACTGGGTGACCACGCAGCTGTCGGCGTACGAGGAGTTCGGTGACTACCTGCTCCGGCTCGGCTTGTCGTGGTTGTTCCTGACCTTCCTGGCGTTCCTCGCGTTCAGCGGCGTCGTCACGTCGCTCTCGACCTTCTTTCTATCCGACGATCTCCGGCTGCTCATGGCGAGCCCGGTTGCGCCACGACGCTTCTTTCACGCGCGTTTCGCGCGCACCGTCGGGTCCGCATCATGGATGGTCGTGATCTTCATGGCGCCGGTGCTCATGGGCATCGGTGTCGGGCGATGTGCGCCGCTCGCGTTCTATGCGACCACGATTGCCACGGTCATCCCGTTTTCGATCATTCCCGTCGCACTCGGCTCGGCGTGCACGTTGTTCGTGGTGAACGTGTTTCCTGCAAAGCGCGCGCGTGACCTGCTCATGCTGATGGGCCTCGTGTTTGCCGCTGCCGTGGTCCTGCTCCTGAGGTTCATCCAGCCCGAGCGCCTGCTGAAGGTCGAGTCGCTGCCGGACATCACGGACTTCTTTGCCACGCTGCAGTCGCCGATAACGCCCATGCTGCCGTCGTTCTGGGCCGGTGAATCGCTCTTTGCCGCCGTGCAGGGCGGGTTCGACTGGCTGCATCAGAGCGCGCTGTGGACGACAGCGGGGGCGTTGACGGTGCTCGTCGGCGCTGCTCATGGGCGCTGGCATTTCGCCGGCTACAGTCGGTCGCAGGAAGCCCCGAAGACACGGTTCGCGCACTTCCGCACGCTCGATCTGATCGCGGCGGCGCTGCCGCTGACGCCGGTCCGTCGTCAGCTGCTCGTGAAGGACGTCAAGATCTTCTTGCGTGACGTCAGCCAATGGGTGCAGCTGTTGCCGCTGCTGGCGCTGGTGCTGTTGTATCTCTACAACTTCCGCGTGCTCGACCTCGATCGCATCCCGTACATGAGCGGCTTCATCAAGAACGTCTACGCGTTCATCAACCTCGGGATGGCTGGCTTTGTGATGGCGACCGTCGCGGTCCGCTTCGTGTTTCCGGCGGTATCTGCTGAAGGCTCCGCGTTCTGGATCATCAGGACCTCGCCGATCTCGATGCACGACTTTCTCTGGTCGAAGTTCTGGACGGCACTGCTGCCCGTGGTTCTCTTCACTGAAGCACTGACCATCGCGGCGAATCAGTTGCTGGGTGTCGATCCGTTCCTGAAACTGGTGGCGGCCGCGACGATCCTGTTCCTGTCCTTCGCCCTGGTCGGTCTGGCCTGCGGCCTGGGCGCACGTTACCCGCGCTTCAACGCCGACGCGACTCAGGCCGCCGGCTCATACGGCGGCGTGATGTTCATGATTGCGGCCGTCGCGCTCATCATTGCCACGATCGTGCTCGTCGGCTGGCCATCCTCACTCTACCTGATGGCCCAGACGGGGCGGTTTCGCTACCGTCTGACGCCCGAGCGCTACGCGATGATTGCGGCGAGCTTCAGCGCCGCGGCGGCGATCAGTGTCGCGACATGGTCGCTGGCGATGAAGTCCGGCGTGAGAGCGCTCGACGCGATGAGGAAGTGACCCGCCGCGGTACGGCTGCTCTCAACTTGTCCGACTGATGACGCGTATCAGCTCAGATACGTTTTTCACCTTCTCGAAGCCGTGAATGACGCGCAGGCTCTCCTCGATGCGCGCCGCTGCCAGTTTCGACTCGGGCATCAGCGTGCGGTACTTCGCGTCCACGTCGCTCCACTCGATGCCGCGCGGCGCGGACCCGCGCGGCGCATCGACGGTGCTGGTAAACCTGGCGCCTGACCTGGTGACGACCGTCACCGTTCCGCCCCAGCCCCATTCGTATTTCACCGCCGGTGGCGCCGGATCGACTTCGACGAGATCCATGAGCCGGGTCACGACCGGGTTGAAGATCTTCGACTCAGTCGCGTGGACCCACGTGAAATCCTTGTCGGCCACAGCCGATGCGACGAAGTACGGCAGGCTGTGTATGGCCTCGACCAGGTCTTTGGGACGCCGGCTCCCGCCGACCGTCGTTCGATTCGGACCAGCTATGAGAATCTTGGCGACGTCTTCCGGCGGTGCGTTTGCCTTACGGGCCGCATTGACGGCTGCCTCCACCGTTCCCGAAAACGGGTGTGCCCCCGGCCACAGCTTGACCGCGTAGAACTGGGCGATGTCCCAGTCTTTGCCGAGATCGGTGGTGAGGCTCTCGACCGCTTGCTTGCCGCCGCCAAAGACGTCCACAAAGCCGCCCGGCCCGTCGATGATGTCCTCGTTCACGGTGTATCCGCGACCGGCCGCCAGCGCCGCGTTGACGGCACAGAGTGCCGCATTGGCGCCCATGTACTCGCGCGCCCAGCTGTCAGTGCCGATCGCGATTCCGCCCATCGAGACGGCGGCGATTCCAAGCGCGTGCGCCATCTGCTCGTCGGTCAGCTTGAGGAGTTTCGCCGCGGCGACGGCGCCCCCGAACGCGACGATCTGAGAGGCGTGCACCCCGGCACGGCCGCCGCGACGCGTATCGCCGATCCGGCCGGCAGCCTCATAGCCGATGACCATCGCCAGCAGGAGTTCCTGGCCGGTGGCACCCGTCTGTTCTGCCAGGGCCAGTCCGGCCGCGGCGAGCGTCGTGCCTTCGTGCGCGGTGTTGCGGATATCGCTATCGTCCGAGGCTGCCGCATCGCTGAGTGCCGCGTTGACGCGTGCGGTCTCGTGCACGGGGAGCTTCGTCCCGTCGAACCAGATCGTCGCCTGCGGCTTCCCGCCACCCTCTTTTGCCAGATCGCGGAGGATGCGGGCCGAGTCGATGAGCGAGCCTGGCGCGGCGCTCGCGAACGTGCTCGCAAGGATCATCTTCGCGTGTTCGATCGCCTTCGGCGGCAGCTCGCTGTATCTCGTCTTGTTGAGGAACTGGGCCAGCCTCAGTGCTCTGTTGGGCGGCGGAACTCGTGTGCCGCCGGCGGCCTGTTGACGGCCGAACAGTTCAACCGGCAAGGATGCCGCTATCCCGAGAACGCCGCCCGCCGTGACAGCGCCACGGAGAAGCATGCGCCGCCCGTGATTGATCGGCTTCGTTCGTGGCTGGGCGTCTCGATTGGGATCGTGTGGCATGGTCAGTACTCCGTGCGTGATCAGATTGCGGCGCCGAAACGGCTGGTTGAGTCTACGTCAAGCACACGCAAACAGGTCGTGTTCGTGATGAAGAACGGCGTGGTCATCAAACCCTGACAACCAGCCCGTCGGGATCGATTACCATTCCGCCAGCGGTCTGGAGGCCTCTCATGCGAGTCATGATCGTGTCGGCCCTCCTTGCGTTGTCCGGTCCTCTTCTCGCCCAGGCGCCGGCTCCTTCTCTCAAAGTGAACTTCACCGCGTCAGCGGACGACTTCCGCGCCGCCACCGAGGAGTACCGCGAGATCTGGGCCAAGGAAGGCACCCGCATCGTCGCGGCAATGGAGCGTGCAACGGGGCTTCACTTCGAGCCCGGGCCCATCGAAGTATCCGTCTACGAAGGGACGAGCTACTCGGGTGAACGGGGAGGGCGGCCGATGCTCCTCCGAGCGAGCTATCAGACGGACACCAAGCGCGGCACGCTGGTCCACGAGCTCGGCCATCGCCTGGCGGCCGACGTGCCGTTCAAAAGCGATCATCACGAGCTGATCTTTCTCTTCGTGTACGACGTGTGGGTCGATCTGTGGGGCCAGGAGTTTGCCGACTCGCAGGTCAAGGTCGAAGGCCTGCGCAAGGGTATCGTCGACTACGAGGGCATCTGGAAGAGGACCCTGGCGATCCCCGCCGCTGAGCGAGCCAGGCGCTTACGGGAGATCACGGGTCAGAACCGCCTTCAATGACCTCGGGCAATCAGGATTTTCTGGCGAACGCCGCCTCACTGAAAGCACGGAAGCGACCACGGTGAGCTGACGCGGACCGGTGCCGCGCGGCGATCGGTCAGCACGCGATAGCGGCCCTCCGCAGCGGTCACTTCGCCCGCGACGGTGTATTGCTCCGCCAGGTGTGCCGCGAGCAGCGGGTGATCGTGCACGAACGATTGTTCGTAACTCGCGACATCGGTGATGACGATCGGAACGGCCTGCGCCTTGAGGCGCGCCAGCGCGACCGCCTCCTCTGCGGGCGACGAGAAGAATCCCGGGTAGAAGAACGCGAGGCCCGCCGCAAACGGGCGCTCGGCGTAGAAATACACCTCCGGTGCAAACCAGGTGAGCAGCAGCCGATCGTCGGGCTTGGTGCACTCGCGCACGTACTGCGTCAGTTCCTTCAGTTCGCGTAGCTCGTCGCCCGATGTCAGCCAGCCTTTAATGGGTGGCTGTGCTGTGAAATCGCTGATGGTCCGTCGTGCGCCTCGCGCCATCACGCGCGGGCCTTCAACGACCCCGGTTTTTTCCAGGGCGCGGTGCAGGCTGCCAAGTTCTGCGGCGCTCATCAGCGTTGCGCCCGCGGCCATGACGGCGATGAGGATGGCCGTGGCGGCGACCACGGAACGCGCCCACGGTGCGCGCCGCCGGTCGGTCAACTCCGCGGCCCGCACCGACAGCGTCGGCCAGAAGCGCCCGACCAGCCAGGCCGTGAGAATCAAGGTGACGGCCGACGCATCGGCGAGCCGAACGTCGAGTGGGTCCCGCAGAAATCCCTGGTTCGTCGCAACACCCAGGACGGCCGCGGCAACCACGACCGGCGCCGCCATCTGTCCTCCGCCGAAGCCCCACGATGGTCGCAGCCACCCGGCGCCAAGAAGCACGAGCACCACGAGCGGCACCCACGTGAACAACAGATACATCCACGCGATAGCGTTCTCGCGCTTGAGCAACGCCGTCGCCCAGCCCGCGCCTCGCCGACTGGCCACCCGTCCCAATTGCTCCAGCATTGTTTCGTTGACGCCAGATACCTGTGATGCCGCGCGGTCGATACCCGCCGTATCCTCAACCTCTCGCTGGTTGATCAAGCTCCGCACATTGCCCGCTGACTGATCGTCCAGGCGGTATTGCCACGTGTGATCCCGTACAAAAGCGGGTTGTTCGAGGCCGTGCTCTCTTTCGATGCGGGCGCGAGTGGCGGCGTCGATCGTCGCCGCCCAGCGCACGTTGATGGTCGGCGCTTGCGGGACGCGCGGAACCAGGTCGAATTGCGGCGCCAGTTCGACGCGCCGTCCCCGGTATTCAGCCTCGGTGAACGCAAGCCCCGCTCGCACGTAGTTGACGAGTCCGACGTTCCATTGCACGTATGCAAAGAAGGGCAGGAGCAGCAGGGCGACACATCCCGAGTAAATGGCGACTTGTGTCGCTCCTTTGGGCCAGTGAAGGAGCGCAACCAGCACGCTCGCTCCTGCCCAGATGTATGCACCGTGATCGTGTCGCACGAGGAACGCAATCGCCGTGCATGCGGCCAGCACGATCAGGCTCTTTCGCGACTGTCGATCGGCGTAGCGCCAGAACGCCCACACCGCGAGGAGCGGCAACACGATTTTCGGGGCGCTGTAAAGCCGAGGCGCGATGACCACCTGGATCAGCGCAGCGATCAGCCCAACGAGCAGCGAGCCGGACGCTCGTTTCGCGAGGTAACACGTCAGCGCCGCGCCGGCAGACAGAAGCGTGAAGGACAGCACCGCCTCGGCCCACGCCCCGCGACCGAGCAGCAGCTGCGCCGCAGCGGACGCGAGATATGTGAGCGGCATCCCCGGATCGACGAAGTCGCGAACCGGCAGATCACCAGCGAGCACCTGGTTCGCCCACGCCAGGTGCATGTACTGATCGTTATGGAAATTCGTCGTCGACAGCAGCCGGAAGAGCCAGCTGGCGGCGAACACGAGCGCGAGAATCCACGCGTCCGTGGACATTCCTCGCCTCGCCTGCGCTCTCGCCTGATTGTCAGCCTGGTGCATCACGCCAGTTCGCTCGCACACGAGGCTGCACCGAGGAGACCGGCCTCCGGGTTCAGGATGATCTTCACCGGGACTCTCGCGAGCATCTCCTGCATGGGCGCTTTGTCGCGGAACGCTACCATGAAAGCGCCACTCTGGATCGCCGGCATGATTTTGGGCGCGATGCCGCCACCCACGTAGATTCCCCCGAGCGCCAGCCCGCGAAGGGCAAGGTTTCCCGCCTCCGCTCCATAAGCGCTGACGAACATCTGAAGTGCCTCGGCGCATCCCTGGCACCGGCCGGACAGGCCTGCCCTCGAAATGGCCGCCGGGGCGTCCGGCGCCTCGAGGTCGTCGACCACCGCGCACTCGCCGCCGCGATGCGTCAGCCGATAGAGGTTCACGAGGCCGGGTCCGCTGAGCACCTGTTCCACTTCCGCGCGTCCAAACCTCTCGCGCAGCATGCGCACGAGCTCCGCCTCGCGATCCGTGCGGGCGGCGAAATCGGCATGTCCGCCTTCAGACGGAGCCGGGATCAAACGCCCGCCGCGGCGATGCAAATGCGCCTGCCCCAACCCGGTGCCTGCCGCAATCACTGCCGCACCTGCCGCGGTGTCTTCCGTTCCTTCCTGCAGCACGGACACTTCGTCGGCTTCCAGGATCTCAATCGAGAACGCGATGGCTTCGAGATCGTTCAACAGCCGCACGTGCGGTATCTGAAAGTGATCGCGAATGTCGCCCGCCACGACATCCCACCCAACGTTGGTCAGTTTCGCGCGGTCGTGGACGACCGGGCCCGCGACGCCGAACGCTGCCCCGCGAATCGACGCGTCGGGTTTCACGTCGCGCACGAACTCATCAAGGAGGTCGATGAATGAGGAGTACGCAGTGGTCTCGTAGCTCCGCGTCGCTCGCGCGACGGGCCTGCGAGCCCTGGGCTCGAACAGTCCGAGCAGCGTCTTGGTCCCACCGACATCGCCCGCCAGCACCATGAGTGGATTATAGTGAGTGACGCAGTGGCCACCCCTGGTCCCAGCGCAGTCTCCCGTCGTCAAGTACTCGAGCGGCACACGAATCTGCGCGATGACCATCTCCGTTACATGCAGAAGTGGGGACTCATCCAGCCCGCCCATCGGGCGCACGGCGAAGTCTTTTACGCCTTCGGCGATCTGGCCACAATCCGCCAGGCTGACAGCGAGCTGGGAGAGGGCGTCAGCTTCCGGGCTGTGCTTCGAAACCTGCTGGCGTCGCGGCACGGGCAGTTGACGTTCGACTTTCGACTCGCTGCCCCCGCGGCGAAGATTCTTCACCTGAAGCGACCCGAAGCGCCGCCGCTGGCCGCTTTGATGGGAGCCGAACCCGCGGATGACGCGCTGGCCGCCGAGCAGGAGTTCGCGCTGGCATCGAGCCTCGACAACGGCGATCCTGATCACTTCGACGACGCGCTCGACGCGTATCGCCGCACGCTCGAGATCGATCCGTACCTGGTGCCCGCGCTCATCAACCTCGCGAACATCCACTACGCGCGAAACGAAATGGCGGAAGCACAGGCGCTGTACGAGCGCGCCATCGCGCTCGAGCCCGACGTCTTCGAGTCGCATTTCAACCTGGGCAACATCTTTCACGACCTCGGCCGCTACAAGCCCGCGCAGGAGTGCTATCGCGAGGCGCTCCGCATAAACCCGACATACGCCGACGCGCACTTCTACCTGGCCGTCTCACTCGAGAAGAGTGGTCTCTCGCAGGAGGCGCGGCTGCACTGGCGCGCCTATCAGGAACTGGCCCCCGACGGCGAGTGGGTGCATCTGGCGCAGGAGTTTTCCGATTAAGCGAAACGTCGACCACTTCCACAATCCAACATCCAACGCCAAATCAGGTTGATCGTTGGGAATCGGCGGTTGGGAATTGGGAGTTGATTGAGATCAGACTAGTACCGATATTCGTCGGGATTCCGTTTCTTTGGCGCGCGCCGAAGCTTGTAGTACTGACAGTCCACGCACCACGCTTCGGGATCGAAGCCTGACGTTCCCGCGTACGGTTTGACTTCTCGATGCGTGCAGAACGCCGCGGTGCTTTCTTCCGCGGGTTGCTGCCACCGGCACGAATTGAAGCGAGTGGCGCCCGCCGATTGCGCGATTGCCGGCTGCGCGGCCGGCTCACCACCGCCTGGAGGATCTTCGGCAGGCGGGTCCATCGGACCGTTACTGAAGTTGGACTCCAACAGCTTTCTCCAGCGCGCGAAGCGCGCGTAATTCTTCGGGCGCGACCAGTGTCAGAGCGCTTCCCGTGGCTTCGGCACGCCCCGTTCGTCCGACACGATGGACGTACGCTTCCGGCGTATCGGGCACCTCGTAGTTGACCACGTGCGCGATGCCATCGATGTCCAGCCCGCGGGCGGCCACGTCGGTCGCGACAAGAACTGGATACGTGCCCGTCCGAAATCCTTCCACGGCTGCCATTCGCTGCTGCTGCGTGCGATCGGCATGCAGCGAGGCGGCGCGAATGCCCATTGTGCTCAGTCGCTGCGCCAGCCGTTCGGCGCCGATCTTGGTGCGGCAGAAGATCAGCACCGGACCCATCGCTTCGTCTCGCAGCCAGCGCGCCAGCCACTGCGTCTTCTCACCGGATGCCATCGTCTGCACGGCATGCGAGATCGTCTGTGCCGGCCCACCTCGACGCCCGACCTGAATGTACTTCGGCCCGTGCAGGAACTCCTGCGTGAGCTTCAGGACTTCCGCAGGCATCGTCGCCGAAAAGAGCAAGGTCTGGCGCGATTCCGGCAAAGACGAGAGGATGCGCTGCACGTCGGGCCAGAACCCCATGTCGAGCATGCGATCGGCTTCGTCGAGGACGAGGACTTCGAGCCCGCTGAAGTCGGTCGACTCATGACGCATGTGATCCATCAGGCGGCCCGGCGTGGCCACGACGATGTCGACGCCGGCGCGGAGGGCCCGCTCCTGGATATCCATCGGCACGCCACCGAACACCGCGATGCTCGACACGGCCGTGTGGTACGTGAGTCCCTGCACCTGATCCTCGATCTGCACGGCGAGCTCGCGCGTGGGCGCCAGCACGAGGGTCCGCGTCCGAGGCGGCTGCGGCGCCGGCTCGTTCAGGAAACGCTGAAGAATGGGCACGAGGAACGCCGCCGTCTTGCCGGTTCCGGTTTCCGCGCATGCGATCACGTCGCTGCCCGAGAGCGCCTCCGGAATCACGCCACTTTGGACGGGCCTCGTCTCGACCCAGCCGAGATCGCGGATTCCGCTCAGCAGTCGCGCGTCGAGTGACAGCTTGTCGAAGGGGATTGGCGCTGGATCGAAGAGCACCGGCTCGTACGGAAGCACCGCTGGTTCGGGCGTTGGTGCCTTGATCGGTCGCGTTGATCGACGAAATGGCGGCTGATGGCGGCCGCGACGTTTCGGTGGTGAAGGGGTACCGCTTTTGCTCAAATGACTTTACTGGTGGTGTTCAAGTGAACGAGTTACCTGGCTCGGAACGTAATGATGCCGCGGACCGGATCGTACGGGGATACGCCAACGGTGACGCGATCGCCGGGAACGACTTTGATCCTGAAGCGCCGCATCCGGCCGCTCAACTGCGCCAGGACTTCATGCCCCGCGTCGCACTGGACGCGGTACAGCCCACCTGAGTGAACCGCAACCACGGTTCCCTGCATGTCAATCAGATCGTCTTTACTCAATTAATTGGGTCCTTGTGGCCGAAGTAGCGTGTCCGGGCTCAGCCGGACCATCAAACTAAACGAGCAATAAGAGTGCCACATCGCGCATTCGCTTGCAACTCGCGTGTTTTCAGGAGTTAAAACGGGCTTCTAGAGATCGCGAACTGCTTGTTCGACCAGAGCCGCGAGTGACGCGTAATCGGCACCATGCAGTCGGAGCGGCGCACCGAATGCGACACGGACTCGCCCCGGCCGCACGAACGAGCTGCCGACCGGGAGGAGCTTGTCTACGTCATCGATACGGACGGGCACGATCGGCACGTCGAGACGCGAGGCGATCATCCCGATACCGCCGCGAAACGGTTTGATATCGCCGGTCGACGAGCGCATCCCCTCGGGAAAGATCAGGATGGACCAGCCTTCGCCCGTCAGCTCACCGATGTACTGCAACGTCTGCCTCGCGCCCGCCTCACGTTGGGGCAGCGGAAACGCGTTGAAGTAGAAAGCCGCCAGAGAGTAGTTGAGCGTGTTTGTGAAACGCTCTCTCCACGTGAATTCGTCCGGAAAGAAGTGGGCTTTGAAGAATTCTTTCGCCATGGCGGGAGCGACTCTGGCTCGCCACCGGCCGGGGAGCGCGGCAAGGATCACCGGAACGTCCATGTGGCTCTGATGGTTCGAGGCGAAGACGACAGGTCCCGAGAGGTCGCGAAGATGCTCGAGCCCCTGGACCGTGCTGTGTGCGAAGACGCGAGCGAGAGGAAGGATCCAGGTGGCCTGTGAAAGGCGACGAATGAGCGGAACCGGCCAGCGCCGGTTCCAGGCCGGAAAATCTACCGGCTCGTCGACGGCCTCTGGCGTCGTGTTTCCTTGTTCGACGAGTTGCTTCAGGTCGCCGATGCTGGCGATGTCAGCAAAACGACCTTCATCGATTCGCGTCTGAAAGCGATCCTCGAGCGCCACCATCAGCTCGACGCGCTCGAGCGAGCTCAGGCCCAGTTCGTCGAGAGTCGTGGACCCGCCGACGGCGCGACCGTGCGCGAATCGTCCGACCAGCGCTTCGAATGAATCTGAAACAGGAAGGGAAGCGGTCGAGACACCCGACTGAACCCAGTCGCGGATGGCGCGTCGTTTCAGTTTTTTCGTGCCTTCCGTTCGAGGCAGCTGTGAGGTGGGCCAGACTGACGACGTCCTGATCCGCTGATGATCCTGCAGTTCCGCGTTCGCGTGCCGTACGATCTCGTGCGGATCGACATTGGGCTCGAGGACGAGCACGGCATGCACGCGCTCCTCGGCGCCATCCACGAGACCGACCACGGCGGACTCACGGACGCCTGCTTGTGCGTCAAGAACACGCTCGACGTCTTCGGGAAACACGTTGAGCCCGTCGGGCCGCACGATCATTTCCTTCTTGCGACCCTTGATAAACAGGCGGCCCTGCGCGTCGCGCTCGCCAATATCTCCGGTGTGCAGCCAGCCGTCGTCGTCAAACACTCGGGATCCGGGATCCGGGATCCGGGATTCGGGCGAACCTGAACTCACATCGGATCCCGAGTCCCGAGTCCCGAGTCCCGAGTCCCGAGTCCCGGATC
>Ga0111538_10011762_pt1 | contig 11581 bp, 9 predicted proteins | sample SoiMethybrSBSTD1_FD_79669 | JGI IMG/M metagenome (GOLD analysis project Ga0111538, IMG submission 79669) | Bulk soil microbial communities from a Populus tree surrounding site in Tennessee, USA - Soil MetaG P. TD hybrid SBSTD1 (version 2)... | ecosystem: Environmental > Terrestrial > Soil > Tree...
CCGGGATGTCGTCTGGACCACGGACAACGCCGTGGTGGCCACAGTCGCAGAACAGCAGAACCAGGACGCGTCGGTGAGCGCCGTCGCCCTTGGCACCGCGCATATCACGGCGACGACCGAAGGCGTGAGCGGCTTCGCCACCATCACGGTCGAAGCGCCGATCAATGCCGTGACCGTCGCGCCAGCCTCGGTTCAGATGGCTGCAGGACAAACGCGAACAGTCGTAGCCAACACGATCGATGCGGCTGGGAATCCAGTGGCGGGTCACCTCATCACCTGGACGTCCAACGCGCCAGGAATTGCTTCAGTCGCTCCGCCGTCGCAGGTGTCCCCTTCAACGGTCACGATTTCCGGCTTGGCCATTGGCACCACGACCATCACGGCGGCATCGGAAGGGAAGTCCGCCGTCGTTAACGTGACCGTGACCTCGGCGTCGATCGCCGTATCGTCGGTCTCTATCAGCCCCACGTCCGCCTCGACCGACGTCGGAACAGCGGTGTCGCTGACCGGGAGGACATTCGCTGGCTCGCCACTATTTGAAGTGACTGGACGCGGAGTGTCGTGGCGCAGCCTGAACACCGCGGTGGCAACCGTCGGCAGCGGAGGCGGGTCACCTTCCACCGTCAGCGTGACGGGCGTTTCCGCCGGCACAGCCACGATTGAAGCAACGTCCGAGGGTGTCACCGCAACCGCATCCATCACGGTCACGGCTCCGCCACCGCCGCCACCGCCGACGCCGCGAATCGCGTACGCGCTGGCGGATCGCCCGCAGCCAATTCCGACAACGTACAGCGCCAGTCCGCTGTTCTCCTACAACTCGCGTGGCCCGTCGATCAGCATCAGCCGCACCGCTCAGGGGCGGTATCGCGTCAACTTCCCCGGGCAACTGGCGGCCGGTGAAACCGAAACGGTGCTGGTCAGCGCTTACGGCTTCACGAACAACACCTGCAAGGTTGCCTCATGGCAGAACGGCCCGAATGCCGGCATCGACGTCGATGTCAGCTGCTATACGTTAGGCGGCCTTGACCAGGACGAGATGTTCACGATCACGTTGCTGGGCAACGATGCGCTCAGCGGTCGCTTCGGGTTCGGGTTCGCCAATCAGTCGGGGCAGATGGTCGCGTATACACCAGCAAAGACCGCAACCACCGGCACGGGACCGATCTCGGTCAGGAAGGACTCGACGGGCGCTTACACGGTCTCACTCACCGGTGTTGGCGTGGCCAACAATGAAGCGAGCGGCATCATGGTGACGGCGGCCGGCGCCACCAGGGATCGTTGCCAGCCTTCCGACGTGCTGACCAGCAATACGTTCCACGTGAATTGCTGGCAGCCCGTGATCGACGAGAACATCCCCTCCGATGCGACGTTCGTATTCGTCATGCTGACGCGCGGCCGCACGGGACAACGAGCTGCATATGCGTATGTGGACGACAGCGCCGTCATCAACTCAGGGGGAACGCTCGTCCTGCCTGGTTCAGTGAGCTACAACTCCAGCGGTGGAAACGTCCGCGTGGTGCGCACCGGCGTGGGTGCGTACAACGTCTACTTTTCGCAGTTGTTGGCAGGAGGGACCACGCAACGGTTCGGCGTGAGCGTCGTCGACCAGGATGAAGACGACTCGGGACTCTGCAGCATTGTGGACTGGTCACCCTCGGGCGCGGACCTTCTCGCTCGCGTGCAGTGCTTCCATGAAGATGCAACTGTTGATGACGAAGCGTTCTTCATCATTGTTATCGAGTAGTCAGCGAGACGTCCTGAAATCCAAAGCTCGAAGCTGCCCGGAAGGCCCTGAAGCGATTGCAGTCGCGATGAGCGTGCGGAACGCGTTCCAACGCTTCCGGGCGCGTTGTCAGGATGATGGGCGCGAACTGGTGGATGGTGATAGTGGGGGGTGCTCGCTGCCATCGCTTCCGCTGCCGTGGTCGGAATTGACGCGTATCACGTCCTCGTCGAAGTCGATGTGGCCGCCGGGCTGCCGCAGTGGACGATCGTTGGCTTGCCGGTTGGAGCCGTCAAGGAGAGTCGAGAGCGGGTTTCGGCCGCGCTGACGAATTCGGGGTTCCAGGTCCCTCCGCGACGCATAACGATCAACCTCGCCCCGGCCGACACGCGCAAGGAAGGAACGGCGTTCGACCTGCCCATCGCGCTCGGCATCCTCCTCGCCACGGGACAACTCCGGGAAGACGCGGCCGGGCGCATCGTCGCCCTCGGGGAGCTGGGGCTCGATGGGTCGATCAGGCCCGTGCGCGGTGTACTGCCCGTGGCGCGCCTGCTGGCACAAGCGAACGGCCAGACGCTGGTGGTCCCGGCGCCTAACGTCCCTGAAGCGGCGCTCGTCTCGTCGCTCCGGCTCAGCGCCACGTCGACGCTGTCGGAGCTGGTGGACGCCCTGCGGCGCGAACGCCTGCCATCGCCAGCGGCGGCACCACTGCCGTGCGGCGACCACTCGGAAGGGGTCGACATGGCGGACGTGGCCGGCCAGCCCATCGCGAAACGCGCGCTCGAAATCGCCGCGGCCGGCGGACACGCGGTCCTGATGATCGGGCCGCCGGGCGCGGGCAAGACGATGCTGGCCCGCCGATTGCCAACGATCCTTCCGGCGTTAGGCGAAGCCGAAGCGCTCGAGGTCGTGGCCATCCACTCGGTGGCCGGGCTGGTGCCGCCGGGCGAGCCGCCGTCGGGTCGCCGCCCATTTCGCGCCCCGCATCACACGCTGTCAGCCGCGGCGCTCATCGGCGGCGGAACAGGCCCCAGGCCCGGGGAAGTGAGCCTCGCGCACCACGGTGTGCTGTTCCTCGACGAACTGCAGGAGATGCCGCGTCATGTTCTAGACTCGCTCCGGCAACCGCTGGAAGAAGGGCGTGTCGTGATCTCCCGTGCCGCGCGCTCGATCGCCTTTCCGGCGCGCTTCACGCTGGTCGGTGCGATGAATCCCTGTCCATGCGGCAGGGCAGGGAGCTCGAACGGGAGTCCCTGCGCCTGCTCAGCGACCGACATCACGCGCCACCAGGCGCGCATTTCCGGGCCGTTGGCCGATCGGATCGACATGACCGTCCGCGTGCCGGCCGTCCCGCTGCGGGTGCTCGCCGATAACAGCAGGGCAGAATCCTCGTCGGCCATCCGCGACCGTGTCGAGCTGGCCCGCGCTCGTCAGGCAGTTCGCTATCGTTCGTTTGCCTCTGTCACCTGCAATGCGCATGTCCACGGCCGCTGGCTCGACGCGCACGGCGGCGTGGATTCCAGCGCGCGCGAGCTGCTCGCGACCGCGGCGAGTCGGCTCCAGCTCTCAGCGCGCGGGTATCACCGGGTGCTCAAGGTGGCTCGAACCATCGCGGACCTCGATGGCGACGCCGGAATCCAGCACCGTCACGTCGCCGAGGCGTTGCACTACAGGGCCGACCAGCCCGACGTCTGACGCGCGGACATCTCCTCCTCTACCGCCGATCGCAGGATGCTCATGAAGTCCTGCGCGTTGGTCACCACCCCAACCGCCTGGTGCGTCCCGCGATCCTTCAACTTGCTCACCAGGAACTCACTGGCGTCCACGCAGATGGTCGGCAATTCGACGATCCCGCGTTCGGGATCCTCGTAATACGCCGGCAGCATGTTGCCCACGGCGATCGAGTGGAGCGCCGTAGCGACCATCACCGCCATCGTCGCCTTCACGGTGTGGCGTCGCATCGCGTCCTGCGCCGCGACGGCGTCGGTGTAGACGTCAGGCAGCGGGCCATCGTCGCGAATCGAACCGCCGAGCACGTACGGGACTTCCTCGATCACACAGGCGTGCATGATGCCGTCGGGGATGAGACCATCGCGAACCGCCTTTCCGATCGATCCGGCACGCCTGACCGTATTAATTGCACGCATGTGCGCCGAGTGACCGCCCTCGGTCGGTGCGCCTTCGGCGGTCATGCCTAACGTGGTACCGACGATCGCGGCCTCGATGTCGTGCACGGCCACCGCGTTGCCCGCCAGCAGCGCCTGCACGAACCCGTGCCGGATGAACCAGACGAGGTTGTCGCGCGCCCGCGAGTGCACGAGCGCGGGACCGGTCACCCAGACGATGTATCCCTCGCGCCGGCGCTCGGCGACGAGCATACGCGCGAGTTGTCCGTAATCGATCGGCTTTTCCCGCGACACCTGGCTCGACATGAAGTGGAAGTCGCCGGCGGCACCTTCGGGCGGCTCGAAGCCGCGCGAGTGAACCAGCACACCTTCGCTTCCGTCCTCGGCATGGCCCACCACCACCGGGTCGCCCCGCTTCACCCGGCGGCCTTCACGCACCCACCAGTCGCCATCCTTGTCGCGCACCAGGCATCCATCCATGCGCGGCTCACGCGGCATTCTCCACTGTCCGTCCTCACCCTTCACGTACGAGGGCAGGTTGGTCGTCGCGAAAAACCCGTCAGGCAGGACGCCGTCGGCTTCGCACGCGACGACACGCGCCGCTGGTGCCGACTTGAGCCCGGGCGCGGAAAAATCCGGCGGACGATAGGGAGTCGCTTCGTGCACGTTCAGGTCTTGCTCAGATGATTCGCTTGCCGACCGCGCTGAGGAGGAGATCGGTCCCGATCCCCGCTGTCTTGTTGTACTCGTCGAGCACCGGGTTCACTTCCACGAGGTCGATCCCCATCACGCGCGAAGTGTCCGCCAGCATTTCCATCGCCAGGTGCGCCTCGCGATACGACATCCCACCGGGCACCGCCGTACCAACGCCGGGCGCGTCCACTGGATCGAGGCAATCGAGGTCGAACGACACCCAGATGCCGGCGGTTCCGCTTGAAGCAACTTCGATCGCTTCCTCCATCACGCTGCGCACGCCGCGTTCGTCGATGGCGCGCATCGTCAGCGCGCGCACGTTCCACTTGCCGATGTGTTCACGCTCGGCATCATCGGCGTCACGCAGGCCAACGATCGCGACGTTCTCGCCTTTCACCGCCGGCCGGATACCCGCCACGCTCGCGAGCGCACTGTCGCCGTGACCGAGCAAGTGCGCCAGCGGCATGCCGTGCACGTTCCCGGACTTCGAGCTGCCCGGGGTGTTGAGGTCGGCGTGCGCGTCGATCCAGATAACGCCAATGCGCTGATCCTTCGCGGCGAGAAACGCGGCCGCACCGGCGATCGAGCCCGCGGCCAGCGAATGATCACCGCCGAGCAGCATCGGGAGCTTGTCCTGTTCGAGCGCCTGCTTCGTGAGCTCTGAGACTTCGCGACACACACTCGTTATGGCGCCAAGAAACCGCGCGCCCCGCTGTGCTCCCCGCTCAGCGTCCTCGCGGAACGGTACCGCCACGTTGCCACAGTCTTCTACCGGATGGCCCAGGGCCTCGAGTCGCTCGCGCAGGTCGGTGTATCGCACGGCGTACGGGCCCATGTCCACGCCGCGCCGCGACGCGCCCAGGTCCATCGGGACGCCGATTAGTCGAATCGCTTTCATGCCCGCAAACTAAAAGGGGCCTGGGGCCGGGAGCCTAGGGCATGGGGTGAACCCAGGGTCCTGGCCCCGGGGCCAGCCCCGTTATGCAATAACCTTGGCCGGAACTTGCGGGTGGTGCCCCACTCCGTTGCCGTTGGACGAAGCGCCATTCCCGTTCGCGTGATGCCCGTTCAGGCTCGACAGGTGGCCGTTTCCGTTCGTGGCGACGTGACCATTGGAAGACCCGTGACCGTTGGAGCCTCCGTACAGGCTCAACAAGTGTTCGATCACGTCACCTGCCGTGTAGCCGGGGCGAGCGCGGAAAAACTCACCGAGGCACGCGAGCTCATCGCCGCTGGTCAATAACGGACGTTCGTCCACGTCATCGTCGCGGACCTGACCATGGCCGATGTTCGCAAACAGCCCGTTACAGAGGCATTTGCGTCCTTCGGTGTCCTCGACGAGGCCGCCGCGCTTGATGTAGGTCTCGACCGGTTCAGCCGCGCAGCGGTAGTCCAGGCGCCCGCTTTCCATGCGATACGCCGTGCGCAGGTAGCCGAGGTCGCAGCATCGCTTGCGTCCCTCGGCGCGCGAATTCACGCCTTCGATCTCGACGATCTTGAACGGGTATCCCGTGGGCGACGCGCGTGGATCCGTGCGAACCGAGACCAGGCCCTGCATAACGCTGCGACGAACCTGGTCCTTGATGTTGGGCGCGAAGCCCGATTCCTCGCAGTACGCGAACAGCGTTCCGACCTGGATTCCCCTCGCGCCCGCGGCGTGCGCGGCCTTGAGCCGTTCGGGTGAACCCGCGCCGCCGGCGAGCCAGAACGGCAATCCCAGCTCGCCGAGCTTGTCCAGGTCCACGACGTCGCGTTCGCCATATACCGGTTCGCCGCGTTCGTTGAGCTTCAGTTCTCCGCGGGGCGGCGCGTTGTGACCGCCGGCCGTTGGGCCTTCTACGACGAATCCATCGACGCGGCCATTCGCCTTGCGCGCGAGCGTCATCGCGAGCGAGTTGGCCGAAATGATCGCAAGGAACCGCGGACGATGCAGCGGCTCGTTCGGCGCCCAATGTTCGCGCGGATCGAAGCGGAGGTATTCGGTCTCACCCGCCGGCAGCCCTTCGACGTCGAACTTGATCGAAACCGGGTCGTGGTTGGCGAGTGCGTCCAGCACTCCCGGAATCTCACGCGGTATTCCCGCGCCCATTAGCACGTAGCCCACGCCGGCGAGCATGGCGCCGTATAGCGTGGGCAGGTTAGGCATCTGAACCTTGGTGAGCAGGTTCACGCCCACCGGCTTGTCGTGGCCTTCACGCGCCAGCCACACCTCGACGAACGAGGCGAGCATCGTGATCTGGTTTCGAGCCAGGCTCACGGTCTGCTTGTACATCGGCAACGCCTTGTAGGGCGTGCGCGGCGGACGTCCACCCGGAATGAAGAACCGGTTCAGCACCGTTTCGGCGACGTGCGGAATCGGGAAGTGCGCCATCGCGCGGCGAACGTGCCCGCCGATGTCCCCATCCTGCAGTCGTCGAACGAGGATGGAGTCGACGCAGGTTCCTGATACGACACCGAGTTGACCGCGCCTCGAGACCGCATTTGCAAGGACCCAGTTGGAAACCCCGACGCCCATCCCGCCCTGAATAATCCAGGGCCAATCGTCGGAGTGTCCGTTGGTCTCTGCGGTCATGACGTTGGGTTAGGGGCGCGAAGGATCTCGATTCCTGCTGTCGGAATTCAACGAAGCCCTAAATCTACCGGCCTGAGGGGCGTCCCACTACCCGCCAAATCCTTGGTGATCCCTCAGGAACTACCTGTCTCTACCGGCCGGCGACTCCACCAGAAGAGGAGTCCGCCGAGGCCGAGTGCCGCGATGTTGATGATCGGGCTTACGGGTACCGCTATCAGTTGCCTGCCGTTCGGACTGAAAAAATCAACGAGTCCCGACACCGCGAAGCCACACACACCGATTATCACGAACGTCACTGCAAGTGCGGCCGCCGGACCAGCGCCATGTGCACCAGAACGTACGGCCTGTCCCGGACGTTCGAACCGGCCCAGAAGATAGACGAATAATGCAGTCACTACGCAAAGGATTGCGAGCCATACGGGCCGAAGTATCCACCATTTCGCGGTGCCGACGTCGGGTTGGGGGAAGCCTGCGGGCAGGAGCGTCACTACGACGATCATCAGCGCCGTGAGGTGCCAGAGAAACATCGTCATGATCACCGTGTTGGCGGCGATCACCGTGCCCCACACCCGTGGCCTGCGCAGCCAGTGAGAAACACCATCGCGAACCAGCATCAACGCCGATACCTGCCAGATGGTGAGTGCCATCAGGCAGATCGTCGGCGGATTCATGTTGGAGATCGACTCACCAGGCAGGCCAACCATCGAGAGTGGATAGGGACCGAATCGTGTGAGCAGGACGAGCGCAGCGATCCCCGCGAGTGCTCCCCACGCCAGGCGTGAACCCACTCGCGCGAGTGTGCCATCGGCATAGAAGAAGCCGAGTTGATGGGCGAAGAGCCAAACGAAGCCGAAGTTGAGATAGCCGATGAACGGAACTCCAGCCGCGAAGCGGAGCGCGTCCACGATCACGGCACCTGCGATCAGCGAAATCGGAACGCGCACGCCGAATCGCTGGTGCAGCGCGCGCATTGGTGGCGCCAGCGCAGTGACGATCAGGTAGATGCCGATGAACCAGAGCGGCTGCGTGACCAGGGTCGTGGCCTGACGCAGCACTGTGGGATCGAGGAGGTTCATCAGCTGCGCGATCGTCGCGAGCGGAAGCCAGATCGCGAGCAACACGAGCACGGGCTTCATCAATCGCTGCGTGCGGCTCCAGGCGAACTCGGAGTATCCAGCGCCGCGGCGTTCGAGCGCGTCGAGCGTGACCTTGTTCGAGAAGCCGCCGACGAAGAAAAACACCGGCATCACCTGGAATACCCACGTGAGTAGCCACGCTCCGCGGAACGCGGTCAGCACGTTTCCCAATTGCCACTCGCCGTCTCGGAGCGTCACGACGGCCATGGTCCAGTGGCCGAGCATTACGACGACGATGCTCGCGGCCCTGAGGAAATCGACGTACCGGTCGCGGCTGTCGGGCGTAGCGGCGACCAGGTCCGCGATGCGATTGCGTCCACTCGTCGCGCTGGGAGGCGGAGGGGGAGGGGGAGGCATCGGCGCGAAGTTATGCCCGCTCGGCGCGTCTCGACAGGCGACGGCTGGTCCCACGCATCTGTATCGGTGGCCGATGGCGCGGCATTATCACCGCATGCCGAATCGAACGAGCGTCCCGGGAAGGCAAGGACGCGTGCTGCTGATGGCGACGGCGTTCATTGCCGTCGCGTGCTCGTTAGGCCAGTCGCAGGAGACGCGCCGGCGCGACGGCCGGCTCTCGGCGCGGCCGGCGTCCGTGACAACCGTTGCCGTACCCGGTGAGAGGGCGCTCTCGATCGGGAGGGGACGCGACGGCATCCTCTACGTTCCATCCAGCCTGCCGCCCGGACCCGCGCCCCTGGTCGTCTTGCTGCACGGCGCGGGCGGCGCGGCGCAGTACATCATGTCCCGGCTGCACAACGTTGCCGACAGCGTCGGCTTCGTCATGCTCGTGCCGGACTCGCGCGGCCCGACGTGGGACGCGATCCGCGGCGATTATGGGCCTGACGTCGCGTACATCGACAGCGCATTGAAAGTCGTGTTCTCGCGCGTCTCCATCGACCCGGCGCGCGTCATTGCTTCCGGTTTTTCCGACGGGGCGTCGTATGCGCTCGGCCTGGCGCGCATCAATGGCGATCTGTTCTCGCGCGTGGTCGCCTTCTCGCCCGGTTTCGTGACGCCAGGGGCCGCGACGGGGAAGCCCGAGGTCTATATCACGCACGGCAATGCGGACCCGATCCTGCCATACGAGGACACCAGCGAGCGCATCGTCGTCGCGATGAAGCGCGCGGGCTACAGCGTGACGCTCAAGCAGTTCGCCGGAGGACACACCGTTCCGCTCGATCTCGCGGTCGAGGCGTATCGCTGGGCCATCGCGCCGAAAGCTGCGAAAGCTGGTCGTTGATCCTGGCCGCCTGAATCCGCTTTTATCCGCGCAACCCGCAGCGCCCGCCCCGCGGCTAAACTTCCGGGCAATGACCTCCACCGCGATCGACTCGGCAACCAGGCACAAGGAGGACGCGCTCCGTGCCTGGCTGCGCGCGCGCCAATCGGTGCTGGTGGGCTACTCGGGTGGCGTCGACTCCACGTACCTCGCCGTGGTCGCGAGGGAAGTGCTGGGCCGGGATAACGTGCTGGCTGTTCTGGGTCGGAGTGCGTCCGTGCCGCTCGAGCAATCACTTCAGGCGGAAGCGATAGCCACGGAGCACGGCGTCCCGCTGCAGATCGTGGATACGGGAGAGGTCGAAGATCCTCGTTATGCGGCGAATCCCATCAACCGGTGCTACTTCTGCAAGTCCGTACTGTGGGAGGTGCTGGTACCGATGTCGCGCGAGCGCGGATTGCACATCGTCGTTGATGGCACCAACGCGGATGATCTTGGTGAGTATCGGCCGGGAGCGCAGGCAGCGACCGAGGTGGGCGTGGAGTCGCCACTGGCGCTTGTCGGCCTCACAAAGGCGGAGATTCGCGCGCTGTCGCGGGAGCGCGGCCTGGCCACGTGGTCGCAGCCGTCGGCGCCGTGCCTGGCATCGAGGATTCCGTACGGCACCGAAGTGACTCGTGCCCGCCTCGCACAGGTCGAGCGCGCCGAGTCTTCGCTCCGTGCGCTCGGTATCGAAGGGAATCTCCGCGTGAGGCACCACGATGAACTGGCGCGCATCGAGCTCGATGCGGCCCTGATCGACCATTGGCTCGAGCCCGCGAACAGCCGGCGTATCGTCGAAGCCGTGCGCGCGGCCGGATTCGATCGCGTCGCGATCGACCTGCGCGGTTTCCGCTCGGGATCGCTCAACGTCCTCGATGGAGTGGTGGCCGCGTGACTTCGCTCGAATCCCGCCTTCGTGAGGTTGGCTTCGCGTGCCGGGTGGAGACCCGCGAGCGGATGGCCATCATCGTGCCCGACACCGCTTCGCCGAATCGAGAGGATCGCCAGCGCATGATCCAACTCGCCCGCACGGAAGGATTCACCCACGTGTGCGTGGAGATCGAACCCCGCGGTGCGTCTCTTCCTCGCGATTGATCCTGGCGGGGATTGTCGCCGAGGCCTTGCCACTACCTTGGAGCGAGTGCAAGCCGTCGCGACGAGCGGAGTCCGCTGGGTTAAAGCCGACAAGTTGCACGTCACGCTGGCGTTCTTCGGCGAGGTCGGAGAGAAACGCCTCAACGACATTCTCACTGCCGGCCGTGAAGTCGCGTCGCGACACTCACCGTTCTCCGCGAGCATCTCGGGATCCGGCGTGTTCCCGAACTGGCGGCGGCCGCGGGTCGTGTGGCTCGGACTACACGACGCCGATCACCTGATGAACCTCGGTAACGACGTCGGAAGCATGTCTGCATCGCTTGGCTTCCCTCCCGATCACGCGTTCAGGGCGCACCTGACGATCGGTCGCATCCCGAACCCCCTCTCGGCGAGCCAGCGCAAGGAGCTTCAATCGGCGTTGGCTGGCCTTTCGGAAGTGCATCCCTTTGACGTGACGCGGGTAGTGTTGATGCAGAGTGCGTTGTCGCCCAAGGGGTCCACGTACTCCGAAGTCGCATCGTTCCCACTCGGCGGCGCTTAGATTCCGCGCGAATCGTTGGGGCCCCTGGAACCGTAGGGATTCCATGTTCTCGTGCCTGGGGCGGCTCGGCTGCCTCTTCCTCCTGGTCATTTGCGGCGCGATCGCGTTCCTCACGCGAGATCGCTGGTTGCCGCGCATTACGGGTGAACGCCCGGCACCGCCGCCTGCATGGGAATCGGTCAAGGCGCCTGGAGCAAGAGAGGCGAGCAACGCCCTCGAGTCACTCAGCCGGCCCAACGGCCCCGCCTACGTCACTCTCTCGGCAGCCGAGCTGGCGGCCTTGTTGGTCCAGAGCGCCGGGCATCGCCTGCCGGCGACGCTCGATTCCGTGCAGGCGGCAATCGAGGATGAAACCATTCGGGTTCGCGCCCTGGTGAAGCTGGACGACGTCAAGGGACTCGACGCGTTAGGCCCGCTTTCCGGCCTGCTGGGCA
>Ga0111538_10011763_pt1 | contig 11580 bp, 12 predicted proteins | sample SoiMethybrSBSTD1_FD_79669 | JGI IMG/M metagenome (GOLD analysis project Ga0111538, IMG submission 79669) | Bulk soil microbial communities from a Populus tree surrounding site in Tennessee, USA - Soil MetaG P. TD hybrid SBSTD1 (version 2)... | ecosystem: Environmental > Terrestrial > Soil >...
CCCCCATTGTAGCGGAAATGCCACAGTCGTACTTATGCGAATGCTCGGGTATTGGCTCGCTGTCGCGTTATGAGTCCTGGCTTTCAGCCGAAATCCTCATTCGTAGAGGTAGGCGGCAGGCTAACAATTATCTTGTATTTTCCTCTTTCAAGCGCATGGGCGGTGCTTCACCAAACTCATCCTTATTTAGCCGTCCATCCCGGTCAACATCGAGACTTTCAAAAGTTTTGGCGGGCATTTTCTGGCTGGCGGCTTCCTCTGCGCTTACGTAGCCATCATCATCGGTGTCGTAAAATTTCAGCGGCGGCGATATTTTCTCTTGCTTGGCCTCAGGTTTTTCCGCATGGACCTGAAATGGGGCAGATAGAATGCATGCGGCTGTTGCCGTCAGCACAAGGATCATTCTGATTTTTAAAGTTGAGTATGGCATCGAAATCAGTTAATTCAGCAGTAGATAGACACTGATGAGCATAAGTGCGAGGGCGCTTTGCACCCCAGCAGGCAACTATCTAATATCATTAGTTCCGATGGAAAACCGCGCGAAATTGTTGTTTGGCTTATTTTACCCGGGCAACCAGTTCCGTAATGCCAAGCTTTGAGGGATTGGGCGAATTCATCGTCCACGGCTGCGGGACCGCAACGTCCGCACCATTGATGGCAATACGTGGCGCATCACTAAAGTTTTCGCGCTGCTCGCCAGCACACCCGTCGCGAGCGCCGCGCCGCTTTTTACTGCCCTTCGGAGCCGCATACGCGGCATTATAGATAATGCAGCAATCAACCCGAGGGAAGCATAATACGGATGGCGCTTAACGAATCTAAACGTTTCGCTGCGGGGAAAAACGTCGGCAGCAGGGGCGTCCATCTGCTCCTCAACATGACTCAACTCGGATCGATAGGTTGTGCGGCTGGCATGCATTCGCTCCAGCAGCGCATTCCTTTCGTCTTCCAGAGGGCGCCTCATACGATATCCTTCATCAGTTTTATATCCTGCTGCAACTCGTCGCGTACGGTATCAAAAGCTGAAACTGAATCGGCTTGGCTTGGAGTTCCGATATAAACCACCAAGGCAATCAAGGCATACAAACCCGCCACGCCCCACGCAGAGAATATGCGATATGGCGTGTCCCAACAGGTGATGATGACCGCCATCCCGAGGAAAATAAAGCTTAACATAACAAAGAGCGCGGCCATTGCATAACCGATAACGCGTCTGACGAAGTTCTGCCCCTGAATCTCAGCCGATATCCTAAACAGCTCCAGGTATTCGCCGACGCGTTCCAAGGCAATTGCTCCCACCTGCCTGGCTTTTTTTATGGTCTCAAACATGGCGATGCCTCACTGATATGCTGGGGCCGCTGGGGCGCGGGTTAACGGCGCGACGTCAGCAAGCCTATCAGAAATCCGATGGCGGCGGCATAGCCCACCGATTGCAGCGGCCGTTCTTTCACGTAATCCCGGGAACATTCGATACCGTGGTCCAATTGTTCCCGCGCGTCCTGTGCAACGTCCCGCGCAGCTTCCTTGGTTTCCGCAATTTTTTGCATCAGATTATCCTTTGCTTTTTCCAGATCGACATCCGATAGACTGGGGAGTCGTGAAATGAGATCGTCCAGGTCGGCTCTGAGATTCTCCAGTTCGTCGCTGGCGACCGCCCCCACCTGTTTACCGGCGCTTTTTGCGGCATTTCCGACACGCTGAGCTGCGGCACCTACACGATGCGCCACGTTTTCCGCCGCATCTTGCGCATTATCGGCTGTATTTGAAGTATCGCGTTCCATGGTGAGCTCCTTTTAATTGTTTGGGAAAATATGCAAAATCTATATTTCCACTTGCATAGAACCTTAAGTTTCTCTTAATTATCGTAACAGGTATGTTCGTTGACACACATAATGATCCTCGCGCACTCTTCTCCCATATCCTGCACCGCTTTATAGGTAATCGCATAAGGATTTGCTTGCCCCATGGGCATGTAACGGCGCAAAAGTCTATCTGTTATGTATTCAGCTTGATTGAGCGAGGCGCGGGAGAAATGGTATAATTTTTTGCTGAACCTGGTTCGCGAGAAGTGCTATTTCAGTCAAATTCCCGCAAACCAGATTTAGCTCGCCAGGATGAATGCTGGTGTAATTTCGCACATCCGTCTTTAAAAGGGTGCTCGCAAGAGCGGCAATGGCGGATGGAGGCTCAACCCTATAGGAGAGATCATGTCAGTAACCATGCGGCAAATGCTGGAGGCGGGCGTTCATTTTGGACACCAGACCCGTTTTTGGAACCCGAAGATGGCTGAGTATATTTTTGGCCATCGCAACAAAATCCACATCATCAATTTGGAAAAGACCCTGGCGATGTATCAGGAGGCCATGAACTATGTCCGCCAGTTGTCAGCCAACAGAGGCATTATCCTGTTCGTGGGGACGAAGCGCCAGGCCCGCGATATCGTCCGCGAGGAGGCGGCCCGATGCGGCTCTCCTTATGTCGACCAGCGTTGGCTGGGAGGAATGCTCACGAACTTCAAAACGATAAAACAGTCGGTAAAACGCCTGCACGATATGGAAACGATGGTGCAGGACGGTACCCTGGATAAGCTATCGAAGAAAGAAGCACTCGACATCCAGCGCGAGCTGGACAAGCTCAATCGGAGCCTAGGGGGGATCAAGGATATGAAGGGCCTGCCCGATGCCATGTTCGTGATTGATGTGGGTTATCAGAAAGGCGCCATTACAGAGGCTCGCAAACTCGGCATTCCTATCGTCGGCGTGGTGGACACCAATCATAGTCCTGATGGGGTGGATTACGTGATTCCCGGAAATGATGATTCCAGCCAGGCGATACGGCTCTATGTGCGCGGGGTGGCCGATGCCATTCTGGAAGGGCGTAATCAGATGGTGCAGGAAATTGTGAAAAATGACTTCGAGGAAATGGAAGAAGCCGCAGACTAACAAAACTGCACCCCTGACGGCTGACGGCAAGATGTCTCCCGCTCCTTTTTTTTGAAAAGGTGCGGCGACGAACCTGCCTTATTTAATAATTGAATCTGGAGTGACTATGGCTGAGATCACGGCACAGATGGTGAAGGAGTTACGCGACCTCACCGGCTTGGGCATGATGGAATGCAAAAAAGCATTGAGTGAGACTGGCGGGGACATGAAAACGGCGGAGGACCTGCTGCGTATCAAAAGTGGCGCCAAGGCGAGCAAGGCCGCCGGCCGTATAGCGGCAGAGGGCATGATTGCGGCGTACATCGCCCCTGATGGCAAGAGCGGCGCATTGGTCGAAGTGAACTGTGAGACTGACTTTGTTGCCAGAAACGAGGATTTCATTAATTTCGCTCGTAATCTTGCGAAGTTGTTGACAAAGGAAAGCCTGGCGGATACGGAGGCCCTGGCGAGCGCCACTTTGCCGGGCGGCGAAAACGTGGAGGAATTTCGGCAAGCTCTGGTCATGAAGTTGGGTGAAAACATCAGTGTGCGGCGTTTTGTACGCTACCAGACCCAGGGAAACCTTGCTTCATATCTGCATGGGGCAAAAATAGGGGTAATGGTCGATTACACCGGGGGCGACGAGACGCTTGGCAAGGATCTGGCCATGCATATCGCAGCTAGCAAACCAATCTGCGTCGCCAGCGATCAGGTGTCGTCCGAGTTGTTGGAGCGTGAGCGGGTGATTTATACCGCCCAGGCGGAGGAAAGCGGCAAGCCTGCCGACATCGTGGCCAGGATGGTGGACGGCCGTATCGCCAAATATCTGGCTGAAGTGACGCTGCTTGGTCAACCCTTCGTCAAGAATCCTGATCAGACTGTGGAGAAACTGCTCGCGTCGAAATCTGCGAAAGTGAAAGGCTTTACCTTGTTTGTTGTCGGGGAGGGCATTGAAAAGAAAAGTGGCGATTTCGCGGCCGAGGTTATGGCTCAGGTGAACCAGGCGAAAGAAGAGAAATCCTCACAACCAAATTAAAATGTTCATGACGACTCCCGCTTATAAGCGTATTCTGCTGAAGCTCTCCGGTGAGGCGTTGATGGGCGATGACAGCTATGGCATCAATCGTCATGTGATCGAGCGGGTTGTCTCCGAGATTGCCGACATCAACGGTCTGGGTGTAGAGGTAGCGGTTGTAATCGGGGGTGGAAATATTTTTCGAGGCATGGTTTCCGCTGCCGAGGGTATGGATCGCGCAAGCGCGGACTATATGGGGATGCTTGCTACCGTGATGAATGCACTTGCGCTGCAGGACGCCATGCGCCGTGGCGGCCTTGTCAGCCGAGTACAGTCGGCGCTTCGTATTGATCAAATTGTTGAACCTTACATTCGTGGTAAGGCGATCCGCTACCTGGAAGCGGGTAAGGTAGTGATTTTTGCCGCAGGCACTGGCAATCCATTTTTCACTACCGATACGGCGGCCGCGTTGCGAGGGATGGAAATGAACGTGGATATCGTGCTTAAAGCGACCAAGGTCGATGGCGTCTATACGGATGATCCGAAAAAGAATCCCAACGCTGTACGCTACCAGAAATTGTCATTTGACGATGCTATCGCCCAAAATCTCAAGGTCATGGATGCCACAGCCCTAACATTATGTCGAGATCAGAAGTTGCCGCTCAAGGTATTCAGTATTTTTAAGGCGGGGGCGTTAAGACGGGTAGTAATGGGCGACGATGAGGGAACCCTCGTCGAGGTTTGAAAGGTTTTGAACCCGGATTTGTCAGGAATCCTTGGGTTTGCAGGTATATCTTTTACCCTATCTCTTTAACCTAAAATCATGATCGCCGATATTAAGAAAGCCGCTGAACAGAAAATGCAGAAGAGTCTTGAGGCATTGAAGCTGGACTTAGGTAAGGTGAGAACGGGACGGGCTCATACCGGGCTTCTGGATCATATCACCGTTGATTATTATGGCACGCCTATGCCCATCCACCAGGTAGCCAATCTCAATCTGGCCGATGCGCGCACTATTACCGTTGCGCCATGGGAAAAGAAGATGTTGAGTTCGGTTGAAAAAGCCATCCGGAATTCGGACCTGGGATTGAATCCTGTTACCGTCGGAGAATTAATTCGGGTACCGATGCCTCCGCTGACCGAGGAGCGTCGTCGCGACCTCACCAAGGTTGTCAAGCATGAGGCCGAAAACGCGCGGGTGGCAATGCGAAATATACGGCGTGATGCAAACGCGCATCTGAAAGACCTGCTGAAGGAGAAGAAGATCGCCGAGGACGAGGAACGCCGCGGCCAGGACGAAATCCAGAAATTGACCGACCGGTACATTTCAGAGATAGACAAAACCCTGCAAACTAAGGAAGCCGAATTAATGGCAATATGACCTAGGGTGAAAATACCCTACAATGGGATGGAAGCCAGATGATCTGCGAAGCGCGGATGCTCATGAATGATTGAATCCTCTGAGGGTTCCTGAACCATCCTTAACCCGACCGTATCCTCTCATGCCCCCTATCACCAGTTTCAGTAGTTCAACCCGAGAAATACCTGAGCCCGGCATTATTCCCCGTCACATTGCCATTATTATGGATGGCAATGGGCGCTGGGCGAAAAATCGGTTCATGCCGCGAATGGCAGGGCATAAACGCGGAGTGGAGACCGTTCGCACGGCCATAAAGGCATGTATTGAGCGCGGCGTGGAGTACCTTACATTATTCGCATTCAGCAGCGAAAATTGGCGTAGGCCTCCAGACGAAGTCGCCTTCCTGATGCAGCTCTTCATAAGTGTACTGGAACAGGAAGTCAGCAAGCTGCACGAGAACGGCATTCGATTTAAAGTCATTGGCGATTTGTCGAAGTTCGAGCCGAAAATAGTCGAATTCATCCGCAACGGTGAAGCGCTCACTGCGGGGAACGACCGTTTTACCCTTACCGTTGCGGCCAACTATGGCGGGCGATGGGACATCATGCAGGCGGTACGGAAGATGCTGGCGCAGCGCGCCGATGTTGGGACATGTTTCGATGAGAAAGACGTAATGCAGCATTTCGCATTGAACTACGCCCCCGAACCTGATCTATTCATTCGTACCGGTGGCGAAAAACGCATCAGCAATTTTCTTTTATGGCAACTGGCCTACACTGAGCTCTATTTTACAGAGACGCTTTGGCCAGATTTCGATGCTAGTGCGCTGGACCTTGCCATTCAGTCCTACCAACAGCGCGAGCGTCGCTTTGGACGCACGAGCGAGCAGCTGGCACAATCCCCGCATAACAGAGAAGGCGCCGTCACGAGAACGGCTTAGCTTCCCTACTTCTCAACCTGCCCTTTTTCTTTCCTTATATCTATCGTCATGCTAAGGGCCAGGATCCTCACCGCCGCCATTGTATTGTGTCTGTTTCTGGCGGCGCTGTTTTATCTATCGGCGGTTTTCTGGATGGTGCTATTGCTTGCCTTGATCGCGGCCGGCGCGTGGGAATGGGGCAGGCTGGCGAGATTTTCCCTGAGTTACTCCATCTTTTACCTTTTATTCACAATATTCCTGGCTGGAGAACTGCTATTCGTATTGGGCGATGCGGTTTTGGCCAATCCATATACGACTGCGTTGGAACCGCTTTATTTCGCCTCAGTGGCGTTCTGGATGTTGTATGTTCCATTGTTCCTGAAGACAAAGCATCGGGTCGGTAACCCGCTCGCTCTCGCTTTGATGGGCTGGCTAGTACTATTGCCCACGGGACTTGCCCTATACCAATTGCGCGCAATCGAGCCGTTTCTTCTCCTCGGCTTCATGTGTGCGATCTGGATATCGGACACAGCTGCGTATTTTTCGGGACGCGCCTGGGGCCGGAGCAAGCTGGCGCCCTCGATCAGCCCGGGTAAGACATGGGAAGGGGTAGCGGGCGCCTTCGCCGCGGTTCTGGTTTATGCCCTCATATGGAGCAATAGTTCGAGCAGTGAAGCGCGTCCCAGCTTACTTGTGCCGCTGTTGCTTCTGCTGGCCGCCATGGGAATTGTTGGCGATCTGTTTGAGTCCTTGATGAAACGTCAGGCCGGGATCAAGGACAGCGGGAATATTTTGCCGGGCCACGGTGGTATACTAGACCGGATTGATGCGCTTACTTCGACTCTGCCCCTCGCCATTTTATCCCTTCTAATTTCACAGTCCGAATTATGAGATCTGTCCGTAATCTCACCATCCTTGGCTCTACCGGCAGTATCGGCGAAAACACTCTAGATGTGGTAGCACGTCATCCCGATCGGTTCCGCGTAGTTGCGCTCACCGCGAATAAGGGCGCCCCAAAAATGCTGGAGCAATGCCTTCGGTTTCAGCCGCGGTACGCGGTATTGCTGGACGAACCCGGAGCGGAATGGCTACAGACCGAAATTCTGGCAGCGGATATCGCCACAGAGGTTTTGTGTGGAGTCGAGTCTTTGGAAAAAGTGGCAGCCTTGCCGGACGTCGACGTGGTGATGGCGGCAATTGTCGGAGCTGCAGGCATCCGCCCTACTTTCGCCGCGGCCAGGAATGGCAAGCAGGTTCTGCTTGCAAACAAGGAAACGATGGTAATGGCCGGGCGCATCTTCATGGATGTGGTCAAAGAAAACAATGCGGCCTTGCTGCCGATCGATAGTGAGCATAATGCCATCTTCCAGTCATTGCCCCACAGCTTCTCCGGAGATCTAAAGGCGATCGGAGTGCGTCGCATTTTATTGACGGCATCGGGAGGACCCTTCCGGCAAACACCACTGAGCTCCCTTGAACAGGTAACGCCGGGACAGGCTTGCGCTCATCCCAACTGGGTGATGGGGCGGAAGATTTCGGTAGATTCTGCAACGATGATGAACAAGGGCCTGGAGGTTATCGAAGCGCGCTGGCTGTTTGAAGCCAGCCCTGAACAGATTCAGGTTGTGATTCATCCGCAAAGCATCATCCATTCCATGGTTGAATATGTTGATGGTTCAGTACTGGCGCAGCTGGGCAATCCGGATATGCGTACACCGATTGCGCACGCGCTCGGTTTTCCGGAACGGATCGAAACCGGGGTAACGCCACTGGATATGTTCAAGGTGGCTCGGCTGGATTTCGAAGCGCCCGACTTAAAACGGTTTCCCTGCCTGCGGCTTGCCTATCAGGCGCTGGAGGCAGGCGGCAATGCTCCTGCTGTGCTCAATGCGGCCAATGAAGTTGCCGTAGAGTCGTTTCTTGATTGCAAGATGCCGTTTACTGCGATCCCGGCAATGATAGAGGAGGTTATGCATGCGGTCGGCCACCGAGATATGGCCACGCTGGATGATGTGCTGGCAGCCGATCGAGTGGCACGGGAAGCTGCTCATGAGTGGTTGGCGTGTTTGGTGTAATAAACCCGAATCCCTCGCCGTCGGCATGGTTCGAACTAGCGTGTCTTATTATTCCTTGCGGGTGACGACTGCCCCGGGCGTACGCCAAGGAGGAGATAGGGAACGGCGCCCATCCTTTCGGTCCTGCTGCCGCCCCCCACCCTTGTTACCGGCTGCATATCAGTTTTTCCGACGATTCAGCTGTGCCCGCGGTTGCCATGCCCAACCGATGTCGCAATGACCTTCTTTTCCACTGTCCTCGCTTTTGTCGTTACCCTCGGTCTCCTGATCGTATTTCACGAATTCGGGCATTACCTGGTGGCACGCTGGTGCGGTGTCAAGGTGTTGCGTTTTTCCATCGGGTTTGGGCAGCCTTTGCTGTCCAAGCGGTGGGGAAAAGATCAAACGGAGTGGGTGATCGCCGCCTTTCCCCTCGGCGGATATGTAAAGATGCTGGACGAGCGCGAGGGCGTTGTTGCGCCAGAGGAATTGCCGCAGTCGTTCAATCGCAAGCCCGTGATGCATCGCTTCGCTATTGTCGCGGCTGGACCAGCAGCCAACTTCTTGTTGGCAATTTTACTTTACTGGTTGCTATTCATGCTGGGCGTGGCAGCCATAAAGCCCGTCGTAGGTACAGTGCCGCCGGCCACGCCTGCCGCGTTCGCCGGTTTCGAGCGGGGAGAGACTATCACCAAGATAGAAGGCGAACCCGTCGCCACGTGGCAGGACGCCCGATGGCTGCTTTTGTCGCATGTCGTGGACCAGTCGTCCGCCGTAGCGGTGGAAACCGTTAACCCGCAGGGTCAGGTCAATTTGCGGAAGGTGGATTTCAAAGGTATTGGGCCTGATGACCTTGATGGGGATTTTCTAAAAAAAATCGGCCTGACTATTTATCAGCCCGACATGGAACCCATTATTGCCCAGGTAACACCGCAAAGCGCTGGGAGCCGCGCGGGGCTGCGCGCAGGGGATGAGGTCCTGCAAGTGAACGGTAAGCAGATTGCATTATGGGAAGAGCTCGTGCAGGAGATCCGGGCCAATCCGGGCAGGCCGCTAATGTTGAAAATCCGAAGGGACGGGAACCCCTTGGATGTCGAGGTTGTTCCGGACACGACCACGGAAGGTAGCGAGAAAGTTGGCAAGTTGGGTGTCGGTCCGAAGATCGACCAAGCTGAATTCGAACGGCTGATGGTCGAGATCAGTTACGGGCCGGGCACAGCCATGGTCAGGGCAATCAGCAAAACGTGGGAAACGTCGGTATTTACCTTGCAGATGTTAGGGAAAATGCTGATCGGACAAGTATCCTGGAAGAACGTCAGCGGGCCAATCTCTATTGCTGATTACGCAGGGAAATCAGCTCAGATGGGGGTGGCACCGTATCTGGGCTTTCTTGCGCTCATCAGCATCAGTCTCGGTGTTCTGAACCTGTTGCCCATTCCCGTGCTGGATGGTGGACATCTGATGTATTATGTGATCGAAATAATAAAGGGCAGTCCGCTTTCTGCGAAAGCCGCCGAGATTGGTCAACAGGTGGGGATGGCGCTGTTATTTGCCCTGATGGCTTTTGCCATCTATAACGACGTCGCCCGGCTTATCCCCAGTTAAGTATGAAAGTTCGCTATCTAGTCGCGCTCGTGTCTTTCGTTTGCGCTTCAGCTTCATGGGCACGGGAGCCATTCGTCGTCAAGGACATACGGGTGGATGGAATACAGCGTACCGAGGCGGGAACCGTTTTCAGTTACCTGCCGGTAAAGGTGGGGGACACACTTGATGATGAAAAAGCGGCGGCTGCGATCAAGGCGCTTTATGCGACGGGGTTTTTCAAGGATGTGCGGCTGGAGGCCGAGGACGGCGTCCTGGTCGTGGTGATAGAGGAACGCCCGGCGATTGCACAGATCACCATTACAGGCTCCAAGGAATTCGAAAAAGACAAGCTGAAGGAAGGTCTGAAACAGGCCGGGCTCGCCGAGTCCCGCATATTCGATCGCTCGATGCTGGAACGGGCTGAGCAGGAGCTCAAGCAGCAGTACATCAGCCGCGGCAAATATGCGGTGAAAATTACCACGACCACGACGCCCATGGAACGCAATCGGGTAGCGATCAATTTCCAGGTGGATGAAGGCAAGACCGCGAAGATACGCAAGATTAATATTGTCGGGAATAAGGCGCTCAAGGAAAAAGACCTGCTCACCGCATTCGTATTAAGGCCCCCCGGGCTTTTAACCTGGTTCACGAAGGAAGACCAGTACTCGAAGCAGAAGCTGGGCGCTGATCTCGAATCGTTACGCTCGTATTACCTCAACCGTGGCTATCTGGAATTCAGTATCGACTCTACCCAGGTATCCATCACCCCGGATATGCAGGACATCTACATTACCGTAAACATAACGGAAGGCGAGAAATACACGGTATCCGATATCAAGCTCGCCGGTGAGCTGCTGGTGCCTGAAGAGGAATTGCGCAAGCTCATAAAGATTGCTCCGGGTGCCGTTTTCGCCCGGGAAAAACTGACCGAATCCGTCAAACTCATCACTGACCGGTTGGGTGACGACGGCTATGCTTTCGCTAATGTGAACGCGTCGCCGCAACTCGACAAGGAAAAACGCGAAGTTGCATTCACTTTTTTTATCGACCCGGGACGGCGCGTATACGTACGGCGAATCAACATAACTGGCAATACGCGTACTCGAGACGAAGTCATACGGCGGGAGATGCGTCAATTCGAAGGAGGTTGGTATTCAACGACCAAGATAAACCGCTCGAAAGTCCGCGTGGACCGTTTGAATTTTTTCAATGCCGTCAATATCGAAACCCCGGCGGTCCCTGGCACAACCGATCAGATAGACATAAACGTTGAGGTCAAGGAAAAACCTACGGGTGCGGTGATGTTTGGGGCGGGTTATTCCAATATGGAGGGGTTGATACTGAGTGGCTCTGTCGCTCAGGACAACATATTTGGCACGGGCAAATTTGTCAATCTCATGATCAACACTGGTAGGGTCAACAAAACCTACTCCCTGTCTTATACGGACCCTTATTTCACCAAGGACGGAATCACTGCCGGTTTCGATATTTACAAGCGGGTGCTTAATACGAGTTCGTTGACAGCTGTGAACGTTTTCAATACCGATACAATGGGCGTGGGTTTGCGCTTCGGTCTCCCGCTGAATGAGAATGACAGTATTCAGACAGGGCTGGGGCTTGAGAACACGAAGATCGAGCTGGGGCCCAACAGTCCGCAACGAAATATTGACTTCGTGAACGAGTTCGGCAGCAGTACCATAAACATCCCGGTAACCGCGAGCTGGAGG
>Ga0111538_10011764_pt1 | contig 11580 bp, 8 predicted proteins | sample SoiMethybrSBSTD1_FD_79669 | JGI IMG/M metagenome (GOLD analysis project Ga0111538, IMG submission 79669) | Bulk soil microbial communities from a Populus tree surrounding site in Tennessee, USA - Soil MetaG P. TD hybrid SBSTD1 (version 2)... | ecosystem: Environmental > Terrestrial > Soil > Tree...
CACGACCGCCGAGCCGAGCAGCCCGAGCTCCTCCCCGACGACGGCGAAGATCATGTCGGTGTGGGCTTCGGGGAGGAAGTTGACCTTCTGGATGCCCTGCCCGAGCCCCTCGCCCGTCAGGCCGCCCGAGCCGATCCCGATGATCGCCTGCACGTTCTGGAAGCCCGCGCCCTCGGCGTCCTTCCACGGGTCGAGGAAGCTGAAGACGCGGTCGCGCCGATACGGCTCCATCCAGATCGCGAGCAGCCCCGCGCCGAGAGCGAAGCTGGTGGCGAGGGCGAAGAGCCGAATGGGGACGCCGGAGACGAGGAGGATCCCCGCGACCATCGCGGTGAGCGAGATCGTCGTCCCCAGGTCGGGCTCGACGACGATCACGGCCGCGAAGAGGCAGACGACGAGCCCGACCGGCTTCATCAGCTCGGCCATCGTCCGGGGCGCCGCCCGCCGGGCGAGCACGGCGCACACCCACACGCAGAGCGCCAGCTTCGCGAACTCGGCCGGCTGGACGCTGACGGGACCGAAGATGAACCAGCGGTGAGCGCCGTTGATCGACGGCCCGGCCACGAGGACCCCGATGCACGCGACGAAACCGCCGACCAGGAGGAGCGGCGCGAGCGAGCGGAAGGCGTGGTAGTCGACCCGCGTGAGGACCGCGAGCAGGACGAGGCCCACCACGGCGTAGAGCCCCTGCTTCACGAGGAAGCGCATCGGGTCACCTTCGCCGAGCGCCGCGGACGCGGACGTCGCGCTGAACACCATCACGAGGCCGAACGCGACCAGCCCGAGCGTGACGAGGATGAGGAGCTTCTGCTCGAGCTGGCCTCGGTCCGCGCGTCGAGTGCGGGTCACCCGGAGAGCTTCTGCACCAGGCGGCGGAACTCCTCCCCCCGGTGCTCGAAGCCCGTGAACTGGTCGAACGACGCACAGGCCGGCGTGAGGATGACCACGTCGCCGGGCGAGGCGGACCGCGCCGCTGCAGCGACGGCGTCCTCGAGCGTGATCCACACCACGTACGGGACGTGGGCCGGTTCGAGCGCGGCGGCGAGGTCACCCGACGCCTCGCCGATGAGGTACGCGCGGTCGCCGTGCTCGAAGGCGGCCACGAGCGTGTCGTAGGGCTCCGCTTTCCCGCGACCGCCGAGGATGACGTGCTTCCGCCGTCCGGGGAACGACGCGAGCGCGCGGAGGGCCGCGGCGGCGTTCGTCGCCTTGGAGTCGTTCACGTAGAGCACGCCGTCGACGGTCGCGACCTCCTCGATGCGATGCTCGACGCCCGGGAACGTCTCGAGGGCCCGGCCGATCGCGTCGTCGTCGACGCCGATCGCGCGGGCGGCGGCGGTGGCGGCCGCGGCGTTCTCGCGGTTGTGGGCGCCGCGGATCCTCGGCTCGGCCGGAAGCGCGTCGTCACCGGAGAACTCGATCCGTCGCGCGTCGCCGGGTAGCGGGCGGAAGCCGCGTGGCACGACCGCGACGTCCTCCGGCCCCTGGCGCTCGAAGGCCTGGAGCTTCAGCGCCGCGTACGCCTCGAACGTCCCGTGACGGTCGAGGTGGTCGGGCTCGAGATTAGTCAGCACCGCCACGCGCGGCCGGAGCGTCTCCACGTCCTCGAGCTGGAACGAGGACAGCTCGCACACGATCCACGTGTCGTCGTCGACCGCCCCGACCAACGAGGTGAGCGGCCGGCCGATGTTCCCGGCGACCTCGGCCTCCCACCCCGCGGCGTCCAGCACGGCGCCGAGCAACGCAGTCGTCGTCGTCTTCCCGTTCGTACCGGTGACGCCGATCAGCGGGTTCGGCAGCAGGCGGACGCCGAGCTCGATCTCCGAGATCACCGGGACACGGCGGGCGCGGGCGGCGACGATCGGCGCCGCGTCGGTCGGGATGCCCGGGCTCTTCACGACGAGCCCGACGCCGGCGAGGAGCGCGTCGTCCCAGGGGCCCAGCTTCACTGCGGCGTCGACGTCGGCGGACACGGTGTCGCTCGCGTCGTGGGCGACCACGTCGGCGCCTGCGTGGCGCAGCGCGGTCACCGCCGCGCGTCCCGAGCGCGCGAGTCCGAGCACGAGCACGCGTTCGGGCAGGCCGCTCACGACGGAAGCGTATTCGCGGGAACCGATCAAGTCCCCGCGCCGCGAGGCCGATGTGACCGGGAGGCGGTCGATCGCCCGCCGCGCATGCCATGACCTACCGTCGACTGCTGCTCGCCGTGCTCGCCCTCGGGGCCGTCGCCGCGACGGCCGCAGCCGTGATCCTCGCGATCGGCGCGCGCGGCGACGAGACGACGGTCGCATCGTGGCGACCTCGGCCCCACACGGTTCGCGGCCTCTCCGTCGTCGCGACCGCACGGAACGGTCGCTACGCGCTGCGGACGGCGCATGGCGAGGTCGGCTTTCTCCCGGGCGTCAACCTCGGTGCGACGACGCCGGGCCACCAACCGGGCGAGCTTGCGATCAGCGGCGCGCACTACCGGCGGTGGTTCGCCGAGATGGGAGCGCTCGGGCTGCGGGCGGTGCGGATCTACACGATCCATCCGCCGGCGTTCTACGCCGAGCTCGAGCGCTACAACGAGCACCACGCCGATGCGCCGCTCTATCTCGTACAGGGCGTCTACCTCCCGGACGAGACGTATCCCGCGAGGCCGCGCGGGCTCTTCGACCCCACCGTCGACCGTGCGTTCCGCGCAGAGATCGCCGACGCGGTGAGGGCGGTCCACGGCGAGCTCGCCCGCGCGCCACGCCGGGGACGGGCCGATGGCACGTGGCGATCGGACGTGAGCCGATGGGTCGCCGGCTGGATCGTCGGCGTGGAGTGGGACCCGTTCGGCACGCGACGAACCGATCGCGCCAACCCCGGTGCGCCGGCCGTGCACGGGCGCTACTTCCGGAGCACTCCCGGCGCAACGCCCACCGAGCGCTGGCTGGCCGGTCACCTCGACCGGCTCGCGGCGCTCGAGGCCCGGCACGGAGTCTCGATGCCCCTCGCCTTCGCGAACTGGCCGACGACCGACCCGCTCGCGCACCCGAGCGAGCCGCTCGACCGCGAGGACATCGTCGGCATCGACGCCAACCACGTCCTCCCCACCGCCGCGTGGCCGGGCGGATCGTTCGCGAGCTACCACGCCTACCCGTACTACCCGGACTTCCAGCGTCACGAGCCGGCGCTCCGGTCCTACGAGCTCGACGGCACGGTCGACCCGTACGCGGGGTACCTCGCATCACTCCGGGACCACCACGGCACCCTTCCCGTCATGGTGACGGAGTTCGGCGTCCCGTCGTCGATCGGCTCCGCCCACGATGGGACGCTCGGCCGCGACCAGGGCGGCCATACAGAGCAGGAGGCGATGCGCATCGACGCTGATCTCCTGCGCCTCATCCACCGCCAGGGGCTCGCGGGCGGCTTCCTGTTCTCGTGGGTCGACGAGTGGTTCAAGCTCACCTGGAACACCCTGCCGCGGCATGCTCCCGTCGCCGACCGGCGCCAGCTCTGGCACGACGCATGGACGAACGAGCAATGGTTCGGGCTCACGGCCACCGATCCCGGGCCTCCGCGTCCCCGCGGGCGCGTCGTCGAGGAGAGCAGGGACGAGGTGCGCGAGATCCGCATGGCCGCGGATCCCGGCTGGCTGCATCTCCGCATCCATCTCCACGACCCCGCCCAGGGCAGGCTGCGCCTCGGGTTCGACGTCGTGCCGGGCGGTGCACCGCGGCTCCCCGGCTCCCGGACGCCGGACGGCGTGAGCGACTACGCGATGGTCCTCGACCTCGACGGCGACACGGGCCAGGCGTACGTCCGACCGGCACTCGATCCGCTCCCGCTCGACTACTCGCCGCTGCCGAAGGGCGTCGTCCGCACGATCGACGGCTGGAACGAGATGCTCCTCTCGACGAACCGGGCGCTGACCGTCCCGACGACGGGGGAGAAGCTCCCGTACGAGACGATGAACGTGGGCGCGGTCCGCCGCGGGGACTGGGACCCGACCGCGTCCGGCTACGACAGCCTCGCCACGTGGCAGGCGGACGGCCGGGACGTCGTCATCCGAATCCCCTGGCTGCAGATCGGCATCGCCGATCCCTCGTCGCATCGCGCACTCGTTCCCGTGCCGCGACCGGGAGGGCCCGTGCCGAGGTCGGTCTCCGCCCGGACGGTCGGGCTCCGCGTCGTGCCGGCGCGTGGTGAGCCCGCGACGGCGACGCTCGCCTGGGACGGATGGAACGTCGTTCGGGCGACCGAGCGCCTCAAGGCCGGGCACGAGGCGTATGCGGACGCTCTGCGCGAGGTCTCGGGGGACACGCCGAGGACGTGACTCTCACGCCCGCTGCGCGATCACGATCCCGCAGAGGATGGCCGCGGCGCCCACCGCAATGACCGGCGTCACACTGTCGCCGAGCACGACGACGGCGAGGGCGAAGCCGGAGAGCGGCTGGAGGAACTGCACGGTGGAGATGCGAGCGATCCCCCCGCGGTCGAGCGCCCAGTACCACCCGATGTACCCGACGACGGAGGTGGCGATCGCCAGGACGGCGACGGCGGCCCATGCCTTCCACCCCGCCTCCGGCAGCCCGTCGCGCGCCAAGAGCGCGGCCGCCAGCGGCGAGAGGACGATCGCCCCGAGCACGACGCCCCAGAACGTGGCAGCCACGCTCGAGACGCCGCGCGGCGGCAGCAGGGCGCCGGCGACATAGCCCGCCGACACGACGAGTGCGGCGGCGAGCACGAGGAGGTCGCCGAGGAGCGTCGCATCGCCGGCGCCTCCTCCACGCGCGCCGATCAGCAGCACCTCGCCCGCGAGCGCGATCACGCAGCCGACGAGCCAGCCGCGCGACGGTCGCCGGCGAGCGACCGCCGCGGCGTACAGCCCGGTGAAGATCGGCAGCGCCGCGAGGATCATCACCCCGTGCAGGCCGGACGTGCGCTCCTGCCCGATGGTGTAGACGAGCGGGAACACGACGAACCCCGCCGCGGCCGAGACGGCGAGAAGCCGGCGAGGCGTCCGGGCGCGCGGGAGCGGCTGCCCGAGCCGGACGAGGAGCGGCGCCGCGAGCAGCCCGGCGAGGATCGTCCGCGACGTCGCGACGACGAGCGGCTCCATGTCCTCGAGGGCGACGCGCGTGAGGATCGGCGTCGCGCCCCAGACGACCATCACGAGCACGGCGACGACGACGGGCGCGGAGATGAGCCGCCGCGCACTCGGCGCAGGGTCGGCAGCGAGCTCCTCCACACGAAGCAGGCTACGCAGCTTCGGCTGCTCGAGTATTGCCGATCGGTGACCCGTGCAGGCCGGTCGGCCGCCGGAGGCCGGCTCTGCCGGCCGGGAGGCGCACGACCGTGGACCCGTGCACCAGCCGGAAGAAGGGGGCCCGTAGGGGAAGCATGGTCTCCCCCACGCGACTAGAGCTGGAAGCGGAGGTAGTAGCGGTAGTAGAGGACGAAGCCGATCGCGCAGAGGATCGCGCCGACGATCCAGAAGCGCACCATGATCTTCGTCTCCGACCACGCCTTCATCTCGAAGTGGTGGTGGATCGGCGCCATCAGGAAGACGCGCTTTCCCGTGCGCTTGAAGCTGGCCACCTGGATCATCACCGAGAGGGCCTCGATCAGGTAGATGCCGCCGATGAAGACGAGGAGCACCTCGGTCTCGGTGACGATGGAAAGCGTTGCGATCGCTCCCCCGAGCGCCATCGAGCCCGTGTCCCCCATGAACACCTCCGCGGGGAAGGCGTTGAACCACAGAAAGCCGATCACGCCGCCGATCAGGGCCGCGCCGACGATCGCGATGTCGAGGTACTCGTCGCTCCGCGCAGTCACGGTGTCGGCCGAGCGGATCCAGTCGATCAGGGCGATCGCGAGCAGCGTGATGAGAGAGATGGCGCACGTCCCCGCCGCGAGGCCGTCGACGCCGTCGGTCAGGTTCACGCCGTTCGACGTGCCCGCGATGACGATGAAGAGAAACGGGAAGTAGAGCCAGTGGAGGTCGATGTTGACGTCGACGAGCGGGAAGTAGATCTCGGTGTCCATGTATCCGATCCGCGTCGTCGCCCAGCCGACGCCGGCCGTCACGACGAGGAGGCCGAGCATCTTCCAGCGCCCCGACAGGCCGAGCGACCGCTGGCGGCGGAGCTTGAGGAAGTCGTCCGCGAACCCGAGGAGCGCGCAGGCGAGCGTCGCGAGCAGGACGGTGACGCCCGGGATCGTGTAGAGGGAGACCGCGAGCGCGGGCGTCAGGGCGGCGACGAGGATGAGCAGGCCGCCCATCGTGGGCGTTCCCTGCTTGACGATGTGCGCGGCGGGCCCCTCTTCGCGGATCTGCTGCCCGATCGACTGCCTCCGCAGCCATTCGATGAAGGTGGGCCCGACCGCAACGGCGATCACCATCGCGACGAGCCCCGCGACGAGAACTCTCACCATGCCCGGGAGTGTTTCTCGATCAGCGCGGGGATGCCTTCGAGCCCGACGGCCCGGGAGGCCTTGACGAGGATCGCGTCGCCCGGCTCGAGCACGTCGACGACGTCGACGAACGCGGCGGCGTCGGCGACGGCCGCTCCTGCGGCGGGCTCGTCGAGGTATGAGCGGGCGGGCTCGCCCACGGCGATGACGACCTCGACGCCGAGCTCCCGCAACAGCGAGCGAATCTCGTCGTGGTACCGCGCGCTCTCCGCCCCGAGCTCCGCCATCTCCCCGAGGATCGCGACCCGGCGACGCCCCCCGGCGCGCTCGACGAGGTCGGCGAGCGCGGCCCTCATCGACGTCGGGTTCGCGTTGTACGCGTCGTTGACGACGAAGCCGCCTCCCGGAAGCTCGCGGACCTCGCCGCGCCAGCGACTGAGGACGATCGAGCCGGCGCCCTCGTGCGCGCGCCCGAGCGGCAGCCCCAGCGCCTCGTAGGCGGTGAGCGCCGCCAGGACGTTCTCGGCCAGGTGCCGCTGATCGAAGGGCAGCACGAGGTCGATCGGTCCGGACGCGAGGCCAAAGCGCCAGCGCGCCCGTCCGCCGTCCCCGCGCTCGAGCCGCTCGACGCTTCCCCGATCGAACCGCCTGATGTCGAGCTCGGCACGGAGGTACGGCTCGAGGAGCGCCTCGTCCGCGGGGACGACGGCGACCCCACCGGAGGGAAGCGCGTCGAGCGCCTCCGCGTTCGCGCGGGCGACGTCCGCAACCGTCCCGACGAGCTCCAGGTGCTCGGGCCCGATCGACGTCACCAGCGCGACCGTCGGGCGCGCGACGGCGCACAACTCGGCGATCTGACCCAGCCCGCGCATTCCCATCTCGGCGACGAGGACGCGCGTTTCGGGCTCGAGCCGGAGGACGGTCAGCGGGAGCCCGAGCTCGTTGTTGCGGCTCGCCTCGGCGGCGACCGTCGGCGTCACCGCGGCAGAGAGCGCCCCGAGCGCGTCCTTCGTGGTCGTCTTGCCGGTCGACCCGACGACCGCGACGACGTCCGCGTCCGAGAGACTCCGCACGAGGCCGGCGAGCGTCGCGAGCGCCTGCTCCTGGTCGTGCGGGACGAGGGTCGCTGCGCCCCGCCCGAGCGCGTCGTCGACGAACCGGGTGCCGGTGTTGAGCGCGACGAAGAGGTCGCCGGAGCGCGCCTGGCGCGAGTCGTCGTGGACGCGCCGGATCACGCCGTCCTCCGGCCGCCCGGCAAGCCGGCCGAGCTCGAGCGCCTCGACCTCGTCCCAGGCGAGCGGGATCACCGCGGGCGGCCCCGGAGGGCGGCGCGCGCGATCTCGCGGTCGTCGAACGGATGCACGACGCCCGCGATCTCCTGCCCCTGCTCGTGGCCCTTGCCGGCGATCACGACGACGTCACCCTCCGCGGCGCGTGCGATCGCGGTCTCGATCGCCGAGCGCCGGTCGGGATCGACCTCGACGTCGGTCCCGGCTCCGTGCAGCACCTCGCCGATGATCTCGAGAGGATCCTCTGACCGCGGATTGTCGCTCGTGACGATCACCGAGTCGGCGAGCTGCCTGGCGACCCGGCCCATCTCGGAGCGCTTGGAGCGGTCGCGGTCGCCCCCCGCGCCGAAGACGACCGTCAACTGCCCGTCGCCGAGGGGACGGGCAGCCTGGAGCACTGCCGCGAGCGCGTCCGGCTTGTGGGCGTAGTCGACGACCACGGCGAACCTCTGACCCTCGTCGACCGCCTCGAACCGCCCGGCGACGCCTCGGACCGCCGCGATTCCCTCGACGATCGCGCCGTCGTCCACGTCCAGCAGCATCGCCGCAGCGACCGCGCCGAGGACGTTCTCGACGTTGAAGATCCCCGGCAGGTGCGTCTCGAGCTCCAGACCCGCAGCGGTGAACGTCGAGCCGTGCGGCCCGAGCTCGAGCCCGTCCGCGCGCACCTCCGCCTCCGGGCGAAGCCCGAACGTGACGAGGGGCGCGCGGTGCGCCGCCTCGAGCTCGTCCGCGAGCCGCCGGCCGTACGGGTCGCCGATGTTGACCCCCGCCGGCGGCGCCGTGATCCCGGTGAAGAGCCGCCGCTTCGCCTGGAAGTACTCCTCCATGTCGCCGTGCAGGTCGAGGTGCTCCTGCGTGAGGTTCGTGAACACCAGGGCGTCGAATCGCACGCGGTCGAGCCGCCGGTAATGCGAGCCGTGGGAGGACGCCTCGATCGCGACCGCCTCGTTCCCCGCTTCCCGCATCTCGTGGAACAGGCGCTGAAGGTCGATCGCCTCCGGCGTCGTGTGCTGCGCGGCGCGGCGCTCGCCACCCACGATCCACTCGACCGTTCCGACGAGACCCGTCGATCGCCCGTCCGTCTCGAGGACCGAGCGCAGGAGGTATGCGGTCGTCGACTTCCCGTTCGTCCCGGTGACTCCCGCCACGGTCAGGGCCTCGGTCGGGCGGTCGAAGAACGCGTCGGCCGCGACCGCCATCGACGCGCGGACGCTCTCGACGACCAGCTGCGGCACCTCCGCCTTCACCGGACGCTCGACCACGAGCGCAACCGCGCCGGCCTCGACGGCCTCGGGCGCGAGCTCGTGGCCGTCACGCGTCGCGCCCGCGACGCAGAAGAACAGCGTGCCCGCACGCACGCGACGTGTGTCGTAGGCGAGGTCGAGAATCTCGACGGATCGCTGCCCGATCACGTCCCCCGGCGCGAGCGCGCGGATGAGCGCGTCGAGCTCCATCGCGGCGATTGTAGGGGCGAGGCCGCCGGACCCCGGACGGGTGACCGGCCGTCCCGCCCCTACGGGGTCCCGATGGACGCCGCGAGGAGAGACGACGTGCGCTTCGACTCGGGGGCGTCCGGCGGCACCTCGAGGTACTGAAGCGCGAAGCGCGCGATGTCGCGGAAGACCGGCGCCGCGACGACGCCGCCGAAGATCTGTCCCCGTGGCTCGTCCACCATGACGAGGATCGCGAGACGCGGCTTCCGCGCGGGGACGAGACCGACGAACGATGCGACGTACTTCGAGACGTAGCGGCCGTTCTCGGCCTTGTTCGCCGTACCGGTCTTCCCCGCGACCGTGTAGCCCGGGATCGCCGCCTCGGTTCCCGTTCCCTCGACAACGACGTCCCGGAACATCGCGGTCATCCGGTCCGCCGTGTGGCGCGAGACAATCCGCCGGCCCTTCCCGTGACGCACCTTCTTGCCGCCGATCTTCGCGATGAGGTGCGCCGGCGGTACGACACCGCCGTTGCCGATCGCGGCGTACGCGCTCACCATCTGGAGCGGCGTGACGGCGATGCCCTGGCCGATCGGCACGGTGCCGATCGTCGATCCCGACCAGTCCGCGTACGGCAGCACCATTCCTGGGCTCTCACCCGGGAAGTCGACCCCGGTGCGCTTGCCGAAGCCGAAGCGGTCGATCCACGAAGCGAGCTGCGGGCCGCCGAGCTTCTCGGCGATGGTGATCGTGCCGACGTTGGACGATTCGGAGAGGATCTGCCTCACGGTCAGCGTCTCCATCCCGCGCGTATGCGCCTCGCGGATCACGCGGTCGGCGACGTGGATCGTCGGTGCCAGCCGGAAGGTCGTCTCGGGCGAGACGACGTTGTCCTCGAGCGCCGCGGCGATCGTCACGATCTTGAACGTCGAGCCCGGCTCGTAGAGGTCGGTCACGGCCCGGTTCCGACGCGCCTCCGCGGGCGCCGTCGAGAAGTCGTTCGCGTCGAACGTCGGCGCGTTCGCCATCGCGAGGATCGCGCCGGTGCGCGGATCCATCACGATCGCCGTCGCGCCGCGGGCGCCCCAGCGCGCGACCGCGTTCGAGAGGATCTGCTCCGCGCTCGCCTGGAGCTGGTGGTCGAGCGTCAGGACGACGTTCCGCCCGGCGCGCTCGCGCCGCGACGTCACGACGTCGATCGCGCGACCCGTCGGGTCGCGGACGACGATCTCGTAGCCCGACCGACCGGCCAGCGTCTTGTCGAGCGACCTCTCGAGGCCGTCGAGGCCGCGGTTGTCGGTGCCGGCGAACCCGAGCACATGTGACGCGACGCGCCCCTGCGGGTACGACCGCCGCTCCTCCGGGTAGAAGCCGAAGCCGGCGACGCCCATCTCTTGTAGCGTCTTCGCCTTCACGGGGTCCGCCTTCCGCTCGACGAAGACGAAGCGCTTCGATCGATCGCGCAGGGCCGGATAGAGCTCGTCGGGGTCGAGCTCGAGCGCCTCGCCCGCCTTGACCGCCGCCTTCATCGGGGCGACGACGTTCCTGGGGTCCGCGTAGACCGTCGTCGCCTGCTCGCCGATCGCGAGCGGCTCGCCCATGCGGTCGTAGATCGTCCCGCGGCCGGCGGGGATCTCGATCGTCTCGCGGTGCTGGCGAGACGCCATCCGCTCGTAGCGTCCCCCCTCGACGACCTGGACATAGGCGGCTCGGGCGAGCGCCACGACGAAGACGGCGCCGAAGGCGAGGACGAGAAACCGGATCCGCGCGTTGACGGTCTTGTCGCTCACGGCGTCTCGAGCGGCACGTAGGTCGTGCCGTTCGGGTCGGCAGGGATGAGCCCCAGCTTCGTCGCCGCCTCGCCCTCGATGCGCGCGTTCGCCGACGCGCTCGAGAGCTGGGCCCGCGTCGCCGCGATGTCCGCCTTCAACTCGGCGCGCGTGTGCCGGAGCTCGTCGAGCTCCACGTTGAGGCGGAGGACGAGGACGTTGATCGCGACGACGCCTGCGAGGAGCGAGCCGACGACGACGATCCAGAGGATCCCGCCCCGAAATGCGCCTCGGGCGGCGCGGACGCGGCGCGGTGCAGCCTCGACGATGGTCGACATCGCGGGGCTATGCCCTCACCGCGGCGCGGAGACGCGCCGACGACGAGCGGGGGTTCGCATCGACCTCGCGCTGCGTCGGTCTCATCGGCTTTCGCGTCAGCGCCCGGAGCGTCGGCTCCTTGCCGCAGGCGCACGCCGGGAAGTCGGGCGGACAGGTGCATCCCTTCGCCTGTTCCGCAATGAAGCGCTTCACGATCCGGTCCTCGAGCGAGTGGAACGAGATCACCGCGAGTCGGCCGCCGGGCCGCAGCATCTCGAGCGCCGCGGGCAGCGCCGCCTCGAGAGCGCCCAGCTCGTCGTTGACGGCGATGCGAAGCGCCTGGAAGACGCGTTTTGCGGGGTGCCCCTCGCCGAAGCGCGCCGG
>Ga0111538_10011765_pt1 | contig 11579 bp, 7 predicted proteins | sample SoiMethybrSBSTD1_FD_79669 | JGI IMG/M metagenome (GOLD analysis project Ga0111538, IMG submission 79669) | Bulk soil microbial communities from a Populus tree surrounding site in Tennessee, USA - Soil MetaG P. TD hybrid SBSTD1 (version 2)... | ecosystem: Environmental > Terrestrial > Soil > Tree...
CGTCCGCGCCCTGGTTCACGGTCTGCGGCGTCGTGCCCGAGATGCTGCCGTTCGCTCCGGCGATGTAGGTCAGCGTGTGCTGGGTGATCGCGAAAGTCGCCGTGGCCGTGATGTTCGCGATCACGTTCATGTCGGTCCGGGCCGCGGTGAGCACGCCGTCGCTCCAGCTCACGAAGTGGTAGCCGGCGTTCGGTACGGCCGTCACCTGCGCGCCATTCCCGTTGTGCGCGACTGTCTGCGGCGTGGTGCCCGTGATGGTGCCATTGAGGTCCGACAGGTACGTCAGCGTGAACTGGCACTGGAACAGCGGCGACGCACTGGTCCGCGGTGCGGGTGCCGTGTTGACGCTGAAGTTGTTCAGGTTGTTGTCGGTGTCCAGACAGCCCGAGTCGAGCCGCAAGGCGACGGTGTTGGCGGTGGTCGCACCTGCGGCCTGACCCTCGAAATAGTTGACGGCGCCCCAGCCCAGAAGGTCCACGATGTGCGAGGCGTCGGTCGGAGGCACGCCGAAGAGCAGGGTCGAGTTGTTGACCACCACCACCTTGCCGCCAGCGGCGTCGATCGGGATCACTCCGAGAACGTCAGGCGTGGGAAGCGGACTTCCTCCTCCGGCACCGGCGGCCCCCCGAACCAGGTAGTAGCCGCCTGCCGGGATGCTGACATTCCCGAGCACGGTTCCCACCCAACTCGAAGACCCCGGCGCGCTGTACTGCACGCTCCACCCATTCACATTCACCGGCACGGTCCCGCGATTGTGCAACTCGATGAAGTCGTGTGAGTACAAGCTGCCGCCACCGCCATAGACCTGGCTGATGACGACGTTGGAAGGCACGGCCTGTGCCGGCGTGCTCGCGGCGAGCAGTCCCGGCACGAGCAATAACCCGACGAGGAATGTGCGGAGCGCGGCAGGAATGCGCGACGTGGGGATCATCGTTCAGCCCTCTCTGCACCTGCGCGGCAAGACCGCCATGGGCGGCCCGATGGCAGGGCGAATGAGCGCGGCGGGGCCCGGTGGTCGACGTCGGGGGGGCGAGGGGGCTCGGGCCTGTTTCCAGGAGGGGGACTCATCCGTGGGCGCCCCAGCGCGAAACCTAGGAGGGAGAGCCCCCGCGCGGCAATAGAATTCGTATTTCTCCCGGCGGCATATTCCTATGCCGATCGTCCTCGGGGGGCGGGCCCGTGGGCCGTGCCGCCAGGCGCGGCCGGAGCGAGGGTGGCCGACAGCCCCGCGCGACCTGCCGGTTCACGGTGCGCGGCCGCGGCGGCCCCGACCGGTGCGCCGCTCAGCGCGGCGCGGGGTTGCCGTGCGGCTTCGGGGAGGCGGTGTGGCCGGACTGGTCGCCTGCGCGCAGGTCCACCCAGTGCACGCGCTCCCGGTACAGGTCGGGATCCGCACGCCGCAGGTCGTTCATACGGCTGCGATGGCACGTGGTGAGGATCAACTGGTGCCCGGCGCCGAAGCTTTCGACCAGGGCGTGCATGCCGGCTCGCAGGCGCGTGTCGTCGCTGGTGGCGAACACGTCGTCCAGCAGCAGCGGGAGCGGTGCCTTGCCACGCGAGAGGTACTCGCTGATCGCGAGCCGCACCGCCAGGTAGAGTTGGTCGCGTGCGCCGGCCGACAGTTGCGCGTGTGCCTTGCCGCGCGAGATGAGCGGGCCGCCCTGGATTTGCACCGAGAAGTCGAGGTCCTCGCCGAAGCGCAGGCCCTCGACGGACGCGCCGAAGCTGCCGAGGATCTCGGCGACGCGCTCGTTCAAGAAGTCGGCCCACTTCCGGTGCGTGTCCACGGCGACGCGCTGGATGGTCTCACGCGCGAGCTCCACCGACTGCTTGAAGCGCTTGGCGCGCTCGATCGCACGGCCCAGGCGCTCCTGCATGAGCGACAGGTCGGGCTTCCGCTGCGCGTGACGGCGCCACACTTCCTCGACCTCCACGCGGACGTCGGCGCGGCGGCGCTGCGTCTCCTCCAGCTTGCTGCGCGTCCCCTTCACCTCCATCTCGATCTCGGCCGAGGGGCGCGCGTTCGCGGGCAGGTCGCCTCCGGCGAGCAGCATCTCGAGCTGGCGGCGGCGCTGCGTCACCTCGTGCTCGGGGTGCAGGCGGCGCCGCGCGGCGGGCACCAGCTCCTCGACGATCATCGAATAGCGCACGCGACATTCCACGCGGCGCTTGAGCTCGTTGACGTGGTACGCCCAGCCCTTGCCGGGCTCGTACGGGATGCCCGCGGCCTGCAACAGGCGCTCCGCGCGCTCCCTCATGCTGTTCGCCGCCGCCTCGAGTTTCCGCTTCTCCTCCTCGACCCAGTCGAAGCCCTTCTCGAGGTCCGTGAGCCGTTGCCTCGCATTGAGCGAGCGTCGTGCGTCGTAGGCGACGCGCTCGAGGACTTCGGGGGTGACGAGCTTCTCGCCCACGCCCTTCAGCAGCGGCCGCGCCTCGTCCACGAGCTGCTGGCGGCGCTGGTCGGCGGCCTCCAACTGCTCCTGCGCTCGCATGAGCGGGCCGGCGTCCTCGACCAGTCGCGCGTAGTCGCCCCACTGCCGCATCAGGTCCACGTGGTCGCGGTAGCCCATCATGCGGGCCAGCTCCACCAGCCCGGCCTCGTTCTCGGCGCGCCGGCGGTGCAGCTGGTTGATGCGGCCCTGGGCCTCGGCGAGCAGCGCCAGCGCTTCCTCGCGATCCTCTTGGCGCGTGCGCGCACCCAGCGCCAGCATCGCTCCGCCGGCCGCGGCCATGGCACCACCAGCGGCAAGCAGCGCGATGCCCAGCGTCGAAGGTGCACCCAACGCCAAGGCCGCACCGCCCCCCGCCAGGCCGGCCAGGCCCAGCGCGAACAGGATCCAGCCCGGCGTGCGGCGCGCGGCGCGCGCGGCGTCCACCGCGCGCAGCGTCTCGGTGGCACTGGTGCGCTGCTGCTCCAGCGAGGCGGCCTCGGTCTGGAACACGAGATTCAGTTCGGACTGCTGGCGCAGCAGCCGCAGGCTATCCGGCGTCAGGCTGGCGAAGCGCTGCTGCAGGAACTGCACCTGCTCGGGCTCGTACCCCTTGCTGGCGAGCCCGTCGCGCAACTCGAACACCTGGTGGCGCAGCAGCGCGTCCTGCATGAGCAGGTGCCGCAGCTCGGCGGCCTGGCCGACACACTTGTCGGCCTCCTCGGGCGAGAGGCTGTCGTACGCCGTGAGTTCCAGCCGCTCGGCGGCGATGGCCTCGCGCTCGCGTGCCAGCTCCTCGCGGCGGCGGGCCTCGAGACCGTCGATGCCGCGCATGGCCTCTTCGTGGCGCGCGATCGCCTCGCGCAGCTCACCCTCGGCGTTCGGCGGCAGGTTCGCCGTGCCCGACAACTCGCCGGCCTCGGCCTCGAGCCGTGTGACCTCGCCCACCGCCACTTCGTGCTCCTCGAGCGAGCGGCGCACATCCACGGCGAGCCCGGCGCGGCGCTCGTTCTCGAGGTCGCGCAGCGTCGCCTGGAGCTTGCGCTCCTCCTGCGTGAGCCGGTGCAGGTCCTCGAGCGGCGCCTGCGCGACGATCAGCGTGGCGTCCAGCTCGCGGATCTCGACCTCGACCAGCTCGCGCTTGGCGGTCAGCCGGTCGATGGCGTTGTCGATGGTCCCGGTGAAGTCCAGCTCGTGCGCGTTGTACTTGCGCAGCGCTTCCTCCAGCACCTTCATCGCTTCCGAAGCGTTGGTGTCGCCGATGTGGGTGTCGGCGGCGTTCTCGAGCCGGGCCTTGAGCGTGGACGCGCGACGCAGCTTCTCGTCGGCGGGCACGACGCCGTCCAAGTCGCCCTGCATGATCAGCGCGCACTTCTCGAACTCGGACATGTCCAGGCCGAACAGCTTCTTGCCCACCGGGTACTCGTCGCGGCCTTCGAGGAACTGGGCCGTCACCTCGCCGCCGGAGCGGTCGAACACGGCCACCGTGCCGCGCTCGAAGTCGCGCGTGATGGTGAAACGGTCCTCGGCGGACTCCAGGTCGAGCGTCACCCGGAACGCCCCGCCCGCCCACGGGCGCCAGCGCTCGAGCGGGGTGACCACGCGGTGCGTGCGCCGGTCGCCGTCCAGCCCGTAGAGCGCGGCCGTGATCGCGGAGAAGACCGTGGACTTGCCGCGCTCGTTGTCGTCGAGGATCACGTTCACGCGGTCGGGAGAGAACGCCCACTCACCCTGCAGCGGCCCGAAGCCATCGACGCGCAGCCGGGTGATCCTCATGGCTCGGTGACCTCTTCCCACTGCGGCACCACCTCGCGCACGCGGAACGCGTCCAAGCCGTAGTAGAGCGCGCGCTCGAGCGCGACGCGCTGGTCGGGGTCGGTCTCGGCGTCGATGCGCGACAACAGGTCGCGGGCGAAGCGTTCCTCGGTGGTGCGCCCCTCGCTCGCGCGCAACGCGTCGAGTTCGTAGTCGGGGCGCACCGCGCCGCGGTCCCAGCGCACGTGGAACGCGCGCGCGAACACGTCGGGGCCAGGCGCGCTCCAGCGCACGCCGGGGGACAGCCGGCCGGTGAGCGTGAGCTTGGTGAAGTCGTTCTGCGTCACGCCGGCGGCCGCGAACGCATGCAGGATGCGGCGATCCACCTGCTCGGGCGTGCCGCAGCCGGTCACGTCGGCCTGCGTGCTGAGCACGCGCCGGCGGTCCAGCCGGTGCAGGTCGGTGCCCACGACGCAGCCGTCGTGCCCGTACCGCACCAGCACTTCGATCGCGCCGTGCTCCCCCGGCTCGGTGTAGTCGAGCGCGATGGGCGAGCCGGCGTAGGCGAGCCGCACGCCGGAGGAGGCCGTGTCGTCTCCGGGCAGCTGCTCGACATCGGAGCGCTGGTGATAGTGGCCCGCAGCGTGGTAGTGAAACGGCGAGGCCGCGACCTCGGCGTCGCTGAACGGCGCGGTGATCTTCTGCGCGGGCGGGCAGCGGCCCTCGCGCGAGCCGTGGAACACGGCGATGTCCACGCTCCCCTCGGGGCGGTCGGCCACGCCCTCGAGGGCCTGCTTGGCGAGCGGGCGGTCCATGGTGCCGGAGCTCGTCAGGAACGCGCGGCCCCAGATGCGCACGCCCGGCAGGGACGCGAGCGGCACCGCGGTCCAGCGCGGCTGGTCGAAGATGTGCACGTGCGCCGGCCATTGCGTGCCGCGCGCGTGCAGCAGCCGTGGGTTCCAGGCGGCGTTGTCATTGGAGGCCGGATCGTGGTTGCCGGGCGAGATGAACACCGGAGGGCAGCCCGGCACCGAGAACGCGCGCACAGCGAACGTGAGCGAACCCGTGTCCACGGGCACGCCGTCGAACAGGTCGCCCGGCACGACGATGGCCTGGACGTCCCGCTCGATCGCGTGCTTGATGACCTGCTCGAGCGCCGTCTGCTGGTCGCGGCGGCGGAGTTCGCGCCGCTCCGGGGGCAACCAGGCGAACGGACGTCCCAGGTGCAGGTCGGAGATCTGCAACAGTCGCAACAGCGCCATGCGAGTGGACTTCCTGTGGTTCGCGGGGGGGCGGCCGGCGGATTCCGCGCCGTTGTGGCGAGGTTCCGGGCGGAAACTACAGCGATAGCGAGGGTTGGGCAATGCTCCCCGGCCAGAGGACGCGTTATCAGCCCCGTTTTCGGCGACGAGCGCGAATGGCGGGCGCTTCGAGTCGGGCGGCAGCCGGAAGTACCCGAGTGTCTGCGCTCACGGCCGGGGCACTCGCCCCGGCCGTGGCCCGTGACCTCACATCACCAGCGCCCCCGTGCGGAGCAGGTACGCCAGCCGCCCGCGCTGCTCGGCGTCGAGCACCGCGTGCATCGCCGTCAGGGCGTCCACCACGCGCTGTTGCACGCGCGCGGTGCTCTCGACCCTGAGCTTCGTGGCCTCCGCCGCCTTGGCGGCGTCGAAGCTGTCCCCCGCCGCCGCGTCGGCGAGCGAGGTGAGCGCGCGGCGATCGTCCACCGCGGCCTGGGCTCGCTCGGTCTTCAACTCGTTGATGAGCGCGGCGAAGCGCTCCAACTGCGGCTCGGTGAGGCCGAGTTTCCAGGCGAGGAACCGCAACGGCCGGCGCACGCCGAAGCCGCCCGCGAACTCCTCCCCTGGCCCGTAGTGATGGTGAGGCGTGTGTTCGTGCCGGGCCTGCGGCGCGCAGCCGCAATCCCGGTGCTCACGTGGTCCGTGGCACATGGTGCATCTCCTCTCGCCGAGGCGGATCGCTCCCGGCGGGTCCTGGCGGCATCCGGGAGGACGCCGCACCGGCGCGGGCCCCATGCCTCGCGCCACCGTTCAGGCTAGCAGGGCCGTCAAGCGCGGCATTGCCGCGGCCTTTCGCGCCGCCTACCCTGAGCGGTCATGTCCTCTCCCGCCCAAGTCGCCGAGTTCGAGCGCCGGCTGCGCTGGCCCGCCCTGCCCACGCTGGTCTTCCTGGGCTTCCTGGTGGTCCTGCTGCTGCTGGTGGGCCTCTCGATGTGGCTCCGCCCCGATCACCCGCGCGGCCTGCCCGAGGACGCCGCACTCCTCGCCGAGGCCGGTCTGCCCGAGGCCACGCTCGGCGTGCTGCTGGGAACCTTGCGCTTCGAGGCCGCGGCGTTCGGTGGCGCGCCCGCCGACGGCGCGAACGACGCCGCAGCGCTCGAGCGCGTGGCCGCCGCCGAGCGCGTACTCGAGCGCTGGTCGCGCCGCCATCCCGCCGAGCCGCGCGCCCGCGCCGCGCTCGGGGCACTTGCGCTCGTGCGCCACGACTACCTCACCGCCGCCAACCGCTACCGCGAGGCGTGTGAGCGCTCGCCGCACTACGGCGAGGGCCGCTTGGGCTGGGGCGTGGCGCTCGCCCGGGAGGCCGCGCTCACCAGCGATCCCTGGCAGCGCCGAGCGCTCGACTTGCGCGCCATCGCCCAGTTCGCCGCCGTGGACCCCGCCGACCCCGTCTACCTGCCCGCGCTCTACGACCGCACGCGAACGCTCGCAGAAGTCGGCCGCCACGAAGAAGCCCGCACGTTCGCGGCGCGCTACCTGGCCCGCGAGCCCGAGGGCCGCTGGGCGGATGAGCTGCGGAAGGAGCAGTTGGCGAAGTAGCGCTGGGTCGCCGTGAGTGACGCCTACTCCGCCATCTCCTCGACCCAATCCTCCGCCCTCGCCTGCGCCCGCGTGTAATCCGGCAGCGCCAGCATCTCGGACGCGTACGCGCTCATCCAGCCGCCCAGCACGCGCTCCAGGAACGCTCCGCGCGGATGCCGGAACTCGAGGAACGAGATCTTCTGGGCCGCCGGCACGCCCCCCAGCCGGCGCGCTTCCGCGATCGCCGCTTCGAGCCCGCCGATCCCGTCCACCAGCTTGCGCTCGGCCGCGTCCTCGCCCATCCACGCGCGGCCTTGCGCGTAGGCATACGCCTCGAAGTTGTCGATCTTGCGCCCGTCGATCACGCGCGTGACGAACGTGCGGTAGAGCCGCTTGATCGTGCTGTCGGCCGCCGCCTGCTCGCGCGGCCGCCAGTCGCGCGCCGGCGACAGGCCGCGCATGAACTCGCCGCGGTCGAAGTCCTCCTGGCGCACGCCCAGCTTGGCGTACATGCGCTCGAACGAGGGCTTCAAGAACACGACGCCGATCGAACCCGTCACCGTGTGTTGGTCGGCGTAGATGCGGTCCGCGTGCGCCGCCATGAAGTAACCGCCGCTCGCCGCGACGCTGCCCATGGACACCACGAGAGGCTTGCCCGTCTCGAGCCGCCAGCGCTCCACCACATGGTCCATGTGGTACGAGGCACTCGCCGAGCCGCCCGGGCTCTCGATGCGTAACACCACCGCTTTGACGTCCGGTGCCTTGAACGCGCGTTCCAGCTGCGCGGCGAGGGTCTCGTCGCCCATGACCGCGCCATCGAGAGCGTTTCGCGTGCTGCGGCCATCCACGATCGCCCCGCCCGCGTAGATCACCGCGATGCGCTGGGGAGTGGCCCAGCGCTCGCGCGCCTGCGGGGCTCGGCGCAGGTCCACGGTGCGCGGCTTCTTGCCGAGCCGGGTGAGCCGGCCCAGCTCCGCGAGCGCGTCCTCGCGCCAGCCCACGGAGTCGATCACGCCCAGCTTCGCCAGGACCGTGGCCGGGTACTCGCGGCCATCCAGGATGGCCTCCAGTCGCTCGGGCGCGATCTTGCGGCCGTTGGAGACCGCGGTCACGAACAACCTCTGGCGCTGCGTGAGCATGCGGTTGATCACCGCCGTGTCGGCGGGCGGCGTGCTGTCCGCGGTCAGGTAGCGGTAGGCACTCTTGAAGTCGCCGACGCTCGAGCGGTCCATCTTGATCCCCAGGCGCGCCAGCGCGTCTTTGTAGTAGCGCCGCTCCGAGCGCAGTCCGAGCCCCACGAACTCGGCGGCCGGGGACGCGTACACGCGCGAGGCGACACTCGCCAGGTAAAGATCGCCGCGGCCGCCGCCGTAGGGCATGTGCACCACCACGGGCTTGCCGGCCAGCACGAGTCGCTGCACGCGCGGCCGCAGCTCCTCGAGCTGCGCCATGCCCGAGACTCCCCCGAGCTCCAGGAACACGCCGAGCGTGAGCGGGTCCTCGAGCGCGCGTTCCAGCATCTGGTGATAGGGCGCCGAGGGCCGCGCTCCGCCGCCCCCGCCCATGAGCCCGCCGCCCAGCGCCTGGTCGGCGAGCGCGCCGCTCATGCGCACGACGGCCACGCGCTGTTGCGAGCGCGGCGGCAGCTCGACGCGGTCCTCGCCCTCGTGCGACGACGCAGAGAACGTCTCGTACTGGCGGTCGTTATCCAGGCGTGACTGGGCCACCGACAGGCTGCTGCGCGGGCCGCGCAGCGTGATCCCGGCCTTGAACGAGCGGTGGTCCTCGGCGGTGGCGCGCAGCTCGAGCCCCGGGATGACCTCGAACGCCGCCCCGGCGCGCACGCGCGCGGCCTCGTTGGGTGCACCCTCGGCGAGCACGACCTCGCCCAAGAGCGTCAGGCGCAGGCCGGTGGTGTGTGCGCGCTCGCGCGAGAACGCCAATGGTCGCAGCCCCAGCCCCAGCGTGTACGTGCGCGGCAGCCGCTCGCCGCGGAACGTCGGCTCGGTCAGGTGCTGCACATCGGCGCCCAGCGAGGCCCACGGCGTGGGACGCACCAGCCAGCCCGCACGGTTGTCCACATCGCGCTCGGTGTGGGGTGAGGCGGCCATGCGCAGCTCGCTCGTCCAGCCCAGGCGCGCCTGCTCGCTGCCCAGCGAGAACCCGAAGCCGAAGCGCTGGTCGCGCGAGGCCTCGCGCAGGTAGCTGAAGCCCAGCCGGCGCCAGGTGGCCATCGCGGTCCAAGCCTCCTGGTTCGTGGTGCTGTGCGAGTAGCCGAGCCACCATTCCGACGGGTAGCGCTGGCCGATTGCGGCTGGGTTCACGCGAAATGCGCGCGCGTCGTCGGTGGTGGCCACACCGTCATCGCCCCACAGCGCCGCCGGCAGCGGCGGGCCCTCGGCGTGCGCGAGCGGCACCGCGACGAGCGCGGCGAACAGCAAGAGCGCGCCGAGTGCGTGACGCTTCATGCCGACACGGTCACGCCCAGGCGCGGGCAGTGGGCGGCCACCGGGCAGGCGCTGCACAGCGGCTTGCGGGCGTTGCACACGGCGCGGCCGTGCAGGATCAGCCAGTGCGAGAACAGCGTCCACGACTCACGCGGCACGAGCGGCATGAGCGCGAACTCGGTCTTCACGGCGTCGGTCTCGTTCGTGAGCCCCATCCGGTTCGCGAGCCGGCCCACGTGCGTGTCCACGACGATGCCCGACGCGATGCCGTAGGCGTTCCCGAGCACGACGTTCGCGGTCTTCCGGCCCACGCCGCGCAGCGCGGTCAGCTCCTCGAGCGTGCGCGGCACCTCGCCGCCGTGCTTGGCGACGATGTCGGCACAGGCCTCCTTGATGGCCTTCGCCTTGTTGCGGAAGAACCCGGTGGAGTGGATCGCTTTCTCGAGATCGGCCGGGTCGGCCGCCGCGAACGCGGCGGCGTCCCGGTAGGTGGCGAACAGCCCGGGGGTCACCATGTTGACGCGCTGGTCGGTGCATTGTGCGGAGAGGATGGTGGCGATCAAGAGCTCGAGCGGCGTGCGGAAGTCGAGCGCGCACTTGGCATCCGGATAGCTCTCGCGCAGGCCTTCGAGCAGGGCCCGCACACGCACCGGGTCGGGGGCGGTGAACCTGGGGCGCTTGGTGGCGCGCACGGCCTTCTTGCGGGCCGACTTCTTCGCCGCGGCCACACTGCCCCGCGCCCCCTTCTTGGCGTGCGGGCCGCGTGGCTTGGCCGCGGAGCGCGAGCTGCCCGGGGCCGAGCGCACGCGCGACTTCTGCGGCAGCTTGGCACCGGCGGACTTGCGTCGGGAGCGAGGGGAGCGTCTCGGCATGGTGCCGCGAGCGTAGCGCGGACGGTTCTCGAACGTCGAGCGGGGCTGCGCCACGCCGGGGCAGCGAACGGCCCCGGCGCCGCTGGGGCACCGGGGCCGAACTCAAGATCTAGCGGTTTGCGGCCGCGGAGACTTGTTGGCTTACATCCCCCACGCCAGGCCGAAGCGCACACCCACGCCGTCCGTGCGCGCGGTCTCGCGATAGGCGAGGCCCGTGAGCTGGTCCGTCGTGGTGCGGGACACGTCGCCGCCGTGCAGGAACACCTCGCCCGTCGCGCGCACGCGGTTGCCGAGCGGCACGCCGACACCGGCCCACGTCTGCCACCCCCAGCCGCCGAGCGTGGCGCTCAGGTGCTGGTTGGTGGCGTAATCGTCGGCGGTGATCACCATGAACTGGTAGCCGCCGCCCGCGCCCACATAGGGCACGAGCCAGAGCTTGCCCCAACCCTCGAGCTGCCCGTACGCCATGAGCGGGATCTGGTGCAGCGACGCGCGCGAGATCACCTGTGTGACCGCGATGGGCTGCCCACCAGGGATGTTCGTGCTGGCGTTCGAGGTGGTGAGGTTCTCCGAGTCGTACATCCAGTCGAACATGAGCCCGATCTGGAGATTCCGCGTCACCATTGGACCGCCGCGAATGCCAGCCACTGCGCGCTTGCCGAGAACGTTCTCGGGATCGTAGATGCCGCCGTGGATCTGGCTCACGCCGCGCACCTGATGCTGCGGCCTGGGGCCGGCGGGCTTGGGCTTGGCCTGCGGCTCGGGCACGTAGCGAACGGCAGCCCACTGCACCGGTGCGGGCGTGGGAAGCTGCGCGTACGCGAGCACGAGCGGCGAGGCGAAAGCGGCGGGATCCTCGGCGGCGTGCGCCGCGGGCGGCGTCATCACAGCCGCGAGGATGGTGAACGTGATGGCGAGCAGTGCGGCCCCCAGCCCGAAGCGAGTGGGGTTGGTGCGGTATGACATGGAGGTCTCCTGGTGAGCGCCGGCCGGCGTGGGCCGGTGGGGCGTAGGGTCTGTCATTGTAAATCATAAGGCATGCGGCGTGCCGAACGGTCCGGGAGATGCAACGCACGGCCAAGTCCCTGCGTAACACACGCGCATCCGCCAGCGGCGAGCCGTCTTGCGGCGGTGCCGCGTGGCAGTTCCGCGCGGGCTGTTGCGGAGCCGCCGCACCAGCCGATAGCGTCCGCTGCCATTCCGGCACCCCAAGAGGACCCGCCTTGCCCGCTCCGGCCCTGTCCCGACCCCTCC
>Ga0111538_10011767_pt1 | contig 11578 bp, 10 predicted proteins | sample SoiMethybrSBSTD1_FD_79669 | JGI IMG/M metagenome (GOLD analysis project Ga0111538, IMG submission 79669) | Bulk soil microbial communities from a Populus tree surrounding site in Tennessee, USA - Soil MetaG P. TD hybrid SBSTD1 (version 2)... | ecosystem: Environmental > Terrestrial > Soil >...
ACGGATTCCCCTGCTGGAACGGATTGCTCTGCTGGAACGGGTTGCTCTGCTGGAACGGGTTGCCCTGCTGGAACGGATTGCTCTGCGACGGGTCGACCTGCTGGAACGGACTCGTGTGGCCGAGGCCTCCAATGCCCTGGGTCCACGGCGTGGTCTGGGGGAATCCGCCACCGAAGCCCTGCGCTCCGAAGCCTGGTTGGCCGAATCCCTGCCCGCCGGACTGGCCGCCAAAGCCCTGGCCGCCCAATCCCTGCGTCCCAAATCCCTGTGTGAGATATGCGAGCGGATTCATCTGCGGCGTCACCCCTGTGTGGCCAAGCCCGTGGACGGACAGCCTGACCTGATTGAGTGCGTCGATGGTCTGGTTGATGCGATCGTTGAGAACTTGGAGCTTGCGAACGTCGACCTTGGCTTCCATGAACTCCTCCCTGTTGATCGTGGTAGGACCCCCCGGTCGCGCCCGAACCCCCGCTCTGCGCCCGCGTGCGGACCCGGGCCGTCGAGGCGGTTCGAGCTGCAACTGGTTCTTCTATCCGACGTGGATGGATGTCACATCCTGGGCGCTGCCCGTCGCGCGGGGCGCCCGGATCTCGAGGATGCCGCTTCGCATCTGCGCCTGGAGCTGGTCCAGCGCCAGACCGGAGGGAAGCGGGATCATGCGGCGGAATTTCCCGTACATCTGCTCGGTATAGCGCAGGTCCATCGATCCTTCCGTGGCTGCGCGAGGCGGCCGCGTGCCGTGAAGCTCGAGCATGCCCCGGATCACGGAAACCCGGACCTGGTCGCGCGTCACGCCGGGGAGGTCCACGCTGATCCAGACCTCGCCCTTTCCTTCCCACATCGAGATCGGCGGCTTCCAGCCGTCGAGAGTGCCGGAGCCCCCCGAGAATTCCGTGAGGGTCTCGACCAGCCGGTCGACTTGCTCCTGAACGTGCTCTTCGGGAACCTTCTCGGGCGGGATGGTGGCGTAAGCGTGCTCGCGTATGGGCGGCGCCTCACGACCGGTCAAGGATCGATAGAGCCGCTCCACCTGTACGATGGCGTGGTCGATGCTCTCGGTATCGTTCATCCCTCGTCCCTCCTGACGGCTACGTGGCAACGGAATCGACCTCCTGCGCGCGCTCGAGGAGCGCGGACCCGAGGATTCTGGAAGCGATCGACTGGATCGCGATCTGGACTTCGAAATCACTGGGACGCTCCGACTCCGATGCGGGTGGCGCTCCGAGCGCGGAGCCCGTGGCATTCACCGACGCGATGGGGTCGGCCGTCGTGCCCGGCACGATGAGATCGGATTCGTGGGTGGCCGTCGTCACGATGTCGCTCCTCTCAATGTCGGTCCAAAGTAGTGAGTGTCGGTACGTGCCGCTTATCGGCGACGTCGAATTGGGGCAGCAAGCGAAGGGCCAAGAAGAGAAGTGCGAACGCAAATGGCGTACCTCACCCGCAGGTCGTGATTCCATCGTGCGCTCGCGCGCGTCGACCGCGTCACGTGCATCGATGAGCGTGATGAATCGCGCGGGAAGAGTTACACGGTGTACCGATCGGGCTTGTACTTTGTGACTGTTGCAAGGGTGCGAGGAGCGGTACTTGACTTCGGCGATGGTCTGGGTCAGAACTTGTCCGCCTTCAAGGAGAGCGAGTCGCGGGGGATCCGGCACCGGATGCCGTCGCGGAGAACCGACACCGGAGATAGAGCGAATGCTGATCAGCGAGCGCATGGCCGCAGCCATCAACACCCAGATTGGAAACGAATTCGGGGCCTTTCTGCAGTACGTATCCATCGGAGCCCACTTCGGCAGCGAGAACCTGCCGGGACTGTCCGCGCACTTCCACAAACAGGCGATGGAAGAGCGCACCCACGCAATGCGCCTCGTCAACTTCCTCGTCGACGCGGGTGGTCGCGTCCGTATTCCTGCGGTCCCGAGCCCCAAGGCCGACTTCAAGACGGCCGAGGAAGCGGTGAAGCTCTCCCTGGAGTGGGAGCTCACCGTGACCAGGCAGATCAACGACCTCGTGGATCTCGCGATCGGTGACAAGGATCACCTCACGCGCAACTTCCTCCAGTGGTTCGTCAGCGAGCAGCTCGAAGAGGTGGCCAGCATGGAGACTCTCCTCAGCATCGTTCGACGCGCCGGAGAGAGCGGGCTCCTCTTCGTCGAGGACTTCCTGGCCCGGCGCGGGGTCCCGTCCGGTACGGGGGCGGGAGAGGGCACCACGTAGACGGGCTTCATCGCCCCTGTCGGGCAAACACCGGGTTCGTGTTCGAGTTCGTCGTGTGACGAAAAAGAAATCGGGGTCGGATCCGAAGATCCGACCCCGTTCTTACACTCCGAACCGGCCTAGTCCGACCGGTTCGATCTACTGTTAAGAGATTTAATTGTTCGAAGGCGCCGATCCCGTTCCGGGCGATCCGGGCGCCGCGCTCCCCGTCGTTCCGCTGATCTCCTTGCCGTCCGGATCGCGATACGCCACCGCGCCGAGATTGAGCTTCGTCAGCTGTGGCTCGATCTTGCTCCTGTCGCCGACCGTGACCACCACCATCCGCTCTGGAACGAGATGCTTCTTCGCGACGGCGGCGACGTCGCTGGTCGTGATCGCCGAGAGCCGCGATGGAAGCGTCTGGTAGTAGTCGAGAGGCAGGTCGTAGAGATAGATCCCCGCGAGCGTCCCGGCCGTGGAGAACGTGGTCTCGAAATTGGCCGGCAAGGAGCGGGTCGTCGACTCCTTCGCCATCCGAAGCTCGTCCGCCGTCACGCCCGCGTCCCGGAGCTTGGTCACTTCCTTCAGGACCTCGGTCACCGAGGGCCCGGTCACGTCCGCGCGCACCGAAGCGCCGGCGATGAAGTTGCCCACGCCCCGGTTCTGTCCCACGAACGAGAAGGCGCCGTAGCTGTAGCCCTTGTCCTCGCGGAGGTTCAGGTTGATTCGGCTCGAGAAGAGGCCGCCGAGGACCGTGTTCATGAGGTCGAGCTTCTCGTAGTCGGGGTCGGAGCGCTTCACGCCGAACTGCCCGGCCAACACCACCGTCTGGACGCTGCCCGGCTTGTCCACGATCACGATCCGCGAGGTGGCCATCGTCCCCGTCGCGGGAACCGGAGCCGGCGTCGCCGCGCCCTTCCACGAGCCGAAGGCGTCCGTCGCGAGCTTCTTCGCCTCCGCGTCGGTCAGATCGCCCACCAGGATCAGGGCGGCGTTCTTGGGGCTGTACGTCGACCCGTAGAACTTGACCAGATCGTCGCGCTTCGTCTTCTCGATCGATGCCTGCGTCCCGATCTGCGTGTGGCCGTAGGGATGCGCCGGCCCGAAGAGGCAGGCGTTCATGACACGGATCCCGGTCGGCCACGGCTGATCGCGCTGCTGCATCAACGTCGTGAGCCGGTCGTTCCGGATCCGCTCGACCTCCTGGTCGGGGAACGAGGGGTGAAGCGTGATGTCGGAGAGGATGTCGATCGCTGCCGCCGCGTTCTGCTTGAGCGACCGGACCCCCGCGCTCGAGCCGTCCGGCTGGCTTCCGGTCACGAGCGAGGCGCCCAGAGCGTGGGTCTGATCCGCGAGCGCAAGAGCGTCGCGCTTCGTCGTCCCTTCGTCGAGCATCGCGGCCGTGTAGCCCGCGAGACCCGGGAGGTCGGCGGGATCCGACGCACTGCCCGAGCGAAACACGAGGTTCGCCGACACGAGCGGCAGCCGGTGCGACTCGACCACGTAGACCGTCAGTCCGTTCGGAAGCGCGAGCTTCTTCGGCGTCGGAAGCTTGGCCTGGATCTCCGCGCCCGCGGCCGGCGGAGTGCTCCGCCACGGCTCCTTGGATTCGACCTTCGCCTCCTCCTTCGACGGAGCGGTCGGGGCCGGCGGGTCGGGCGGGAGCTTCTTGTCCCCCGGTACCGCATAGACGACGACGCGGGCGTCGTTCTTCAAGCTCTGCGCCGCGAATTGCTTCACCGCCTCGGGCGTCACCGCCTCGAAGCGAGCGAGATCCTTGCTCAGGTAGCCCGGATCCTTGACGTGCTGGTTGTACTGGTTCATCCGGTCGGCCACGCCGCCGAAGCCGCCCAGGTTCTCCAGGCTCGTCACGATGTTGGAGTAGAGCGCGTTCTGGGTGGCCGCGACCTCGTCCGGCGTCGGACCGTTCTGGATGAAGGTGGCGAGCTCTTCGTTGATCGCCTTCTCCACCTCGTCCGGCGTATGGCCCGGCTTGACGGTGGCCGAGATCTGGAAGACCGAGGTCAGGGCGTACGACTGCTGGACCACCGAGACGTCCTGGCAGATCCGCTTCGTGTAGACGAGGCTCTTGTAGAGTCGGCTCGCCTTGCCGCCGCCCAGGATGTCCGCGGCGACGTAGGCCTCGGCATCGCCGGGCTTGTAGATCGGAGCCGTGAGCCACGCCATGTAGACGCGCGGCAGCGTGATCTTGTCGGTGACCGTGGCGCGGCGCTCGGCCGTGATCGGGGGCGTGGTGGCGGTAATGGCCGGCACCGGCGCGCCGCGCGGGATCGAGCCGTAATACTTCTCGACCAGCGCCTTCACCTTCGCCTTGTCGATGTCCCCCGCGATCACGAGGCTCGCGTTGTTGGGCGCATAGTAGCTGCGGAAGAAGTTCTTCACGTCCTCGAGCTTGGCCGCCTGGACGTCCTCATGGGATCCGATGATCCAGGCGTAGTAGGGGTGCCCCTTCGGGAAGAGCATGTGCCACATCTCTTCCTCGACGATCTGATACGGGGCGTTCTCAACGCTCTGGCGCCGCTCGTTCCGCACGACGTCCTGCTGGTTCGCGAGCGAAGGGCCCGTGAGCGTGTCGAGGAGGTAGCCCATCCGGTCGCTCTCGAGCCAGATCGCCGTCTCGAGCTGATTCGCGGGCATGTCCTCCATGTAGTTCGTGCGGTCGAAGTCGGTCGTCCCGTTGATGAAGGACGCTCCGGCTCCCTCGAGATACTTCCAGATCTGGTCCTCGCCGACGTGTCCGGACGACTGGAACATCATGTGCTCGAACAGGTGGGCGAAGCCGGTCCGGCCGGCGATCTCGTTGGCGGGGCCGACGTGATACCAGGTGTTCACTGCCACGAGCGGGAGCTTGTGATCCTCGTGGAGGATGACCTCGAGCCCGTTCGGGAGGGTGTACTTCTCATAGTCCAGAGTGACCTGCGGGGGCTTGACCCCTGCCGTGGCCATGGCCGGCAGAGCGAGGGCCAGGAGTGCGATCAGGGCCAGAGAGGTGCGCAGGTGCGCGCGGTGCTTCGACTGCGTGTGACTCATTCGGTGGCTCCTTTGCCAGACGGGACGGCGCGGGGGACGCGGGGTCAAAAGACGTGCTCGGATCGGAATTGGGGGTCCAGTTTTGGGCATGCCTCCGGCCCTGTCAAGGCATTGGATGCCGGGGACGCCGGGAGGGTTGGAGGGAAACGGCTGGGGGGCGGCTGCCTAGTCCGGCCGGCTGTTCAGGGTGCGGCCCCGGTAGCGGGCGATCGCCATGTCCACGATCTCCTCGATGAGTGACCCGTAGTCGCGCCCGGCCTGCTTGGCCGAGAGGGCGAACTCCGCCGTCGAGTGGAGCCAGGGATTGGGGTTCACCTCGAGGAGGTAGATCCGCCCGTCGGGGGTCAGCCGGAGGTCGGCCCGGGCATAGTCGCGGATCTCGAGCGCCCGGCAGGCCGTGACCGCCGTCTCCTGGATCTCGGCCAGCGTCTTCTCGCTCAGGTCCTCCGGGACGCGGAGCTTCGTCTTCTTATAGGCGTCGGTGCCGCGCTCCCACTTCACTTCGGTGCCGGCGATCCGGGGCGTTCCCTCGGGCAGATCGGAGAGGTCCAGCTCCACGACCGGAAGCGCGGTCGGGGGCTCGTTCCCGAGCACCGACACGTACAGCTCGCGTCCCTCGATGTACTCCTCGATGAGGACCGGCGAGTCCAGATCGGCGTGAAGCGCGTCGATCCGCTCCATCAGCTCCTTGATCGACCCGACCACCGCGCTGAACTCGATCCCGATCGACCCGTCCTCGCGCTTCGGCTTCACGATGACAGGGAAGTGGATGTCGTCCGACCACTGAAGGCGTCCCTGGTAGACAGTGGCGAAGTCCGGAGTGCGGAGCCCGTGGAACGTGAAGAGGCGCTTCGCGACCGCCTTGTCCTGCGCGAGGAGGAGTCCCGACGGTCCCGAACCCGTGTAGGGAAGGTGGAGGAGATCGAGATAGGCCGCGATGTTCAAATCCTTCGTGTCGTCGCCCCCGTAGGACTCGGTGAGGTTGAAGACGAGATCGGCCTCGATGCCCGCGAGCGCCTTCAGGCTGCGCCGGCGTCCGTCGAGGCAGTGCTCGACCACCGTGTGGCCCCGCTTGACGAGCGCGTCCGCGATCTCCTCGCGGTCGCTCTTCTCCCGTCGCTTCCGCGAAGGCTTGGGACTCTCCGGCGGCGGCTCGGGCGCTTCCTGCTCGAGCTCGTGCCACGCGTCGTACAGGATGCAGATGGTGAGCGGGTTCTCGGTCATTCGTCCTCGCCGTGCGCCGTCACACGTTCCGGAACTTGCCGCGCGTCATGTAGTTCATCGCGACCGCCGTGCCGTACGCGGTGAGCGCGACCAGATAGTCGCTTTCTTTCCCGCGAAGCCCGAGATAGCCGCGGGCTCGGCACGCTTCGACGATCGAATCCACCATCTCGCGGACCACCGGCCGGCGGACGCCGGTCCAATGCGCGATCTTGTCGATGAGCTTGTTCCGGTGCTGCTCGACGATCTCCCACGCGGGCCGAACCGGCTGCCGCCGGCTCCCCTTGGGGAGGAAGATGTCGACCAGCTCGTCGTCCGGGTTCAGCTCCACGGCCGAGCGATTGCGCGCGGCCGCCTCGTCGAAGACCTCGCGGACGGTGCCTTCCATCTCTTCGACGGTGATGTCGGGGCGCGCCCGCTTGACGACGGGCTCGCGATCCCCGCACGCCCGAACGGTGCGATCGACGTACTCGAGCTTCGCAAGCGCGGGCCATCCGGCGTAGCGTTCCCGCCACGGATAGCCCGGCGTGAGCCACACCGCGAACGATTCGGCGAAGTCCTCGTCGGGATGCTTCTGCGCGTACCAGCCGGGAAGATGGCGTACGAAATCGCGGCTGAAGGGAACGGGCCGGTACTCTTCACGATAGCGCCGTCGGAACGGACCGAACGTAGCACGCCACTCAGCCGTCTGGTAGAGGCGATACGCGTAGTTGAATGCGTGCCCCGCCTCGTGACGCAGGTACATCATCACCTCGCGCGGGCTCTCGAGCTCGTTCCGCTCCCGCTCGATACGCGCGAGTCTCTTGTCGGCGAGATAGAACGGAATGCCGATGATCGGATGGCCCGAGGGACATCCCCACTCGTCCGTGAGGTAGTAGCGGGGATGCCACCGGCGGATTCCCTTCGACTTGAGCTCGCCCGAGAGTCGATGCAGGAAAGGTTCGACCGGAGAGCCCTCGATCGTGAGCCCCAGCGTCGCGAGCGGCTGATCGATGAACTCGGGGACGTGCTCTGGAGCCGGGGAAGGAGAGGCGACCGCGGTCTCCTCGACGGGCCCTTCGGGACCGGGTGGCAGGAACATGGTTACAGGCTACCATCCCTCGCCGCCGAAGAAAATTTTGCTTTACAAACGACCGGTTCGTACCGATACTTCGCTTGTTGCCTGTCGGTAGTAGAAGCACACATGGTGTGACTGTCGCCGCAGGAGAGACACTTCCTGCGGCTTTCTTGTATCCGGGCGGGGCATCACGATCCGTTCCGGAACCCGGCCAATGTGGCTGGGCGTTTGCCGCGCAACGCGGCGTGTTGGGGTTGCACCCCGTAGTCGAAGGAGTTTTCAAAGTGGCGAGTGGAACGGTGAAGTGGTTCAACGAGGCGAAGGGTTTCGGTTTCATCCAGCAGGAAGGTGGCGAGGACGTGTTCGTCCACTATTCCGCGATCCAGGGCGATGGCTTCAAGACGCTCGCCGAGGGCGAGCGCTTGGAGTTCGATATCGTCCGCGACCCGAAGGGCCTCCAGGCCGCTAACGTCCGTAAGGCGTAGGCAGCCGAACCACGGACACTCCGTCAAGCACGGGGCGGCGCATCCAGCGCCGCCCCGTTTGCATGGGTAGCGGCGCCGAGCGACCGCGGTGCTGCCGGATTTTCAAAGCCACGACGCAGGTGCCATGACCGACGTGAGCCATCCCGCGCTCTACGCAAGCCCCGAGATCTACGACGTCGCCTTCGGCTGGGATCTCGCGCTCGAGCTCGACTTTCTCGAATCCTGCTTTACCGCACACGTGGAGGGACCGGTGCGCCGCATCCTCGAGCCCGCGTGCGGCACGGGACGTCTCCTCGAGGCGCTCGCGGGACGCGGCTACGACGTCCTCGGATACGACTTGAGTCCCGAGATGGTGGCCTTCGCGTCGCGCCGCCTTGGTGCGCACGGCGGGCGCGCGCTTCGCGGGGACATGGCCGCGTTCCGTCCACCGGGGCACTTCGACGTGGCCATCAATCCCGTGAACTCGATCGGCTACCTGCTCGAGGACGAACAGCTGCTCCAGCACTTCGAGCGGATCGCGGAGGCGCTGCGTCCGGGCGGGATCTACATCGCGCAGTTCAACTACTGGGGCGAGCCCCCCGAGCTGGCCACGTTCGGCCCCTGGGGCAATCGAAGGAACGACCTCTCGACCACGCTCACCTGGACGGTGGTGCGCGAGGACGTGGAGGCGAAGCGCTCCCACCAGCACGCCCGGATCACGGCGCGCCGCGGCAAGGAGAAGCTCACGCTCGAGGAAGACCACGTGCTTCGCCTCTGGACGCAGGACGACGTAGACGCTCTCCTCGAGCGGAGCCCGTTCCGGCTCGCGGCCGTGTATCACGACCGTTTCGATCCGTTTCCGATCGACGTTCCGAGAACGGGAGAGTACGGAAACCTGTACCACGTGCTCGCGCATCGGTAGCGCGGAGCGGCGGACCGTACTAGTGCCGAAGGGTCGCGGTGAAGCGGAGGATGGCGGCCGCCAGGGAATCGGGCTGATCCAAAGGCACGAGATGCCCGGATCCATAGAAGCGTTCCCCGATCGCGGGTCCCGCCGTCTCGTAGCCTAGCCGCTTCCGCGCGCTCGACCAGGACTCGGCGGCGGACCAGGTCTCGTCGGTCAGGACCACCATGATCGGCTGCTTCAGCTTCTTGACACGCGGCCGCAGATCCATCGTCCACGTCTCACGGAAGTACGCGCTCATCACGTCGCGCGGGACCGCTTCCGCTTTCGCGACGACCGAGTCGACCTGGCTCGAGTCCTTTGTCATTTGCTGGAACACGCCGGCCACGAACAGGGGATAGCGGTCGCGCAAGAGCATCTCGAGATTCCCGATTCGCTCCGAGTCGGCCTGGATGTACGTGGGCAGGTCGATCGGCACGAGGCCCGACGCGCGCGACGGGTGGGCCGCAGCCTCTTCCAGGGCCACGTAGGCGCCATAGGACTGGCCCACCAGCACCGCCTTCTTGATCTTCTGTCGATCGAGCGTTCGGTCGAGGGCGGCCGTTACCTCCTTGAGGGAGAATGGGGTCACTTGCGGCGATTCGCCATGTCCCGGCAAGTCCACCCGCACGACACGGTGCCGCGCTTCGAGGAGCGGCGTCACGCGATCCCACATGTGGCGGTCCTGGCCCGCGCCGTGGATCAAGACGAGCGTCGGCTCTCCCTGGCCGCTCGAGGAGAACGCGAGGCCCGGGGAATCAGGGGAGGCAATGGGAGCCAGCGACAGGAGGGTGCCCAGGACCAGGGCGAGAGCCATCGAAACGCGCCGAGGGGAGATCATCGAGGCCTCTATTTTACCAGAGTGCGGGCCGGACGTGAACGCGGTGCTTCGCTAGGAAGGGCGACGATGGAGCGCGTGCGGGCCGGCCTGATCGGTCGGCATGAGGATGATCGACTGCACGTTCACGTGCGGCGGCCGCGTCACGGCCCAGAGCACGGCGTCCGCGACGTCCTCGGCCGTGAGCGGTTCCACGCCCCGGTAGACCGCACCGGCGCGCTCCTTGTCCCCCTTGAAGCGGACGAGACTGAATTCGGTCTCCGCGAGCCCCGGCTCGACGTTGGTCACGCGCACCCCCGTGCCGAGCACGTCGTAGCGGAGCGCGTCCGAGATCGCCCGCACCGCGAACTTCGTGGCGGAATAGACGGCGCCTCCCGCGTAGACGAGATGCCCCGCGACCGACCCGATGTTCACGACGTGCCCCCTCCGCCGCGCGACCATGCCCGGCAGCACCGCCCGGGTCACGTAGAGGAGCCCCTTCACGTTCGTGTCGATCATCTGATCCCAATCGTCGGGGTCCCCGGCCTGCACCGATTCCAGGGCGAGCGCGAGTCCGGCGTTGTTGACGAGGATGTCGGCAATCGCGAGGAGCGTTCCGGCCCCGGCCAGCGCGTGCTCCGTGGCCGCGCGATCGCGGACGTCGAACGCGAGCGTGCTGACCTCGACCTTGTGCTCGCGGCGAATCTCGGCGGCGACCGCCTCGAGCCGGTCAGCCCGGCGGCCGGTGATCGCGAGCGACGAGCCCTCGGCGGCGAGACGGCGGGCGATCGCCTCTCCAAATCCGCTCGTCGCGCCCGTGACGAGCGACAGGGAGCCTTGCAGCGTGCTCATCGTATCGTCTCCGGCGGCACCATAGAGCGGGCGAGGATAGCACCGATCGCGGTGGCGGGTTCCGAAATCCTCCCCTAGACTGCCGCCGACTGCGGTTGGACGTGTCCAGGGAGGGGCTCGACCATCGACGACATCCTCGTGATCGGGGGCGGCATCCACGGCGTCGCGGTGGCGCGCGACGCGACGCTCCGCGGCCTTCGCGTCGTCCTGGTGGAGGCCGGTGATCTCGCCTCCGGCACGAGCAGTCGCACGTCGAAGCTCGTCCACGGGGGCATCCGCTATCTCGAGACGGGCGAGTTCGGCCTCGTGCGCGACGCGCTGCGCGAGCGCTCGATCCTGCTCCGGACCGCGTCCGCGTTCGTCCATCCGGTATCCTTCCTTCTCCCACACTACAAGGGCTCCGGCCGGCCGCGCGCGTGGGTCGATCTCGGGATCGCGCTCTACTCGCTCCTCGCGCGCGGCGCGCCGCCAGAGCTTCGCTCGCATGGCCGCGTGTCCTCGTCGGAGGCTCTGTCGCTCGAGCCGGGGCTCGACCCGTCCCGACTCGCCGGCGCGTCCCGTTTCACCGATGCGCAGATGGAGGACGCAAGGCTCTGCGTCGCATTCGCGAGGGATGCCGCGAGCGAGGGACTCTCGGTCCTGACGCACACCGCGGTCGTCGGACTCATGGAGGGGGATGGCGGATGGCGGGCCTCGCTTCGAGGTGGACTCGACGGAGCGGAGCGGGAGGTGCGCGCGCGCTTCGTCGTCAACGCGGCCGGCCCCTGGGCGGAGGCCGTGGATCGCCTGGGCGGCGCCTCGGGCGTGCTCTCGAGGCGCACGCGGGGCACGCACGTGGTGGTGCCCGCGGTGACCCACGGGCACGCACTCCTTCTCACATCACGGCGCGACGGCCGCGTCTTCTTCGTGCTTCCCTGGGAGAAGCACTCGCTCATCGGGACGACGGACGTCGACGACGACCGGCCGCCCGAGGA
>Ga0111538_10011768_pt1 | contig 11577 bp, 5 predicted proteins | sample SoiMethybrSBSTD1_FD_79669 | JGI IMG/M metagenome (GOLD analysis project Ga0111538, IMG submission 79669) | Bulk soil microbial communities from a Populus tree surrounding site in Tennessee, USA - Soil MetaG P. TD hybrid SBSTD1 (version 2)... | ecosystem: Environmental > Terrestrial > Soil > Tree...
CGCGCCGGTGAACGTGACCATCACGGGCGTGGGGGGAACACCCCCCCTGACGCGGACCACGACGGTCGCCCTCACGGTGACCGGAGGGGGTAACGGCGGCGTCACCGTGACCACGTCCACGGGCGGGAACGCGCCCTGGTACAACGAGAACCGCCTCACGTTCGGCAACACCGCGGCCCTCACTTCGGCGACCATCACCATCGTGGTGCAGCGAACGCCCGGCATCACGTTCAACGGCCTCTACAACACCGTCGGGGACTTCACGCAGAGCAATACCGGGAACACGAACCCCGCGACGATCACCTACACGTGGACGCGCACGACACCGCTGCCGGCCGGGACCAGCGGGCTCTTCGTCGCGCAGACGAACGGCAACACGGCGCACCCGTTCACGGGCGACACGTGGACGGTGACGTTCACCACGGGCGGGCAGACCTTCACCCGGAGCGGGACGTTCTAGCAGTCGGACGGCTGCCGCCGGCCTTCGGGCCGGCGGCGGCCGTCGCCAATTCGCCGGCTTCGCGTCCGCCGCAGACCTGGGCGTCGTCGTCGTCGCCCAGCCGCAGAATGTATCCGCCGCAGCGGGCGGGGATGTGGTCGATCCGCCGCCACACCGCAGCAGCATAGGCACGCCGAAACGTCGATCGGTGCGCTGGCGTACGGAAGCGCCGGCGAGCGAGGGCTACCTTGGACGAGCGTGCGGCGGGCCCGCACGCTCGAGGAGGACCTCGTGCGACAAGATGGTGGGCGTTTCGTGGGCTTCGGCCACGTCACCTCCGCCGAGAGGAGGCAGGCCGACCTGTTCTTCGCCGACCTGATGGGCCGCCGGCGCCGCCGCCGGTGGCCGCGCGGGAACGAAGCCTGGGAGCAGACCGCGCCGCTCATCGATGGCCCGCTCACGCCGAGCGAATGGCAGACGGTCATGCGCATCGTGCGCAGCGGCGAGGCCCAGGTGGGCGCGCCGCTCACCGGCGACGCCGCGCGCAACGCCCTGCTGGTGGCCGCGCGCATCTTCTGCGACCGCAACGCGCTCCGGCTGGAGCGGGAGGACCCGCTCCTGTGCCTCACCAACGACGTCACGATGGCGGACCGGCGCGTGCGCGCGCTGGTCCCGCACGTCACGGCGCGCGGGCCGATCCTGAATCTGGCGGGCATCCTGCGCGCGGCCGGCATCACCGTCAGCGAGGCGAACGGCTGGCAGGCGCGCACCGCAAACGGGCCCTTCGATCCCGTCGGCGTGATGATGCACCACACGGTGGGCGTGGGCCCGAGCGCCCTGGCCGACATCGTCGCCAACAACAAGGCGAACTTCTTCGTGGACCGCGCCGGCATCCTCACCGTGGTCGCGGCCGGACGCGCCAACCACGCGGGCATGGGCGCCCAGCGCGTGCTCGACGACACGCGCAACGGCATCGCGCCCACCGGCACCGCCGCGCAGCGCGGGCTCGCCGACGCGCTCATCGGGAACGGCTTCTACTACGGCTTCGAGAACGAGAACCGGGGCGACGGCGTCCAGACGTGGCCCGCCGTCCAGCTCGACACGATGGCCCGCGCGGCGGCGACGCTCTGCCGCCGTCACGGCTGGACGTCGGAGCGCGTCATCGCGCACAAGGAATGGACGTCGCGGAAGGTCGACCCCGCCGGGTTCGCCATGACCACGCTCCGCACCTCCGTCGCCGCGCTCATCTAGTCCGGGCCCGGCCGCCGCGTGCAGCCCCGGGATCGTGGGGCCGGCCTGAAGACCGGGGCGAGGCGCCGGCGCCACGCCCCGGTCTTGGGCCGGAACGACCCGCTATTGGCAGAAGGTTGCGACCACCGTGCCCGTGCCGCGATGGCCGGGATTGCCGTCGTAGCCCGGGTCCGTCTTGACCACGACGATCTTGAACACATCCCCCCTGATCACCGGGCCCGACTTGGTCACGGCGGTGGAAACGAACACACCCATGAAGCTCGGCAGCGGTGGGTCCGGCGGGTTCGAGCTGTTGCCCGGCCTGGAGGTCCAGGTGCCGCCGCAGGCAGGCGGCGTGCTGATGCTGGCGGCGAAACCCTTGAAGGCATCGGGAGCGGGACCGCCGGTCAGCACATTGACGTTGGCCCAATCGGCGCCCCAGAACTCCACGGTGCCGGTCGCCGTCTGGTCCCCAACCACGAAATCACCCCTGGCGGGGAACGCGAACGAGATGACGTCGGCGCTGGTCGAGGACGGCAGGTAGAAGGCGTCGCCAGGGAAATTGACGCCAACGGTGTTCGCGCCGAGAGGCTGGTTGACCACCGGGATCGTGCAAGAGGCCTTGCCCGTCGCGTCGGTCACGCCACTGCACGTCTGCGCGCTGCCGCCCGTGCCCAACGTGAACGAGACGGTCCGGCCGGCGATGGGTACCACGCCATCCTCGAGCAAGACGCCGCTCACGGTCAGGGGGAGGCCATTGGCGATGACGGTGGGGCCCGTATAGCTCACCGTGGTCTCCTCTTTCGTGATGGTGAACGGCGTCGCCGCGCTGCTGGCTTCGAAGAGGCCGCTGCCGGCAAAACTGGCGGTCACCGTGTAGGGGCCGGGCACCTGATTGAGGTTGAGGGTGCACGACGCCGCACCGGAGGTGTTGGTGGTGCCGCTGCAGCTCTGGGCTCCGATGGTGAAGCTGAGGGTCTGGCCGGCGACCCCTATGGGTGTGCCACTGAGGGTGAGCGTGCCGGAAAGGGTCACGTCGTCATGGAAGTCGCCGGTCGTCGCCCCGCCGTACGTCGTGGTCGTCGGTGTCGAGGTCACCACGAACGCCTGGTAGAAGTTCCGGGGCGCGCCCGTGGTGGGCTGACCAGCGCTCGATGCGAACACCGTATAGAGACGTCCCAGGACGCAATAGTTGCCGTTATAGTCGCCATACTTGACGGCGCCGTTTCCCGTTTGGCAGGTCTCTCCCATCGGGCATTGCGTACCGCCGCCGCCGGCGAAGTCGCAGCGTGTGGTCGTGGTGACGCTGCAGGTGCCGGCGTCTTGCGGCTGGACCGAACAGTTCTCCGAGTCGAAGGTGCTGCGCGGTCCTCTCGGCCAGGTCGTGCACGTTGCATCCGTGGCCGTCGAGATCCTGAACTCGTCATTGCTGGCGACGAGGTTGCCACCGGACAGCCCGGCGCTGGCCGCGAAGTAGTCCTGCAAGTCGTTGTTCGCGGCGGTGGCGCTGCGGCGGTCGTACCAGGTGACGAAGGCCTTTCCCGCAGAAGTGCAGACCCACGGCATGATGCGGCGCGCGTTCGTGCCGCTGTTGACGACGACGGGGGTGTGCCCGGCGGCCCCCCATGTCACGCCACCGTCGGTGGAATCGGCGACCATGACGTTTTCGTTGCCCAGCCCCGGGTTGGGGCCCGTGGCCGTGTTGGTCGCCCACGCGACATAGACGTGGTTCGCGTCCGTGTCGTCCACGGCCACGGTTGGACTCGAGAGGAGGTTCCCGTCATTGCACCGGTCGAGACCGGGGAACCCGTTGGCCACCTCGCAGCCGGGAACGGTGGCGAATGCGCTCACCGTCTTCGGGAAGCCGCCGGCGGCCCTCGTCATCACCGCCGCATTGGTGCTACAGGGGTTGTATTTGTCGATCCGGAAATCGCCACCGCGCCGATACACGACATAGAAGGACCCGTCACTCCCCACCGCGACGCGGGGGAAGTCGGCATTGCCCTCCAGCGAGAGCTGCGGCGCCCAGGTAGCGCCGCTGTCCAGGGAGCAGGTGATACGGGAATCCGCCCCGCAGCCGCCCTGGCACTGTCGAAAGGCCATGTAGACAAGGTCCTGGCCGCCCGCGGTGGTGTTGACGCGGTCGGCGGCAATGTGTTCCTGGTCGATGCTGCAAGCTCCGCCGCCCGAGTTGGCACACACGGCGGCGTTGGTCAGCGCGCCGAAGGTCCGGCCGTTGGTCGTGGACGCGGCGATCTCCGCGCAGTTGCTGTTGGCCGGACAGACGGCGGCACAACTGGTCCCGAAGCAGCCGAGCGCGGCGTGATAGAAGTTCCCACTGGCTCCGAAAGCAATCGCGCTGTCGCCATCCCCAACGGGAAGGTTTCCGCTGAAGGGAAACGTCTGCCCGCCATCATTGGAGGTGAGCCAGGAACTCTGCTTCACCATGACGATGTTGGCACCGTCGTTGGAAGCGGCGATCTCGAGCTCACCGTTCGTTCCAAATGGGACTTGGGTGAGGGTCAAGATCGGGTTGGCGCCGGGGGTGCCGATGTCAGCGGCGGAGGACGGGGCCGGCCGATCAAGGAGGGAAGCACCGTCTGGTGGAGGCTCTGCGCCCTTCGGCAGGCCCTGGAGCCGTTTGACCTCCTGCTCGACGTCTGCCGCATTGCCCTCGGACTTGAACCTGAGGCTGCGCCCGATGTCGAGCACGAGGCTTCGGAGCTGCCGGTCGGCATCGGATGGAAGCCTGCCCTCGATGCGAATCAACAGGCTGCCCGCCGCCACCGCGGTCGTGATCTGAACCATCCGCGGGTCAGGGTAGCTGGGCGCCTCGCTCGGCTGGGGTCTGTCGAGGAGTTGCGTCCGCTCGAGGGCGGGCCAGCCCCCGATGGTCAGGAAGTTCGCTCGCGTTGCATATTCATTCGCGATCTCGGCGAGCTCTCGGAGGGCGTCGGCGTGGTTGCTCCTCTCCAGGTAGCCGATGTGCACTCGGACCGTGGGTCCGACCGTGTCCAGCTGGTCGGCAGCGACGTTCAGAATCACCCAGGTGTTGGCGGTCGGGTGGGCGAGCGACCACTCGTCCGGGTATTGGATGGAAACCTCCTCCGCGGGCAGGGACAGGGTGTGCGGCGGGGTTCCCTGACGGGAAACCGGCCCGGACGTCGTTCCCCTCTGTCTGGGGTGGGCTTGCCCTTGTGACAAGGGCATCGTGATCAGTAGGCCGCTGACCAGCAGGGCCCGCAACAACGGACTGGATGTGTCCATGGATCATCTCGCTTTCCGCAATGGATCGATTGCGTGGTTCGACACACTGCGTGACCACTCAACCACGCCGAGCGGCCCGTGTGCTGGGCCGAACGCGCAAGTCCGCGACTGGTGCGAACACGCTAAGAATCGGGGGGCGATTGGAAGACTTCTGGAGCCGCCCGGCCCGGTAGCGGACCGAGGACGCCCGTGAGGCCGGACGGGACGAGGGAGGCGGCAGGCATCGCCCTTCTCAGGGTAGTTGTGCAGGCTATGTCGCACCGCGGCCCACGTCAATAGACAAAGGGCGCTCTACGTGGCCGTCGTGTATGCGCGCGCCGCGGCACAGGGTGGGCTGGAGGCCTGGAACAAGGGGCCTCGTTCAGCGGCACCGAGAGGCCGGCCGCGGCCGCGTGCTCAACCGGCCTTCGCGGACCGGATGTAGGCGTCCACTTCCTGCTCCAGCACGGCCAGGGGCACGGACCCCGTGAGCAGGACGCGGTTGTGGAACTGGCGAGGGTCGAAGCGGGAGCCGAGGGCGGAGCGGGCCTTGTCGCGGAGGCGGATGATCTCGAGCTGGCCGATCTTGTAGGCGGTGGCCTGGCCGGGCATGACCACGTAGCGCTCCACCTCCGACGCCTCGATGCCGTAGTCGATGGCCTGCTGGCGGGTCCAGCGGAGCGCGTGGAGGCCGGTGTCCACCACCAGCCGGCGGGCGCGGAAGAGCTCCGCTTCGAGCTGGCCCAGGTGGCCCTCGGGGTCGCCCTCGTACCAGCCCTCCTCCGCGGCCAGGCGCTCGGCGTAGAGGGCCCAGCCCTCGCTGAAGGCCGAGATCCCTCCAAAGGCGCCGGCCTGCCGGAACTTCGGCACGGCGCGGTTCTCGACCTGGAGCGCGATCTGGAAATGGTGGCCGGGCACGGCCTCGTGGTAGACGAGAGTCCGCAGGCCCATCTTGGTCAGGCGCTCGCGGCGGAGCGGCATCTGGTACACGCCCGGGCGGGAGCCGTCGAGAGGCGGCGCCGTGTAGCTGGCGGCGGCGCTGGCCCAGCGGAATTCGGGATACGGCTGGGCGATCACGGCCGCCTTCGGGCGCAGGTCGAAGAGGCTGGCGCTCCGGCGTTCGGCGTCGCGGATCATGGTGTCGACATCGGCCATGATGCGGGCCCGGCCCTGGGCGTCGTCGGGGTAGGCCAGGTCGACCTTGAGCTGCGCGATGCGCTCCTTGACGCTGCCCTTGGTGCGCCCCAGCGTGCGCAGGATGCGGTCCATCTCCTTTTCCAGGCGCTCCACCTCCCGCAGCCCGATGTCGTGGATCTCCTGCGCGCCGAGGCGGGTAGTCGTGAACTGCCGGAGGCGGTCCGCATAGGCCTGGGCTCCGTCCGGGAAACGCCACAACCCGGCGTCGTCCGTGGCTTCGGGAAGCTGGGCTTCGAGCACGGCAATCGCCTTCTTCCAGGCCGGATACACCTCGGCCTCCACGATGGCCGTGGCCCGCTCGATGTGGGCGCGGCGCGCGGCCGCATCCAGCGCCTCCACCTTGTCCAGGCGCTCGGCGAAGGTGGCGACCAGCGGGTTGGCGGCCGGAGCGGACGAGATGAACTGGCGCATCTGGGCGATCGTGGCCTGCAGGATGAAGCGCGGCGGCCGGATCCCCCGAGACCCCCGCTGCGCCGCCAGCTCGGCCGCCTCGGCCATGCGCTCGTCGATGAGCCGCAGCCGCGCCACGTAATTGTCCGCGTCCGCCGGGCTCTTCACCGGGTGGACCACGGTCATGAGGTTGGGCAGGTTGACGTTGGCCCCGCTGAACTGCTGGAGCGGGAACTGGTAGTCGCGGTGGGCCCAGCCGTCCACCTGGGTCTGGAGGTGCCAGCGCATGACCTCGGCCGAGACGCGCTCGGCGTCGGTCAGACGGGACGCGTCGTACCGCGCCAGCTCCGCCAGGCCCCGGCGCGCCAGCGCCACCGTTTCCGCCTGGAAGGCCTCGCTCGCGGGCGTGAGCTGGCGGTCCAGCGCGGCCTGGGTCTCGCCCTCGAAGTAGCGGCTGCCCGTCGAGGCGGACGGCTGCCGCCGCATCCATTCGTCGGCGAAGGAATCGAAGAAGACAGCGATCGGCTTGGCGGCCGAAGGCGGCGCCTGGGCGCCGGCGGTCACCGCGATCGCCACTCCGAGGATCGGAAGCAGCGCCTGGCCGCGCGGGGAACGGTGGATGGTCATGGATCCCTCCCTCTTTGCTGCGCCAGGGATGGTATCGCGAAGAGCTTCAGCCGCCCCCTTCGCCGACCAGCCGCTCCAGCATCTTGACCAGCGCCCGGCGCTCCTCGGGGAGCAGGGACGAGAGCGGCAGCGGGTCGCCCGTCATGTGCCGCAGCATCGCGTCGCGCAGGCGCGTGCCGGGGGCGGTGAGGGCCAGCACCTTCACCCGCCGGTCGCCGGGCGCGGCGCGGCGCTCGACGAGGCCGCGGGCTTCCAGCCTGTCCACCAGTCCGGTCACGTTGGAGGCGTCGCAGGAGAGCACCTCGGCCAGGCGGTTCATGGGCAGGGGCTGGCCGGGCTCGATCAGGTGGAGGACGTGGCACTGGACGTGGGAGAGCCCGAACTGGGCCGCCCACTCGGGCAGGTGCCGGCGCTGGACGAAGTAGAGCTTCATCAGCAGCTGCCAGGCCCGGCACGCCTCCGGCTCCACCCGCTTCACCACGGGCCCATTCTACTGGAATACGTCGATTATTGACAGTCTCAACTATGGAGCCTATCATTCAGTCATGAAGAACCTGAGGGTCGTCCCGCTGGACGACGCGGTGGTGTTCCCGGGCATGACGGTCACGCTGCCGGTGGACGTGGGCAGCGACACGCACGTCCTCCTCCTGCCGCGCCACGAGGAGAAGTACGCGGGCGTGGGCGTGGTGGCGGAGGTCTCGGAGAGGATCCGCGTGCGGCGGGACAACGCGGCCGCGCTGACCGCGCTCCACCGCGCCGTGCCGGGCCACGGCATCGCCGCGGAGGCGGGCGAGCTGCGCGTGGAGGTCGAGGAGAAGAAGGACGTCGCGCCCGACCCGGACCTCACGCGCGAGCTGGAGCGCGAGTACCGGGCCGTGGTCGACGAGATCCTCGAGCTGCGGGGCGACGACGGCCGCATCCGCGCCTTCGTGCGCTCGATCACCGATCCCGGCGCGCTGGCCGACACGGCCGGCTACTCGCCGGAGCTGAACCTGGAGCAGAAGCGCCGGCTGCTGGAGACGCTCGACGTGGTGGAGCGCCTGGCCCTGGCCCTGAGCCTGCAGCGCGAGCGGCTGGCCGAGCTGCAGGTGCGCAAGCGCATCCGCGAAGACGTGGAGGGCGGCGCCCAGAAGCAGCAGCGCGAATACATCCTGCGCCGGCAGATGGAGGCCATCCGCAAGGAGCTGGGCGAGTCCGACGGCCCCGTGGCCGACGACTACCGCAAGCGCGTCGCGGAGGCGGGCATGCCCGACGACGTCCGGCAGCAGGCCGAGCGCGAGCTGGTCCGCCTCGACCGCATGGGCGGCGAGAGCGCCGAGGCGTCGACCATCCGCACCTACCTCGACTGGCTGCTGTCCGTGCCCTGGGGCAAGCGCTCCGAGGAGCGGCTCGACCCGGTGCACGCCCGCGAGGTGCTGGACGCCGACCACGAGGGGCTCGACGACGTGAAGAGCCGCATCACCGAGTACCTGGCCGTGCGCAAGCTGCGCACGGAGCGCGGCTTCGCCGACACCAGGCGGTCGGGCGTGATCCTGACCCTGATCGGCCCTCCCGGCACGGGCAAGACCTCGATCGGCGAGTCGATCGCCCGCGCCACCGGCCGGCAGTTCGTGCGCATGTCGCTGGGCGGCGTGCGCGACGAGGCCGAGATCCGCGGCCACCGCCGCACCTACGTGGGCGCGCTGCCCGGCCGGCTCGTGCGCGCGCTGCGCGACGCGGGCACCATGAACCCGGTGATCCTCCTGGACGAGGTGGACAAGCTGGGCGCCGACTGGCGCGGCGATCCGTCCTCCGCCCTGCTCGAGGTGCTGGACCCGGCGCAGAACCACTCGTTCCGCGACCACTACCTCGACGTCGAGCTGGACCTCTCGCAGGTGTTGTTCGTGGCCACCGCCAACGTGGCCGAGAGCATCCCGGGCCCGCTCTACGACCGCATGGAGGTGATCCGCTTCGACGGCTACACCACGGGCGAGAAGGTCGCCATCGCCCGCGGGCACCTCTGGCCGCGCCAGCTCGAGAAGAACGGCCTGCGCCAGGAGGAAGTGACGATCGCCGAAGACGTGCTGCGCCTCGTCGTCAGCGACTACACGCGCGAGGCCGGGGTCCGCCAGCTCGAGCGCGAGCTGGGCACGCTGCTGCGCAAGACGGCCACGCACATCGCCTCGGCGGAGGCGGCGGAGGCCGTGGCCATCGACACCGCCGCGGTGCGCGCCGCCCTGGGCCGGGCCAAGGTCTTCCACGAGGCGGCCGTCCGCACGGCCGTGCCGGGCGTGGCCACGGGCCTGGCCGTGACGGGCGCCGGCGGCGACGTCCTGTTCGTGGAGGCTGCCGCCATGCCGGGCCAGGGCGCGCTGGTGCTCACCGGCCAGCTGGGCGACGTCATGAAGGAGTCGGCCCGCATCGCGCTCACGTACGTCAAGAGCCACGCCGCCGCGCTGGACGTGGACGAGAAGGCATTCGAGGGGCGCGAGATCCACGTGCACGTGCCGGCGGGCGCCACGCCCAAGGACGGGCCGAGCGCCGGCATCACCATGGTCACGGCCATCGCGTCGCTGCTCTCGGGACGTGCCGTGCGGAGCACGGTGGGCATGACGGGCGAGGTCACGCTGCAGGGCCGCGTCCTGCCCATCGGGGGGCTCAAGCAGAAGGTGCTGGCCGCGCAGGCGGCCGGGCTCACCGAGGTGATCCTGCCCGAGCGCAACGCCGCCGACCTCGACGACGTGCCCGCCGAGGTGCGCGACAAGATGACGTTCCACGTGGTCGCCAGCGTCGACCAGGTGCTGGAGGCGGCGCTGGAGCCCCGCGCCGTCATGGCCGCCGCGGCCTGACGGCGCGCCTGGCTCTTGCGGTCCCGCGTCCCTGACTATTGACAGGGCCGTGAGCCACACCTTCGACCCGGCGCGCGAACATTCCTCCTGCGCGCGGCGTACACCCCCCGGGGCGCTGACGAAGAGCAGATGATCAACAGGCGATCGATAGGGATGGCGGCGGCGGTCACGCTCGCCGCCCTGCCGGGGACAGCGGCGGCGCAGGTGCGGGCCGGCGGCGAGCTCCAGGTGAACGTGGTGACGACGGGGGCGCAGCAACGGCCTTCCATCACCGTGCGAGCGAACGGCGACTTCATCGTGGTCTTCGAGAGCGACGGTGCGGACGGGAGCTATTCCGGCATCGTGGGGCGGCGGTTCGACGCGATGGGTGCGGCGCGGGGCGGGGAGTTCCAGGTCAACACGTCGACCACGGACAACCAGTACAGCCCGTCCGTGGCGGCCGACGCCAAGGGCAACTTCGTCGTGGTGTGGACCGGCCCGGACGGAAGCTCCAACGGCGTGTTCGGCCAGCGTTTCGACGCCGGCGGCGCGCGGCGCGGCGGTGAGTTCCGGGTCAACACGTACACGACCGGGACGCAGGGCTTCACCTTCCGCACCGGCCCGCTGGTGGCCAGCGCGGCCGACGGGCGTTTCGTCGTGGCCTGGGCCAGCTATCCCGGCACCGCCGGATCGGACACCGACACCCGCGCGCGACGGTATGACGCCCAGGGAGTCGCCCAGGGCGCGGAGTTCGTGGTGAACGCCTACACGACCGGCGCCCAGGCCCCGAGCAGCCTGAGCGTGGCCGCCGACGGGGCTTTCATCGTCGGCTTCTCGAGCGCGGGCGAAGACGGCAGCGGCGTGGGGGCGGTCGCCCGGCGCTTCGACGCGGCCGGAAACGCGGTCGGAGCGGAGTTCGTCGTCAGCAGCACGACGGCGGGTGGCCAGTACGCGCCCATCGTGAGCCTCGCGGACGATCACGGCTTCGTGGTCGACTTCGCGCAGAACGACGCGGACAGCTTCGGCGTTCGCGGGCGCCGGTTCGATGCCTCCGCCAGCCCGCTGGGTGTCGAGTTCCAGGTGAACACCCAGGAAGTGGGGTTCCAGTACAGCTACACGATCGGCCGGGATCCGGCCGGCGACTTCATCATCGGGTGGACCGATGCGCACGAGGTCTTCCTGCGCCGCTACCTGGCGGACGGCACGCCCCGTGCCGGCGAGTTCCAGGTGAACACCAACACGCTGGGCGGGCAGAGCCAGGCCCGGCTCGGGTCCGACGACGTGGGCAACGTGGTCGTGACGTGGTCGAGCTTCGGCCAGGACGGGAGCGGCCAGGGCGTGTTCGCCCAGCGCCTGGGGGGCCTCCGCCCGGCGGCGCTGGACGTGGATACCGCCGGAAACCTCGTCTGGGAGCCGGGAGAGTCGGTCGAGGTGCGTCCCACGTGGCGCAACACCAACGGCGCCGCGCAGACGTTCGGCGGCACGCTGGTGAGCCTCACCGGCCCGGCCGGGGCCACCTACACGCTGGCCGACGGCGCGGCCGGCTACGGCACGGTCGAGAGCGGCGCCAGCGCTCCCTGCAGCGACTGTTATCGGGTGGCGGTGGACGACGCGGCTCCGCGGCCGGTGCAGCACTGGGAC
>Ga0111538_10011769_pt1 | contig 11577 bp, 11 predicted proteins | sample SoiMethybrSBSTD1_FD_79669 | JGI IMG/M metagenome (GOLD analysis project Ga0111538, IMG submission 79669) | Bulk soil microbial communities from a Populus tree surrounding site in Tennessee, USA - Soil MetaG P. TD hybrid SBSTD1 (version 2)... | ecosystem: Environmental > Terrestrial > Soil >...
CATGTGGATCAGAAGTCTCCAGCGGTCCCGTCAATCCAGCGAGAAGGTCCAGGTGGTCAGCGATTCGTAACGCTGGCCAGGCCGGAGAATCGTCGACGGAAAGTCCGGACGGTTCGGTGAGTTCGGGAAGTGTTGGGTCTCCAGACAAAGACCGGCGTTCGGACCAAAACCTCTGAAGGGCGGATCATAGCGGCAGGGCAGCAGTTGTCCGCCATAGAACTGCAGGCCGGGCTCAGTCGTGGCGACCTCGAGAATGCGACCCGACCGTGGGTCGCGAAGTCTTGCGGCGGGCTTGAGGCCCGTAGAGTGACCACTCAGAACCCAGTTGTGATCGAATCCGCCGCCGCGGCGCAGTTGCTCGTAGGTGCCGGCCAGCTGTCCCTTGATCGTTCGCGGTATGCGGAAGTCGAATGGGGTGCCGTCAACGCTCGCGGGGTTGCCCTCCGGAATCAGACTCGCATCGACAGGGATGTATTCATCGGCGTGGATCGTGAGATCGTGATCGAGGATCGTTGACGCGGGGTCACCGGAGAGGTTGAAGTAGGTGTGCTGTGTGAGGTTCACTGGCGTGTCGTCGTCCGTCGTTGCGCAGTAGCGCATCTCGACGACGTTGTCGGCGCTCAGGCGGTAGGTGACCGACGCTTGGACCGTGCCGGGATACTGCTCTTCCCCCGCCGGACTCGTTCGACCAAACGTCACGCATTGATCGGTCGGCGTGTCGAGGACTGCCCACAGCTGTTGATCAAATCCTCTCAACCCCCCATGAAGATGATGCTGCCCCTCGTTCGCGAAGAGCCGATAGGTCTCACCATTAAGACTGAAGCGGCCGTGGGCGATGCGGTTCGCATAGCGCCCGATGACGGCGCCGAGGTAGCCTGGATTCACGGTGTAATCGCTCACGCGACTATGGCCTAGGACGACGTCACCAGGTGAACCTTCGCGGGACGCCGTTCGCAGGGAGGTGACGATGGCGCCATAGGAGATCACACGCAGCTCAACTTGGGAACTCGCGAGCACGAAGCAATCAACGGTCCGGCCGTCTGGCAGCGTTTCGAATGAGTGCCGTGGCATCAGCGCATATCGCGACGTTGGGAGGCAAACGAAGGACCACACTAGGGAGGCCCCTAGGTTCTTCTCATGCACTTCCTAATGGTCCCGTGACCCGCCGCATGTCACGCTGTGATGTGCAATGTTGGCTCGCCGATGAGTGCCAATCGGCTTTTCCCACTGGCGAATGTTCTTCGGGCTCAGAAGAAGATGCTCAATCGATAGGTGGGGTGCAATTGAATCAAGCGTCCTGCAACCATCCGTTGTGAAGGGCGTAGCGGAGCAGCTCGATCCTCCCTTGTAGGCCAAGCTTTTGCATCCCGTTGGCCTTGTGCAATTCGATCGTCTTGACGCTCAGGCCCAACTGTGCGGCGATTTCCTTGTTGCTGTGTCCCCGAGAGACCAGCCGCAGCACCTGCGACTCGCGATCGGTTATCGGCGACACCCGACTGGAGCGGGCGCGTTCCTGACGCGAGAACGCCCCCGCCAGATGATGTGTCAGCGCCGGATCGATGTACTGCTGTCCAGCAGCGACGGCGCGGATGGCGCGAAGTAGTTCGTGATGCGGGCTCTTCTTGAGGACGTAGCCGCCCGTTCCAGCTCGCAGCAGTTCCTGCAGATAGGTCTTATCGGCGTGGCGCGTCAACGTCACAATCGCCACTTCGGGGCGGACTTCCTTGAGACGGCGGGTTGCGACCAATCCGCTAGTGCCGGGCATCGAGAGATCCATGACGATGACATCGGCCGGCACATTGTTCGCCTGCTCCAGCGCCTCTGCACCGTCACTGGCTTCGGCGATGACCTCCAAGTCGGGCTCACCTTCGAGCATCAGCTTGAGACCCTGCCGCACCGTCGCATGGTCGTCAACCAGAAGTATCCGCAGGCGTTGACTCACCGCATCATTTCCTCGTGCGAGTGTGCGTCTCCCGAGCGCATTCGTCAACGTGGCTCGGCTGTAGAAAGACATCGATCGTTCCGTCGGCACGACTGGTTCGCCGCCGACGCGAGCCATCCTTTATGAAGCTCGAGCGGGAAGGTGCTCACTCACTCACGCAGGATGCACTGGTACGGGCAGCCGTCGAGAGCTTCACATCGTACGGGTTGATCGTCGTCGATAGGCAGGGAGTCATCGTTAGCTGGACCGCCGGAGCGCAACATCTCCTCGGCTATCCTTCGACGCGGGTCGTGGGACAGCCATTGGCGACGATCCTGGCCGCCACCGCCGAGTCGGAACAAGGCTCTGCGGTCGCTTCCTGGCTCGAGAAGGCAGTGTCACAGTTGGATTCTTGCGAGGTGTCCTTTCGCCACCTGGACGGTTCGTTGCGCCGTCTACCGGCGAGTGTACGTGCCTTGTACGGGCCGAGCCAGGGCCTCGGCTTTGCGATTCTAGCGGTCGACGACGGGCGCAGTGACTCGGCAAGAGTCCACGGGCGTCCGCAACCTTCTGAGCCGCGTGCGGACCCGTCCGCGCAGCGCCTTCGCGAATCGACAGCGCTTTTGGCCGCCGAAATCGCGGATCGTACCGAAGCGGACGCGGCTCGGCTACGGCTGCTGCAGCGGTTGGTGGTTGGTCAAGAGGATGAACGCCGGCGCATCGCCCAGAACCTGCACGACGATCTCGGACAGCAGCTGACTTCACTCCGCCTCGCGCTGGGTACCTTGCGATCCAGCCTCGAAGCGCAGCCTGGTCTGGCGCACCTTGCCGATTCTGCGATGGCCATCCTGACGAGCATCGACGACGGTCTCGATTTTCTGGCGTGGGAGCTCAGGCCGCCGGCACTGGAAGAACTGGGCCTAACGAAGGTCATCGACGGCTACGTTGCCGAATGGTCTCGACATTCATCGATTGTGGCGCGGTTCTACTCCGGCCTGACAGAAGCGGAGCGTTTTGCTCCTGAAGTCGAGGCGACGGTCTATCGCATCGTGCAGGAAGCGTTGAACAACGTGGCCAAGCATTCGCGGGCGCAGACCGTCAACGTGGTGCTCGAGCTGCGCAACGGGCGAGTGGTGCTCGTCGTCGAGGACGATGGAGTTGGCTGCGCCGTCGGCGGCGTGAGCGATCACACAATGGGCCTCTCGGGAATGAAGGAGAGAGCGGCGGCCGTAGGCGGAACCCTGGAACTGGAGCCGACGCCACGGGGTGGGACCACAGTGCTGGCACGCATTCCGATGGTCATCACGTCACGCCTAGCTGCCGGAGGGTCGCCGCCGTCAGCCCCAGTCGCGCAGGGCGACGACGGCATCGCCAGTGCCACGCCCACCGATACAGTGTTAGGGGTGTTGCGTGGACGCCTCCTCGAACTGCAGAGCGCGGTCGGAGCCCGCGATGAGTTCATCGCTACGGTGGCGCACGAGCTGCGCAACCCGATTTCTCCGATTGTGTTTCAGCTGCCGTTGGCGCTCGATAAGACCGACCAAATGGCTGCAGCGGGCGATCTTCCGAGCGTCTCGTGGGTGCAGGCCCAACTTCGTCGCATGGAACAGCGGCTGCATCGCCTGCTCGAGACGCTGGACCGTCTGCTCGACGTCTCTCGACTGTCAACAGGACGCATTGATCTGCAGCTCGAGCCGCTCGACCTGAGTCAGATCGCTCAGGAGGTGCTGCATGGCTTCGAAGCAGAGCTCGGCGTGGCCCGCTGCACGGTCTCATTCTCATCGAGTGGCAAAACCACAGGATTGTGGGATCGCATGCGGCTGGAGCAGATCTGTCGAAATCTTGTCTCGAACGCCATTAGATTTGGCGCCGGTAAGCCGATCGACATCGCCGTGGTCGGCGACGCGACCATGGCGACGTTGAGGGTGCGAGACCACGGAGTTGGGATTGCGCACGGTCTGCACACTCGGATCTTCGAACGATTCGAGCGCGGAGTTGAACAACGCAGCGGCGGTTTTGGTATCGGCCTCTGGGTCGTCAAGAATATCTGCTTGGCCATGGGCGGCGAGATTGCCGTCGAGAGTGACCTCGGTGCGGGGGCATGCTTCACCGTCACGCTGCCACGGCGCATCGACCAGGCACCCGCGCAAGCCCCACAGGAGAGAAGGTAGCTTGAGCGGATCATCCGAGACAGCTTCGCCTCGCCTGCCGACTGGGATCCCCGGCCTCGATCGGATTTTGGAAGGAGGCTTTATCGCCGCCGGCGTCTACATCGTTCAGGGTCCGCCTGGGGGCGGCAAGACCATCCTCGCCAATCAAATGTGCTTTCATCATGCCGCCAACGGTCGTCGCGTGGTGTACGTGACACTGCTCGCCGAATCGCATGCTCGAATGTTCGCGCATCTGCGGCGGATGGCGTTCTTCGACGAAGCTGCGATTCCCGAACGCGTCTATTACATTGGCGGCTACAGCACGCTCCAGGCGGGCGGTCTCGATGCGCTCGTATCGCTCATTCGTGGGGTGATGCAAAAACACAATGCCACCCTGCTTGTCGTCGATGGTTTGGTATCGGCGCAGGAGTCGGCACCGACGGACCGACTCTTCAAGCAGTTCATTCACGAGATTCAGGCGCTCGCCGATTTCAGCAAGTGCACGGTGTTGCTCCTCACCAACGCGGAACGGGAGTCCGGCTTCTATCCCGAACACACGATGGTCGATGGCGTGCTGCATCTGACCGACGAGTTGTCCGACCTCCGTCCGCTTCGGCATATCCGCGTGTTGAAGCTACGCGGCAGCGCGCCGTTGCGCGGTCTGCATTCGGTCCGGATCAGCGATAGCGGACTCGAAGTTCGGCCCCGGCTTGAATCCCTCCTGCCTTACAGGTCAGTCGCTGAAAATGTTCTGCCGAGTGGCGCCAAGATGGGCTTTGCGCTGCCGGAGCTCGACGACATGTTGCGGGGTGGGTTGCGTCAGGGGTCGGTGACGATGCTGCTCGGATCTTCCGGCAGCGGCAAGACCCTCCTCGGCATGCAGTTTCTTTCCGCCGGTATCAAACACGGCGAGCGCGCCGTGTACTTTGGCTTTTTCGAACATCCCGAGGCGATTCTCGCAAAGTGCCAGCGCGTCGGAATCGGCGGTCTACGCCAGGGCATCGAGAGCGGGCAGGCAAAAATCGTCTGGCATCGACCCGTCGAAGGGGTGATCGATGAGCTCGGTGAAAGCCTGATCGAAACCATAGGAAAAATCAAACCACACCGCCTGGTGATCGACGGGATGGACGAGTTCGAGCGTGCCTCCGATTTTCCCGAACGGATGTCAAGTGTCTATAGCGCGATAGCGCACGAGCTCGAACGCAACGGCGTAACGACGATCTACACTACCGAGCTACGGATGCTCTTCGGACGTGAGATTGAAGTCCCGATCAACGGCCTCTCCGCGGCAACGCAGAACATCATCCTGATGCGGCACATCGAACATCAGGCCACCCTGCTGCGCGTCCTGGGGATTCTCAAAGTTCGCGACGACGACTACGACGGGCGAATGCGTGAAATTCGGATTACCGAAGAGGGCATCCGGCTGCTCGATACTTTCGCTGCCGAGTCACGGGTCGTCTCTGGGGGCGGGCTCTCACCGGACCTCCGCGCGGGGCACGAGGAGTGAGTGCCGATATGGCTGATCGTCGCTCGGTATTGATCGTCGACGACGAGTTTGGTCTCGCGGAAATGCTGCGCGAGATGCTGCGTGACGACGGCTATGACGTGACACTGGCGATCAACGGGCGACTGGCGTTTGACATCCTGCGGGAACGCAGAGTCGATCTCGTCATCACCGATCTGATGATGCCGGTGATGGACGGGGCTGAACTCGCAGCGGGAATCCGCGGCGACGATGCGATGCGTGGCACAGCGGTGCTGCTTATGACATCGTTGCCGGCGCGCCTGCCTGACAAGTCGGGCCTGTACGATGCGATCATCAGAAAGCCGTTCACCCCTGAACTGCTCCTGGCCGCCATAACCACCTGCTTCGCCGCGCAACGCGAAAGGGTCCGACGGCAGTCGTCGCTCGGCGTAGTCTCGTCAGACGGGAAAGCCGGAGATCGGGCCTCCTGATTGCAGTTCGACCCAAATACCACTCGCATTCAACCTTCCGGCTAAGCTAGGCGTTTATAGATCGCGGTTACGCCTATAACGACGCCGTCTTCGAACAGGCCATTAACCGCATTCGAAAACGGCAGACGTTGACGCCATCGGAACGTGAGATGCGCGGCGATGATCGCTGCGGTGGCACCGCTGGCGGCGCCCAGCATCGTACTGGCGCGTTCTCTGCGTGCGATTGACGATCCGACTAGAGCGCCCATTAGGGCGCGACCGGTAAGCGGAAACGGGTCGATACGATTGCCGACGAAGGATGTCTTGTCAACGATCATTTCGCCGGCCGCTAGCACTGCCACTACTCTCGTCAACAGGCCGGCGTGTCGCGCCATCAGCGCCGCTAGCCCAGCTGAGCTGCGCATACCGCTCAAAGCGCCGAGGGTGAGAGTTGCGGATAACGCCGCTGCATTCATTTGAAAAACTTCGGTTGGAGGAATACGTGAAAGCCCGTCTACGCCGTGGTGCGTCATGCCCGCGACAGCGCGGATCGGGCGCTTCATTTGGTAGCACTCAGTCGACGCGACGGGCCAAAGACAGCTACGCCAGTTTGGCATCGGTCCGCTTGCCAGGAATCCTGTTCCCTCCTCGTCGGTAGGAACCATCGACTCCGCGTCCGATTTGGCCCTCCAGTGTCATGGCGGAAACCGTAGAGGTGCGCGATGTGGTCCGTAACCTAAGGGTGCTGGGTGAGTGCTGCGTCATCTCGCGCCCACTCCTCGGCTGGAGATGTTGGGCCGGCAACTACACTCGTGACGCCCGGCTTCGGTGGGTGTGACCCGTGGCGCACGAGCCGCCAGGCAGCTCGACACGCGACCTGTATAGCACCATAGAGAATCGAGACCGATTGGGTGCACCGCAATGCCTCTCGCACCTGTGCGACAGCGGTGGTCCAGGATCCGCGCTCGATCATCTGGCCAGCAATCTCGAGAGCGTACTTCCCGTGGTAGAGCCGAGCCCGACGGGTGAGGTGATTGCGGACCGATGCTGGCAGATACTCCCTGGCGATCTCAATCGCGTGCCTGGCGTCCGCGATGTTGGCACCACTGCGCATCAGGTTGGAAGTATCGGACTGCGCATGCTGTCGGTACATTGCCAGCGCGGCCGGCTCGTACCACACCGGCACCCGCAGGGCGACTCGCTTCCACATGTCCCAGTCGGCTGAATGAAACAGCGCAGGATGGAAACCGCCCAAGGCCTCGTATGTACTCCGCTTTACCGCGATACTCGGAAACATGATCAGATTGTAGACGGCAAGCCGCGCCGCGAGATCGGACACTACACCCGCAACCTTGCCTTCGGGCTCAGACAGATCAATCCAGACTCCGTCTCCATCGATATTGATGGTGCGGCAGAAGGCCGCGCCGATGCGCGGAGCGCACTCGGCCGCGCCCCGGAGCGCTCTGTAAAAGCCCGGCATGACGAGATCGTCACCATGCAGAATGTGCACCCAGTGGCCGCGGGCTCGCTGAATACAGGTGGTGAAGTTGGCTTGCGGACCGACGTTCTCCGGCTGCCGGTAGTAAGTCACGCGAGCGTCGCCGCAGGTGGCGACAACCTGTGCTGGATCGTCGCGTGTCGAGCAATCGTCGATCACCTCAATCTGAACGGTTTCGTCGAGGGCAAACTGCGGAAGGACGCTCGCGAGCGTCTGGCGCAAGTAATGGGCGCAGTTGTACACGGGCATCATGACCGACCAGAAGGGCCGAATGACGCCAGTCGGCACGGGAGCGATGTCCGGATATACAGAGTGTGTTGGACCGCCTATATCGACACTCATTTCGCCCGCCGGACTTCATAGTCGATAGGTTTAAGGCGATAGTTGTTCGACATCTCTGCCGAACAGGCGGTCAAACCAACCGTCAGATCCATCATGGCTCGCAACTCAATGTAGTCACCGGGGCGAGATCGCGGCGGCCGAATCGTGAGCCGGCCGTCTACTCCGATGTCGACATTCATGAAGATATTGAAGGTGGTTGGTATGTCGTCAGGGCCGATACCATATTCGGCAAGGCTTCCTGCCAGGTTTTCGAAGCAGCTCGGATGGTGACCCTTGTGGTTGTAGAGCAACGCAAAGGTTTCAGGACTGCACGGAGTGTAGAGAAAGTCGTGACGTCCCACCAAATCGGCGGTGATGGTAAACATCGGGACGCTCCGGTTCGAATACAGCGTGTGACCGGTCGTCAGATAGACGGTGTCGTTGTAGTCAAAGGTGCGACCGGCCGACAACCACGCCGGGTGCGAGTCGCGGCTGAAGGCGACGAGATCCGCCACCTGTTCGCCCTCTGGGTCGATCACGCGAAGAGTATCGCCCGCGAATAGCGCGAACGCAGTTCCGGTTTGTGGGGTGAGACGCGAAGCCATGCGCTCATTCCCTTTCCTTGACGTGATGACCGCGTGCGCGGAACGGGCACTGCCAATCCTCGCTCACCGGGCGGCCCGAATACTGCCGCGCCTCAGATCGCTCGCCGAAGTCTTGCAGCATCGGATTGACAGTTCCCTGCAGCTCCACGTCACGCGCGCGGATCACTTCCCGGAAACGACTGTACCTGTCCTCCCGTCTCAGGCGCTCGAACTGCTCATGCGGGTTGAACACGAGTGTCGACCAGGCGAAACGCCTCGCCAACCGCGAGCTTCGTGCATGAAGACCCACGAGAAAAAACCCCGTGCCTCCGAAGCTGAACGCGAAGTGCGGATCGGCGGGATCGGAGTGACAGTCCATCGCCCACGGTCGCTTATCGATATCGTTCAACTGTTGGAGCGTGGCCCACATGAGTTGTTCAAAGTGCAACTCGTCGCGCGGGACCGGGTCAACGAAGCTAGCGGCGAATGCCCGCAACGGCTCGTTGGAGAGGCCGGGGTCGGAGGCGAAACGAGCTAGATCGCAGGCGAGGTCGGCGGACGAGGAAGGGCTTCCCAACTGTGCGTATAGACCGAAACGATAGGCGTTCTGCCGCACGGCCGCGCGACCCGCCACACAGGAGAACCGCTCGTTCAGTACCAGCCCCCTGAAAGAGTCGTGAACGAACTTGGTGAGCGGCGACGGCTCGTCTTCGTCGAACGGACGCGACAGCACACGCCCGTCGAACCGGCAGAAGTTGCCCCGAGGAGTGGAGTGAGGCGCGTGCATCCTCAATTGTTCACTGTCCACAAGTCGCTCCACTGTTCGGGGGTTTCCCGCTTGCGCGCCAACGACAGGCGGTCGTTGGCATCGCCCCAGATCACCGTACAGAGACCATGCGAGAAACGCGTCTCCCACGGCAGATGGTAGGCGCCAGCGTTGAACCAAACGATGAGGTCGCCCGTAGCGACGCTATCTGGCAACATCAAGCGTGCAAGTCGATCGTCAGTCATACAGGTTGGGCCGGCGATGGTCGTCAGCACGGAGCGCCCGGTTCGATCGGGGATGATGGCGACCGGATGCGGACCATTGTCGGCATCGAGCGCCTGGTTCGTCCGGCCGCCGTCACAGATCAAGTACCGACTTTCAGGACGTTCTTTGCTGTCGAGCACTCTGAGGATCAGCACCGCTGACCGGCGCGTGAGGTATCGGCCGTTCTCCAACCACACCTCCCGGACCGATGGCAACCCACGCCTCATGCCAACAATCGCGGTAGCGAGGTCCGCAGCCGCGGCGGCGACGTCGGACGCTGCATCGATGCCGCCACCGCAGTCGAGATAGAGGGGAGCAAGGTCGCCACGTTCGCACAGCCGAGTGATATAGCCAAGCGAGTCCGAGTAGGCGTGCTCTGACCGGGCTCCTTGGCCGAGATGAAAGTGCAGCCCCTCGACGCCAATTCCGACTGCGTCGAGTTCGGTGCGAGCAAAGAGGATCTCGTCCGAAGTCATGCCAAATTGCCCACCGAACCTGGAGTCACGGCGGTCGTGCTCATGAGGGAGGTGGCAGCGGAGCCCGACATGCCATGCATGCGACCGTGCCAATGATCGCAACGCCAATACTTCAGCGATTGAGTCGAAATGAACACGAAGTCCGGGAACCGAGTGCCGATGCAACCAAGCGTGCTTCGCCACCCCGTTCACTAACAGCTGTCCACGAGGACAGCGAAGACCCTGAATCGACGCGAACTCCGCTTCGCTGACTACCTCAACGCCACGGCCGGAGCGGATCCACTCCCTGGCCAGCTGGGGCACAGGGTGCGTCTTGTAGGAGAGCCAGGATCGGATCGCTATCGTATGGGCGAAACAACGCTCCAGCGACTCGACCGTCTGTTCGACAGGTAGCCAACGACTCAGATAGCACGGAGTTCCAAACCGATTCGCTGCCTCGAGCGCGAGTGAGGCCCACGTGCTCGTCTGCTCGCAAGGCGGGACGATTGACGAAGCATCGGATGCGATGGCAGGAGGTTGCAACCCACACGGACGGTGCAACGGAAATGCCACGGCATGACGTCTGCAATCGAGGCTTCGTGGTTCCTTCCAGTTACGTACTGCCGTTTCGCTCGAGCTCTAACCCGTCTCGCGAGTTCATCGAGTACGTCAATCGGCTGGCAGAAGTGCTCGAGGTAGTGCTGGTGGACGGTTCGCCAGACGCGGTGTTCGATGCGGTTGACCGTGACTGCGGGGCCATGGTGTGGCATCTGCGTCCGCATGCGAAATTCGATCGGCTCCGCAACGGCAAGGTCCGAGGCGTGCTGACGGGGCTGCTGATGGCGTCGCACGAACTTGTCATATTGGCCGATGACGATGTGCGCTACACCGAAGCAAATCTGCGCGAGGTGCTTCACGCCCTTCAAAAAGCTGATCTCGTGCGACCCCAAAATTACTTCGAACCACTGTCGTGGCACGCCCGTGTCGACACGGCACGAACTCTCATCAACAGGATGACAGGAGGGGACTGGCCTGGCACCCTTGCCGTGAGGCGATCGACGCTTGAGCGTACGGGCGGATACGACGGCAATGTGCTGTTCGAGAATCTTGAACTCGTTCGCACCGTACAGTCAGCTGGTGGTGTAGCCATCTGCCCCCTGGACCTTTTCATCCAAAGGCTGCCACCGAGCACTCAGCACTACACATCACAGCGGGTTCGTCAGGCCTACGACGAGTTCGCGCGCCCGCTGCGGTTAGTCGTGGCGCTGGCAGGACTTCCAGTTCTGACGCTGCTGATCGCAACCGGCCACTTTGGGTGGGTTCTGGGGCTGTTTGTTCTCGCACCCATCGTCATCGCCGAAGCCGGCCGGCGCCGCGATCAGGGTGCGCGAGTGTTCCCATTCTCGTCGGCTCTGTGTGCGCCGCTGTGGGTTCTGGAGCGTGCTATCTGTTCTTGGCTCGCGCTTGCGACCAGAGCTGTCCTAGGTGGCATCCCATATAGTGGTGGCGTCGTGACTACCGCTGCACATTCGACGCTGGCTCTCGCGCAGCGTCAACAGCGCCGAGAGCATGCGTGAAGCGCTAACAAACGCCGGGTTGGCGCGGCCCAGCCGCATGGAGGTCGAACGCGTGGCCCTCTCAATTCCGACTGTCGACGTGGCCGGAACGTCCGATGGGTCG
>Ga0111538_10011770_pt1 | contig 11576 bp, 8 predicted proteins | sample SoiMethybrSBSTD1_FD_79669 | JGI IMG/M metagenome (GOLD analysis project Ga0111538, IMG submission 79669) | Bulk soil microbial communities from a Populus tree surrounding site in Tennessee, USA - Soil MetaG P. TD hybrid SBSTD1 (version 2)... | ecosystem: Environmental > Terrestrial > Soil > Tree...
CCGGCGATGAACACGCCGCAGTTCGACTGGGTGAAAAGTCGACTGCCGAGGAAGGCGCAACCCGTGCCGCCGGTGTTTCAGCCCGAGATCGCCGCCGATGCGATCGTCTGGGCGGCGCAACACGATCGACGGGAGTTATACGTGGCGATGCCGACGGCGACCGCGATCATCGGTGACAAGATCGCGTCGGGACTCGCCGACCGGTATCTCGCCGCGAACGGCTACGACGCGCAGCAGACCGACGAACCCGAGGATCCGCACCGTCCGGACAACCTGTATCAGCCGGTCGATCGCGAGCGCGACTTCGGCCGCCACGGCCGCTTCGCGACGATCGCGCGATCGACGAGCTACGAAGTCTGGCCGGCGGAGCATCACGGTATCGTCGCCCTGCTCATCGGCTCAATCGCGGCTGCGTCAGCGGCAGTTCTACTCCGTCGAAGGCGGCGCTGGTCGCCCTAGCGGGCGCTACGCGCGAACTCGCTGAACCAGTTCTCGACGAGCGTGAATTTCGTCCGGAGCACCGCGTCCCCAGACGATGCGCTCACGTCCCTGCCGACGACGAAGCTCTTACCGTCGGGCGCGACGTCGAAGCCGCCGGTGATGCTTGCCGCATCGAGTGTGAAGAGCGGGACTGCCGGCCCCAGCGTCACCGTGGAGTCGAGAGTGACCGGTATCGACATCAATTGAAAGGTGGTCTGGTCTTTCCCGGGGCCCAGGAAGAAGAGCTCATTCGATGCGCGGCTCCACGAAATCGGAAAGGTGGTCCGCGACGGAACTTCGGCGCCCGCGATCTGCCAACGGCCTTCGCCACTGGGAAAGCGTGTGATGAACACTCCGCCTTCACCGGCGGGACCGCGCTCTTCGTACGCGAGCAGACGACCATCGGGTGACAGGGTCACTTGGAATACCTGGTTTGGTTCCGGATCCGATCGCACCAGGCGCTGCGGTGGCCCGAGCCGTTCGTCGCTTCCGCGTTCGGCGTATCGCAGACGGCTGAAGCCGCGCTCGTCCACGAGGTAGATGAGATATTTGCCATCCGGCGCGATGATGCCACCGCCACCCTTGATCAGGTCCCGCGGGGTGCCGGAACCGTCCGCCGCCACCTGAGCGACCTGGGTCCCTTCGACCTCCTCGGCGTGGCGCGTATAGACAATGCGGTCACCTGAAGGGAACCAGCTCGCCGGAATATCCTCGCCGGCCTCGAATGTGAGGCGCGTCGCGACCTTGCGCGGAATATCCAGGATCCACACATCCGGGTTGCCGCCGGCATGCGTGTGATAGGCCAGCTTGCGTCCATCCGGTGAGAAATGCGGTCGAGAGATGTCCGGTCCTGCCGGAACAAGCTCTTCGATCAGCCGTCCCGCACGATCGACGCGCACGAGCTGCATCGCCGCCGTGCTCGCGCCAGGGCTGCCAATCAGGAGTGTGCCGTCGCGCCCCGCTGCCACGCTGCGTCCGCGGCCGTCGACGGTGAACGCCTTCGACATGTCCAGCCGCGTGGAGTCGAACGGTGCCGCCCACAGGCTTCCGCCTCCGCTTTGGCGGACGAAAAGCAGGTGACCGGGCGGCGCGTAGGCGACGCTGCCGATGCCGTTCTCCTGCAGCAGCACCGACCGCGTGGTGCCGTCGAACATTTCGAGCAAACTGACTTCATCGGCACCCGTGCCGCGCGTGTGCGTCCGGAACATCACGCGACCATCGGGCAGCGGCTCCGGATTGTGAAAGTCGATCTCTTTGGCAGCGTCGACCTTCAGCCACAACTCGGGCACGCCGCCGCGGGCGGACACCTTGTAAAGGCTCTCACGCCACGCTGCCAGCACGATCGTGTCGTCGGTCGGCCACGCAGCGCCGGTGATCCTGCCCGTCGCCGGCAGATCGCAGACGACCACCGGTGGACCTCCGGCAATCGCAATCTTCCGGTATTTCTTGTCGCCTGCCGCGAACCCGAGGAATGCGGCGTCGGGTGACCACGTCAACGTGAACGATCCATCGGGAAGCTGGCCGAGATCGCGTGGCGACACCTGATTGAAGTCGCGGACCCACAGATGTCCGCGTGCCATGTAGGCGACACGCGATCCGTCCGGCGACATCCGCACGGCCGGTTCAAACGACGAGGTCTCTTCGGGAATGACGCCGGCAGTCAGATCGGCGGAGATCTCGAGCTTGCGAAGCGGCGCCGACGGTACGGGCTTCAACGCCCAGACGATCGCAGCGGTCAACGCGCTGCAGACGAGAACAATCGCCAACGGAATGGCAACTCGATAGCGACTCTGACTCGCGACCACTGATGCGACGCCTGGCGGCTCCTGCTCCTCCAGCTCCAGTCTCGCGTCAGCGATGTCATGCAGACGTCGGCGCGGATCCCGTTCGAGACACCGACGGAGCAGTCGTCGCGTCGCGGTTGGCGTAGACGACGGCAGCGCACTCCAATGTGGTTCGCCCTTGATCACCGCCGCGAGCATCTCGCTGACGTCGTCGCCGTCGAATGCCCGCCTGCCCGCGAGCATTTCGAAGAGGATGCAGCCGAACGCCCAGATGTCGCTGCGTTTGTCCGCTGCCTTCCCCTTCGCCTGCTCCGGCGCCATGTAGGCGGCCGTGCCGAGGATGATGCCGACGCTGGTCACGTTCGGCGACACCACCGTCGGCGACGCCGTCAGGTCCGGCTGAAGCGGGACACCCGATCCGTCACGGACATAGGCGCCGCCGTCAGGCGGACCAGCGAGTTTGGCCAATCCGAAGTCGAGGACCTTGACCGCTCCCTCGGCCGTGACCTTGATATTCGAGGGCTTCAGATCGCGGTGCACGATCCCGCGTTCGTGCGCCGCTTCCAGTGCGTCGGCGATCTGGCGCGCGATCGGCAGCGCCTCGTCGACGGGCAGTGGTCCGCGCGCAATGCGATCGGCAAGCGTGTCGCCTTCGATCAGCTCCAGGACGAGGGCCGATACCGTTCGCCCGTCCGACAGCTGTTCGTCCTCGAGACCGAAGATCGCCCCGATGTTCGAGTGTCGCAGCTGCGCGAGCACCTGCGCCTCGCGCTGGAATCGCGCCAGACGTTCGGGGTCGCTCGCGAAGCCGTCGCGCAGGATCTTCAATGCGACGTCGCGCGACAACCGTGCGTCGCGGCCACGATAGACCTCGCCCATGCCGCCGGCGCCGAGCATGCCGACGATTTCGTACGGACCGATGCGGGTGCCAACGGCCAGCGTCATGATGAGGATCGGCGGATTATAGCCACGACGCGTCTGGAATCGTCGTCTGGATAAAGCTCGATCTGCACAGCGCCGCGGAAATCGTGCTGTACGCGGTGCGCAAGGGCGTCATCCGCTAACCCTCCCGACGAGACAACTTCGCGTATCATGCGACCTTCGAGGTCCGTCGCGCCCCAGCGTCGGCGACGGCGGACGGATACTCGTTGCTGCCAGGAGATGTCGATGACACGAACGTTGAGATCGCTCGTCTGTCTCGTCGGGATCCTCGCCTCTGGCACTACCGCTGCCATGGCCCAGGAGGCCAATGCGGAGCTGCGAGGTCGCGTCCTCGATGCGCAGGGCGGTGTCCTGCCCGGGGTCACGATCACCATCACCAATCAAGCCACTGGCGTCTACCGCGGAACCGTCAGCAACGAGGACGGCACGTATTTCGTCACCGCCCTGGCGCCTGGCATGTACTCGATCGTCGCGGAGCTGTCGGGGTTCAAGCGATACAACCGCGGCGACGTACGACTCGATCTGGGACGCACGACGTCGCTCGACTTGCAGCTCGAAGTCGGCGGCGTCACCGAGACAGTGACGATCACCGCCGCGACGCCGCTCGTCGATGTCACCTCGCAACAGATTGGCGGCAACATCACGACTCGCGAGGTCAGCTTCCTGCCGTCGGTCAACGGCAACATCGTCGGCATGGTGGCGCTGCTTCCCGGAATTGTCGCTAACATCAGCACCGAGTCGTTCGGATCCGACGCGGTCAGCGCCAACGGCATGGACTCGCGCAACAACAACTTCATGCTCGACGGCGCCAACAACAATGATGATGTCATCGGCCAGCGCGCCGGCTCGCAGGCGCGGACGCCGGTGGAGGCGATTGCTGAGGTCCAAGTCGTCACCAGTCAGTACGATGCGGAGTTCGGCCGCACGACCGGGGCCATCATCAACGCGATCAGCAAGCAGGGGACCAATGCGTTCCACGGCGTCGGCGCCGGCCTGTGGCAGGACGCGTCGATGACCAAGAAGGACTTCTTCGTGAAGCAGAACAACTTGACGAAGCCGGAAACGCAGCTGCAGACCTACCGCGCCAATCTCGGCGGCCCGATCGTCCGCAACAAGGCCCACTTCTTCTTCAACGTCGAACGGGTGATGGTGGATCGCGCGACCAGCATCACGGTTCCGTCGCATCCGGAGTTGAACGCCTCGCCCGTCACGCAGGACCGCGTCTGGAACACGCTGCTGCGGTTCGACCATCAGCTCAGCGCCGGCAATGTGTGGACCGTGCGCTGGCTGCGGGAATCGTCGCCGCAGCTCAATCAGATCGTGCCCTATGTGGTTCCTGCCGGCCTCAGCATCCTGCCGAACACGATACTGCCGGTCACCACGAATGCCTCACGCGAGGAACACGACGTCGATCAGACCGTCGTCGGATCGATCAACACCGTCCTGTCGAACACCCGGCTGAACACGTTCCGCGTGAACTTCACCCGGGAGGACGTGGCGTTTGCCAACCCCGGGTTCAACGGCAACGGACAGGATCAGGCGGCGCTGAAGCCATTTCTCGTCTTTCTCACGTATGCGGACCAGCAGAGTGCGGTCGCCCAGGCCCGCGTCGACAATGCGTACCAGTTCGACGACACGTTCTCCTGGTTCATCGCCGGCCACGGGGGCGATCACGACGTCAAGTTCGGCGCCCAGTACGAGTACGTGGGCGCGCGCTCAACGGCGCAGGACAACGCGAACGGCACGTTCTTCTTCAGAAGTGACCTGCCGTTCAACGCGAACGACCCACGCACGTATCCCGAGCGGCTGCAGATCCGCGTACCGGGATCGCTGAATACGTTTCAACAGGCGGCCTTCGGGACGGCCTTCGTGCAGGACAAATGGCACGCCACGCGACGCGCAACCATCAGCGTGGGGCTGCGCTACGACATCGAAATCCAGCCGATCCACGAGGTCGACAATCCGCACTTCTCGTCGCCGACCGACTACCCGGTGGACAAGAACAACTTCGGTCCGCGCGTCGGTCTGACGTATGACATCAGCAACTCCGGCACTTCCGTTGTTCGCGGCGGCTACGGGCGCTTCTACGACAAGACACATTTCGAGCTGATCAGCGCCATCCTGACCAACGGCCTGTTCTCGAACTCGTTCAACGTGTTCTTCCCGGCCAACAGCGTCGATCCTGGTCCGACTATCGGGGCGTTTCCCACCGAAGCGCTGCTCGCTGGTGGACCGACCGTCAACCGTCAACTGCTCGAGCAGCGATATCCGCCGGGATCGCGCATCAGGAACACGGGAAACGTCACGTTCGACAATCCCGATCGAAAGATCCCGTACACCGATCAGTTCACGGCCGGGTACGAGCGTCAGCTCGCGACCAACCTTTCGGTCAGCAGTGACTACGTGCACGCGCGCGCACGCGATCAGCTGATGCTGCAGGACCTCAATCCCGGGTTGCGCACGACCACGGCTCGGACCGCCACCGTCGTGCGCATCGATCCGGCGTTTGTCCAGGCGGTGAACTTCCCGGTCAATGCCGGCTCGATCGACTACGACGCGCTCGAGGCCGCGCTGGTCAAGCGCTTCGCATCGAACTACTCCTTCCGCGTGTCGTACACGCTCGGCTACTCACGGGGCAACACGTCGGGACTCGGCGCGCCAGGCAGCGGATTCCAGCTGCTCGACGATCTGCACCTGGACCTCAACGAAGGTCCCACCAACTTCGACCGCCGCCACAACCTGGTCATCAGCGGTCAGACGCTGGTCCCAAAGACGACGGGGCTGACGGTCAGCTGGATCGCGCGCGCACTGAGCGGCACGCACTTCTCGCTCACCGATTCGACCACCGACCCGGATCGCAACGGTACGTTCGCCGAGCCGCTGCCGGCCGGGACATATACGGGAACCGGCCGCAACCCGTACACGGCGAAGGCCGACAGCGAGCGCAACGGCGCAACGGGTCCTGGTTTCTTCCAGCTCGATTTCCGTCTTGGCTACCGTCTGCGCCCGCGAACCGGGAACACGATCGATCTGTTCGCGGACATCTTCAACGTCACGAACCGGGCGAACTTCGACAACCCGCTCGGCGATCGGCGGTTGACCGACTCGTTCCTCAACCTGACGGCGCTGCGGCCGGGAGGAGTGCCAACGACGCTGCAGTTGGGCGCGAGATTCGAGTTCTGACGATGACAAGGCGTCCGGGTTGGGGCTTGGGCTTTGGGCTTTGGGCTTTGGGATTTGCGACGTTGCTCATCCCCGCGCTCGCCGCCGCACAGACCTCTCCCACACCGGACGTCGATCCGCGCGTCACCAGGCTGGTGGGATCGATCTCTGAAGAGCGCCTGCAGCGGCTGCTGCAGACGCTCGTCGCCTTTGGAACCCGCAATACGCTCTCCGATGCCTCTTCACCCACGCGAGGCATCGGAGCGGCGCGCCAGTGGATCTTCGACGAGTTGACGCGGACCAGCCCGAAGCTGCAGGTCAGCTTCGATACGCATCAACTCAAGAAAGGCGATGGTCGCGGCCGCATCACGCGCAACGTGGAGCTGCGCAACGTCGTCGCTGTGCTGCCGGGCAAATCGCCGCGCCGCATTTACGTCAGCGGTCATTACGACTCGCTCAGCATCGGCGATCAAGGCCAGGTCGGCGTCAACAGCGGCGCGACCGAAGCGCGGCGCAACGATCCCAACGTCGACGCGCCGGGTGCCAACGACGATGGCAGCGGCACCGTGCTGGTCATGGAGCTGGCGCGGGCGTTTGCGGAGAGCGGGATCGAGTTCGACGCCACGCTCGTGTTCATCACGGTCGCTGGAGAGGAGCAGGGGCTGATCGGCGCGCGCGAGCACGCGAAACGGATGAGAAAGGAAAACGTTCCCGTCCAGGCCATCTTCAACAACGACATCGTCGGCGGCACGATGGGTGGAGACGGTTCGGTCGATGGCGCCACGATCCGTCTGTACTCCGAAGGTCCCGAAGACTCACCTTCACGCGCACTGGCTCGGTTCACGGCACGCGTCGCCGAACGCTACGTGCCGTCGCATCGCGTGCGGCCGATGGCACGACGCGATCGCTTTTCGCGCGGTGGCGATCACACCGCATGGAATCTCCAGGGCTTTGCCGCCGTCGGCTTCCGCGAATCGCGCGAGAACTACGGCCGACAGCACGGGCCGAACGACCTGATCGAGGGCGTCACGTTCCCCTATCTCACACAGAACGCGCGCGTGAACGCCGCGGCGATGGCCGAGCTCGCGCTGGCTCCACCGCCGCCGTCGATCCTCAACGAGCGCGGCCAGCCGACGATCGATCGCCGTCCCTCGGGATACGACGCGCATCTGCATTGGAAGCCGTCTCCAGGCGCCGTTGGCTATCGCGTGGTGTGGCGCGAGACGTGGTCGCCGGACTGGCAGCACGAGGCGACCGTCGGCGATGTCGCCGAGTACGTGCTGCCGAAGGCGAACATCGACGACTTCATTTACGGCGTGGCCGCCATCGGCCCCGACGGTCACGAGAGCACCGTCGCCGCCTACGTGCCGCCTCCACCCACGTACTGACCTATGCAGAGAGCGCCGAGCCTTGCCTGTCTCGCAGTGGCGGTGGCGTGCATCTCGACGTCCGTCACCGCGCAGCGAGCAGGCAGCGCGCAGCGAGACGGCGCGGCTGCGCCGGAGCGGCTCGGACCCACCGATCCGTTCACCGTCGCCGTCAACACGTCCACCATTGAAGCCGGTCCCGTGTTCGTGGCGCGCGAACGTGCGGGGGCGAACGGTTTTCGGATCATCAACGGCGGCGTTCGCAACGTGGTGAACGGGTCGGCGCATGCAGGCACCAACGCGGAAACGCAGATGCTCGCGGTGCTGCCGACCAACACGAACGTGCGGATGCTCATGACCGTGGCCGAAGGGCTCTACCGGGTGATCGCAAGAAAGTCAGCAGGGATCACCAAACTGGCCGATCTGCGGGGCAGGAAGATCACGACGCCGCGCAATACCTCGGCGCATTACCACCTGGTGAAGATGCTGGCGAAGGCCGGCGTCGCGGAATCAGAGGTGACCATCGTCGCCGTTCCTCCAACGGAGATGGCGACAGCGGTGTTCGAGCGCGACGCCGACGCGATCTCGATGTGGGAGCCGGAGGCACAAGCGACGGTCGACATGCTCGGCGACGATGCGATTGTGTTTCAGGACAACAAAGTCTATCGGGAGCTCTTCAGCCTGTACGCATCTACGGAAGTGCTCGCGGACAGTAAACGCCGCGCCGAGCTCGTCACCTTCGTGCGGGGATTGCTGGACGCGAGCGAGACAGTCCGCAGGATGCCGCAGATCGTCATCCCGATCATCGCGCGATCGATCATGCAACCCGAAGAGAAGGTGTCGCGAAGCTGGAAGTATCACGCGTTCCCGGCCGCGCTGCCGAAGGACATGCTCGACGTGATGACCGAGGAAGAACGATGGATGGCTCGCTCGCAGCAGCGCGAGCCCCGCACGCGCGCGCAGCTGGCGACGTTCATCGACACCAGCGTGCTGCAGGAGGCCATGCGCCAGCGCAGGTGAGCGATCGCGACGCCACGTCGCCGCACAGAGGTATGATGTGTGAGGCGCCGATTCGCGAGAACGGCGACCGTAATATCCACTTCGCACTTCCCGGAGGACCTGATCCATGCGACAGGTACCGCTGACATCCGCACTCTCTTCCCTTTCAATTGAGTCGCTTCTTGCCGGCGAGCCTGCCTCGCCGAAGCCTTCGGCGAAGGCGGGGAGGGCGTCATGAACAGCGTTCATGATTTCGCCCGTTTCAAGGCCGAGGGCCGCAAAATCTCGATGGTCACCGCCTACGACGCCTGGTCGGCGCACATCGTGGCGCACTCCAACGTCGACGCCATCCTGGTGGGCGACTCCGCGGCAATGGTGGTCCATGGTGAGCGCACGACGCTGGCAGCGACTGTCGCGTTGATGGCGCTGCATACTCGCGCCGTCGCTCGGGCGGCTGGCGGCAAGCTGCTCGTCGCCGATCTTCCATTCCTTTCGTTTCGAAAAGGAGTGGCCGCGGCGATGCGTGCGGTTGGCGCGCTGGTCACCAGCGGCGCGCACGCCGTCAAGCTCGAAGGTCTCGACGGCCACGAGGATGTGATCGAACACATCATCGGCTCCGGCGTGCCGGTCATGGGACACATCGGCCTGACCCCGCAGTCGGTCAACCGCTTCGGAGGCTTCTGCACCCAGGGACGGAACGACCGCGATGCGGAGCGTCTGGTTCGACAGGCGCGCGGGTTGGAGGCGCTTGGCTGCTTCTCGATCGTGATCGAGTGTGTGCCGGCGACGCTCGCCGCCCGGATCACGTCCGAGTTGACGATACCGACCATCGGAATCGGCGCCGGTGCCGCGACCGACGGACAGGTGCTCGTCGCACACGATCTGTGGGGCCTGGACACGGGCAAGGCCCCGCGATTCGTGCGGCGCTATCTCGACGGCGCCCGCGTACTCACGAACGCGCTGAATCAGTACGACACCGACGTCAAGGAGACGACCTACCCTGCGCTGCAGGAGAGCTACTCATGACGCGGGTGTTTGCGGGCGTCCCGGAATGGCGGACCGAGCGCCTCGCCCAGATTCGCGCCGGCGTGACGCTCGGCTTCGTGCCGACGATGGGTGCGCTGCATGACGGGCATCTCTCGCTGGTCCGTCGAAGTCGCGCCGAAAACGATCGGACGCTGGTCAGCATCTTCGTCAACCCCACGCAGTTCGACGACGCCGCCGATCTGGCGCGCTATCCACGAACGCTGGACGACGACCTGCGACAGCTGCGGGACGAGGGCGTCGAGTACGTCTTCACTCCGGATGAAGACGCGCTCTACCCGGACGGCTTCCGGTATCGGGTCACCGAGCGCGAGCTGTCGAGCGCGCTCGAAGGCGCGCACAGACCTGGCCACTTCGACGGTGTCCTGACCGTCGTGCTCAAGCTGCTGCAGATCGGGGCGGCGGACCGCGCCTATTTCGGCGAAAAGGACTGGCAGCAACTGGCGCTCGTGCAAGGCATGGTCGACGCATTCTTCCTGCCGACGAGAATCGTGTCCTGCCCGACGATCCGGGAAGAGGACGGTGTCGCCCTCAGCTCACGGAACCGCCGTCTGACATCGTCCGACCGGGTGAAGGCCGCGCTCTTCCCTCGCGCCCTCTCCTCCTCGCCGTCACCCGAGGGTGCCGCATGCACGCTGCGTGCGGCGGGATTCATCGTCGACTACATCGAGGATCGCGACGGACGCCGGCTGGGCGCCGTGCGTCTGGGTGCGGTTCGCCTGATCGACAATGTGCCGCTGGCGGGCTGACGAATGATCCTCGCTCTCGATGTCGGCAACAGCCAGATCTTCGGCGGCGTCTTCGATCGCGACGAGCTCACGATTCGATTCCGCAAGCCGTCTCGCCCACCGACATCGTCCGACGAGCTGGGCCTGTTCCTGCGCGGCGTGCTCAGGGAAAATGGCGTCGATCCGTCGAAGATTCAGCAGATCGGCTGTTGTTCGGTGGTCCCCGAGGTCCTCTATTCGCTCCGCAGCTGCTGTCGCAAGTATTTCGCCATCGACCCGTTCATCCTGCAGGCCGGAGCGAAGACAGGGCTGAAGATCCGCTATCGCAATCCAGTCGAAGTCGGCGCCGACCGCATCGCAAACGCGATCGGCGCCACACATCTCTATCCTGATACGAACCTGATCATCATCGATTTCGGCACGGCGACGACCATCGACGTCGTCCGCGCCGGTCGCGAGCATCTCGGCGGGATCATCCTCGCTGGTCTGCGGATTCAGATGGAGGCGCTGGAGAAGAATACGGCCCGACTGCCGAACGTCGAGATCGTTCCGGGCGACGAGCTGATCGGACGATCGACGACCGAGTGCATCCAGTCGGGTCTGTACTTTGGCAATCGCGCGGCGGTCGCGGGACTGATTCGGGAAATCCGCGAGCGGGCGTTTCACGCGCAGGCGGCGTTCGTGATTGCCACCGGCGGCTTCTCCCGGCTGTTCGAACGGGAGAAGCTGTTCGACGCCATGCTGCCCGACCTCGTGCTCGTCGGTCTCGAACGCGCACTTGCGTTGAACGCCGAGGCGAGCCGCGCATGGAGCGCGTCGCCAGCTGACAGCCTGTGAGGACGCGTCAGCCGGCGTTGACTCGCTGATCGTGGTTCAACCACGACCCACCAACCAGCTAGAAGGTCGGCTGCCGGCGACCCAGTCGCACGCGGCGGCGCATGATGTAGAGCGAGAGAACGGCACCGGCCACGAGCATGTTCTGAGCCCAGTAGTACACGGGATGGACACCGACGAAGACTTCAACGATTGTATTCATGAGGGTTCAATCGGCACTGGCGTTGGGAAGTTAA
>Ga0111538_10011772_pt1 | contig 11574 bp, 9 predicted proteins | sample SoiMethybrSBSTD1_FD_79669 | JGI IMG/M metagenome (GOLD analysis project Ga0111538, IMG submission 79669) | Bulk soil microbial communities from a Populus tree surrounding site in Tennessee, USA - Soil MetaG P. TD hybrid SBSTD1 (version 2)... | ecosystem: Environmental > Terrestrial > Soil > Tree...
ATGGGCGCTGCTGGCCGCGCTCGGCGCCGTGGTCCAGCCGACCACCTCAATGGCACAGGGCAGTCGCGCGGCCCGGATGGGCGGCCGTGTCTTCGCCGGTGACCCCGGGAAGCCGCTGCGTGGCGCATTCGTCAACATCATCGAATCCCGCGCGGCCAACCCGACCGAGCGGCAAGGACGGTGGATTGCGACGGATGCGAACGGACGCTGGCAGTTCTCCGATCTCGCGCCCGGCCGCTACACGGTCGTCGTCACGAAGAGCGGCTATCTCAAGATCGAGTACGGTCAGCAGCGTCCCTTCGAGCGTGGCAGGCCGGTCGAACTGACGGCCGGCCAGGTCCTCGACAAAGTGGACCTGACGCTCCCTCGAGGCAGCGCGATCACCGGGCGAATCTTCGACGAGTTCGGCGATCCCGTAGCGGCGGTGATGGTGCGTGCGCTGCGACACCGCTACGTCGACGGCCGCCGGCAGCTCACGCCGCTGTCGGAGGGCATCGAGGTGCTCGCCAACGGCGGCGGCGACATCACCGACGATCTCGGGCAATTCCGCATCTACGGTCTCGCGTCCGGCGATTACTACGTGTCGGCCGTTTTCAGTCCGTCCGGCGAAGCGGCGGGGCGCGCTGACTATCTCCCCACCTACTATCCCGGCACCGCGTCGCCGACCGAGGCGCGTCGAATCACCGTGCGGCTCGGCGAAGAGGCGGACAACATCAATGTCAACCTGGTCATCGCCAGCTTCGCGTCAGTGTCGGGCCGGGTGCTGAACTCGCTGAACGCACCCGTCAAGGCATCGCTGCAGCTCTCGACCGCCGATCCGTCGGGACTGACGGTTGGACCGGCGACCGCTGCGGTCGACGGCACGTTCGCGTTTCGCCACGTGCCGCCTGGTGAGTACCGGCTGCGCGTCTACGGGGCGCAGTCGTCATCCGGGGTTGCCGAATTCGCATCGTTCCCCGTCGTTGTCGGAGATGACGACGTGGCCGGCATCGTAGTGATCACTTCAGCCGGTGCGACCGCGAGCGGCCGCGTCGTGTTCGAGGATGGGGAGAAGCCGGACACCCGTCTCTTCGTGAGAACGGCCGCGACCGTGCCCGGCGCGACGTTTTCCAACACGTCGGTTGGCGTCAACCCGGACATGTCGTTCAGCACCAGCGGCCTGACCGAGCGCCAGACATTCCGCCTCGGCGCCGTGCCCGACGGCTGGTTCCTGAAGTCGGTGACGCACCGGGGCGTCGACATCACCGATTCCGGCTACGAATTCAAGCCAGGTGAGCGCGTGTCGGGCATTCAGATCCTGCTGACGCGACGAGCCACCACGCTGACCGGCGTGGCACAGGGGGAGCGCGGCGAGCCGACTGGCGACTACAGCGTCGTCGCTTTCTCGAGCGATCGGGGCAAGTGGGGGTATCTCACGCGATTCGTGCGCAGCGCGCGACCGGATCAGGACGGCCGCTTTACGATCCGCGGGTTACCGCCCGACGACTACCTCGTCGTAGCGGTCGAGTATCTCGAGAGCGGCCAGGAATTCGATCCGGATCAGCTCCGCGGGTGGGAAGCGAGTGCCACCAAGGTCTCGCTTGTTGAGGGAGGCACGCAGTCAGTCTCGCTCAAACTGGCGCGGTGACAGGCGATGAACGGTTGGCTTCCGCCTTCAGCCGGAAGACCACGCCTCGACTGCACGGTGACCTGTGTGCAGCGTTACCTCGATGCGTCGACCGTCGAGCGCCGAACGCCGATAACAGCGCACGCCAGTGCAGTTCAGCCTCCGCCGGTTTCAGAATGCGGTGCGTGCACCGGCTTCGACTCGGGCGAGCCCCATTGACGGAGTCGAATCGACAGCACGACGATCGCGAGCACAGCCAGGAATTCGCTTTGCCAGTTCTGGAACGACTCGTACCAGAATTGAGGGGTCCGGAGATAGCTCGATAACGTGACCCGCGCTGTGGATCCGTGCTGCCGTTGTTCCTCCTCGTACCTGCGTGCGCCGGCGGCAGCATGGCCGAAAAACGACGCCAGGAACAAGGCCACGAGCGCCAGGCTCAACGAGCGCTTGTAAACGGACAGGCGCCACCCTCCGGCGCGCACCGGGCCTGGCACATCTGGCTCGTTGCGATGTGCCGCCGGATCCTCTTCCACTGTGTCGGTGCCATCGTGCTTTTTCGATTCCGCCGATCCTTTCTGGTAGAGGAAGACTGTCAGGATCACGTAGAACGCCATCTTCAGGAACTCGCTCTCCCAGTTCTCGAAGACGGTCTCACCGAACTCGCTCGACGTCAGAAACGTCGCAAGCGGGATCGCTGCACCACCATGCAGCCGCTCTTCGGCGTTATGCGCCATCCATCCAGCCAGGGCGTGTCCGGACAGCGATACCGCGAACAGGATGACCAGGACGATCGAGAGGTTGTTATTTCGCCACAAGGTGAGACAGCCTCCAGACGCAGGCACTCGAAATGGTAGAACTCGTCAGACCGTCCCGAACGCCGCGTGATAGCGAATCGTCCCCGGACCCTGCAATGCACCCGGCGTCAGTTCCATCGCCATGAACACGTCGTCCGGGACGTCGTACTCGCTGCGAAGCCCGAACCGAGACGCGGGGACGAAGCCAAACCTCGGGTAGTACCCGGCATGCCCGAGTACTACGACTGCCTCGTATCCAAGATCCCTGCAGGCCGTGATGCCGGCCCGTGCGAGCGCCGAGCCGACTCCTTTCCGCTGCCGTTCAGGTCGGACGGCCATCGGCGCCAGCCCCATGATGCACAGATCCGGAAGCGACGACAGCGCGACCGGTGAAAACAGGATGTGCCCGACGATCACGCCATTGTCCTCGGCGACCATGGATACGATCGGCCGTGCCTGTTCCCGGAGCGCGTCGACGAGATCCGCTTCGGTCGTACCCTCGAACGCGCTCAGGTTGACCTCACGGATCGCCGTGAGGTCGTCGGTTCGCTCTGGTCTGATTCGCATCAGGGAACACTTACCTTCGGGATCGGGGGTTTTTGGTGGTGTAGTCGGTGAGAATGCGCTCTCGAAAGGTTGCTCGAGCACAACAGGGCCAGGAGGCCAGGAGTGAAAATCTTCTCCTGACTCCTATCCTGTTCTTATTTTGGGCAAACAGCATGTCGAAGGGAAGGCCCTCGCAGCATACGCATCAGCTCGTTTTGGCGCGGGCGGCGACAGGGCTGCAGGTCGCGGTCAGTTTTTGAGGTGCAACGACCGGCGGGAAGAAGGGAGGCCGCCCCCTTTGCAGGGGACGGCCCGTCGGGGGAACACCTTTCGGCCGTTCGGTCTTACTTGATGGTGAACGGCAGCGTGAAGGTGGCGGGGTTGGGTGTCGCGTATGAGTGAAGCGGTCCGGTGCAGCCGGCGTTCACGCTCGGATACACGCTGGCCGCGAAGTCGAAGCTTCCATCCGCCGGCAGCGAGGTCTGCGGCCAGCTGTCGTTGACCTTCGCGTGCACGGTTGCGAGGAAGCTGGCGTTCCCGGGAACGGTGACGTTCTGCAGGCACAGATTCTGCCCGTTGGGAGCGCCACTACCCGTCATCATGTCTTCGAAGTTGTCGACGTCGAACGCACCACTCGCGGTGTAGGTCTTGACCGGGTTTCCGTTCGAATTGATCGAGAAGCTGCTGTCGAGCCCGATCCCGAGATGAAACGACTGCGCGTCTGCGCACGTGTTCACGATCAGCACGTTGTCCGAGAACTGTCCGGGCTGCGAGCTGGTGACCTTTCCTGCGTTCCTTCCGTTCTTCGGGACGTTCAGCGAGGTCGTGCTCAGGACGCCCAGGTTGAAGTCCTGGTCGGTGACGAAGTTGTAGACCTTCACACAGTCGGTCGGGTGCACCAGGCGGATGTGAACCTGGATGCTCGTCACGCTACCGACCTTCGAAGTGGCGTCCAGCTTCAGGTTGCCAACCAGGTCGGTCCCGTCCGCGTCCGGCAGAAGGCCCGCCTTGTCAGGTGTGATGTAGACCGTGACCGTGGACTTTCCGCTCTGCCCGGTCGCGGTCAGAAGGAACGAGGCTGGTGCCGGCACCAGGTCTACGTTCCCGCCTTGCTGATCCTGTTCGAGTGAGAACGTCAGGCCGGTGCCGTAGTTCGTGGGCTGGCCGGACCCCGCGCTGGTGACCCAGTTCACATCGAAGGTCGCGAACTGTCCGACCGTGAACGCATTCGCGTTCACTGTGTAAAAGAGCTGAATAGTTCCGACCGCCTGACCGTTGTTGACGACGACCGCGCCAGTTGCGTTCGCCACCGAAACCGCCAGGGAATCCTTCGCCCAGGCGTTGCCCGCCGCCAAGGCTGACGCGACCGCGATCGCGGCGAACGCAACAAACCTGCGGCTCAGCGGGCGCGAGTTCATCGAACGTGCTTCTTTCTTCATATTGACGTCTCCTTTCGCCCGCCTGACATGTGATGACGCAGTGACGCACTGCGTCGTGAGCCTGCTGCGTTTGGGTGCGTGCGATACCTTCCGGCACTGCAAGAACGGGTACCAGATCCGGCGGGGCAGCCAAGTCCAACGGCTGCATGCTGTTAGGTGAATTTGTGGGGGAATGGCGCGGGGACGTTTTGGGGCTGGGAGCACAACATTTTTCGGTCGCGGCCACAGTTCGCGACTCGGGCAACAAAAAAAGAGGCCGTCCCGTTTTCACGGGACGGCCTGGCGAAGAAGGGTTTCGCTCCGTTCAGTTCTTGATCGTGAACGGCAGCGTGAAGGTGGCGGGGCTGGGCGACGCCAGGGAATGGAAGGGCCCCGTGCAGTTCGAGTTCACGTTCTGATAGACGTTGGCCGAGAAGTCGAAGCTCCCATCCGTCGGCAGCCAGGTCTGGGGCCAGCTGTCCTTGACGGCCGAGTGAACAGTCGCGAGGAAGCTGGCGTTCCCGAGAACCGTGACTTTCTGCAGGCAGAGATTCTGCCCGTTGGGCGCGCCGCCATTGGTCATCATGTCTTCGAAGTTCTCGATGTCGAATGCAGCGGTTGCGGTGTAAGTCTTGACCGGGTTGCCGTTCGGGTTGATCGAGAAGCTGCTATCGAGCCCGATGCCGAGATCGAACGACTGGGCGGTTGCGCACGTGTTCACGATCAGTACGTTGTCCGAGAACTGCCCGGGCTGCGAACTGGTTATCTTCCCTGCGTTCTTTCCGTTCTTCGGGACGGTCAGCGACGTCGTGCTCAGGAGGCCCATGCTGAAATCCTGGTCCGTGACGAAGCTGTAGACCTTCACGCAGTCGGTCGGGTGCACCAGCCGGATGTGGACTTGGATCTTGGTTTCCGTTCTGACGTCAGGGCCGGCATCCAGCTTGAGGTTACCCACCAGGTCGCTCCCGTCCTCGGCCGGCAGGAAACCTGCCTTGTCGGGGGTGATGTAAACGGTAACGGTGGACTTATCGCTTTGTCCGGTCGCCGTCAGCATGAACGTGTGCGGCGCCGGCGCCAGGTCTACGTTCCCGCCTTGCTGATCCTGCTTCAGCGTGAAGGGCAGGCCCGCACCATATTCGGTGGCCTTACCGGACCCCACGCTGGTAACCCAGTTGACGTCGAAGGTCGCGAACTCTCCGACTGTGAACGCGTTCGCGTTCACCGTGTAAAAGAGCTGAATGGTTCCGACCGCCTCGCCGTTGTTGACGATGACCGGATCTCCGCTGGCATTTGTCACTTCAACAGTCATCGAATCCTTCGCCCACGCATTACCCGCGGTCAAGGCAGACACGACCGCGATCGCGACGAACGCCACGAGCCTGCTGGTGAGCGAGCGCGACGACCTCACCAAATGTGTTTCGATCTTCATGTTCGTAAACTCTCCGTTTTCTTGTGTGCGCGCTCGTGGGTGAGAGGTACGAAAAGAAGCCTGTCTCTCCGCCGGTTTGACGCGAGTGCGATGCCACCTTTCGCTGCAAACGCAGCGCCCTCGCGCGTCGAATCGCCAACTGCCGGCGCTGCACTGAGATAGGCTGAATTCGAGCGAATTGGCGCCGACCTGTTTGCTGGTTGGGACCAGACAATCTGGTTGGGCCAAAAAAATCAGGAATACTGGCTGGCTGGCGAGATTAGTGAACGTAGAGGTCCGTAGACGGGTGCCAGAACGGAACCTCTCCCGACGACCCGAGCGGTGGAGGTTCCGGCGACCAGTAGTCGATGACGCGGTCGAGGATCTCGTCGAGATTCACGCGGGGCTTGTAGCCCGTGAGCTGCTGGAGCTTGCCGATGTCCGGCACGCGGCGTGACATATCCTCGAAGTTGTGCCCGAACACCTCGTGATGGGGAACGAAGCGGATCGGGGAGGTACTGCCGGTCTTCGCGATGACCATCTCTGCGAGCTGGCGGATGCTCACCTCGGCGCCGTTGCCGATGTTGACGACCTCGCCGATACTTCGCGGTTCCGCAATCAGGGCCAGCAGCGCCCAGACGACGTCGCCGACCCACGTGAAGCTGCGGGTCTGCAAGCCGGTGCCGTGGACCGTCACGGGCTCGCCGGCGAGCGCCTGGCGAACGAAGTTGGGGATCACCATGCCGTAGCGCTCGCTCTGTCTCGGGCCAACCGTGTTGAAGAAGCGTACGACGATGACGGGCAGCTGCTGCTCCTGCCAGTAGGCGAGCGCGAGGAACTCGTCGATCAGCTTGCTGGTGGCATATCCCCAACGGGTTTTCGTGGGCTGGCCGAGCACGAGGTCGGCATCCTCACGGAATGGAAAGACCGTGCCTTTGCCATACACCTCGGAGGTGGAAGCCACCACCGCGAGCTTCTTTCGCCGGGCCGCCTGGCGCAGCACGACTTCGGTGCCGCCGACGTTGGTCTCGATCGTATGAACCGGCGCGTTCATCACCAGGCGCACGCCGACCGCCGCGGCCAAGTGGAACACCACGTCGCACTGGTCCATGAGATCCGCGACGAGTGGCTCGTGGGTGACAGAGCCGATCGTGAACGAGAAGCCGGGCCACATCGTGAGGTCGGCGATGTTCTGCAGGCTTCCTGTGGACAGATCGTCGAGGATGACGACCTCGTCTCCTCGTTCGAGGAGGGCTTCTGCCAGATGCGATCCGATGAATCCGGCACCTCCGGTGATCAAAACGCGCATGAACGAATGCTCCTTTTATGTCCGCAACCCGCAACTCGCAGTCCGCAGCCCGCAGTCCGTCGCCTGGTTCCAGCTGCCGGCTCGCGTTGCGAGATCTAGAAACGTCTTATTAGTGAGACGCCGGCGCCGTAGCCGCGGAAGGCCCCGCTTCCGAGCCGCTGGTTGAACATGCCGCCGCCGTTCACCTTCAGCGCCCAGCGCCGGTAAATGCCGAAAGTGGCTTCGACGGTGGCATTGCCTCCGGGTCGGAACCCCGGGCTGAAGTCGTCGCGCTGCGCACCGAGCGCGAGGGACAGGCCGACGCCGGTGTTTTCGCCGACCTTCCAGTAGGGGTAAGCCGTGAAGGCGTAGTACTGGTAGAGAGTCGGGTCGTAGTAGCCGTTGTCGTAGTTCGTCGCGGTGCGAAGCTGCGTGGCCGTGAACCCGAGATCCAGGTTCAATCGCTCCGTCCGGGCGACGCTCCGGCGCGGCGCGACGGCGAACTCCCATCGACTGTTGCCGTCCGTCAACGACTGCTGCCAGACATCAGCCACGAGTTGCCAGCGGACACCAGGCGCCCACTCGAATCGGGCGCGGTGGCTGACCTGCCGCAATCCGAGTCCAATCGTCCGTGGTGACACGACGAAGAACCCGGAATTCCGCTCGAAGAAAAGTGTCAGCCCATCGCCAGGAGCAACGTCAGCGCCGATCGCATACGCGGTCAGATCGCTGTCGGACGTTCGTGCCTGACCGATGCGCCCTCGAACCGTGAGGGCCCCGAATTGCTGGGCGGCGCTGACCCACACGTGATCGTGACGTCCGCTTTCGGCGCCATTGACCTGCTCGAGGCCGCTGCCGCTGTTCGCGGTGAGGCGCTCGTGCTCGGACCCGGCGGCCAGCGTGGCGCCGCTCTCGAACGATACCGACGCGCGCGGCGCAAAGCGCTCGACCTCGAGGCTGCTCGAGTCGCCATATACGCTGACGCCGGGATCGGCCGCCGACGCCAGCGTGGTCCGCATCGCCCGCTCGGCCGAACGTGTCTCGGGAGCGTCCGGTCGAAGATCGCGCAGCGTTTCGAGCGCGTCGGACGCGTCGCGCGTACGCCGCTGCACCGTCAGCGCCAGCGCGCGCGTCAGGTTCAGCTCGTAGTCATCCGGGTGCAGGAGGAGGAGCGGCGCGATCGTGTCGAGCGCCTCGCCGGGGCGGCCAGCCCGGGCCAGGACTGCGGCTTTCTCGCGCGCATACTGCTCATGACCGCGGAACCGTGCCCGATACTTCTCCAGGTACTCGAGGGCAGCGCCGTAATTCCCGCGCCACGATTCAGTGCGTGCGAGCTCGAGCCAGACCTCGGCGGCATCGGGGTGATTCGCGAGATAGCGCTTGTAAGCGGCCACCGCGGCATCGGTGTGCCCGCCCCACGCGCTGACCCGCGCCAGGTTGAGAACGACGTCGCGATCGCCTGGCGAAAGCCGGTCGAGGCGCTGGTACGAATCCTGGGCCCGCTTGTAATCGCCGGCCCATGTCGCCAGCGTGGCGCGCGCGCGCAGCAGCTCCGCGGAATCCGGCGACAGCCGAACGGCGGGCTCGATCGCCTCGAGGGCCGCCCACGGCCGGTCGAGCATGGCGTGGGCCTGGGAAAGACGTTGATGAAGCGAAGCGTCCTGCGGCGCGGCGTCGACCGCGTGTTGCAGGGCGGCGGCGCTGCCTTCGAGATTGCCGAGGCGGGCTTCGATGTCGGCCACGCGCACCCACAACGCCGCATTACTCGGCGCGTGCTCGAGGGCCGACTTGTACACCGTCAGCGCCTTCGTCCAGTTGCCGGCGCCTTCGGCCGCAAGTCCGTCGGTGGGGATCGCCGGTTGCGCGAAGGCCCTCGTGCCCCAGAGCACGAACAATAACGGCAGCAGGCGACGGCAGGTCGTTTTCGCCAGGGTCGTCTTTCTCGAGATCATTTTCGCCACCTGCGATTTCCCGTCAGCCACACGTCCGATGCGAAGCGTGCGATGGTGACCAGCTCAGACAGGAGCAGCGCGTATCGAATCGGGGTGACGGCAAGGCCTTTGAGGAGATATTCAAGTCGTCGGCCTTTCATGATGAACATGAGGGCCGCGACCGTGATGAGCGTCTCCGCACCGATCGTGATGAGCAGCCCCTCCCAGTTCTGGAAGATCAGCATCAGCAGGAGCACCGTCGGGAAGCCGATCTTCTCGACCGCTGATGCCAGCAGCGCCCATCCGGCGGGACGGCCGTAGGTCCGTGTGTGTTCGCGCCCGAAGGCCTGCCGATACGGTTCCTGGATGCGTCGTCGTTCGGCGCCACCCGAAGCGCCGAGCGCCGGCGCCCAGCGCCCCTGCATGGCAGCGCCAAGGTTCGTGGCGACGGAAAAGAGAGCGTTCGGCGCCTGTGTGCCTGCGCCCGCGTACGCCACCGAGCCGGCGGTCGTCGCGATCGGTTGGACACGGCGGCCCGATCCTCCTGCGGCATCGCGCCGCATCCGGCGACGCTTCAGCGCCTTGAACGGGCTCTTCAGCAATGCATCGAAGTAGAAAGCGGACTGCAGGAACGCGGACGACCAGAGATTCAGCTGCTTCGGCAACCGCTGCACTTCGGGCTCCACCGTGCGCGCCAGGACGTCGGTGACCTGGACGTTGCGGTAGCCCTCGGTGAGCATCGCCAGCCCGATGAAGATGTCCTCCGAGTTCGTCAGGTCGTCCCCGAGCTCCGGTTCCACCGCGTCGAAGAGCGCTTCGAGATACGCGCGGCGATAGGCGACGGCGCAGCCCGCGGGGTTCGACACCGTCCCGAAGAACGCCATCTGCCCGTGAAAGACGAAGCGCTGGAGAAAGAGGTAGAGCACCTCGCGATAGGTGTTGGTCACCGCGCGAGCCAGCCGGCGCACCGTGTTCGGCGGCCTGGCGTGCTCGAGACGAAACATGCGTTTGAACGCCTGTATCTCAACGGCGTCGTCGGAGGCTTGTCGATCACGCTCGCGCAACGGCAGCACGCTGCCCCAGGCGCTGGCAATGCCGACACCCTGGTAAAGCTCCTGGACCGTGCGCTCGATGTAGTTCTCGGACTCGAGCACCGTGTCGGCGTCGAGCACGAACAGCACGTCGGAGTCGAGCGAGCGCGCCTGGTCCTTGATGCTCGGCGTCTTGCCGATCGAATCGAGACGCAGAATGACGAGGACATCGGCACCATGGAACTTCGCGAAGGCCATGGCCCGAGCCGACGTCGCATCCGTGCTGCCGTCGTCCACGACCACGATCTTTCGGGGCCGGTGCGTCTGCCGCAGCACCGACGCGAGGCAGCGGACGATGTTGTCCTGCTCGTTGCGCGCGGGGATGACGACGTCGACGGAGGCGGTGCGCCAGTCACGCGCCGGCGTTGCCGCGGTCTTGTCGGGACCGCGCATCAACCCGATGACGCTGAGGAGCGTGCTGGGACTGAAGACGAAAGTCGGTGCTTGAGCCACTGATGATTGCCAAAGAGACGATGAGCAACGAGCGGGCCGTGATTGGCCGTGGGCGCGCACAGCGCAAAACTGCCGAAAAGTGGTTAATTCGCTGCAGGTAACCCGCATCAGCAGGAGTGTCGCCGTGCGATCCCGCGAAGCGGACGACTGCGTAGAACCAAATGTCTTGGCAGGGGTAAACTTCGCCCTTCTAAGCCCTCTTCTTCGACCAGGATCTTCGTCGCTCGCGCTTGCGAACACGCGCAACAACAAGATCGTGGCGGATACCCTCGAGACCGCCTTCGACTCGGCGAGTCGCCGGACCGGGCTGCTCGGCCGCAACGCGCTGACCGATTCACACCTTCTCCATGCGCTTCGCAATCGACGTGCAGTTCGTGTCGAAAGACGGGCGCGTGCTCAGCGTGCGTAGCAACGTCAGGCCGGGGCGAGTTGCCGCAGCCTTCCGGGCCTTCGCCGTGATCGAACTGCCGGCGCGAACGAGCGAAGCGGGACTCGGAAGGGCGATGTCGCGCAGGCCAGTACGCCTTGAACGGCGCCTCACGCGGCGATGGCGAGTCGAACATCTGATCCTGAACAGACTTCTTTGGAGTCCGGCTCACCAAGGAGCGCCTGACGCGTTCCCGGGCACACGCGACGCAGGCGCTGCGCACGTCCGAGTCGGCCCACCGTGGAGAAACTGGCTGGGACCAGACGGATTGACTGGCTGGAGCCATATCAGGTGCCGTTCGATCCGGGGACCGAAGCGCGATTTCCTATCGTTTCATTGGAAAACCGTCACTACTGGCAGGATTCCGTCGAAGGCCCTCATCGCGGTACGGCCGTTGCTCTCCTGCATGGCCGTGGCGGATCGACGACGCGACAAACGATTCAGATTGACGGAACCAGCTGCTGGCGCGCTCCGGGTGTTTCCCGATGTCGTCGTGCAGCAGGAAAGCGCCGACGAGTGGATCGGCATCAGCCGGCAGCCGGCATTCGCGGGCGAGACGCTGGTTCTCGACGTCGTCCAGTTCGATGCCGTCGAAGGGGAGATTCATCGCCG
>Ga0111538_10011773_pt1 | contig 11574 bp, 7 predicted proteins | sample SoiMethybrSBSTD1_FD_79669 | JGI IMG/M metagenome (GOLD analysis project Ga0111538, IMG submission 79669) | Bulk soil microbial communities from a Populus tree surrounding site in Tennessee, USA - Soil MetaG P. TD hybrid SBSTD1 (version 2)... | ecosystem: Environmental > Terrestrial > Soil > Tree...
CGAGCACCTTGCCCTTCACCGGCCACATCCAGTCCACGTCCTCGCGATCCGTGCCGCTCTTGTCGGGGTCGGGAGCGGACGGCGTCGGAGCCGTCGCGACCGGGGGCGTCGTGGGGGTTGCCGGGGGCACCGGCGCGGTCGGTGACGGCGTCGTTGGCGCGGGCGCTCCCCCTTCGCCTGAGAGCGACGCCAGCGCGCGATCGGTGTACGGCACCTTCTGGCCGCGCGGCTCGACCTTGGCGCTCGGCGTGTTGACGAGCGGACGGGCTTCGATGGGAGGGCCGGGCGTGGTGAGCGGCGTGGCGACGGACCCGGCCGTGGTCGCCGGCCCGGACGGCGGCGCCGCTCCTGCCGGGGCCGCGACGACGAGCACCTGGCCGACGGAGAGCACGTTCGGGTTGACGATGTTGTTCCACGCGGCGAGCTCGCGATAGTCGAGGCCGTACTGCAGCGCGATGCCGACGAGCGTCTCACCGCGCTTGACCGTGTGCGTCGGCAGCGGCTTCTGTTCCGGAGGGGGCGGGGGGGTGGCCGCGACCGACGGGGGCGTTGCGCGTGGCGCCCGATCGTCAACCGGCGCGGGCTTCTGCACCGCGCAGCCTGCGATCCATGCCGCGAGCACCAGGGCGTGGACGTATCTCGTCATGCGAGCCCCGTCAGCAGCGGCACGAAGCGAACCGCGTCGCGCCGGGTTTCCACGAACCCGCGCTCGGTCCGGTCCACCGTGTAGAGCCACTGGTCTTCGATGCCCACGGGCAACACCATTCGTCCTCCGACTGCGAGTTGCGACTTGAGCTCCGGCGGCACGTGCGTGGCCGAGGCGGCCATCAGGATGCCGTGATAGGGCGCCCCTTCAGGGTAGCCCACGTGTCCGTCGGCGTGCTTGAAGCGGATGTTGTAATAGCGCAGGTCGCGCAGGTGGCGGCGCGCCTTGTCCATCAGCGGCGCGATGCGCTCGAGCGTGTAGAGCTCGCGCACCAGCTTGCCCAGCACCGCCGCCTGGTAGCCGCAGCCGGTGCCCACCTCGAGCACCCGGTCCATCGGCGACTTCTCCAGCAGCAGCTGGGTCATGATGCCCACGATCGTGGGGCTCGAGATCGTCTGCCCATGACCGATCGGCAGCGCCACGTCCTCGTAGGCGCGCGAGGCGATGCCCTCGTCGACGAAGGCATGGCGCGGGATGGCCGCCATCACGCCCAGCACGCGCTCGTCGGTCACGCCCTGGCCGCGCAGGTATTCGATCATGCGCATCCGCGTGCGGTCGGAGGTCATGCCGATGCCGGCCGGGTTGTTCATTTCTTCGCGATCCAGTCGGCCACCTGTGAAATCTGGCCGGCGTGCGTGAGGTCCACCTGCAAGGGCGTGATCGACACCGCGCCGCGCTCGAGGGCGTTGAAATCGGTTCCGGGCCCGGCCTCGCGCGCAGCGCCGGCGGGCCCGACCCAGTACACGGTCTCGCCGCGCGGATTCTTCGTGGCGATTACCGGCTGCGCCTTGTGGCGCCGCCCGAGCCGCGTCACCTCCATGCCCGTGATCGCTTCGTACGGCACGTCGGGCACGTTTACGTTCAGCAGGACCGGCGCACCCATCGGCGAGCGCGCGAGGCGCTCGACCAGCTCGCGCGCCACGCGCGCGGCGCTGGCGAAGTGCTTGAACTCCTTGCCCACGAGGGAGACGGCGATCGAGGGGATGCCCAGGAGGTAGCCCTCCGTCGCGGCGGCGACCGTGCCGGAGTAGAGCGTGTCGTCGCCCATGTTGGAGCCGTTGTTGATGCCGGAGACCACGACGTCGGGATCGAGGTCGAGCAGGCCCGTGACCGCCATGTGGACGCAGTCGGTGGGCGTGCCGTTCACGTACAGGAACCCGTTGTGGGCCCGCGAAAGCTGGAGGGGACGATCGAGCGTGAGCGAGTTGGAAGCGCCGCTGCGGTCGCGCTCGGGAGCGACGACCGTGATCTCGCCCAAGGGCGCCAGGCCCTCGGCCAACGCGGCGAGCCCCGGCGCGAAGTAGCCGTCGTCGTTCGAGAGCAGGATGCGCATGAATTCTCGCGAAAGTATAACGGTAGAATCGACACCTTCGCGATTTACGGCCCATCCCATGAAGCGCACGTTCCTGCCGGCCCTCGCGGCCGCCCTCCTCGCTGGATTCGCCCTTGCGGCCCACGCCCTCGACGTGAAGGGCCTCGACCGCCCCGCCGGCGCCTGTTCCGACTTCTGGCAGTACGCCAACAAGAAGTGGCTCGACACGACCGAGATCCCGGCCGATCGCACCTTCTGGGGCTCCGCGTCGATGATCGCGCGCGCCAACGAGGACATGCTGATCAGGATCCTCGACGAGGCCCTGAAGAAGAAGGAGCTGCCGCCCTGGGGCAGTCCCCAGCGCATGGTGGTCGAGTACTACGCGAGCGGCATGGACGAGGCGCGCGTGCGCCACTGGCAGTTGAAGCCCCTGGCGCCCTTGCTGAGCGACATCGCGGCGCTGCGCGAGCGCGAGGCCCTCGCGCGCATGCTCGGAGACCTGCACGCGCGCGGCATCTTCCCCGGTTTCGGGTTCGAGGTGGAGCTCGACCGCCGCGTCGCCGGCCGCTACGTGGCCGAGGTGCGGCAGGGCGGCCTGGGCCTGCCCGACCGCGACTACTATTTCCTCGACGACGACCGCAGCAAGCAGATCCGTGCCGCTTACCGCGACCACCTGGTGCGGGTGCTCAAGGTCAACGGCGACGACGACACGCAGGCCGCCGCGAATGCCACCACCATCATCGAGCTGGAGACCGAGCTCGCGCGCGTGTCGATGACCGCGGTGGAGAAGCGCGACCTCGAGAAGACCTACAACAAGATGACCCCCGCGAAGCTGGCCGAGATCGCGCCGGGCTTCGCGTGGAAGGCCTACTTCGAGACGCTGCTCGCCCCGGACCTGCGCGAGCTGGTGGTGAACCAGCCGGCCTTCATGACGCACTTCGCCAGGCTCGTGGCCGAGCGGCCGATCGAGCAGTGGCGCCCATACCTGCGCTGGCACCTGCTGCAGGCGACCTCGGACAAGCTCGACCCGCGCTACGAGACGCCGCACTTCGAGTTCTACGGCAAGCTCCTGCGCGGCCAGGCCGAGCTCGCCCCGCGCTCGCGCCGCGTGCTCGAGATCATCAGCGGCCCCTACGGCAACGCGCCCGTGGCCGAGGCGCTCGGCCGGCTCTACGTGGAGCGCGCATTCCCGCCCGAGGCCAAGGCCAAGGCACTGGAGCTCGTCGGCAACGTGAAGGCCGCCCTGGCGGACCGGCTGCGCACCGTCGACTGGATGACCGAGGAGACGCGCAAGAGCTCGCTCGAGAAGGTGGCCGCCATGCGCATCAAGATCGGCTACCCGGATCGCTGGAAGGACCTCTCGAACGCCAACGTGGGCCCCCACGTGTTCGTCGACAACTGGATGATGGCGAACATGTTCGAGCACCAGCGCACCCTCAAGCGCCTGGACAAGCCCGTGGATCGCGACGAGTGGTTCATGTCGCCGCACGTCGTGAACGCGTACTACAACGCGAGCGGCAACGAGATCGTCTTCCCCGCCGCGATCCTGCAGCCGCCGTTCTTCAACGCCAAGGCGGACGACGCGGTGAACTACGGAGCCATCGGCACCGTCATCGGGCACGAGATCACCCATGGCTTCGACGACCGCGGGCGGCTCTTCGACAAGGACGGCAACATGCGCGACTGGTGGAGCGAGGAGGACTCGCGCCGCTACAAGGAGCGCGCGAAGAAGGTCGAGGCGCAGTACGGCGGCTTCACCGCCATCGACGGCATCAAGGTGAACGGCGCGCTTACCCTGGGCGAGAACATCTCCGACATCGGCGGCACCAAGATCGCCTACCTCGCGCTGCAGAAGGCGCTCGCGCAGCAGAAGAAGAAGCCGGCCAGGATCGACGGGCTCACGCCCGAGCAGCGCTTCTTCGTCTCCTACGCCCAGGCCTGGCGCGGCAAGTTCCGCCCCGAGCGCGAGCGCCTGCAGCTGCGCACCGGCCAGCACTCGCTGCACCAGTTCCGCGTCTACGGCCCGATCGCGCACATGCCCGAGTTCGCCAAGGCGTTCTCGTGCGACGCCTCGAAGGTGCTCCTGTCCGAAGGCGAAAGGGCGAACATATGGTGATGCGTCGCAGCCTCATCGCTGCGCTGGCGGCGGCCCTGGCGACGGCGCACGCCGGCGTGGACCTTCCCGGCATGGACCGCGCGGCCGATCCCTGCGTGGATTTCTACCGCTTCGCCAACGGGCGCTGGCTCGACGCCACGGCCATCCCGCCGGATCTGTCCCGCTGGGGCAGCTTCGACACCCTCACCCGCCTCTCCGAGGAGACGCTGCGCAAGGCGATGGAAGAGGCCGCGACCGCGCCGCCCGCTCCCGCCGGTTCCTCGCGCCGCATCGCGATCGACTACTACCGCAGCGGCATGGACGAGGCGGCCATCGCCAGGGCCGGCATCGCGCCCCTGGTCCCGCTGCTCTCGCGCATCGCCTCGCTGGAGCGGCGCGAGGACCTGCCGCGCGTCCTGGGCGAGCTGCACGCGGTGAACATCGAGCCCGCCTTCGGCTTCGACGTGAACCCCGACCCCAAGGACAGCACGCGTTACCTCGCTGCCCTCTCGCAGGGCGGGCTGGGGCTGCCGGACCGCGACTACTACTTCCTCGACGACGAGAAGAGCAAGGGGTTGCGCGAGGCCTATCGCCGCCACATCGCGCGCGTGCTGGCGATCGACGCAGCGGCCGCGACGGCGGAAGCCGACGCGCCACGCATCTTCGACCTGGAGACCGAGCTCGCCCGGGCCTCGATGACCGCCGTCGAGCGGCGCGACGTCGACAAGACCTACAACAAGATGACGGTGGACGAGCTCGAGCGGCTCGCCCCCGGCTTTGCCTGGCGCGACTACTTCGCCGCGCTGGGCGTGACCTCGCTCGAGCGCCTCAACGTGAGGCAGACGGCCTACCTCACCCGCTTCGCGCAGCTCGCCGGCGAACGCCCACTGGCCGAATGGCGCGCCTACCTGCGCTGGACCGTGCTCCGCGTGGCGTCGGACAAGTTGCATTCCCCTTACGAGTCGGCGCACTTCGACTTCTTCGACCGCACGCTCGCCGGCAAGCTGGAGGTGGCGCCGCGCACCAAGCGCGTCCTGCTCATCGTCGGCGGCCGCTACGGCACCGCGCCGCTCGCCGAGGGCCTCGGGCAGCTCTATGTCGACCGGACCTTCCCGCCGGAGGCCAAGGCGCGGATGCTCACGATGGTGCAGGACATCAAGGACGCCCTGCGCGAGCGCCTCAAGACCGTCGAGTGGATGACCGAGGAGACGCGCGCCGTCTCGCTGCAGAAGCTGGAGGCGATGCGGCCCCGCATCGGCTATCCCGACAAGTGGCGCGACCTCTCCGCCGCCGAAGTGGGCGCCAAGCCGTTCGTCGAGAACTGGCTCGCCGCCGGGCGCTTCGGCCACAAGCGCGGGGTGGCACGGATCGGCAAGCCCGTGGACCGCGAGGAATGGCGCACCTCGCCGCACATCGTCAACGCCTTCTACGGCGCCAGCAACAACGAGATCGTCTTTCCCGCCGGGATCCTGCAGGCGCCCTTCTTCGACCTGAAGGCCGACGACGCCGCCAACTACGGCGCCATCGGGATGGTGATCGGCCACGAGATCACCCACGGCTTCGACGACCGCGGCCGGCGCTTCGACAAGGACGGCAACCTGCGCGACTGGTGGAGCGCCGAGGACGCGCGCCGCTACAAGGAGCGCGCGAAGAAGATCGAGCTGCAGTACGGCGGCTACTCGGGCGTGGACGGCATCAAGGTCAACGGCGCCCTCACCCTGGGCGAGAACATCTCGGACATCGGCGGCGTTCGCATCGCCTACCTCGCGTTGCAACGCGCGCTCGCCCGCCAGCCGCAGCAACCCATCGACGGCTACACCGCCTCGCAGCGCTTCTTCCTCTCGTTCGCCAACATCTGGCGCTCGGCCGCGCGCCCGGAGTACGAGCGGCTGCTCCTGCGCACGGACTCGCACTCGCTGCCCACCTTGCGCGTGCGCGGTGTCATCGCCAGCATGCCGGAGTTCGCGCGGGCATTCTCCTGCGAGCCGGGGAAAGTCCTCCTGGCCGAGGACCAGCGAGGCGACATCTGGTGAACCCCCTGTTCGACGTGCGCGGCCGCATCGCGCTGGTGACCGGCGCTTCCAGCGGCCTGGGCGACAACTTCGCCCGCCGCCTCGCGGCCGAGGGTGCCCCCGTCGCCGCCTGCGCCCGGCGCACCGACCGCCTGGACAAGCTCGTGGCCGAGGTGCGTGCGGCCGGTGGCCGCGCCGAGGCCTTCGCGCTGGATGTGGCCGACCCCGCTTCGGTCGAGGCCACCTTCGCGGCGGTCACGCGATCCATGGGCGCGCCCGACATCGTCGTGAACAACGCCGGCATCGCGCAGACCAAGGCCGCGATCGAGCTCACCGAGGCGGACTGGCAGAACGTGATGGGCACGAACCTCGACGGCGCCTGGCGCGTGGCGCAGGCCGGCGCCAAGGCGATGATCTCGGCGAGCAAGGGCGGCAGCATCATCAACATCGCCTCGGTGCTCGGACTGCGCGTGGCGACCCACTTGCTCGCCTACGCCACCGCCAAGGCCGGGCTGGTGCAGATGACCCAGGCGCTCGCGCTCGAATGGGCGCGCCACAAGATCCGCGTGAACGCCATCGCGCCGGGTTACATCGAGACCGAGATCAACCGCGACTTCTTCAAATCGGACGGGGGCGCCCAGGTCACGAAGCGCGTGCCCCAACGGCGTATCGGCGTCCCCTCGGACCTGGACGGCGCGCTGCTCCTGCTCGCCTCCGACGCCGGCAGCTACATGACCGGCAGCATCGTGGTCGTCGACGGGGGGCACGTCGTCAATTCACTGTAGTTAACTTCGCTGCTAGTATCGGGATGCAGCTCGTGCAGGACCCCAACAAGACCCGAAGGGAGTTTCGATGAAGCGTTTCCTCCTCGCGCTCGCTGCCCTGGCGGCCTCCGTCTGCGCTTCCGCGACCGGACTGTTCATCCCCGCCTCGGGCCGCGTGGACATGGTCCACGACTTCAAGCGCAACGTCGTCTACATCACCGCGGGCAACTCCGTGCTTCGCTTCGACCGCGCGAGCGGCCAGTTCCTCGCGCCGATCGTGCTCGGGGGCAACCTGAAGGGAATCGACATCTCGGCCGACGCGGGCATGCTGGCGGTCGCGGACTTCGCCCGCAGCTACGGGCCGGGCGAGGTCGTCGTCCACCTCGTGGACCTCGATGGCGGTCTCGCGGTCACCCAGCTGCGCGACCCCGTCGACTCGGATGGGGAGACGGGCTCGTTCAGCGTCGCCTTCGGGCTCAACGACACGCTCGTCGTCAGCACGAGCTACATGGGGTCGGGCTGGCTGCCGCTGCGTCGATTCGACCTCGCGACCGGCACGGCGACGCGCCTCGAGACCGTGACCAACGCCACGATGCTCGCGGCGAGCGGCGATCGCCAGCGGTTGGGTTTCGCCGAATCGAACATTTCCGACGGCCGGTGGGGACGCTACAACTTCTTCACGGGCCTTCTCGAGCATCGCACCGGGTACGACGACGGGACCTCGTGGTTCAACTACGAGATTGGCGTGAACCGCAATGGCACGCAGTTCGCGATTCCGACCTACGGCGGGCTCTACGTCTACAACAGCGTGCTTGCCCGTGTAGCGATCCTGGGGACCTATGCCGGCCCGCAGCCGCTGGGCGTCGCCTACCACCCCGTCCAGGACCGGATGTACCTGCCGTGGGTGCAATCGAACCAGGTGCGCATCTACGACACCAATTCCTTCCTGCAGGTGGGCGCCGTCACGACAGGCACGGTCTTCAGCCATGAGGGCAACTTCGCGTACGTGAACGGCCGCACCAAGCTATCGGCCGACGGATCGCTGCTGATGGTCACCGTGCCGGGCGGCCTCGAGCTCCACGAGCTCTATGCGCCGCTCGCAGCCCAGCACATGGAGGTGACCACCCTGCGCAACCAGCCGGTCACCTTCTACCTGCAAGGGACCATCGGCACCACCGCCGACCTCAACTACGGCATCACCGAGCATCCCACCGGAGGCATCCTTTCCGGCGTCAACAGCATGGTGACCTATTCGCCCATGAATGGATTCTCGGGGCGCGACAGGATCGGCTACAAGGTGCGCTATGGCCTTGCCGAGGCCTACTCGTACGTCGACATCGAGGTCCAGGTGCCGAACTCGCCCCCCAGCGCAGGCAATGTCGCGGCGAGCGGCGACGAGGACACCGCGATCGCCGTGGTCCTCCAGGGTTCCGACCCCGACGGCGACGCGCTGGCCTACACCCTGCTTTCTTCGCCGGCGAACGGGACGCTCTCGGGCAGCGCCCCCTCGCTCGTGTTCACGCCAGCGGCCAACTGGTCGGGCACCGACAGCTTCACCTACAAGGTGAGCGATGGCCGGCTGGAGAGTGGCCCGGCGAGCGTGACCATCCTGGTCAGGCCGGTGAACGACGCGCCGGTCGCCCTCGGAGCGACCGTGGACACTGCCGAGGACACGCCGGTCACCATCACGCCTCAAGCCACCGACATCGAGAATCAGCCGCTGACGTTCCAGGTAGTGAGCGGTCCCGCGAATGGCATCGTCGCCGCCAATGGCACCACGTTCACGTACACGCCAGCGGCCAACTTCAACGGCACCGACGCATTCACCTTCCGGGCCAGCGATGGCAGTCTCCTCAGCAATGTGGCGACGATCACCATCCAGGTCGCGCCGGTGAACGACCCGCCGGTGGCTAACCCGGATTCGGCGACGGTCAAGCGCCGCGAGCAGGTCTCGATCCCCGTTCTCGCGAACGATACTGACGTGGATGGCGACAGCCTTGCCATCGCGTCCGTGACCTCCCCATCGCAAGGCAGCGTGGCTGTAGTCGGCACGAGCATCGTTTACACGTCGTCGCAACAAGGCAGCTTCCTCGGGCCGGTCACGTTCCAGTACACGATCAACGACGGGCGCGGCGGCACGGCTACCGCAACCGTCACCGTGACGATCACGAAGTAGCGTCCATGGCCGCGGGCCGTCTCGCGGCCATCCTCGTGGCGTTCGCCTTCCCGGCGGGCGCCGCGGATCCCTACGCCGGGCCAATCTTCGACGCGCACCTGCACTACAACGACGAGGCGCAGCCCGTGATCTCGGTGGGCTCTGCCTTCGAGCTCTTCCGCAAGAACGGGGTGGGCGCGATCCTCGCCAACAGCCGCCCCAATGACGGCTCGCGCGCGCTCTACGACGCGTGGAAGAAGACGCCGTCGCTGGGCGTGCAGGTCGTGCCGTTCATCCGCGTCTACCGCAACCGCTCCGACTACGGCACCTGGCAGGACAACCGCGAGATCCTCGCCATGATTGTCGAGGAGGAGAAGCGCGGCTACTACCGCGGCGTGGGCGAGTTCCACGTGCACGGCTTCGCCGCGGACACGCCGGTGCTGAAGGAGATCGTCGACTTCGCCGTCGCCAAGGGGCTGGTGCTGCACGCCCACAGCGACGATGTCGCGATCGAGATCCTCTTCCGGCACAACCCGAAGGCGCGCGTGATCTGGGCGCATACCGGGTTCGGGCTGGAGCTCGCGCGCGTGGAGGAGATGTTGAAGAAATACCCTGCGCTCTGGGGCGAGTTGTCCTATCGCTCGGGCGTCGCCGGGGAGACCACGCTCTCGCCCGAATGGAAGGCGCTATTCCAGCGCCATCCCACGCGCTTCCTGCTGGGCTCGGACACCTGGGTGAACGAGCGCTGGGCGTCCTATCCGCAGATCATGGGCAACTACCGGCGTGTCCTCGGCGAGCTGCCGCGCGAGGTCGCCGACCGTATCGCCTGGAAGAACGCCGCGGAGCTCTTCGGACTGCGCTAGGGCTACTCGTAATCCGCCAGCGGGGGGCAGGAGCACACGAGGTTGCGGTCGCCGTAGACGTTGTCCGCGCGGCCCACCGGCACCCAGTACTTCTGTTCACGCAGCGACTTGACCGGATAGGCGGCCACCTCGCGCGAGTAGCCGTGCTTCCACTCGTCGGCGGTCACTACCGCGGCCGTATGCGGTGCGTGCCGCAGGGGGTTGTCCTCGCGGTCCATACGGCCTTCTTCCACCGCACGGATCTCATCGCGGATCGCGATCATCGCGTCGCAGAAGCGGTCGAGCTCGTACTTCGACTCGCTTTCCGTGGGCTCGACCATCAGCGTGCCACCCACCGGAAACGACATCGTGGGCGCGTGGAAGCCGTAGTCGATCAGGCGCTTGGCGACGTCTTCGACCGTGATGCCCGAGGACTCCTTGATCGGCCGCAGGTCGAGGATGCATTCGTGCGCCACCAGGCCGCCGGGCCCGGAATACAGCACCGGAAAGTGCGGCGCCAGGCGCCTGGCGACGTAGTTCGCGTTGAGGATCGCGACCTCTGTGGCGGCCGTCAGGCCCGCGTCACCCATCATCTCGACGTACATCCACGAGATCGGCAGGATCGATGCGCTGCCGTAGGGCGCGCCCGTCACCGCCCCGATCGCCTCGTCCGAGCGCTGCAGGTAGCGATGGCCGGGCAGGAACTTCGCGAGGTGCGCCGCGACCGCGACCGGTCCCACGCCGGGCCCACCGCCGCCATGCGGGATGCAGAAGGTCTTGTGGAGGTTCAGGTGCGAGACGTCGCCGCCGAAGGCGCCGGGGGCGCACAGGCCCACCATGGCGTTCATGTTGGCGCCGTCGACGTACACCTGGCCGCCGTATTTGTGGACGATCTCGCAGATCTTCGTGATGCCCGCCTCGAACACGCCGTGCGTCGAAGGGTAGGTGACCATCAGCGCGGCGAGCGCGCCCGCGTGCGCGACGGCCTTGGCGCGCAGGTCGGCGAGCTCGATGTTGCCCTTGGCGTCGCAGGCGACCGGCACCACGCGCAGTCCGGCCATGACCGCGCTGGCGGGGTTGGTGCCGTGGGCCGAGACGGGGATCAGGCACACGTCGCGGTGCGCCTGGCCGCGCGAAGCGTGCCAGGCCTTGATCACCAGGAGGCCCGCGTACTCGCCCTGGGAGCCGGCGTTGGGCTGCAGCGACACGGCCGCGAAGCCCGTGATCTGGCACAGCGCGCGCTCGAGCCCACCGATCATCTCGGCGTAGCCGCGCGCCTGGTCGAGCGGCGCGAAGGGGTGCAGCGCGCCGAACTCCGGCCAGGACACCGGCACCATCTCGCTCGTGGCGTTGAGCTTCATGGTGCACGAGCCCAGCGGGATCATCGAGGTCGTCAGCGACAGGTCGCGCGACTCCAGGCGCTTGACGTAGCGCAGGAGCTCGTGCTCGGTGTGGAAGCGCGCGAACACGGGGTGGGTCATCCAGGCGCTCGTGCGCGCCAGCGGGCCGGCGAAGGCGGGCTCGATGCCGCGCGCGCACTCGGCCGCGCGCGGGGCCGTCCTGCCCGCGGGCGTGAAGACGGCGAGCAGGTCGTCGAGGTCGGACTCGCGCACGGTCTCGTCCAGGGCCACGATCACGCTCTTCTGGCCGTTCGCGCGCAGGTTGATGCCGCGCGCGAGCGCCGCGGC
>Ga0111538_10011774_pt1 | contig 11573 bp, 9 predicted proteins | sample SoiMethybrSBSTD1_FD_79669 | JGI IMG/M metagenome (GOLD analysis project Ga0111538, IMG submission 79669) | Bulk soil microbial communities from a Populus tree surrounding site in Tennessee, USA - Soil MetaG P. TD hybrid SBSTD1 (version 2)... | ecosystem: Environmental > Terrestrial > Soil > Tree...
CATGACGATGTAAATGCGCATCAACAGAGACGATGAGCGGTCCAAGCCTCGGGTGGGAAAGCGGAAGCTACGTGCCGGAGTCGACAGGGATGCCTTCGGCGTTCGCGGCGGCCTGAATCATAAGTTCGCCGAGTACTACGAGCGGCTCCTTGCCGAAGCTGAGGCCGAGCGACTCGCGGAGCTCGAGCGCGGAAGGGGGCGGCGTGAGCGCGCTCGAGAGTAACGAGCTGGTGAAGAACTACTACCTGGGGACGGGTTGACGGTGGATCGGGTTACGACGTCTTCGTTCTCCTGCTCCCCATGAGCCATGCCGGGATCAATGACAGCAGGAACACCACCGTCACGATCAGGAAGCAGTCGCGAAATGCCAGGGTAGAAGCCTGCGTATGTACCATGCGCCCCAGGAAATTCAGCGCGCCCGCGGATTGCAGATCGGGCGGCGCTCCCGCCTGGGCCAGCAGCCGTCCCATCGCATTCAGCAGTTCGGTGGTAGCGCTATTGCCCGCGCTTTGCATGCTGGTCAGCCTGTCGCTGTGGAAGGCGGTGTCACGATCGAGCGAGACCGACAGCAGGTTCACACCGAATGCCCCGCCGAGCTGCCGAAAGAAATTGATCATGCCCGCCCCCTGCCTGAGTTGCGCCGTCTGAAGTGAGCGCATCGCGGTGGCATTCAGCGTCGGGTTGATCAGCGCCTGCCCGAGGCGACTTACCACTACGCTGAAGAGTATCCACCAGAATGCCGTATTCACGTCGACGCTATGCAGCCAGAACGTCGACATGGCAAAGGACGACAAGCCGACGATGAGCAGCATTCGCGCCGGCAGCCGGTCGCACAGGTATCCGCCGACGGGCATGAACAAACCCAGGAGCAGAGCGCCCGGCATGAGCAGCAGCCCGGAGTCGAGCGGCGTCAATCCCTGGATCGTCTGCACGAACAACGGTATGAGAAAGGTCGTACCGAACTGCCCGATGCCGAAAACGACTGCCACGCACGCCGCCGCGGCAAACGGGCCAACGGTCAGCACGCGAAGATTGACCAGCGGGTGCGGAACGTTCAGCTCCCAGACGAGAAATGCGGTTCCCGCGACGGTGGCCAGTCCCAGCATTCCCACAATGAAGTCGGAGCTCCAACCTTCACGCTGCCCGTTGGACAACCCGGTCAGCAGTGACGACATCGTCACGCACAGCAACGCAAAGCCCAGCCAGTCGAAGTTCGAACGTCGGGCCGTTTCCTCGCGCTGCGGCATGAGCAGGGTGCCGAACAGGATCCCGACGATGCTGAAGGGCAGCCCCATATAAAAGACGGCGCGCCAGTTGAAGTGTTCGATCAGGATGCCGCCGATGGTCGGCCCGACGGCGGGCCCGAGGATCGCGTTGATGCTGAAGAATCCCATCGCCAATCCGCGCTTGTGCGGCGGGAACACGCTGAACAGGGTGAACATCGTCAGCGATTGCAGCACCCCGGCCAGCAAGCCCTGAACGACGCGTGCGAACGTGAGCACCACTTCGTCCGCGGCCAGCGCAGCCACCAGCAACGAACCGACGAAGACGAACAGCCCGCCGACGAAGGTCTTGCGCTGCCCGAAGCTGTCGATCAGCCAGGCGCTCAGCAACTGTCCGACCGTCTGGCCCGCGAGGTTTCCCGTAACGATCCACTGCGCGCGATCCTGGCCGATGCCGAAGGATCCCATGATGTCCGGCAGCGCAACGTTGACCGTGGTGGTGGTTACGACGGCGGATATCGTTCCCAGCAACGCCACTACCGTCACGTAAATGCGATAGCGCGGCCCGAAGCGGTCGAACAGGACCTCGGTGGTCTCGAGGGGTCGAGACATCAATACGGACCTCCGCCTATTCCTTGTCGATGAAACGAAAACCGATCGCCATCCGTTGCAGAGCATGCTCGGCGTGATCGGGACCTGCTGCAGAACGTTCCGGCAAAGCAGCAGCTGATCGAGGCCGGAACGAAACTCCGTTCCTATCTGCCGGATTCAGCGCGGGGGCAGTCCACTGTAGCCCGCGCTGAATCAATCCTCCAGTTTCACTCCGGACACCCTGACGACCTCTCTGATCTGCTTCATGTAGTCATCGATGAAAGCGGTAAGCTCGACCGGGGAAGTTCCACGCGGCTCATTCCCGATCGCCGCCATCGCTTCCTGTACTGTGGAAGCATCCAACACCTTTATCACCGCCCTGTTGAGCTTCGAGACGACTTGAGCAGGTGTTTTCGCCGGCGCCATGAGTGACTGCCACAACAGGAACTCGAAATCGGGAATGGTCTCGGAAACCGTTGGCAGGTCGAGCGCCAACGCCGTTCGCCTGAGGCTCGTGACGCCCAAGGCTCTCAGCTTGCCGCTCTTGATCATCGACATGGCCGAGGTGATCGGATTGAACAGCACGTCGATTTCCCCGGCCATCAACCCGACAAGCGCCTGTGACGCCGCCTTGTACGGAACATGCAGGATGTTCGTGCCGGTCCTGATCTTGAACAGCTCGGCTGGCAAGTGAGAGGAGCTGCCGGGCCCGGAGGAGCCGTGTTTGAGCGCTCCCGGCCGAGATTTCGCAAGCGCGACGAGCTCCGACACCGAGGTTGCAGGAATCGAGGGCGTGACGAGCAGAACGGATGTCACGGTACCGACCAGGCTGATAGGAGAAAAATCCCGGGCGATTTCATACTGGTTCTTTCGGGACATGACTTCGACGCACGCCGTCGATGACGTTACCATCAATAACGTGTGGCCATCCGGCACAGCTTTGGCTGCCACTTCCACGGCGATTCGACCGCTCGCGCCGGCACGGGTATCGATCACGATCTGCTGACCCAGCGCTTCGACGAGCTTGGGACTCATCAGCCGAGTGACCACGTCCGGACTGCCGCCGGGTGCCCCCGACACGACGATCCGGATCGGTTTGCTGGGATAGCTTTGGGCGAGCGCTGCCGCGGACAGGTTGGCGAATGAACCGAGTATCAACGATGCGCACAAAGCGTCCATAGCGCCGTTCATGCTCGCCTCCTCCCGGCAAGATGACGAATCCGAGTACGTGGACCCCGGCGGTCAGCGTGTCCTCGTCGAGCTCGTGCATGGCTCTTCCTCGCCTGCTCCAGGCACGAGCCCACGAGTTACGCAGTCACCTGACGCGCTACTTCTGAATCGCGGCGACTCCGGCTTTCGCGATCTCCTCATCCTCCTCCGACTTCGCGCCGCTCACGCCGATCGCACCCAACACATTGCCGTCGCGCAGCACCGGCACGGCGCCCTGTGCGGGCACCATCTGCCCGGGCACGGACGCCATGAACGACTGCATCACCGGCGAGCTCGCCCGCGCGGTGAGCTCAGCGCTCGGTACGCCGAAATTGGCCGACGCGTAGGCCTTGCCTTTCGAGATGCCCGCCGTCCGCCAGGACACGCCGTCGAGGCGCACCATCGTCAGCAAGTCCCCGCGGCCGTCCACGACTGAAATCGAGACTTTCACCTTCATCTCCTGCGCCTTGGCCTGTGCAGCTTGCAGCATCTTCTGTGCTTCGCTCGTGGTGAGATACATATCAGCCTCCTTTGGTTGTGGAAACGGGGACGAGAGAAGTCGGTTACGCGCCTTTCGCTAATGCCGGATCATGCCACGACATCGCTGGCGGCAATCTTCTTCCGCGCCTTGGTGCCCTTCTTCGCGGGTGAGAGCCGGAAATCGAACTCCAGCTGCTCGAATGGATTCGTGAGGCCGCGCTGCTTCGCGAGCGCCGCGTCGTCCACCTTGCTGTACTTGCCGACGAGCGAGTTCTTCACCGCGAATACCGCGTCGCCGTCGAGGTAGGGGTCGCCGTCCACGAAGACGTGCGTGATGACCTGCTGGTAGCCGGGGGCCGAGACGATGGCATGCATGTGCGCCGGCCGCATGTGGTGGTTGCCGGTCGCGCGCACGAGCTTGCCCACCGGCCCGTCCATCGGGATGCTGTAGAACTTCGGCTTGTAGCTCGCGAACGCGTATTCGCCTTTGTCGTTCGCCTTGACGCGGCCGCGCAGTTCGAACTCACCCCCGGTCTGCAGATCGTAGATGCCGTCGGCCTTCGCCTGCCAGATGTCCAGCACGGCGCCGGGAATGGGCTTGCCGTCCACAGATAGGACTCGGCCGCTCACCCAGACGTCCTCGCCCTTCATCGTGGCGCCTTCGCGCAGATCGGCGCCGTAGCCGTATTCCTTTGCACCGTGAGCGAAGAACGGCCCGAGCACGGTGGGCTCGGTGGCGCCCGGCGCGGCCTTGTGGTTGAGCGCGACCACCATCATCGAGAGGCCGAGCACGTCGGAGAGCAGGATGAACTCCTGGCGCTTGCCGTCGCACTTCCGGCCGACCTCGGTGAGGAACTTGATGCCCTCGAACCATTCCTCCTCGGTGAGCTGCACCTCGTGCGCGAAGGCGTGCAGGTGCTTCACGGCGCTCGCCATGATCTCGCGCAAGCGCGGATTTTTCGTTTTCCCGAGCCGCGCGACGACCTCGGCGGTCAGCGTGTCCTCGTTGAGCTGGCGCATGGGACCTCCAACGAATTTCTTCAAGTGTATTATCTCTATGGGAGGAGCGCACATGAAGCCACTGAAGATCGCTGTAGCAGCGCTGTTGCTTGGCGCTGCCGTGCAAGCCTTGGCGCAATTGCCGCCGGGATTTCCATCGCGTCCGGTTCGTTTCCTGGTCGGGTTTCCGCCCGGCGGCACGAACGACATCATCGCCCGCCTGCTCGCGCAGAAGCTCACCGAGCAAAGCGGTGTCTCCTACGTGATCGAGAACCGGGCAGGCGCCAATACCGCCATCGCGTCGGAAGTGTTCGTGCGCTCCGCACCCGACGGCTACACGATCATGCAGGTTGCGCCGGGTCACGCCACCAACCCGGCGATGCTCGATCTCAAATTCGACCCGATCAAGGACTTTCAATTCATCACCGTCGCGGCCGAGTCGCAGAATCTCCTGGTGCTGCATCCTTCGTTTCCGCCGAGAAGCGTGAAGGAGCTGATCGCGATTTCGAAGAAGCGCCCCGGCGACATCAACTATGGTTCCTCCGGCATCGGCACCACCGTGCATCTTTCGGCGGAACTGTTCCAATTCATGACCGGCGTGAAGTGGGTGCATGTTCCGTACAAGGGGGCAGGTCCGGCGATGATCGAGTTCTTCTCCGGAACCTTCGTGCTCTATTTCGGCAATCTGCCGAGCGTCATCCAGTATGCGCGCTCGGGCAAGCTGCGCGGCATCGCGGTGACAGGCGCGAAGCGCGCGAGCGCGGCGCCCGAATACCCGACAGTCGCCGAGAGCGGCATACCGGGATTCGAGGTCACGACCTGGTACGGCTTCGCGGCACCGGCCAAAGCGCCGCGCGCGATCGTCGACTATTTTCACGGCGAGATCGTGAAGGCGCTCAACGCCCCGGATCTCAAGGAGAAGCTCGTGAACCAAGGCGCCGACCCCGTGGGCAACACGCCGGAACAGGCGACGGCGCACGTCGTCAGCGAGATCGCGAAATGGACCAAGGTCATCCGCGGCGCCGGTATCAAGGCGCAATGAAGCAGGGCCTGCAGCCGCACCCTCCGATGTAGCGGGTCGCAACGTCCGCGGCCTTCAGCCGTTCGGCATACGCCTGCGCTTCATCGCGCAACGTTTCGTGTTCAGCGGCGATGATCGCCTGACGAGTCTTCGTGATCGGCAGCATCCATTGCGGCTTGTGCGTACGCGCGAGCTTGGTTTCAATGAACTGCTTCAGTGTCGGGTTGAGTGCCATCGCTATTTATTCACCTGACACAACGGTTGTTACGTATGCTATGGCGCCGCCGCAACAGGTTGCCCAACTGAAGGAGGCTGGTGATGCATGAGACCCCGACACTGCACGTCGACCTGAGCCATCTGGCTCCGAATCAGAATTTCACGTTGCATGTCGGGCGGCGTGCGTATCCGCTTTGTGGTCATACTTCAGAGACCCTCGCACAAGCCCGTCGCGTCAATGCCGCGGTGGCTGTGCTGCCGGATGAGCGGGTCACCCATTTTGCGGAATCCGTGCAGGTGCCGGCCAATCATCCGGTCATGCTGCGGGTCAGCGCGCCGAAACTGCGCCCGGACGATCCGCTCGACCGTTTGCTTCTGACGGCCATCTATGTCCCACGGCGCTTGCGGGCCGCCGGCATCGCACAGCGCCGCGCAGCGGGTATCGCGAACGCAACGGCCAAGTTCGTTGCGATCAACGGTCCGGGCTTGACGCCCGGCGACGATGTGCTGCTCGACATAGGCGATATTTCCCATGCGATGGACGCGGCAAAAACGCTCGTCTTCCATCACCCGGAGCTGCTCGCATTCCAGGGCGCGCCGGCCGAGACCATCCTCAACATCATCGAGGACGTCCCGGGGCTCTTTGCGCTTGCGCAATCGATCATGGAGCAATCCACGGCGCATGAAAACGATCCCATACACCAGCCGAACTGGGTGACGAGCCAGCCGGGGCAGGACTGGCGCACGGGGCAGCCCAGCAAAGCGATCTACGTATGGTCGGACGCGACGATCGAGGATCTGGCGCAACCTCTGCAAAACGCACTGCAGCTCACGAAGGACACGGCGAGTCTCGAGCACCAATGCTGGACCGTCCAGCCTGGCATCACGCAAGTGGACACTGAGAAGGTCTCGCGCAACCGAGCGCGTTCTGCCGACGGCGAGGCGAACTATACGGTCAAGGAGCTCACGCCGCAGAGCGGCGTATCGAACAGCTTCGCGTATGACCCGTCCAAGTCGACCGCGACGATCACGCTCACCAACTACTATTTGCGCTGGCTGCAGGTTACCGTGGATCAATACGGTCCTGACAAAGAGCACGTAGCGGGCCCGACACTTCTCGGCGACTTGTCTCCCATAGACACCATCATGGCCGTGCCGCTGCCGGCCCAGCCTTCGGATTTCCCGTTCGTGTTCGACGCGAACGCCAGCTCGGCAATCATCAACATCGGCGGGCTCGGGCAGGTGCCGTTCGACTGGAAATACGACAGTGACGGCATCATCCTGACGTCCCTCTTCAACTACGCCGTGCCCACCGCATTCATCGCGCTCGGCGTTGCGGTGGATCAGGTCGGCAGCGAGTGGACGGACCTGGAGAAGAGCATCGTCGGCAAGATGCTCACGGTGCTCGAAGCCGTGGTCGAGGGTCCGATCGGCGGTGCTGTAACGGGAGGCTTGAGTCTCGAGGACGTGCTCGCAGCCATCGCCAACTGCGCCGGCGCTCTGCTGCTCGACGCAGTCGCCGGCAGTGACGCGCTGGAAGCATATCTCACGGCGGCGCTGGGCGAGTCCGCGGTCGAGGATGCGGTGCCGTTCATCGGCTGGGTTGCGCGTGCGATCGGCTCAGCAGCCGATGTCGCCAGCATGATCGAAACGAGTGTAGAGGTTGCGCGCAGTCCCGCGACGATGAGCCTCAGCATCGTGCGCACGATGGATGTCCTCGTCACTGTCGATCCTGATTCCACGCGCCACGGTAAATGGCCATCCACTGCGACACACTACGTGATCACCGTTACCTACGATGACGGGCCGACGTATCCGTATGCGGGGCAGATGAATCCAATCACCCAGCAGGGTCCGATCACACACACATTTTCCGGCTTGCCCGCCGGAGGCTCGATCACGGTATTAGCTTGCTTCTATTCGGACAACGACTGGCTGGCCGGTCAGGGCGCAAGCGACTCGAGGCAGGCACAACCGAATCAGGGCAGCACGCTGGTCGTGCCCGCCTTTGCGATCCACGAGAACCTCGTTCCACTCTCCGCTCAGACTACGTATAACTTCAAGGAGAAGCTCGGTTTCTCGGGCGGCGCCCGAGTGTGGTTGCCGGCGGGCAGTGGAGCCCCCACCGCGACGGTTTCGGACTTCGACAATTCGAACGTGGGTGCGCATCTCTCGGCGCTCGGCACACTCACGCTGAACGAGCCGCTATCGACGCTCGGTTACCTGTGGACGGCATCCGGCCAGAACATACCGATCGTCGGCACCGGCAACGATCCCTTCACGGGTCAGATCTCCGCGTTTCAGGCCATCAGCGATGGGGAGTACCCCGAGTCGAATCTGAAGTTTCCGGGCTTCGGCTATATCGCTCGCCCCTGTATCGCGTTTCCGCCGCCGACGGCCGTCAATGCTGCTGCCGACGGATTCCTGCTCGAACCTGATTCGAGCGGCACGTTCATGATGCTGCGGGCGCTGTCGCTGCAACCGAACCAGCCGCTGCTGCCGTCGCCCGGGCAGTCCTTCGGCCGGTTCGAAGGGCTCCAGGACGATCTGGCGATTCATCCCGCGGGATATGCCGTCGCCCTCAACATCACGAACAGCGCCCTGCAAGTGCTGAAGCTCGGAACCCAGACCGATGACGCGGGCGCGTCCGCCGCGTCACTCTATGCTGGCCAGGGCACGCGGCCCGGTCTGCTGTCCGATCCCGCCGCGGTTGCATGCTCGCTCGACAAGATTCTGGTGCTGCAGACGACACCGCAGTACCCGCAGGGCTGCATCGTGGCTTTCGATTTCAAGGGCAACCCCGTGAACTGCTTCGGCTCGAGCTGGCTCATGCCTCTCCACGACGAAGGCGCGTCGAACGTGGTCGTTCTCGACCTCAGCATCGAATCGAAGGGTTACATCTACGTACTGAAGTATCTGCCGCCCTCGTCGGGTGACGTGACGCCCGGGGACTATCGACTGGACCTCTACGTCCCCAACGGCGGCTTTCTGACGCAGGTCACGGGTCTCGCCGCGGCACGCCTCGTGGTGGACCTCTGGCGTAACGTATTCACGCTCAACTACGAGATCGTACAGGGCAGCGGACGCACGGAGCCGTCGGTTGCGCAGTGGATTCCGTCGACGCCCGGGCAATAGCATCCAAATAGGGGGCAGACCACGTTTTTCCCACAACGGAAGCGAGGGCAGTCGCGTCTGTCAGGCGGTCTCAGACATAACTCGGCAAAACTCCAAGAGGCGAGGACATGGGCACGATCAATACCTGGGTGGTCCGCTGCGATGTCGCGAAAACGGTAGAAAACGGGCTGTACGCGCAGGTGTACTTCAACCAGAACTACACGGTATGGGGTCTCACCCCCGGCGATCAGGATCCCCAGGGTGACGTGTTTCTGGTGGATCTCCTCGATCTCGGCGGTGGGCAGGTGGCCTTTCAGTGCCACGGCGATTCCAATGGTTGCCCTAATGCGTTCGCTTCGGCGCGGGTGGGCGACTATAACGGTCAGGTGCAATTCCAGGCGCCCAACGGCGTTTGGATAACGCAAGTTCAGGGCGACGAAGAATTTCGGATTTTCCCGACGGGCGACGGTTTTTTCGCGATCTACTCCGCAACCTACAACCTTTACGTCACGATCAACCCCGTCCCGGATGGCGATGCGCAGAATTGTTACCCGCTGAACGCGACCACAGCGGATATCAATCAGGCTGCGCGGTTTTATGCGTATGGAAAGCGACGTCCATTCGTTCTCGACTTTCTCGATGTCGGCCAGGACGCGTCCGGTCTGAGTTTCGCGAATGCAGACATCGCCGGCAGGAATCTCACCGGTTTCACTTTGCTCCGCTGTGACCTGACCCAAGTTGCGGGGATTGAGAATTGCATACTGGACAACGCCAATATGCAGCACGCCAATCTCTCGGGCGTGAATCTCGCGACGGTGTCGATCTCGGGTACGGATTTCACGAACGCTACCCTGGTTCGCACGAACTTCAGCGCTGTGAAGTCGTGGTCGCAGCCGCCGATTCTGACCGGGACCAACATGACGGGCGCGGTGTTGCCGGCATCGCTCGCGGGCGCGCACATGGAGGGCGTACAGTTGAACGGAGTCGCCCTGAACGGCGTCGATCTCTCCAACGCGAACCTGACCGACTCCGACTTGCGCGGAGCGATCGTCGCCGGCGGCGTGCTGACCGGGGCGAAACTCATTGGCGCCAAAATGAACGGACTGAATCTTCAGGGCGTGAAAATGACCGGCGCCGACCTGACGGGCGCTCAACTGGCAGGCTGCAACCTCGCCGGCGTCGATTTGACGGGGACGATCCTGGCAGGCACCGACTTCACGGGCGTTGACCTGACCACCACGACGATGCCGCAGCCCCTCACGCGATCGACCGACGAGAACGCACGGACTATTTTCGCGAACTGCAGACTGCCGTACTCGGTCATCGGACAGGACTGGTCCTACCTCGACCTCACCGGCACTGACATCGTCGGTGTGCCCTCCAACCTCACGGGTCTGAACGCCGCGCACGCGAATCTGCCCAGCCGTTCGTTCGATGGCTGTATTCTGAATGGGGCGCAGTTCTCCAACGCGGTATTGACCAACGCTGTTTTCTCAGACGCAAACCTTCACCCAATCGATGCGCATCACAAGCCGACTTTCGACGGCGCCAATATGACCAGAGCCGTGTTCACGCGTGCGAAGCTCGACGACGCCAGCTTCGTGGGTACAGTGCTCGGCGGTGTCAGCCTCGATGCGGCAGCGGTGTTTTCGTTCGCGTATGTCAACAACTGCAATTTCACTTCGGCCAACATGTTCGGCGTGAGCTTCGCGGGAGCGACCCTCATGGGGGACAACAAGCTGAGCGGCAGCGCCAACTTGCAGGAAACTGACTTCTCGAACGCCTATCTCTTGACCGCCAACTTCACTGGAGCGAGTCTGCAAGGCGCCAAGTTCGACGGCGCGTTCATGGTCGAGTGCGTCCTCACGAACGCGCAACTTTCGCCTACGCGTGAGGGCTCCGTGCGCGCTTCACTGACTGCGGCGTGCCTGCAGGCGGCGAAATTTCAGGGGACCAACTTGTCTGCCGCCGACCTGACGAACGCTGTGATCACCGACACGGCCGGTTCGATTACGATGCAGTACTATGACGAGAACGGGAATCTGACGAAGCCCTACGCGCTGGGGTATCCGGCTGGCAGCTTCCCCGCTGCGGCTTCGTTCGATGCTTCGACGGTGTGTCCGAACGGCACGCCCTATGGCACGAACGTGAGTCAAGGATTGTCGATCGCGCAGATGATGGTCGCGCCCAATCCGCCCACAAGCTGGTCGCCAGGCAATAAGGATAAGTGAGAGGGACAACCGCTCTCTTAAACGAGCTTATCCCACGTTTCGGGCTGAAAGCCTGTCGTGCCGCCCTTGGCGGTGAGCATGAAAGGCCGCTTAATGAGCTTGCCGTTCTTCGCCAGCAGCGCGATCGCCTCCTGCTCGGTCATGCCCGCCTTGATGCGGTCCCCGATCTTGAGCGCGCGGTACTGCTCGCCCGACGTGTTGAACAGGTTCTTGAACGTCTTGCCGTCCGCCTTGAGGTAACCGAGCATCGTCTTCAACTCGGTTACCGTCGGCGGCTGCTCGACGATCGGCACCCTCTCGTATTTCTTTCTCTTCGCGTCGAGGTACTTGAGCGCCTTCTTGCACGTGCTGCAGCGGTCGTATTCGTAGATCTTCGGAAGCATATTTGGATTTTATGTTAGTGATTTCAAATGTCGATCGACATAAATCGCGCTCACAAGTATGCACTCATAGACACCACAATACACACACATCGAGGTGAACCTCGCA
>Ga0111538_10011776_pt1 | contig 11573 bp, 10 predicted proteins | sample SoiMethybrSBSTD1_FD_79669 | JGI IMG/M metagenome (GOLD analysis project Ga0111538, IMG submission 79669) | Bulk soil microbial communities from a Populus tree surrounding site in Tennessee, USA - Soil MetaG P. TD hybrid SBSTD1 (version 2)... | ecosystem: Environmental > Terrestrial > Soil >...
CTCTCTTCATTGCCGATGCGTCCGGCCCAGTAAACGGGATAGTTGCTGAACTCGTGTTGGCGACGCAGATTGTAGACCTCGAGTCGAATGAAAGAATCGCGCTGCGTGTCGAAAAGCTGGAACAGGCCCAGCTCGCGCGTTTCGTAGCGCGGGTCGCCCATCATCGATGTCCCGTCGTTCGAGATGTAGATGCTGCCGGAGCTGTCGACGATTTCGAAATCGATTGCGACACCGGGTCGCACTTCAAACTGGTACCCAACCCAGAATCTTCCCACAGGCGTATTAGCAGCCTTGCCCGCGATAATCGCACTCTCGAGCCTGGCTTTGAGGTTCGCGCCGTCAACGGGAATAAAACTTTTCGTTTGAGCTGCCGCGACAGTACACAAAAGCAGGCCACAAAAAGGCACGAAAGGCACATAACGGAAGAGAAGAGATCGAAGAGAAAATTTTAAAAATACATTCATACCTTTTCTGGCTTATTCAATTTGTGCTTTTTTGTGGCCCTACTTCAATAAGTCCTCGAGAAACTTGAGCACCGCGGGATTCTTGCTTCGGCTCAACCATCCGATCGCGCGCTTGCGACGTTCCATTGGCTCCTGCGGGTTCTTCGCGATCTGGATCAGTTTTTGGACCACGCGATCGTCGCTCATCCTGCCTGCGTAGGCGATCGTGGCCCCGTTAGAAGTCACAGCGGGCGCGTAAGAGATCCCGCCGCCGAAGCCGAGCGAGTTGAGAATCCGATCTTTCAACTCCTCGTTCTTCTCGCTGTCGTAGAGGCTCAGCAGAAACTCGACCGCTTTGTCTCCACCGCGACGCGAGATGGCACTGATAGCAGCTTTGCGAAGCTCCAGGGCGTCAGACCCGCGCGCAATCTCGAGCAGCCTGTTGCCCGCACGTTCGCTCTTGCGATTTCCGAAACCCTGAATGACGGCCGCGCGAATGTCGACACTCTGATCCGCATCGTAGATTCGGAATAGGGCATCGACCGCAGGCTCACCCGGGCGACTGGAGATGCTGGATATCGCCAACTTTCGTTGGGGCATCGTCTTGCCTTTGAGGGCAATGTCGCTGAGCACTACGATCGCGCGCTCGCCCGTGTGTCTACTCAATGCATACACAGAAGCCTCGACGATGTCGCTTTCCGGCGAGGTGAGTGCAAAGTCGCGCAGCGCATCGACGACGCTGTCGTCGTTACTCGCTCCGAGCGCGGAGATCGCGCGAGCCCGCAACTTCAGATCAGACTCATTCCGAGCGACGCCGAGAATCACTGGCGTGACTGTTTTGCCGCCATTGCGACCGAGTAACGTCAACGCCGCGCTCTTGCAACGCACTGTTTGTGTGGAACCGGGTTTGAGCCAGTCTGAGGCGACGACGATGCCGCGCTGAACATCCGTTTGAAAGAGAGCTTGAAGCACCACGATTTTGAACTCGCATGGATCGTCGTCATTCGGATTCGCGGACAGTAGTTCGTCCATGCGGTAAACGGTGGCTGCATCAACTGCACCTGGAATTGCTGCTGGCCCTACACCAACCCGAACGCCGGGGGCGTAAACAGTTGCAGGGTCAATTAGAATATTTTCGAGAGCCGTCGCCGCTATCGGAGGCGCTGCGACGACAGCCCGCGCTCTCGCGGCGTCGATTAGATCTTCCGTCACCGTATAACTGCCCGGGACTTGTGCGAGCAGCACGCGCGCGTCGTCTTTCCACGTCGTACTCGGATACTTCTCGAGTAGACGCATGAGAGTGTCGCGAGCCTGATCGTACCTGCCTAACTTTTGCTGCGCGTACGCCAGCCAATAGAGCGCTGCATCGAGGTTCTTTTCGTTCTGATATGATTTGACGTACTCGTCAAATTTCTCCTGCGCCTTGGCCCAGTCGCCGTCGGTGATCGAGTCGCGAGCACTGCGAAAGACCGTAGTCGCGTCGCTTTGCTGTGTGGAGCGACTCGTCGAAGCGGAAGGGGTAGTAGCTCGCTGTTGACTAAAAGCAGTTGCAGCAATGCTGATGATTAGAGCGAGTACAAAGGTAAGATTTCTGAACATTTTATTAACCTCAATTCTCTTAACGATTAATCGGATCCCGATCCTGGTAACCCATTAACGCTGCCACGATCTCTGTTTTCTGCACGCGTTCCTTGATCACGCGCACATCTTCCGGACGCGCGCGATCGGGCAGGTTTGCAATGTCGATCAGGAGCGGTTCCACATCCGCGAGGAGAGTCTTCGTGGGGAACTTCGCTTTCATTTCGGCGTCGCGGCGCAAGACGATATTTTCATTCAACAGGCGGCGCGAGAGTGCTTTGTCGTAACTGACGTCGATATCTTCGTCTCCGTCTGTGACTGAGACGTTTCTGATCGAGCGTAAAAGGTTTTGTGTTTGTTCGATGTGCTTGGCGGTGTCTTGATCGTCGATGTCGAGATAGCCGAGATCGGATGACAAGACGTCTGACTGATCGATGCGTGGGGTGTGTTTAATTGCTGGTCTTACGCGGCGTTGTTGACGTGGTACAGAAACGATCTCTTCGGGTTTTACCTGCGGTTGCTCTTCATCTCTATTCGCACGTTCCTGGACGAGGTCAGTACCGTAACGCGGTAGCGTCGGGTCCGTTTGCTTTACGATCTCCTTAGGAGTTGGTCGACGTGACATCACGTACACAACTCCAGCGGCAATCGCTACGAGCAGTATCGCAATCACACCAGCGAGCGGCTTCGCGAAGAAGTACGCGCGCCACCCCCCTTCCTTACCAATGTTCGCGGCCACCGTGGCTTGAGCGATTCTCGTCCACAGGAACGCCGGTACCTCAACATCACGCTCGTAACGCGCGAATATTTCCTGTTCCGCCGTGAGCGCTCCAAACGTCTCGGAGCAACCAGCACACGTGATCAAGTGCGCGCTGATCTGCTCCTGCTCCTCAGCCGGAACCTCTCCGTCGAGATACTCTTCCAACCGCTCTACACAAACTTCACACTTCATAACCAACTCCAGCGTATGGACTGATCTTCTTTCTCATCTCCGCACGCGCACGATGTAAATCCGTCTTCAACTTCGCCAGCGAGAAACCCGTAATGCCCGCGATCTCCTCATAACTGCACTGGTGCAGCACCTTCAGCGTGAACACCAGTCGTTTGTCTTCGTCTAGCGCTGCCAGCGAGCGCCGGATCAGCTCGTTCAACTCCTTGCTGAGCAAGCCATCGACGGGCACCGGTTTGTTATCGCTTAAATCCATGACTGACTTATCTGCGAGATCCACATGATTGCCTGCGCGGGCGCGTGCCCGGAGCGACTCGCGCGCGACGTTGCGGGCAATGCCAAACAGCCAGGTGGAGAGTTTTGTTTCGGCGCGCATGGTGCGAATCGCACGGTAGGCACGGACGAAAGTCTCCTGCGTCAGCTCTTCGGCCAGCGCCCGATCGTTAACCATGTCGTAGATGAAACTGATGACAGGCCGCGAGTAGCGTTCAAAGATCAGACGAAAGGCATCGGAGTCGCCCTGACGCACGCGCGTAACCAGGTCTGCTGAACTATTCATCAGAGTTCCCGCGAAGGCGCCAGGCTGAGCTTCCAAATTCAGTTCATCGACCGTCAGCCGCTTCATCATGTTCTCGTTAGGTTAGTGAAGTGTGAGGAGTAAAAGTTTCAGGAAAAAGTTATCCACCGATTACACCGACTACACCGATTTTCTGTGTAATCTGTGTAATCGGTGGATTAAAGAAACTCTTTCGGCTCCACGATCTTGCCGGCGATCGCGGAGGCGGCGACCACGTACGGTGAGGCGAGGTAGAGTTTGCCGGGGCCGCTGCGGCCGGGAAAGTTCCGGTTTTGAGCACTGACCGTGACCGTCTCCGCAGATGGCGACGCGCCCGGGCCCGCGTTGATACACGCGCCGCACGACGGATCGATCAACTCCGCCCCCGCGCGCTCGAAGATCTCGATATACCCACGCTGGCGCGCGTACTGCTTGATCTTCTGCGAGCCAAACTGAATGTAGAGGTGCACGCCTTCAGCCACTCGCTTCCCGCTGGCCAGCGCGTTCTCGAGCACTTGCGCGTACATGTCCATGTCCGCCATCTTGCCGCCCGTACACGAACCACCGTAGGCAGCGTCGATGCGAACGTCACCCAACTCGTCGATCGGAATGCCATTCCGCGGATCACCCGGCGTTGCCACCATCGGCTCGATCTCGTCGAGATTGATCTCAAAAACAGCCGCGTACTGCGCATCCGGATCGCTGTAAGTGAATCCCTTTCGCACCTGTTCAGCATCGAGTCCGCGCGTCCGAACAATGTATTCGAGCGTCACCTCATCGGGCTCGATGATTCCGGTCGTGCCACCTGCCTCGACGGCCATGTTGGTCAACGTCGCGCGCTCATCCATCGGCCAGTTCTTCAGATCTTCGCCCGCAAACTCCAGCACCTTGCCGATGCCCTTGCTCGTCTTCATGTACTCGGTCGCGAGGATGTAGAGCATCACGTCCTTCGCCGCGACGTCCGCGCGCTTCTTGCCCTTCAGCACGTAACGCACCGTCTCAGGCACGCGAATGCGAATGTCTTTCGTGTACCACGCGTTCGCCATGTCAGTCGATCCAACACCAAACGCGAAACAACCCAGCACGCCCGCCATGCACGTGTGCGAGTCAGTCCCGATCACGATCTGACCCGGCAACGCGAGGTCTTCGACGACAGCGTTGTGACAGATCGCTTCAGAACCACCTTCCGGACTCTCGCCGTAAAGCCTGATCTTTTGCTTCGTCGTAAAACCCTGCTGCGTCGTAGCGAGTCCTTCGGCTTTCTCCAGCAGACCCATTTCACGATGCTTCGGCGACATCACACGCCCGAGAAACGTCAGGTGATCTCGAAACGCAAACACTGACTCCGGTTCAGACACGCGCGCATCCGGCCCGAGCGCCTGTTTGAACAACGACTCAGCCATCGGCGTCACGTACTCGTGCGAGAACCGCACGTCCGCCACGGCAAACAACGCATCGCCGGGCTTCACTGCCTCGACGCCGATCTTGCCCGCAGTCACAAACGCATGCCGCGCGATGATCTTCTCGACGATCGTCATCGGGCGTGCAGGCGTTTCGATCGGCGGCGGCGAGACTCTCCCCGCCAACCTCGCTTTGTTGTAGTTGAACAACCCGCCGTGAGAGACGATGTCCTGCGAGATCGGATCGAGTCCTTTGGTGAACTCAGCGAGGGGAATCTCCTCGCCGAGTCGAATGCGCTCGACCAGACCCAGATCCGTCGAAGTCAAAAGCCCGATGTTCTGAGAATTCTGACCGTAGATCTTCTCGATACTCTGAGCGATGACAAGCTGAATACCGGCGGCTTTCTCCGCGAACGGCGCCGTCTCGCGCGACGAGCCGCAGCCTTTTGAAAGTCCTGAAACAACGACCGCAAATCCGCCGTTCTTCACTTCGTCTTTCTTGACCGCGCCGTCGCGCATGCCGACGTAGACGTACTGACCCAGCGTTTCGTCGTAGTAAAAACAGACCCAGCCGGGCGTTATCTCGTCGGTCGAGATGTTGCTCATCAGAGGCAAAGTACCTTCGAGCAAACGTCCCGCGAGCTCGGTTTCGAGTTGGGTGGCGGCCTCATCGCGGGCTTCGAGTTGCTCCCGGATGAGTGCCGTATCTTCAGTAAGAAATAGTATGCGGCCTGAGAATTTGATATGTTCAGTCACTTTAGTTTGTCGCGATCATTAATTATTATGTGATTCGATTATAACCTCACCCGGATAAAACCTTTAACGGGCGCTCCGGCGTCTAAGGGACCGGCAGATACGCTAGCGGAGGAAAGCTGATATGAAGTGGTTAGTAAAGGGATTTGCAGCGGCAGCGTTTATGGCCGTTGCGCTATCGACATTTGGTTCTACGGCCGTTGCCCAGCCTGCGCAGGCCGCTCAGACTCAACTGGGTCCGGAAACGGACGATCCGGTCAAAATCCGGCTCTATTTGCAGTTTTACGACAATCATGCGACCAATCGTACCCTTGCATATCAGGCTGCGAAAGACTACCTCCAGAAGTACACGAAAGATAAAGACCAGTACATCGACTATCTCACGAAGTGGGTCACGATCTACGAACGTGACGAGCGCAAGCGCAAGCTCCCCGGTCTGATCAACGAAAAGAACTTCGCGGAAGCCTACAGCACCGGCGCCAAGATCCTCGCGGACGAGCCCAATTACCTGCGCGCGCAAATCGACCTCGGCTACGCCGGCTACCTGGCTGCTTCAGCTAAAAACGAAGCCTACAATGCCGACGCGCTGCGCTATGCGCGACAGGCCATCCAGGCGATCGAGGCAGGGAAAGTGCCGACTGAATGGGCGCCGTTCAAAGGCAAGGACGACACGCTTGCTTACCTAAATTACGCGGTTGGGTTTTTGACACTGAAGACCACGCCGGACCAGGCAATCGACGCGTTGTTGAAGGCGGCACAGTACGAAAGCGACATCAAGAAAACTCCGTCAACGTACTATTTCCTGGCTGTTGCCTACGAGTCGGGTCCGTACAAGACGAATGCGGCGGAATTTCAGGCTAAATACGCAGGCAAGCCCGAGACGCCCGAAAGCAAGGCAGCGCTCGAGAAGTTGAACGTCCTGATGGATCGCATCATCGATGCCTATGCGCGCGCGATTGCTGCTGCTGGAACGGATCCAAAGACCGAACAAAGTCGTAAAGAGTGGATGACGCAGTTGACGAATTATTACAAGTTCCGGCATGCCGACAGTGTTGCGGGCATAGATGAGTACATCAAGGCAGCACTTCAGAAACCTTTGCCACCGAAGCCGTGATGGCCAAAGTAATGGTACGCAGAATCGAAGACCTGGAGACGCTCGAGCGGCTCGGTCGTGCGCGTGATTTTATCGACCACTGTTACGATCACCCGCTCAGCCTCGATCAGATTTCCGAGAAAGCTTGTTTCTCGCGTTATCACTTTTTGCGTCTATTCCGGCAGGCTTTCAACAAGACGCCTCACCAGTACCTGATCGAACGTCGTATGGAGAAAGCTAAGGAACTTCTCGGCGGCGACGAACTTCGCGTGACCGACGTCTGTTTTGAAGTCGGATTCCAGAGTCTCGGATCGTTCAGCACTCTCTTTCACAAATACGTCGGCCAGGCTCCGATCATCTACCGCGAAAAAGTGAAGCAGCGGGAGCAGGCAAAACGACAGGTGCCGGGCTGTTTCCTCGTGATGTACAGACTGGAATCTGCGTAAAAAAGCAATTTCCAAGAAGCAAATTGGTGACGATTGGATTACTCTGCGGCCCTCTGCGTATCTCTGCGTTCTCTGCGTTAACTAGCATTTCGACGCAGAGTACGCAGAGGTACGCAGAGGACCGCAGAGAAAGCCTTCAACGAGGAGAATCAATCGAATGATCCGCAGGATGTCTCACGCCACAATCTTGGTAAACAATCAGAACGAAGCGCTCGAGTTTTATCGCGACAAGCTCGGGTTTAAGGTGCACACGGATGCGATGGTCGGCGAGGATTTTCGCTGGCTCACGATGTGCACGGAAGACGATCCTGATTTCGAGCTCGTCCTCATGGAACCGAAACCGGGAATGCTGATGGATGAGGAAACGTCGAAGCAGTTGCGCGCGATCATGAACAAGGGCGTGCTCGGCGCGGGCGTGTTCAATACCGACGACTGCCGCGGCACTTACGAAGAATTGAAAGCGAAGGGCGTGCAATTCATCTCCGAACCGGCAGAACGACCGTACGGCGTCGAAGCGGTTTTCAAAGACAACTCCGGAAACTGGTTCAGCCTCACGCAGCCAACTGAAGGAGTTTGAGGTTAGAATAGGTCCACTATGCAACGCATCAAGTGGACCGAGCGGCGCTTCAATTTCGACTTCCCCGCAGGCATCTATCCTGAGATGATCGAGCGCATTCGCGGCACGCCCGCGCGCCTCGAAGATCTCACGGGCGGTCTATCACCCGAAATACTGACGACACAGGCAGACGGACGCTGGTCCATGCAGGAGAATGCCGGCCACCTACTGGATCTAGAGAGTCTGGTCGACCAACGAATCGACGAGTACGTCGCCGGAAATGCAGCTCTGCACGCGGCTGACATGTCGAATCGCAAGACCTACGAAGCAAGTCACAACGAAGTACCTGTTGAAAAAATCCTGAAAGCATTTCGCGCCGCGAGACACGGAATCGTCGCACGCCTCGAAGGCTTAGACGCGGATTTTTTTGCACGTTCGGCGCTCCACCCGCGTTTGAACGTGCAGATGCGGCTCGTAGATATGCTATTTTTTCAGGCCGAACACGATGACTATCATCTCGCCCGGATCAGTGAACTGAAGAAACTATTTTTGTGACCTTTTGTGCCTTTTCGTGGCTAAACCTTAGGAGCAACCATAAAATGCGTCGTGCATTCCTTGTTCCCGTTATTCTCGCTGCGCTCGCCTTCAACATCAGCGGTCAACAACTGTCACTCGACGCGATGATCGATCGCGACCTCGCTTCGTTGTTATCCACCTACAAAAACCTGCACCAGGCACCCGAACTGTCTCATCGCGAAGAGAAAACAGCGGCGTTCGTCGCCGGCGAGTTACGAAAGCTCGGGTTCACTGTTACCGAACGCATCGGCAAGTTTCAGAATGCACAGTGGGCCGGCTACGGACTCGTTGGTGTGTTGAAGAATGGACCAGGCCCGACGGTATTGGTCAGAACTGAGCTCGACGCACTCCCGGTTGAAGAGAAGACGGGTGTGCCCTACTCGAGCCAGGTGAAGACGAAGAACGATGCGGGTGTCGAAGTCAGTGTGATGCACGCGTGTGGGCACGACATCCACATGACCAGTTTTCTCGGCACGGCCAAGCTGCTGACGGAGCTGAAGAATCGTTGGAGCGGCACGCTGGTGATGTTGGCCCAACCGGCGGAGGAGACAGGCGACGGCGCAAACGCGATGTTGAGCGACAATCTTTACACAAACATTCCACGACCAGATTTCGCTATCGCCCTGCACGACGCAGCGGACCTGGAGACAGGCAAAGTGGGTTACACACCCGGATACGCAATGGCGAGTGCGACGTCCATCGACATCAAGATCAAAGGCATTGGTGGACATGGATCGAAGCCTGAAGTAGCGAAGGATCCCGTCGTCGTAGCAGCACAGGTCGTAATGACTCTGCAAACGATCGTGAGTCGCGAGAATTCGCCACTCGATCCTGCGGTGGTCACTGTCGGATCGATCCACGGCGGCACGCGTTACAACATCATCCCCGACGAAGTGAATCTTCAGTTGACAGTACGCACTTACAAGGAAGACGTCAGGAAGCGCATCCTGGCGTCGATCGAACGCATCGTCAAGGGCGTTGCGATGACGGCAGGCATTCCTGAAGATCGCGCGCCAATCGTGAAAGTCGCCGAGGGTACAGGTTCAATGTACAACGATCCGGAGTTGATCGAGCGTCTGGCCGGGGTATTCAAGCAGGCGCTCGGAGAAGAGAATGTGATCAAGGTGCCGCCGATCATGGCGAGTGAGGATTTTGGTTACTTCAGTTTGGACCATAAGATTCCGACGACGCTCTTCTGGCTCGGCGCCGGCGACCCCGCGAAAGTCAAGACAAGCAGGGAAACGGGTGTGCCGCTGCCGGGCCTCCACTCGGCCCTCTTCGCGCCCGTCCCCGAGCCGACCTTGCGAACCGGTGTGAAGGCCATGACCTCCGCCGTGCTCGACCTCATGAAGAAATAAGGCCACAAAAAGGCACAAAAGATTTGTGCCCTTTTGTGGACAACCCAACGCGGTAGACGGGCCTTCAAACGGTCACTTTGGAGGTGCCCGATGAAGTCCTTCCTTTCGTTGGTCCTGTTGCTCCTATTAGCTCAAGTTTCGTTGGCGGGTGAACCTGCAATTGAAGAGCTACGTGCGCGTGGCCCGGCGGGTCTGCAAATACTCATGATCCAGTATGCGGACGAAATCCGTCGCCACGTCGAAAATCCGTCTGCACCCGCAGACGAACAATGGGAGCGCATCTCGGCAGCCCTCGACAGTGTTGCTCAACAGAAGAACAGTTACATGGCTGGTCTCTACTGGTACACGGATCTCGAGGCCGCCAGGAAAGCCTCCGCCGAGACCGGAAAACCGATTCTCTCTTTGCGCCTCTTAGGCAAACTCACCGACGAGTTTAGCTGCGCGAACAGCAGGTTCTTCCGCACGGTGCTCTACTCCAACGCCGACGTGTCTGAATACTTGCGCGAACACTACGTGCTTCACTGGCAGTCCGTGCGTCCAGTCCCGAAGGTTACGATCGATTATGGCGATGGACGCAAACTCGAGCGAACCCTGACCGGCAACAGCATTCATTACATTCTCGATTCCAGTGCACGCCCAATCGACGCGATTCCCGGTCTGTATGGTCCATCCGCGTTTCGTAGCGCACTCGTGAAGGCTGAAGCGATGTTCAAGTCGATCGCCGGAAAACCCGAGCGGCTAAAAACCTCGCTCCTAAATGGCTATTACATCAATCAGAGCCGCAAGATCACGGTCGACTGGAACATTGATACGGCGAAGATCGGCGGCCAGCCTCCGGCAGGTCCGGTCGTAAAGAAAGGGACAGACAACCAAGCCCTCCGAATTGCTCCGCTCGCCATTACGAAGGCGCTAACTGAGACGTCAATACTTCGTGGTATGGCTAGTACTACGGAAGGGTTGGAAAAGATTACCGACGAAGCGGCATGGATAAAGATCGCGCAGCTTCATTCAAGCACGGCGATTCTCGACGAACGCAGTATCGCGCTGATCAAGCGACAGAATCCTGCGTTGTCGGATGCGGAATTGGCTCGGCTGCTGCGGAAGTTTCAGGAACTGATCGCACTCGACACGGTTCGCAACGAATACCTGCTGCATTCGAAACTGTACACGTGGCTGATGCGCGATCCTGATCGCAACGACGTTCACAAGTTCAACGAGAAAGTCTACGCGAGCCTCTTCTTAACGCCGTCTTCCGATCCCTGGCTGGGACTGTTCTCGACTGACGTCTACACAGCGCTTGATAACGGCGGGGTTGTGAGATAATGCGGCAATGCTGCTGCGTACATTGCTGCTCCTGGTCCTATTGCCGTCTACGGTCCTGGCCCAGACGACTCAGGAAAAAGTCCGCGACTTTCGACGCGCCAACGAACATCAGATCCTGAAGCAGTTCCTCACACTCCTTTCGATTCCAAACGTCGCCTCGGACACGCAAAACATCCGTAAGAACGCTGCGCTCATCGTCGAGATGATGAAGCAGCGCGGTTTAAATCCGCGCCTGCTGGAAGGCTCGACGCCGGATACGCCGCCCGCTGTTTATGGCGAGTGGAAAATGCCCGGCGCGCAACGGACCATCCTGGTCTACGCGCACTATGATGGCCAACCTACAGATCCAAAGCAGTGGACAGGAACGCAGCCGTGGGAGCCAGTGTTTCGTACGGCTGCTCTCGAGACCGGCGGACAGATCGTTCCAGGTCCGACACAAGGCTCTCCTATCCATCCCGACTGGCGCATCTACGCGCGCTCTGCGTCAGACGACAAAGCCGGCGTGATAGCCATTCTCACCGCCTTCAGCGCGCTGAAAGATA
>Ga0111538_10011777_pt1 | contig 11572 bp, 15 predicted proteins | sample SoiMethybrSBSTD1_FD_79669 | JGI IMG/M metagenome (GOLD analysis project Ga0111538, IMG submission 79669) | Bulk soil microbial communities from a Populus tree surrounding site in Tennessee, USA - Soil MetaG P. TD hybrid SBSTD1 (version 2)... | ecosystem: Environmental > Terrestrial > Soil >...
AGGGGTTAATCTGACTCTTCTCATAACTCTTCCCGAGGGTTAATGAGATCTTTACTGAAACGGCACCATTATGAAGATACCATTCACTTCCGATGAGTTTCTCGCCGTTTTCGAGCGATACAACGAAGGTGTCTGGCCGTCGCAATTGGTTCTCTATGTCCTTGCAGTAATAGCACTCCTGGCGATATACCGGAACGATAAGAGAGGAAGACAAGTATTATTTGCTGTTCTCTCGTTGTTGTGGGCGTGGATGGGACTAGTCTACCACATCACTTACTTCTCTTTAATCAACAAAGCAGCCTATGGTTTCGGCGTGCTTTTCGTGATACAAGGCATTGTCTTCGCCTATGTGGGCATTATACGCGACAAGTTTAGCTTTGACATACGAATTGATATTTATACTATCATAGGTACAGCCTTTGTTGTTTACGCGCTTATTGCCTATCCGCTGATTGGTATTGTGCTTGGGCATATGTACCCCGGGTCTCCCACATTTGGCGTTCCTTGCCCCACAACTATCTTCACATTCGGCGTCTTACTCTTCTCAGCACACCGTGTTTCATTTTTCGTGTTGTTGATCCCTTTCCTATGGTCTATCGTAGGTTTTTCGGCAGCTTTTCATCTCCATATCTTCGAGGATATAGGACTCATAATATCAGGCCTTGTGTCAACTGTAATTCTTACAGCGTTCCGCAAGCGGAACACAGATGTAGATCAGCCAAGCCTAGTACACTAGCAACCCTATCGATAGGAAAAGGAAGTACAAGGGAAGTTTGAATGATCAGGTTGATGAAGATCAACTGAAGTCCCTCTAGCATTGATTTTTCAAGGATTGAGCCCAGAAAGTCTTAGTGTAAAGATCCAATGAGTGTTGGTATCGATGAGAGGGTAGCAGCTGGTAATTATAATTGGTCTAATTACAATCGTACTGGGAATGGGAAGATATTTATCTGAAATCGATTGAGGCCGGTAAAACGAACACCGGGAGATCTTCACGGGCTTTATTAGGTGTGTTTTGGAAGAATAAATAATATTGCTATTCATACGAAAACCGGAACCATGTCTCAATATTTGTGGTTGGGGGAAAGTAATAACAAGCATCAGCTTGCGTTCTAAGTAGCAAATTCCAGTAATTTTACGCCGTTTATGGCAAAGAGTGTGGTTATTTTGATTCTGTTCATCTTTACAGTAGAGTCGCTATTTCCACATATTGACCTAAGTGAACTTTCTCGTCTTCCTGACCTTTGGTCTCACTTTCAAAAACATAGACAAGAATCCAGTGAGATCAGTCTGCTGGAATTCCTCAACTTGCACTACAATGACCCACAGCATTCGAATGTGACTCCGGTCGATCATCAAAAGTTGCCCTTTTCGAAAACTCACAATCACAGGATACCTGCTTTTCAATGCATGTTGCATTTTGTGAATGTTAATCCTGAAACTGTTTATACCTGTCTTCGGGAAATTCAAGAAGTAGGGTATTGCGTAAGCTACCCGAACATGGTATCGGCCTCTATCTGGCAACCGCCAAAGATCTGATTATTATTATTTGTACTTCCGACTTACATCTGCCGGACTAAGCCTTTTGTCGCTAAGGGCGTTTTTATTACTAAAATATAACTCAGATCTATGAAAACCTTATTAATGATAATGGCCATTGTGCCGTTCACTTCAATCACCTGGCTCAACGATTTCGATCAAGCAAAGGAGCAAGCAAAGGACAAAAATAAAATGATACTGTTGAACTTCTCCGGTTCCGACTGGTGTGCTCCGTGCATCAAAATGAAAAAGGAGATCTTTGAAACCGAGCAATTTCAAGAGTTTGCTGATGCTAATCTCGTTCTCATCAGAGCGGATTTTCCCCGGACAAAGAAAAACCAATTGGATGGAGCGCAAAAAGAGCACAATGAAAGACTCGCAGAACAGTACAATCCAAACGGACAATTTCCACTCACACTTTTGCTTGATTCTAACGGTACTGTGAAACAGGAATGGGAAGGATATTCCAACATGACCGTTGACGCTTTCATTAACCAACTCCGTTCCAAGTCCAATGGAAAATAACGTGGATGTACCGACACAATGGAAGGTTCAAAAAAGGACCTGCAAATTGATGGGAAATATGTTCAGCTTTTCCATTGTTGCCGCGGATTGCCAATGGGCTGATCACTGTATCGACCTGGCAATAGAGGAGATCAAAAGGATCGAAGCTTTACTAACCACATTCAAAGACGACAGCCAAACCAATAAGATCAATCGTGCGGCAGGGTTGCAGCCAGTCGTGGTGGATCGCGAAGTGTTTAATTTGATCCAACGGTCTATCAAAATTTCAGAGCTGACACAAGGAGCGTTTGACCTTTCTTACGGATCGATTGACAAGAAGCTTTGGAATTTTGATCAGACTATGATATCGCTTCCTGATCCTTCGCTTGCAAAGAAAATGGTACGGCTGATCAACTATAGGAACATCATTTTGGATTCATCCAACTGTTCAGTTTTGCTTAAGCACAAAGGCATGCGAATCGGTTTTGGCGGAATCGGGAAGGGTTATGCCGCAGATCGCGGAAAAGAGATACTTATTGATCTGGGAGTTAAAAGTGGTGTTGTTAATGCCTCAGGCGATCTCACTGTTTGGGGAAGCCAAATCGATGGAAAACCCTGGACGATTGGCATCGCCGACCCGGATACAAGAATTCCGTTCTCATCGATATCGCTAAAAGGAATGGCTATTGCTACCTCAGGCAACTATGAAAAGTTTGTCACTATAAATGGAAAGAGATACTCCCATACGATCGATCCGAAAACAGGATTTCCGGTTTCTGGAATCAAAAGCGTATCGATTATAAGTCCGATGGCTGAATTATCGGATGCGCTAGCCACGCCGGTAACAGTTATGGGCTTAAAGGCTGGCATTGACATGATCAATCAAATGAAAGGTGTTGCCTGTGTTGCCATTGACGATAATAACAAAATGTTTACCTCTAATAATATTTCAATACAAAAATAGCCATGAAGAAACGACTTGTTTGGTGTATGCTAGTTAGCCTTATGGCAACACTGGGATGTAAGCCTGTAAAGGAGTATCAAAAAATGTACTTGAATGATTCCGAGATGGAATTATCGATGCGAAAAGGTCAACGGTTTGAAAATAACTTTCAGTTGTATCGCGAGGGATCGGCCGGGGCGAATGGAGGAAAGGCCGGCGGCGGTTGTGGGTGCAATTAAATTCGTTAGCTGATGATCAGAATACCTATCATAATAATAGCATTCTATGCATCGATACTGAGTGCTTTTTCTCAAAAGATTGACACAGCAAACTACCAGTCACGAAAGCTGAAAATTGATGAAGTCAATTTAGTATCAAGCTACTATCGCCAGGATGGAAACAATGCCGCAGTGACAGGTGGAATTGGTTCAGAGGAATTAACCGATTTTGCAACGACGCTGGATATCAGGGGATCAAAGGTTGATCGGAAAAACCGTATCAATTCTTATACGTTTGAGATCGGAGTTGATGCGTACACATCTGCGTCTTCCGACAAGGTTGATCCAGCGACGGTTTCTTCGGCATCGGCCAGCGATTTGAGAATTTATCCAAGCATTGCTTGGTCGCGGACAAATGAATCGAAAGGTGTTTCGATCGGGGGAAACCTTTCCGTTTCTACGGAGTACGATTATTTGTCAATCGGTGGCGGAGTTAATTTTTTTAAGGATTCCAGGGACAAAAGCCGTCAAATAGGGGTGAGGTTGCAAACATACCAGGACCAGGTGTCCATGATATACCCGATTGAGTTGCGAAGTGGAAGGGCAGGGGGAACGCAATCGAGAAACACGTATGGATCAACCGTATCATTTTCACAGATCATCAACCGGCGATTGCAGATATTGTTTCTGCTTGATCTTGCCTTTCAGAATGGTTTCCTGAGCCTGCCGTTTAATCGCGTATACTTTCGCGACAATTCTGTTGATGTTGAAAAACTACCTGGAGAAAGGTTCAAGTTCCCCGCTAGTTTTCGTGTTAACTATTTCGCAGGAGACATTTTTGTCTTTAGAGGCTTCTACCGTTACTATCAGGATGATTGGGGACTTAAGAGCAACACAGCAGAGATTGAAACAGTTGTTAAATTAACTCCATTCGTCTCATTTAGTCCTTTCTATAGGTACTATACTCAGTCAGGCGTCAAATACTTTGGGCCGTACCAGGTGCATGAAAAAGGTGAATCGTTCTATACTAGCGATTATGATCTTTCAAAGTTCGACAGTCATTTTTTGGGTGCCGGATTTAGGTTCGTTTCACCCAACGGGATATTGGGAATTGCAAAGTTCAACGCTGTTGAGATTCGCTATGGGCATTATACCCGGCAGACGGGACTTGTTTCGAGCATCATCTCATTAAACGCAAAATTCAAGTGATGCTTTCCACTTTAAATGCGTGATGCATGAATTCGTACCCTTTCCCTGCGTTTTTGTCAAAATCCAGGATCATTTTTTTATTAAGTTGCTATTGAATGCAATGTGTGGGATTATTTATCTTATTGAATTCATGGATAGAAAGGCAACTTAATGATCTGTCTGTATTTAGTTCCAATTCGAGGATTTGTTGAATGAGATCGGCAGGAGTGTCCATATCCAGTTCCGTGGCCATCAGGTAACTTGTCTGATAACTTGCCGTTTTGTATGCGTTTACATTTCTAATACACCCGATCATCAATATATCTTTCAGATGTGGAGAGGTTGTAAACGTAAGTAAGTGCTGAGTCTCATCGATGAGCTTGTTGATCACTTCATTCCTGCGAGCGACCGGTTCAACCATGAGATAATTGAAAATACGGTCGAGTTTCATGTTTACATTGTCTGCATTATCGACATATTCCTCGATTATGTTTCTAACTTCCGCCGACGTGACATAGTTACGACAGCTGTGAAATTCATGTTTTAATTTTTTTTCTGCGTATACCATGCCCTGCAATTCGTAGGCGAGAGCGTCTTGAAGTGTTTTTATCTCTTTGCTCATATGGATAATGTTTAATTAATGAAAATTAAGTCTACACTCCTTATATCGGAATGATCAATGTTCTGGCATGATCTGATAAATGTCAGCAATTTAAGGTCTCAACGAAGCCTCTTAGACTTACTCAAGCGAGAAGGACATTTGAGGGCTAAGGCATTATTTTCTATTCCCGACCCGACTATGTCGTGAGATAACTGTCATGAATTCAACTGACCCCTGTCATTTTTCGCGATAATCCAACCGTCAATCTTGCGGTTAGAAATTTAAGTGACGATAACATTAAATCATGTATGAAGAACCTCATTGTATACTATTCTTTTACGAAGAATAATGAAAAGCTCGCTTTTTACCTGAGAAGCAGGCTGAATTGTGATACGGTGAAGATTGAAACCGTAAAAAGACGCACGGGCTTTTCAATATTTTTCGACCTGGTCTTTAATCGAATTCCGGAAATTAAGAAGGTTCGGTATTATCTGCGTGACTATGATCATATCATTTTCATTGCTCCAATCTGGGCGAGCAAGATTGCTATGCCCCTTAAATCCTATTTAATGGATCAAAAATCCAACATAAAAAACTATTCTTTTATTTCAGTTTGTGACGGCAGACCGGGGCAGAAAGAAAAGATTTTTAAAGAGCTTTCCAGGGTCATCGGTCAACAGCCCTTGCGCGTGGATGAGCTATCGATGAATAATCTTATTCATGCAACGGACGAAACGATCAAAGAAAAGTCTTCTAATGTATTCACACCTAACGACTTTGCGATCTTTGAAAAAGAGGTGAATAAATTTCTTGATAAAATTGAAACCGTGGGCTTTTGCTGAACCTTTAAAAGGACAATTTCTCTCACGACGTGATCAGTCCTCAAGCCACATTCAGGTACCTTTTGAACATGAACTGCTTGAAGAAATTCAGTCTAAATCGGGTTGTTATTTCAAGGTTGTTGAAAAAACTTGAAGAATCACGGAAGGGTACAGCTGTTCCGGAATCAAGTGAAGATCTTAAATGGTTTGTGACATTTGTAACCGACTATGATAAGGCACAAATTGTAAGTTTGATTAAAAATTATCAATCATGAAATCAAATACGGGTTCACTTGACAGAGCTATCTGGATAGTGGTTGCATTATTGATCGGAAGTGTCTATTTCACAAACGTTGTTGGCGAAACAACTGCAATTATTTTGTTGATCCTGGCTCTGGTAATTATCGCGACGAGTTTGGTCGGATTTTGTCCTTTGTACTACCCCTTCAGAATTTCAACTTATCGAAAGAGGGGCACAAAAGCTTGAACTACAGTACTTGTTTTAATTGGTGTGGTGGCTGGCCTATTAGGCGGCTCTTTGCACGGTGGCGTATAGGGAATTCCTCGCTCATAATTCTTTGAATCCTTTCTTACAAAAAGCTCTCGATAGACTTGATCGGAATTCCCTCGCCAATTTATCGGACGTCGGCGAAGAATGCCGGTCGTTAATTCTTCACTCGAAGAGCTAAAAATAGAACCGAAGACCATTGCTAAAAACAAAGCCGCTTCCGTAACTGGGCTGATCTTCTATTTTATCAGCGATCGCATCGATGTACGCAACGCCTCCACTGAAGAAATAACTGGCACGTTTTGACTTAGGTGAAAAAAAGAGTTCTACACCTAAGGAACCAGTAATACCTTGAACGTAGCTTGAACTGGAAAATGTTTGATCCGGGAAGATGAAGTATGCGCCGAATTCGGCATATACTCTGCTGCGTTCGAGCATGTTCGTATTATAGACTAACACGCCGGTTAATGACTTGTACCTTGCCCACTGATCGTACGATGCATTGTAGCTCTCAAGCCACGCTATGTTGCCTTTTATTCTGAAACAAACGCTTCCTTTGAAAAAAGAAGGTGTACCGATTTCAATCCCGATTTCTGAGTCGTAGGCGCGCATTCCTGCAGAAGCCGCAACTGAAAACCCTCCATTTGGCATTGCATTCTGCCCTGATGTATTTTCAATTAGAATGGTCATAAGTGCTATCAATATTGCAGTTAAGGCTTTCATTGGGTTTGACATTATACTTTCCGTAAAAAGTCAATCAAGACTTAACAATGCTCGTTGGCATCGCATTCATTCCTCTCAGTTGTGGTATTAATCGTTAATGAAGCATAGCATCGAGGAAAGAGCACTAGAGCTTTTTTAGAAGGTCTCTTATTTTCTGTTTTGTCTTGCCGATCTTCAGTTGAAGGCGGCCGAGCAGTTTATCTTCTTTTCCCTTAAGAAATGTGAGGTCATCATCTGTAAGGTTGCCGAAATTCTGTTTCAGTTTCCCTTTTAGAATATTCCAGTCCCCTTTTATAATGAGTTTTTCCATGGCTGTTGTTTTTATTTTCCGAAAAGGTAGGGCGACACCCTCACCTTCGGAATGACCATCTTCATATTAGCTGCTGATTTAATTCAGTTTGTCAAGAGACGTTTTGGATATGGACGCTGATGCATCTGAGCTGACGTCTTTTAATGCTAGACAATCAATTGATTCGAGTTAAAAAAACCTTTAAAAAGTAGCGTCCGGCGTCAAAGCAGGTGCACGAGTTTACACACAGGCACGAATAGAAACTTTAATTTCAAACTGGTGATTTTGGGTATTGATCTGTTTGCCTCGCAGCAGAGCCAGAGCTTTCAAGAATTGGTCAGACTGGTGATTGAGGCACTAATGCATCAGATCGTCAAAAAACGGTTAAAAAACAGAGGAGAACGTTATAAGACCTGGCTTATGATCATTGAGCATTATCATTTTTGAGATGTAGATTCCAAATCACTTATCAACAATCCGCACTAAAAAGACTTTAAGCGCATCGTCGCCTTTTATATACATATACTTTATTTGGTCAGCAAATGCTCTTCATTTGCTTAGTTGTTATTCCTTATCAGCTTTGGTTGTTGCTCGTTGTTCTTTTTCCAGTTTTTTGAAATACTTTTTGAATAGAAAGTTTGTCTTAAGCGCTTCCATGTTTTGATTAAACCGGTCTGTTCCCTGCTCAATATTTTTGGCGCTTTGAAACAAACTCTGCCTCAGGAGAGTGTCAGTTAACAAGAGACCAGCTGTCCCGTCACCTTCTTTCATGTCATCCACCACCGTTTTCAGGTCTTTCATCATCGCAGAAGTCTGGTTACTTATTAACTCAATTTGTTTTAATGAGTGTGAAAGCTGGTTTGACATGGACGTGTCATTGAATAACTTAAAGGCCAACCCATTTCCATTTTCAAATTTTGTGACAATATGCTTTGCAGTTGCAGTCATCTCCGCTGTGTTCGCGCCCGCCTGTCGGAAATCATACACGGCGTTTTTGAGATCTTTGGTAACTATGGTGTCTGACAGGAGCATCCATAGACTCTTGCTGCTATTGAGCTTTACAGAGATCTCGTACAAGTTGTGCGTAATGCGTTCGATATTATTGTTCGTAGTATTAAGCGTCCGAAGCATCTCATCTGTTTCAACAGGCTTTTGCGATTGAATGATATCATTCTGATCAACAGGCGCAGACGGTTCGGAATCTGAATTAATATTGATTAGCTTGTTACCCATTAAGCCATCAGTGCCAATGGAGGCGATAGCATTTTTCTTTATGTATGGCCTCATATTTTGGTCAATCGTCATGGTGACGTAGATGGCCGTATCGTTGGCGACAGTTATACTTTTCACTGTCCCTACATCGATTCCTTTAAACCTCACATTGTTTCCAGGAACGAGACCATTCACATTACTTAAAACCGCCTTTATTGTAAAAGTAGATCCAAACAGGTTTCGATTCTTTCCAATCATGTACAAGGTAAAGATGAGGAATAGTAGTCCACCCAGTACTAACATGCCGACTTTTGCGTTATCAATTCTCTTGTTTCTCACAATTAGTCAAAAAATTCTCTGATCCTGGTGTCATGCGATTTTCGGAGACTGGCATAAGTGTCATTGGCATAACATGTTCCGTCGATAAGCATAATAATCCGGTTTGAGGTTATATTAATGCAATTCATGTCGTGTGAAATAATTATCGAAGAAGTGTTGTACTTCTGTTGCACTTTGACAATTAGCTGACTTATTTCTCGCGCTGTTATCGGATCCAGTCCCGTTGTGGGCTCATCGTAAAGGATGATTGCCGGTCTTAATATTAGTGTTCTCGCCAGGGCAATTCTTTTTCTCATTCCACCGGAAAGTTCTGCAGGCATCATGTCAATGGCATGCGCGAGGCCTACATCGGAAAGTGCTTCTATGACCGCGCTTTCGGCGCCTTTTTCACGCTGTTCTTTGTTCCAATGCCTTCTTAGGGGAAATTCCAGATTTTCGCGCACAGTCATGGAATCATAAAGAGCATTACCCTGGAAAAGAAAACCCACCCTGGCTCGTATCTCATCAAGCTCTTCCTGATTGAGCTCATCTATATTTTTATCAAGCAATATGATCTTTCCATTATCGGACTCGATAAGGTTGATAATGCATTTTATCAACACAGATTTCCCAGAACCTGATTTACCAAGAATGGCAAGGTTTTCACCGTGCCGAAGGATCATAGAAAAATCCCGGAGGACGTGATTGTCTCCGAAAGACTTGAACAAGTTATCGACCTCTATGACGGGAGCTGAGTTCATTGCGTTTTATGTTAGATTCAGCAGGTCACTTATTTGTACGGCTATCAGATCGATAACGAATACCAAAAGTGACGCGACGACGACGGCTGAGTTTGCGGATCGGCCCACACCCTCCGTACCCTTTTTGGAATTATATCCCTTGTAACATCCGATTACACCGATCGCGAAACCAAAAAAGAATGTTTTGATCAACGAAGGAATCACATCACCAAAGCTTAGTGCGTCAAATACCTGAGTCCAGTACAAGTTCCAGCTAACCTGGCCCCTGATATTTACACCTAAATAACCGCCGTAGAGCGAGATTGCATTTGATAAGCTTGATAATACAGGGAGCATTAAAGTTGTAGCCGTTACACGAGTAACCACCAGGTATTTGAAAGGATTTGTTCCGGAAACATCCATTGCATCAATTTGCTCGGTCACTCTCATTGATCCTAGTTCGGCGCCCATGCCTGAACCAATCTTACCAGCACAAATAAGAGCTGTGATGACAGGTGAGATTTCTCGCAGCAATGAAACAGATACCATTGACGGGAGCAAAGCCTGCGCTCCAAATTCGACAAGAGTGGGACGTGACTGAATCGTCAGAACCAAACCCATAATGAAAGCAGTAATTCCTACAAGTGGTAATGACTTATACCCAACCCAAAAACATTGTCTAAAGAACTCTTCTAATTCCTGACGCGGTTTGAATAGTTCCTTGAAATAGCGAGCCGTGAATCTGGAGATATCTCCAATTTCGCTTAAGAAAGCCATGTTTATTCTGACCAGGGAGTTCACGTTATGCGTGTCTGTTGTGTCAAATATGGCGGCCGGGCAAAATAAAAGGTCTGACGTTTGTCAAGGCTTTGAATGATTGAAATCATAAATCGTTGAGTCTGCATGAAGCAATTCTTCGTTGTCCGAGGACATGAACAATACACGTGAAGTTGGTAATCTCAAAGTATGGAAGCAGGAATACTAAAGACCTGCAAATCAAGATCTGAACCTGACATTAATCAGTTCTAACGCTGATGTAATTCATCGCGGCTACGGTCAGCGTGAGGTAAGTTTGGTAACTGTTATTTTAATTCAGACGCAGAAAATGAAAAAAAATATAAAACACTTTAATCACATTTCATTTGCCGCCGTGGCACAGGTAGGTGGAAAAAATGCATCGCTGAGAAATGTTAACCGACTTTGCTTGGCGTGGCTTGAAACTGCATAAAAAAATAAATCTAAAATATATGAAAATGGATAATCGTGATATATTTGAACAGATTGGAAATCTGTTTTATGCAATTGCTGCGGATCAAAATATTAAAACCTCGGAAGTGCCGGAGCTGAAATTGTTGATTAGCAAATACTGGCTACCTCGTAATCTTGAAGAGAATGAATCGTTGGTTTCAGATGAGACGCATTTTATTCTAGCCACCATGGATGCCCTTGAGGGTGAAAAAGCGTCAGCAAAAGACGCATTCAAGGAATTCTCCAGGTTCTTGGCAAACCATCCTGAAGTTTTCACGAAGGAAGTCAAACTACGAATCTTCGAGACAGCTGAAGAGATCACGCGGATCTTTCATGCTGACAATCTGTTGAAGAATGCGCATCTCAGGTCATTGGAGAATATTCTTGGCTTGAGCTTATTCTCGTTCATCTACCAAAGAATTAAGAAAGACAATTCAACAATTCTAGCGAGCGATTAGGGAGTTCGCGTTAAACATTTAATTCTATTCAATATTTTCAAACAGAAAAGTCATCTGAGTTATTCAGGCTGGTAATTGAAGCACTAAAGCATCAGATTGATCGGCAAAAAATGATTAAGAAGCAGCAATGAATATTGCAAGGCTTATTAGTCCCTCTCTTCTTTGACAACAGCTCTCTATGCCTCTGGCTATTCATACTCTTCAGTTGAGGAAGTCAAGAGATTTGGAACCTGCATCTCAAAATCGACAGCGACATTCACGG
>Ga0111538_10011778_pt1 | contig 11572 bp, 8 predicted proteins | sample SoiMethybrSBSTD1_FD_79669 | JGI IMG/M metagenome (GOLD analysis project Ga0111538, IMG submission 79669) | Bulk soil microbial communities from a Populus tree surrounding site in Tennessee, USA - Soil MetaG P. TD hybrid SBSTD1 (version 2)... | ecosystem: Environmental > Terrestrial > Soil > Tree...
TTAATCGGCGACAAGATATTTTCAACACTTGCGTTTTCTATGCTGGGTGCCATTTTCGCATTCCTGATTTTTAATTGGGAACCCTCGGAGGTATTTATGGGCGATACGGGGGCGCTCGTCATTGGAATGATGCTCGCGATCTTATCCATTCATTTTATTAACACCAACTATAGCATGCCTGCAATGACGCCCTACAAATTCAATGCGTCTATTGGCACCGCTGCCTGCATAATTATTATTCCTCTGGTTGATACTTTAAGAATTGTGATCCTTAGGCTTTCCAAGCGCCAATCCCCATTTCACCCGGATAAGAGTCATGTTCACCATGCGATCATGCGCCTGGGGATGAGACACAGTCAAACGACGTTAATTCTGGCCGCGGTGCATATATTTTATATTTCATTAGCATTGATCTTTAAAAATCTGGACGATGCATATGTACTGTCGGGCGTCATCGTGCTTTCATTTCTTCTCAGTGTTTCCCTCGACCGTTTAATCATAAATAAACTCTAAATGCCCTGTGCTGCACCGATTGCTGGGTTTTCCCATCAAAGTATTAGTTTTGTAGTTTCATTTTGAACAATAATGGAAGAACGAATTCATCGTCTATTGAGTGAAGTAAAGGCGTATTTCGTCCAGGATAAGAAAGATCTGGAGGCGTTTCGCATGAAATATATTAGTAAAAAAGGGGAGATCAGCGAGCTGTTTGAGGAGTTGAAGAAGGTTTCGTCCGACCAGAAGAAGAATGTGGGCAAGGTATTGAATCAACTTAAGCAAACCGCCGAATCTAAACTGGCAGAGTTGACCGAAAAATTGGAGTCGGTGCCTGCGCCTACGGAAGAGATCGACCTGACTTTGCCTCCGGTACCCAATGAAGTTGGGAATCTTCATCCTTTAAGCTTAACCCGCCATAGAATAATTCAAATTTTTGAACGGTTGGGTTTCAATGTAGCCGATGGCCCCGAAATAGAAGATGATTGGCACAATTTCTCAGCATTAAATTTTCCGGAAAATCATCCCGCACGCGAGATGCAGGATACTTTTTTTATTGAAAAAAAGGATGCGTCGAGTGAAGGTCAGGACATTTTGCTACGCACGCATACTTCGAACGTGCAGATCAGGATGATGGAGAAACAACGACCGCCACTTCGGGCAATTATGCCGGGAAGAGTCTACCGTAACGAAGCGATCTCTGCGCGTGCCCATTGCTTCTTTCACCAGGTGGAAGGGCTTTATATCGATAAGAACGTTGGCTTTGCGGATCTAAAACAAACCATCTATCATTTCGCAAAGGAAATGTATGGGAACGATATCAAGATTAGGTTTCGTCCCTCGTTTTTCCCATTTACAGAACCTAGCGCTGAGGTCGATGTTTCCTGTCTGATCTGCAAGGGGAAAGGGTGCAATGTATGTAAATATTCAGGCTGGGTAGAAATCGCAGGATCGGGGATGGTTCATCCAAATGTTTTGAAGAGTTGCAACATTGATCCGGAAGAATTTACCGGTTTTGCATTCGGCATGGGAATCGAGCGGGTAACCATGCTTCGTTATCAAATTAACGATCTGCGTTTGTTCTCGGAAAATGATATTCGCTTCTTGCGACAGTTTCAGGCCGTTATCTAAACCTCGATGATCAGAGACGTCAACACCCAGAACCTCAACACATCAATACCTTGAGAGTTGAGTTCATAAAAAATATCGCCGTTGTAGGTGCCGGCACGATGGGGCAGGGAATTGCTCAAGTTTGTGCTCTGGCCGGTTATTCCGTAATGATTTATGATACCCAACCAGAGCTAACGAGGACGGCGATTGGAAACATTCGGAAAAATTTTGACACAGGCGTCGGGCAAGGTAGGCTTACAGGCAAACAAAAGGATGATGCATTAAATCTCATACAAGCTGTCGGTGATTTTAGGCAGCTGCAAGTTGAACTCGCAATAGAAGCCGTTATTGAACGGCTCGATGTGAAACAAAAAATTGTGAGCGAGCTGGAAAAACTAAACGCGAAGGATTGTATCCTGGTGAGCAATACATCTTCATTTCCGATTACATTAATTGCTTCTGGATTGAAACATAAAGACCGGTTTGCCGGTCTGCATTTTTTTAATCCTGCACATACAGTAGATTTAGTGGAAATCGTTAGAGGTGCATCAACGAGCGAACGAACAATTGATGCTTTAGAATCTTTTGCCGTAAGTATTTCAAAACCTTCTGTAATTACAAATGATTCGCCAGGATTTATTGTGAATAGGGTGTCCATTCCTTTTTATCTTGAGTCGCTGAAGATGGTGGAAGATGGTGTAGCGGATTTCAAAACGATTGATTCGTTATGCCGATCAACAGGTTTTCAGGGAGGACCGTTTGAGTCAATGGACCAGCAAGGTATCGATATTAATTTAGCGGTGACGTCCTCGATGTACAGTGCTTTCAATCATGATCCGAAATTTAGACCGAGCCGGATACAGCAAAAGAAAGTGGACGCAGGGCATAGCGGGAAAAAAAATGGACGAGGTTTTTATGAATATTCAGGGCAATAATTTTTCGGTATTTATACAACGACTGTTAGGCAGGACTACCATTTTCATAGTTTTCCTCACGGCGTGTTCTCAAGATCTTAGCGATGATGAAATTCCCATATCGCATTTTCCGGATATAGTCATTAATCTAAGTCTGCCTTCCAACATAGTTCTCGCGTCGAAAGGCGGCTATAAGACCATAAATGACGGCGGCGTTCGAGGAATCATTGTTTACTGTGAAGACATAGGAATCTATCATGCCTGGGAACGCAATTGCTCTTACCGTCCAAATGACGCTTGTGCCACCGTCGATATAGATGCTTCAAGATTATTCATGATAGACCACTGCTGCGGCTCCTCCTTTGACTTTAATTCCGGTCAACCTATCGGCGGCGTAGCATGGCGACCACTACGGGAATTTCAAACCCTGGCAAATGGTTCCGAGCTGATCATCACAGAAACGATTGTAAACTAGAGTGCGTCTATAAAGTCAAAAAAATTAACCGCAAAGACGCAACGGCGCAAAGAGAGATGACGACTTCAAAGGAGCGTGCGGCATGCTCCATTGAGGACGGTCACTGTATTCTTTCGAATTATTAATGCTTTGCGCCTTTGCGTCTTTGCGGTGAAATTGGTTTTACACCTAGTATCAACTTTAAGTACAAACACTAATTTGACCATCAAGCCGAATTCCGGGCTGCATTGATAATTCCAAACATACAACGAAGCACGAGCTTCCGGTACAGTTTTTCATACTGCTCTTCCGACTTCTCCAGGACGCGCAGATGTTGAAGCGCGAATTGCTGGATTGTAATCAACGGTAGGACGATACGCTCCCGCAATTTTACCGAGTCCCGGTTCATGGGTGTATTCTCCATGAGCTCGCCAAGGCCTGATACTTCAAGAATCATTTCGGCGGAAAGTTTGTATTCGGCAAACATTTTTTTCCAAAGGGCACTGAACTCTTTATCCTTGGCCAGGTAGGCGGTTGCAGGATAATACGTTTTCGTGAGGGACATCATGCTATTGCTTAGCAGTGTTCGGAAAAATAAAGATTGTTTAAAGAGTTGTTTCAGCTTTGGTAGTTTTCCTTTCTTTTTCATCTCCTTTAACGCAGTGCCTACTCCATAGAAGCCAGGAATATTCTGCTTCATCTGCGCCCAGGAACCAACAAATGGAATGGCTCGCAAGTCTTCAAATTTTAAGCTTCCCGAACTACGTTTCACAGGGCGGGAACCAATATTGATGTCACCAAAGAATGACAGTGGCGTAATTTTCTCCAGGTAGGGCACAAACTTAGAATTCTGCTTTAGGTCGAGGTAAGCTTTATGTCCTTCTTGCGCCAGGTTGTTCATCAATTGGATTTCGTCAGCCTTAAGCTGATTTCTGTTGATTCGAAATACATTATTTTCGACCCCTGCCGAGAGTAGTTGCTCCAAGTTAAAAATACATGAAACTGGTTTGCCAAAATTCGAACTGATGGTCTGGCCCTGAATAGTAACCTGCACCTCTTTGTCCTCAATGGTATCACCAAGGGATGCATAGAAGTCGTGCGTGTTACCGCCGCCCCGGGCGGGCGGGCCACCGCGTCCATCGAAAAAGACGGCCGTAAAACCTTTCTCACGTGTTATACGCGTTAAATTTTCTTTTGCCTGAAAGATTGACCAGTTTGCGCGAAGATATCCGCCGTCTTTCGTGCCATCTGAAAAACCAAGCATAATGGTTTGTTTCGATCCACGTCTTTTCAGATGTTCACGGTAGGCCTCCACATTATACAACGATTCCATAATCGCCGGCGCGTTCGAAAGGTCTTCGATGGTTTCAAAAAGCGGTACAATATCGAGCGGGAGTTTATTGTCATTACCCAACATCAGATTGGCGAGTTGATACACGCGAATAACATCCAAAGCCGATTGGCAATTGCTGATCACATACCGGTGACAACCTTCTTCTCCGTTTTGTTCCTGTATTTGTCCAATGATTTCGATGCTTCCAAGGAGTTCATGAACGAACTCGTCTTCAAACTTTAATGAAGAAGGATTAAATTTGAGCGAAAGGAGTATCTCAATTTTTTCCTGTTCTGAAAGCGTATTAAAATCTTTCAGTTTTTTATTTTTTGTTTTTAATTTTTCAAGGATTGCCTCCCACGCGTAGCCATGCTTGCGACTGTCCTGGCGTATGTCCATGCTGGCAAAATAAAATCCGAAAATCTTAATTTTTATCATAAAACTTTCCAGCAGATTTAGAAACAACCCTTTGTGATCGCGAATGAGTACTTCGCGGGCTTCCTCCATGTCGCGCAAAAACTCATCCGGATGGTGATAAATTTCCCCAGATCCTCCGAAGGACATTGGGTAAATTTTGCGCTCAGCCCGGGCGATGATGTGGTCTACTCCTTTAAAGGTGAGTCGTCTTTTTAGAAAACGTATATCGCGGTAGTAACACTTGAGTAAAGTTTTTTGTAGATGTTGCGCGACTTTTAATGTGATTTCATGCGTAACAAACGGATTTCCATCCCGATCACCTCCTGGCCAAAAACCTATTTTTAACAGGTCAAAGTTCTTCCAGTCATCGAGATTCATCTTTAAGCCAGTCATTAACTTATTAACGATTTCCGGAATGGCCGCATAAAAAACGTTTTCCAGGAACCAGGACAAGCTCACAGCTTCGTCAAATGGCGTAGGCTTTTCTCTATTTATGAAAGCAGTCTTCCCCAATTGGCGAAGGAGCAAATTGATATGCTCCAAGCGGTTGTCACGGATGGCCTCTTCGAGGTCGTTTAGTATGGCCAGTACGTTACCCGGATAAAACTGTGTAGGATGGGCCGTAAGTACGACACGAACACTGAAGTCTTCCAATTTTTGCTTCAACTCTTCCACTGTTCCTTCCGCATCTGCCCGCATCAGCAGCTCCGTAACGGTACCCTTGCCTTTTAGATCGTTGATTTCGTCAAAAGCAGCGTCTTCCACAGAATCAAAAAGCACGACCTGACGTTCGATGTATTGAATAAATCCAAAAAGCAGATCGAACTGCTCTTCGCGTGAAGCCTTTGGTGTATAGTCAGCAAAAAACTTTTTGATAATGGCCTTGGGCTCTTTGTCCTTCTCATATCCGTTCTCGCACGACTGCAGAAGGAGAGGGAGCAACGTCCCTGTGCGGTAAATGCCTGTATAAGGTAGGTTGAGGAATAGACTGTTGTACATGTAGTACCGAGTAGAAACAGTCTCGTTAAATTGACTTGCCATTGGAAGTAGTTGTGAACCAACAAAGGTATCAAATACTCCATAGGCACGAATTATAGCATGGTGAATTGATAATATTTTTTTCGGAAAACGTTTCCGGCGGGCTGAAAGCCTAAAGCTGAAAGCTTAAAGCTCGTGGTTGCAGGCTTAACTTGTGTAGAATGAAGATCACATAACGTCTGAGCAATGCACCAAACGTCGAGTCCTACGATCAAGCTTTTCAGCTTTATGCTTTCAGCTTTGAGCTTACTCAACCACTTCCCCCTTGATTGTCAACTGGACCACGCTTTCTGCTGCATTGGCATTGACCGTTACCGTTTTTGAAAACACGCCAAGCTTGGCCGCATTATAAGTTGCCTTTACGTAACCTTCAGATCCGGGAGGTATCGGATCTTTGCTGTAGTCTGTTACGGTACATCCGCAGGACGCTTGAACCGAGGAAATCACAAGCGGTGCATCGCCTGAATTGGTAAACCTGAATTCATGTGTTACAGGCTTATTCACCTTAATCTTTCCAAAATCATGGCTGGTCACAATCCACAAAAAATTGGCCGTTTCAAACCTGGGCGAAAGAAAATTGATAACAGCAAGTTGTTGAGCGAACAGGGGTGTTGTGAAAGCGCCAACCAATAAAATCAAGCAAATCTTTTTCATACGTTTAAAAGTTTAGTTATGAGATCAGTAAACACTAACACTGACGTTATTTTTGTTGCCTGGTCGTCACCAGAAAAACTAAATTTCGTCCTCTCGCATTAGCCTAACAAAAATGTTTACTATTTCACGAAAGTGGTGTTAATGAATTTCTAATTGTTGTTAATGAAAAGTTAAAAAAGCTGACAGCCGACAGCTTAAAGCTTGTGCGTCGGTCTTATTGATCGAAGGTATTCGGGAGACTTTATGATTATTGATAGATGGTTAAAAAAGCTTACAGCAAAAAGCCAGTGTGTGTGAACTTCAACGCGGGAATCAATAGTAGGATAATGCTTCGAAAAGTAAAACAGCTTATGCGCCTAATTATTCGCCTTGATTCTTTTTACAAACCTGGATAGTTATATAATCCCACTAAATCCCTCGATCATTAAAACGCACCCACAAGCCTTCTGCTTTCAGCTTTCAGCTTTAAGCTGACTGCTGTAAGCTTTCAGCTTTGTTAACGTCTTGTTAAACTTTTTCAACCCTCCCCCGTATTATTGTAACTTTAACATGTGAAAAACTCCACGATACGGTTTATTGTGATACTGGCAGTACTGAGTATTGTTGGCATTACGATCACACAGATTTATTGGATAAGGCGCGCCTTTGACTTAAAGGAAGCTGAGTTTGAACGGACGGTCAATACAGCGCTCTACAATGTTGCACATCAAATTTTTGATATTAATAAAACACCACCTCCTGCAAACAACCCGGTAAAGCAGCTGTCAACTAATTATTTTGTTGTGATGGTGAACAATGAGATCGACGCAAGTCTGCTTGAATTCTTGTTAAGAAATGAGTTTGAAAGGCGCGGTATCATCGCCGATTTTGAATATGGAGTGTATGATTGCTCCAGCGAGCGAATGGTATATGGTAATTATGTTCCTCTTAAAACTGCCAAAGAAAAGATTACGGCTAAAAATCTTCCTAAATGGAGCAACCAGAGCTACTACTTTGGCGTTCAATTTCCCAACAGAGCCGCGCACATCATCAACCAAATGGGAATTTGGTCGTTTTCTTCCATTGTTTTGCTGCTGGTTATTACCTTTTTTGCCTACACCTTGTTTGTGATTCTTAAACAAAAAAGACTTTCAGAAGTACAGAAGGATTTTATCAATAACATGACGCACGAATTCAAAACGCCGATCGCTACTATTTCTGTTTCCGCAGAAGTCTTGAAAGATCCGGGGATTATTCATCAACCGGAACGGTTAAGGAATTATGCGGGGATTATTGAAAAAGAAAACATTAGGCTCAAGCAACAGGTCGAGCGGGTTTTGCTGATGGCGCGCCTTGATAAGGAGGCCATGGATCTTAAAAAGGAACGAGTGGACGTCCACCAAATTATTGTGGATTCGATCCGTCACCACACCATGGCCCTGCAGGAACGTAACGGTGTTGTAGATAGCGAGCTGGCAGCCACACAGTTTAACATTGAAGCTGATAAATATCACCTTACCAGTGTCTTTAATAATTTGATTGATAACGCCATTAAATATTGTAAAGAAATACCTCGCGTTATAATTCGCACGTCAGACCGTGGTCAGGGATGTCTAATTGAGGTCATGGACAACGGTATCGGTATTAGCCAGGAGCATCAACGGCGCGTGTTTAAAAAATTTTACAGAGTACCAACCGGAAATATCCATGATGTGAAAGGATTTGGACTAGGCCTTAGCTATGCAAAAACAGTTGTGGAGGCCCATGGAGGAGAGATTTCGCTTGAAAGCGAACTGGGCAAAGGTTGTTCATTTCGGATTTACATTCCAGGTTAAACGTAGATTTCAATAATGTTCAATACAAAAAAAATTTTGCTCGTAGAGGACGACCCAAGTTTGGGTTTTGTGATCAAAGACAATCTGACTTTGAAAGGATATGATGTGACCCTTTGCAAAGACGGTGAGGAAGGCGAGCGATCTTTTCTTAATAACAGTTATAATCTCTGCATTTTCGATGTTATGTTGCCTAAGAAGGATGGATTTTCCCTTGCAAGAAGCGTTCGGAAAAAAAGTGCCACCGTTCCCATATTATTTCTAACGGCTAAGTCAATGATAGAGGACAAACTCGAAGGTTTTGGGACTGGTGCAGACGACTACATCACCAAGCCATTTAGTTTAGAAGAATTGCTTTGCAGGATCGAAGTTTTTTTAAGGCGAGCTCCTTTAATCAGCCATATAGAGCAAAAAATTGTTTTCCTCGGGCAGTACGAGTTTGACTTTTCGAACCTTACACTTAAGACCAGAAGTGCTGAAAAAACATTAACGCAGAAAGAGGCCGAAGTTTTAAGGCTACTATATCAAAATCGCGAACGTGTTTTAAAACGTGAAGAAATTCTAAAACAGGTTTGGGGTGACGACGATTATTTTATGGGTAGGAGTATGGACGTCTTCATTTCAAAGTTACGGAAATACCTAAAAGAAGATCCCTCCGTTCAAATCGTGAATTATCATGGAGTAGGTTTTAAGTTGGAAGCTTAAAAGTCGACAGCGCTCAGCTTACAGTTTACAGCGGTGGTTCTCCACCTGGGAGCCCTTCGACGAAGTTGAGCTGTTAGCTGAATGCTGTAAGCTGTGAGCTTTATTGCTTTCTCAAAAAGCTGTTCTTCTTGCTATAAACGAAGTAGATCACCAATCCCATTGACATCCAGACGATCAGGCGTAACCATGTATCAGCTGGAAGGAATGCCATCATTCCTAAACATATTACAATGCCGAGGATAGGTACTAGCGGAACCAGTGGTGTCTTAAATCCTCGTGGTGCTTCAGGCATCTTAACACGCATTACCCACACGCCCACGCATACCAGTACAAATGCGAGTAACGTTCCGATACTTACCATTTCTCCCACGACGCGGGCGGGAACAAATCCGCAGAACAAACCCACGAACACCATAAACAATAGGTTAGACTTGTACGGTGTTTTGAATTTTGAATGGACAGCCGAGAAAAAACCAGGAAGCAGTCCATCCCTTGACATGGAAAAAAATACCCGCGACTGTCCCATCAGCATGACGAGTATTACCGATGTATAACCAGCCAGGATAGCGAGGATAATCGCCTGCTGTAAGAATTTGTAAGGTGTGTGGCTTATGGCTACCGCCACGGGTGCAATACCATCCTGCCCTGCAAACTCTTTGTAGTTGGCGATCCCTGTCATGACATGCGCAAATAAGACGTAAAGGATCGTGCAAATAACCAGCGAACCTAAGATTCCTATAGGCATGTCGCGTTTCGGGTTTTTAGATTCCTGTGCGGCAGTTGAGACCGCATCAAAACCGATGTAGGCGAAAAAGACGATCCCCGCCGCCCGGATAATTCCGCTGAATCCAAATTCTCCAAAAGTTCCATTATTGGCAGGAACGTATGGTACGTAATTTTCGGGATTGATATATCTCCAACCTAAAACAATAAATATCAAGACTACTGTTACTTTCAATGTCACAATAATTGCATTGACAAAAGCAGACTCTTGTATACCCTTAATAAGAACGGCGGATACGATAACTACAATAATAATGGCCGGAAGGTTGATTCCACCACTAACCACTGTTCCATCGGCTAACGTTGCCGTTTCATATGGTGACATCGCCAGGTAAGGCGGTATATGAACGTCGTAGTGCTCAAGAAATTTTCCCAGGTAACGTGACCAACTAATCGCCACAGTCGCTGCTCCCAATGCATATTCTAAAACAAGATCCCATCCGATGATCCAGGCAATGAACTCGCCCAGCGTTGCGTACGAATAAGTATACGCACTCCCTGCAACGGGTATCATAGAAGCGAATTCAGCATAACAGAGTCCCGCGAATGCACAGCCACATGCCGCGACCACAAAAGATATCGTAATTGCCGCGCCGGCGTTCGTCGCTGCGGCCACTCCGGTGATTGAAAATAAGCCGGCACCGATAATGGCACCGATTCCTAACGCAACCAGGTTGTAGGCACTAAGCGAACGCTTGAGACTTTTTTCAGAATCCTGCGCTTGGGCGAGCAGTTGCTCTAATGGTTTCTTGATAAACAAACTCATAGTAGTTTCTTAAGGTAAACAATCAATATTTAATGCATTCCAGAATGGTTGAGTCACATTGTCATTCGTTGACTTTTTCATTCGGATATTCCTTCTTGAATCCAATCCAGTATTCTTTAACAGTATTCTTCATATCCTTATGAAGCAATAGAATTCCGATCAAGTTAGGAATTGTCATCAGCGCGATCGTGATGCCAGACAATGTCCAGATAATCGTTGTATCGGTAAAGGACGCGAAGAAAAAAGCTATCACATAGACAATGTGGTAGTAAATTACTCCCTTTGCGCCAAACAAGTAAGTGATTGCCCGATCACCATAGTAAGACCAGGAGATGGCTGTGGAGAATGCAAAAAGCAAGAGCCCGATTGTAACAACATACTTTCCATATTCGCCAAAAGGACTTCGTTTGAAAGCTTCATTAGTAAGAGGCGCACTGTGGAGCAAACTTTTGCCACTAATAATTACAGTGTTCCCATCCCGAACCAATTTTCCATTTTCTATTTTCAATTTTCCGGTATACATACCGTTAGGTTCTGTTACCATGACGTCTTCTGCTACAGATCGTGCATGCATTATCGTGAGATCATTTGAAATACGTCCCGCACTTACATCCAATTCACCGGTAAATAGCGCAAGGGCTTCTTTGTGCTTAACAAAATTGGTGAGCTCTTTTTTGTCATTTGGATCTGCTTCATCGTATTTGGATTCCAATACTAAAAGGTCAGTGTCTTGAAAATCATTTTGAACCTTATCGGTCCAGGCTCCCGAACACAATACGGCAAGTCCCGTGAGCAAACAAATGATGATGGTATCGATAAATGGCTCCAGAATGGCTACCATTCCTTCTGAAACCGGCTCGTGTGCTTTAGCCGCAGCGTGGGCAATAGGAGCCGAACCCTGACCTGCCTCGTTTGAAAATAAACCGCGATTAACCCCTCGATTGAATGCGTAAGATACGGTCGCACCAAGGAACCCACCTGTAGCTGCAGTACCCGAGAACAAATCGCTGCCGATGGCAATAAATGACGGAATGATGTTTTCAGCGTTGTAAATGATTACTGAAAATGCACCGATGAAATAAGATATTGCCATAA
>Ga0111538_10011780_pt1 | contig 11571 bp, 9 predicted proteins | sample SoiMethybrSBSTD1_FD_79669 | JGI IMG/M metagenome (GOLD analysis project Ga0111538, IMG submission 79669) | Bulk soil microbial communities from a Populus tree surrounding site in Tennessee, USA - Soil MetaG P. TD hybrid SBSTD1 (version 2)... | ecosystem: Environmental > Terrestrial > Soil > Tree...
AGCAAACCTTGCGAGCGCTTTTGGTGTGACCTTTGTGAATGGATTTGCCGTCGATGGGTTCGAAACGCCAGAACAGAGGGAGGCTGCATTAGCCAGACCAACCTTATTCACTACGGCCGGGCAAACGCTAAAACCGCATGCGATTACACGCGGCCGCCGCCAGGAGGAATCGGTGAACAGTATCCGTACGTTCACGGGCCAGGCCTTCCAGAGCACTCAACGAATGACACCACTATTGGTATTGCCTCAAACCTTCGTCATGTTGATGCCCGAGAAGGCATGGCAGTTCAAACCGGAGACTCCTCGTATCCCCGCTGGAGGCTGGCTTCAAGGGGGAGTCATGCAAGTCGAGGCTGGCCGCGCTGCGTTCTTTGGCGAGGCCGCGATGTTCACGGCGCAGGTTGCCGGACCTGACCGCATACCTATCGGCATGAACGGGCCCCAGGCTGAGCAAAACTACTTGTTCGTTCTGAACGTGATGCACTGGCTGTCGGGTCTTCTGCCGTGAACCTGCCAGACTTTGAGATGCCCAGCGAATCGTAGATCACGGCTGGGGATCCTGAGCCCTTCGTCAGCGCGTGACAAACGGCCCTCCTCGACAAACGAATAGCATTATTGAGATCAGGGATTGGAGTCGCGCTGAAGAGCTGTCAGTAAGTCTCTCTCAGCCACAGAAAGATCGCGTCTACTAACGTCTTCGACTTGAAAGCTTCACTCGTGCCTCCGGCTACGGGTTGCGCCAGCAGGCGCACCGGTTCGCGGACAAGGCCTTTGATGGCGTCGCCCTCGGCTGCCGTTTCCGTGATCACGAGGGCGGATCTCGGACGAAAGTCCTGAGAACTTCCGGCCATTTGAAGCGCTTCGGATAGTTTGGGATTTACCGCAACGATCGTTCGCACCTCCGTGAATTTGCCGCTGGAAACCAGGGCCAGATTCGCGCCGATGTCGTAGCCGATGATGACGATTTTCCGTGAGTTCAGGCGCGGCTGTCTCTTCAGCCAGTCGAGCGCGGGATCCACATCCTGCGGAAAGTCATGGGGACTCGTGCGCCAGTCCTGGCTCGCTTGGATCGGCCCCTGATTCTTCGTCTTGCTGTCGCCATGACCGCGCAGATCCAGGGTCATCACGGCCCAACCCTGATCAAGGAACTGCTTTCGCAGGCCTTCCCAGACTTTCCGGTTTTCCCCAAATCCATGCAGCATCAAAACGGCCGGAATAGGCGCTGGAACGCCCAGAGGCATTTCGTAGGAAGCTTTGAGCTTCACCAGGTCGAACGTTTGTAGCACGGGACCGGGATCTGCAGGAGGCGGAGCGGCTGCCGCAACGGAGAGATTCAACTGAAAGCTGATCAGATTGTCTTCGCGATCGAGCAGGGAGCTCACGGGTTTCCGTTCGGAAACCACACCCTTGAAGTCGGCTCGGACTTCATAATTCACATCCGGCGGCAACCCCTGGATGACATACCTGCCGGCTTCATCCGTCGTCATCGTTCGGGTCGTGTTGTCTTTGAGGTTGTAAACCAGGACACGCGCCCCGGCGATCGGTTTTCCGGCCTGATCGCTCACAACGCCATGAATGTTTTTGATCTTCTCCGTATCCACGCGGCCGCGGCCCATGCCGCGAATCTGTATCTGGCCGTAGGCCAGAGGTGTGAGCAGAAGCAGGATCAGAGATGCAAACAGTACGGATCGTTTCACGGTTATTTCCTGGCCAGGAGTTTTTGGATCACCTTCTCGGTATCGTCGTAGCGCCCGACTCCGGAGTGGCTGAGTTGAATGACTCCTGCCTGATCGATGACAAAGTGTGAAGGCCAGACATTGCAAAGGTAGTCTGCCCAGACTTCGGATTTGTTGTCGACGGCCACGGCGTACTTGATGCCTTTTTTCTGAAGGGCATCACGGATCCTGGCTTCATCCTTCTCGTATTCCACTCGAGGCACATGAACGGCGATCACAACAAGGCCATCCTTCGAGTATTTCTGATGCCAGTCGATAACTTTTGGTGTTGCTTCCGCGCAGAACGGGCAGTCGAATGCCCAGAACTGAAGGAGCACAACCTTTCCGCGAAGAGCTTCGAGGCTGAGCGGAGCGCTGTTGAGCCAAACCGGGAGTTTCTTGAGTTCCGGCGCCTTTTGTCCGACGAAGACGTCTTCTTCGTGCTGCGCAACGAGGACGCTTGCGGACAGCATCGCCACGCAGAGGACCGCAAAAGTTATTCGAGTAAGCATCGGCATATTGTAACCGCGGATTGGGCGGTAGTGTCCTAGTTTCAGCGTGCCACTTGTCCCCCTAAGTTAGGGGGACAGCGCGATCGAAGATCGCGCGAGAGGGGGTTCCAAAGCCGAACTCTTCCAAGGTTTGCTCTGGAACCACCCCTCGCGTGATCTTCGATCACGCTGCCCTCCTAACTTAGGAGGGCAAGATCGGTCCGCCCCGGTAATCCGCGTGCACCAGAGGGCGCGTGGATGACAACCTTCAACGCGCCCAATCCATGCTGAGACTGTCGATGGTTCGCGGCATGGGTAACCGCACGATCAACTCGTTGCTCTGCCGTTTCCGCACCCCGGCCGCGATATTGGACTGCCGGCAGGACGAACTGGAAGCGAACGGTGTTCCGCCGGACATTGCCGAGGATTTGCGTTCCCCCCGGTCCGCCCAGCGGGCCGCGGAAGAATGGAAGAAGGCCGAATCCCTCGGAATTCGCATCCTGGACATCCTCCATCCCGAATACCCCTGTCTTTTGAGGGAGATATTCGACCCGCCCGCCATCCTTTATATAAGGGGCAAAACCTGGGATTCCGGCCTCCCGCAGGTCGCCATTGTCGGAACCCGACGGCCGACGGGCTACGGCCTCAATTGCGCCGAAAGATTTGCTGAAGACCTCGCCGCACGGGGTATTGCGATCACTTCCGGCCTGGCCCGCGGCATCGATGCGGCGGCTCATCGAGGTGCGCTTCGCAGTGGTGTGACCTATGCCGTTTTCGGCAGCGGATTGGACTTCATCTATCCGCGCGAGAATCGAAAACTCGCGGAAAAGGCGGAAGAAAAGGGCGCATTAATCTCGGAATTTCCAATCGGCACGCCGCCGTCGCCCGAAAACTTTCCGATTCGGAATCGCATCATCGCAGGGATGTCTTTGGGTGTCGTTGTCGTGGAAGCTGCCGAATATTCGGGCTCGCTGATCACGGCGCGTCTCGCGCTCGAAGGCAACCGCGAGGTGTTTGCCGTTCCCGGCAACGTCACCTCCCCGAATAGTTTTGGCCCTCATGTTCTAATCCGGCAAGGCGCCAAGCTGGTCGCAGGTTGGCAGGATGTGATCGAAGAGTTGCCGCACCCTGTTCGTGAGCGCGTCCTGATGCCGCTGATCGCGCAAATGGAGGCAGCGCCACACCGCGAACTTTCACCGGATGAGAGAAAAGTTTGGGACTTATTGTCCGCGCACGATGCCGTGTCGATCGACTCGCTTCTCGTTCGCTCGTCGTTGTCTGCATCCGATGTCTACAGTGTTTTGCTGATCCTGGAGTCGGAGAATTTAATCCGTCAACTAGCTGGAAACAAGTATGTTCGGCGCCTCTGAAAAATCTGACGGTTGCTTTTTGTATGCGTACGACTTATTAGTTACCGGGAATGGCTACGAAAAAAATGGCTGAAAAGAAGTCGCTCGTCATCGTGGAATCGCCTGCCAAGGCGAATACCATCAACAAGTATTTGGGCAAGGATTACGTCGTCAAAGCTTCGCTCGGCCATGTGAAGGATCTGCCGAAAAGCAAGCTGGGCGTGGATCCTGACAACGACTTCGCGCCCGTTTACGAAAACATCAAGGGCAAAGAAAAGGTCATCAAGGAACTGAAAGCTGCAGCGAAAACTGCAGGCAGAATCCTGCTCGCTGCCGACCCGGACCGCGAAGGCGAAGCCATTTGCCAACATCTGAAAGAGCTTCTGGAGGATGGAGGCGCGGAAATTTATCGTGTTCTCTTCAACGAGATCACGCCGAAAGCCATCAAGTACGCCGTTGAGAATCCCGGCCGCATCAATCAGAAGATTGTCGACGCACAGCAGGCGCGGCGCATTCTGGACCGACTTGTCGGTTATCAGGTCAGTCCGTTGTTGTGGGACAAGGTTCGTCGCGGCATCTCCGCGGGACGAGTCCAGACTGTCGCTCTTCGATTGATTGTCGAACGCGAGCGAGAGGTCCTGGCGTTCAAACCGGAAGAATACTGGTCGATTACCGCGCGCCTCGAAGGACATCAGCCGCCGCCGTTCGATGCCAAGCTCTCGAAGATCAAAGGCAAGACTGCAGAGGTGACAAACCAGGAGCAGGCCGACCACATTCTCAAGAATCTCGAAGCTGCGCAATTCAACGTCGATTCCGTCGTCACCAAAGAGAAAAAGCGATACCCGGTTCCCCCGTTCACGACAAGCAAGCTTCAACAGGAAGGCGCGCGCAAGCTGCGATTCACCGTTAAGAAAACGATGATGCTCGCGCAGAAACTTTACGAAGGCATCGAACTGGGCGAAGAAGGACGTATCGGACTCGTGACGTATATGCGTACCGACTCCACGCGCGTCTCCGACGAAGCCATGCAGATGGTGCGATCCTACGTATCGGACGTTTATGGCGAGCCCTTCCTGCCGGAAAGACCGGTCGTCTACAAGAGCAAGAAAGACGCTCAGGACGCGCACGAGGCGATCCGGCCCACCTTTGTCGGGCGTACGCCGGAAGAATTGAAGCCGTACCTTTCCGAAGACGAGTTCAAGCTCTATCACTTGATCTGGACACGTTTCGTGGCGTCGCAGATGAATCCGGCAGTCTACGATCAGACCAGCGTCGAAATCACCGCAGGCGATTACCTGTTTCGTGCTTCCGGCCGTGTTCTGAAGTTCTCGGGTTTCCTGAAAGTCTACGAAGAGGCCGCCGATGAAGATGTCCCGAAGGCGGATGACGAGGAAGACATCACGCTTCCTTTGCTGACGCAGGGGGAACTCCTTCGATCACTTGGCATCTCCCCGCGGCAGCATTTCACCGAACCGCCGCCGCGCTTCACTGAAGCGTCGCTCGTGAAGTCGCTCGAGGAGCAGGGAATCGGACGTCCTTCGACCTATGCAACGATTCTAACCACCATCCAGGATCGCGAGTACGTCCAGAAAGATCAGGGGAAGTTCCGCCCTACCGAACTGGGCACCGTTGTCACCGATTTGCTGGTGCGTCACTTCGAAGAAATCTTCGACATTAAGTACACCGCGCGTATGGAGGAAGAACTCGACGAAGTCGAAGAGGGCAAGCTGACCTGGGTTGAAGCGCTCGACGAGTTCTACAAGAAATTCCAGAAGGACCTGAAGAAGGCCACCAAGAACATGGAGAACCTCAAGAAGCAGGAGCTTCCTACCGACCAGATTTGCGAAAAGTGCGGCAAGCCCATGGTGCAGAAGTGGGGGCAGTTCGGTAGCTTCCTTGCGTGCTCGGGTTATCCGGAGTGCAAAAACACCAAAGAAATACAGAAGGAAGAAACGGCAGCAGGCGCCGAGACTTCCGGGACTGAAGCGGAGCCCGAACCGTGTGAAAACTGCGGAAAGCCCATGGCGCTCAAGCGTGGGCGTTTTGGACAATTCCTGGCGTGCACGGGCTATCCCGATTGCAAGACGACGCGGAAGATTATCGCGGGCGCGGGAGTTCCAAAGAAACCCGACGTCCTTCTGGACGAAACCTGCCCGCAATGCAAGGAAGCCAAGCTGGTCGTGAAAGATGGACGGTTTGGTGCGTTCACATCCTGCAGTAACTATCCGAAGTGCAAGTACATCAAGCCGAAGACGGTTGGCGTTCCGTGTCCAAAACCGGGATGTGGCGGCGAGTTGATCGAGCGCCGGTCGAAGCGCGGCAAGGTGTTTTATGGCTGCCTGAAGTATCCCGAGTGCGATTTCGTTCTTTGGAACAAACCCGTTCCGGAGCCGTGCCCGGTTTGCGCTGCCCCCTATCTGATTGAAAAGACCACAAAACGCGAAGGAACCATCCGGTACTGCAACGACGAAAACTGCAAATACAAAGTTCCCGTTGAGAGTGATAGTCCCGAAGGTAGCATGGCATCGTAACGGCGTGGAGGGACCCGAGGGTGATAAGAAGGGCCGCCGAAGGCGGTGTACCGACGCGGAGCGCAAGCGCGATAGCGCGCAGCCTCAAGAAGCGATCCCGAAGGTGGGCCCGACGCTAAAGAATTATGACGCCGGCGGACATAGCGCACCTTTACACGCTTACGAACGAGTACCGTTCCATCAAGTACGATCTGCGGAACATCCAGATCCTTTTGGAACGCCTCAATAATCCTCACCAGACATTCCGTTCTGTACTGATCGCGGGCACCAACGGTAAAGGGTCTGTTGCGGCGATGCTGTCGGCAATGATGCCGGACGCCGGTGTCTATACGTCTCCGCACCTCCAGCGCCTTAACGAACGATTTCGAATCGGACAGCAGGAAATTTCCGACGCCGATCTTGCTGAGGTCTACGCACAGGTCTCTTCGGCTGCAGCCGACCCATCGGTATTCCTTTATCCTCCGACGTATTTCGAAATGACGACGGCGATGGCGTTCACTTATTTTCGTGGTCGCGTTAAGCTCGCGATTGTGGAGGTGGGCCTCGGAGGCCGGCTCGATGCGACGAACGTTCTCAAGCAGGATGTTTCCGTGATCACCAGCATTGGTCTCGACCACCAGCAGTTTCTTGGAAACACCCTCGACCAGATCGCAGCGGAAAAAGCGGGCATAATCAAGTCGAACGAACCTGTCGTGATCGGCGCTGACGCGGAGTACGATCCGATTCGTGAACATTCCGGAAGCCGGCTTTACATGACGCGATATCTCACACGTGATGCCCGCCCACTGAAAGACGGCTACTTCGAACTGGACCTGACCACGCCAATACGACAGTACAAGAAGCTACGGCCGACGCTTGCCGGAAGGCATCAACTCGACAACGTCGTTACGGCCATACGCACCGGCGAATGCCTGCGGCTTTCCCGCGAGCAGATTGAACGAGGTGTGAATACCGCTGTCTGGCCGGGCAGGCTGGAGCGGATCCCCGGTCAGCCTGCATTTCTGCTCGATGGCGCCCACAACGAAATGGCGATGCAGGCTCTGACGGAAACGCTCAAGGAATTCTATCCTCAAGGTGTCTCCATGGTCTTCGCCTGCATGGCGGATAAGGACTACGAGAAAATGCTCGGCCTCCTGCGTCCGCGAGTCCGGCAGATGATCTTTACGAAGGTCGAGGGAAGCCGGTCCAAGTCCCCAACAGAATTACAGGCGCTCTGGCCTGGCTCGTCTGTGGCCGATTCTCCTGCTGACGCGATTGCGCTGGCCCGAGCGCGCGTGCAACCCCAGGAAACTGTGGTGGTCTGTGGTTCCCTCTACCTGGTCGGTGAAGTTCGCTCCTTACTGGAGTCCGAGGGTCATGGCGGGATTTCGTGAACGGCTGAGCGTCCTGCGTTCCCTGTGTATCACTGCGCCTCTGGTTTTCATTGCAACTGCAACAATGGGATCGATCTCGCTGGCAAGCTCCCTTTTCGATTCAACCGGACGGATACAGCATGGGTGCGCGAGGCTGTGGGCGCGCCTGATCCTGGGCATATGCCGCGTACGGTTGAGGGTATCCGGGCTCCCTTCGTTTGAGCACAATGTTCCGTACGTTTTCTTCGTCAACCATCAGAGCCACATGGACATCCCGATCGTGCTGGCCGCCCTGCCCATCTCCTTTCGTTTCGCAGCGAAGAAGGAGCTGTTCCGGATTCCATTCCTGGGGTGGCACCTGCGACGTTCTGGACATATACCTGTAGATCGGAAGAACCCAAACGCCGCTGTCAAAGCATTCCGCAGCGCGGGAGACCAGCTCCGAGCAGGAACTTCACTAGTTTTTTTCCCTGAAGGTGCGACCAGCCTGGACGGTGTTATCAAACCATTCAAGCGCGGAGGATTCGTTCTCGCCGAGCAAAGCCAGGCGAACGTGGTGCCCGTGACGATTCGAGGCTCACGCGCTGTGCTGGTGCCGAAGACGTATCATGTGCGCGGCGGCCCCGTTGCCGTCACATTGGGGAAACCGATTGCGGCCAAAAGCTGTTCGCTTCAGGAACTGAACGAGCGCGTTCGGACGGAGATTTTGGCGACCTTTGAACATGACAAAGCCCTGGATCGGAATACCAACACGATTTCAAGATGACCATACGACCGGGAAGATCCGCTCGTACCTGGAGCCGATACTCTGGGCGGGCGGTCTGCCCGTCATGATTCCAACGTTTGCCACATCCTCCACCCTGCTGGAGTATGCGAGCCGGCTGGATGGCGTGCTTCTGCCCGGAAGTTCGAGTGACATCGATCCCGCCCGGTACGGTGAGGAACCGCATCCTTGTCTCGGCAAGATGGTGCCCGATCGCGATGCCCTGGACTTCGCGTTGCTGGATTACTCTCAGAAAGCAAACCTGCCGGTCTTCGGAATCTGTTTTGGCGCGCAAAGCCTGAATGTATTTCGGGGTGGGACTCTGGTTCAGGACATTCCGGCCCTCGTGGAGAAAGCCGTGCCCCATGACGATCATGGCGAGTCGAAGCAACCCGCCCGCCACTTTGTCCGTCTAAGCAAGGGCAGTTTGCTCGAACGGCTGGCCGGTAAGGATTTAGTTGAGGTAAACAGCTTTCATCATCAATCGGCCGGACACATTGGCAAGGGCCTTCAGGCTGTCGCAACAGCACCAGATGGCGTTATTGAGGCCGTTGAAGACTCGAATGGAAGGTTTGTTGTGGGCGTCCAGTGGCATCCCGAACGAGGATTTCGGGAAGACAATTTCGCCCAGGCGCTGTTCGCTATGTTTGTACAGGAGGCCGCGAAGTCGAAATCTCCTTCGCGTTCGGTATAATGAAACGATATTTGACCATGGTGTCATCCCTCTCAATTCGGCGCGTCATGTACGCAGCCGTTCTTTTCGCCGCTATCGGCGCAGAGGGCTACGCTCAGACCACAGCGGCCGGCAAACAGCTTCTCGACAAGATGATCCAGGCTCTTGGCGGCAATGTGTTTCTTGAAGTTCGAGAGATTCAGACAAAAGGCCGGTTCTATCAGTTCAAACGCGACCAGGTCTCGACGGCCGACCTTTATGCAGACTTCCTGAAGTTCCCTGATAGGGATCGCACCGAGTTTGGCCGGGAAAAAGCGAAAACGATCCAGATCAATGCTGGCATTGAGGGCTGGATCATCCGGCCTCCCGTGAAGAAGGGCGATCCTGAAATCCAGGAAATGCCTCCCTCGCAGACCGAAGCTTTCCTGAGCGAGATGAAGACCTCGTTCGACTACATGGTCCGTTTTGTCGCAAATACGCCTCAGGCTTCGGTGCTCGCGGCAGGCACTGAAGTTGTGGATTTCAAGCGTTCGGACATCCTGGAAATCAGAGACGCTCAAAAGAACCTCATGCGCATCTTCATCGACAGGGAGACCGGACTGCCACTGAAGATTCAAAAGCGGCTTAGTGGCGAATCCATCCTCCACGAGGATCTTTATGCCAATTGGCACAAGTTCGGCGGCGTGATGACGCCGTTGATGGTTGTGCGTTTCAAGGATGGCGTGAAGACGATGGAAATTCGGACGGAGAGCGTGGAATACAATCCGGGTTTTGCAGACACTCTCTTTTTGCCTCCGGCCCGCACGAAATAGAAACCATGAATCCCCAGATGCATTCGACCACGATTATTTGTGTCCGCAAGGGCGATAAAGTTGCGATTGCCGGCGACGGTCAGGTAACCCTGGGCGACACGGTCATCAAGCACGGCGCAAAGAAAATCCGCCGGCTCTACAACAACAAGATCCTTTCAGGTTTCGCGGGTTCGTCGGCCGACAGCTTCGCGCTGTTTTCCCGATTCGAAGCAAAGCTCGAACAGTTTCATGGCAACCTCAGCCGCGCCGCGGTGGAGCTTGCGAAAGACTGGCGTACCGATCGAGCTCTTCGGCACCTTGAAGCCGTCATGGTCGTTGCCGATGACAAGAACTCGTTCTTGATTGCGGGAAACGGAGACCTGATTGAACCGGACGACGGGCTTATTGCCATTGGATCCGGTGGCCCCTATGCCCTCGCTGCCGCTCGCGCCCTTTTGAAGTACACCAACCTTAGCGCGAGGGAAATCGCCGAGGAAGCGATGCGCATTGCGGGCAAGATTTGCATCTACACGAATGACAGTGTCTCAGTGGAGGAACTGTAGGCGAAAGCATGAAGAAATGTTCGTTGTTCAATGTTCAATTGTTATTTGTCATCGGCGGTTGCGCTCCGCGCGATTTTTTTTTAAAGATGCCGCGCCGAAGGCGCATCCGAAATTGACAAATGACAATTGAACGTTGAACAACGACCATTTCTTCACGTTTCACAGACCGGCGCCCACAGCAGGAGGAATCGAACTTAGCTATGTTACCCGAACCGATTGATGAATCCGTCCACCTGGACGAGATGACTCCTCGCGAGATTGTCAGGGAGCTGGACAAGTACGTTATCGGCCAGGCTGCAGCCAAGCGGGCCGTTGCCATCGCGTTGCGAAATAGAATCCGCCGCCAGAAGCTGTCGCCCGAGATGGCCGAAGAGGTGATGCCGAAGAACATCATCATGATCGGCCCCACTGGTGTTGGGAAAACGGAACTCGCGCGGCGATTGGCGAAACTGGCGAACTCTCCCTTCCTGAAAGTAGAAGCGTCGAAATTCACCGAAGTCGGTTATGTGGGCCGCGACGTGGAATCGATGATTCGCGATCTGGTTGAGATCGCGATCGACATGGTTCGCAACGAGCGCCTGGCTGAAGTCGAAGAAAAAGCCGAGGCGAATGCAGAAGAACGCATTCTCGATTTGTTGCTTCCGCCGCAGGTGCCGCGGGATCCCAACGACGAAGTCTCGCGCACGGCCGCGGACCATGCCTCGCGCACGCGCGAGAAACTGCGGCTCCAGTTGCGCGACCATAAACTCGACGAGCGAATCGTGGAGATTGAGGTGAAGGAACGAAGTTTCCCGGCTTTTGAAATCATCTCGAATCAGGGCATCGAGGAGATGGATATCAATCTCAAGGATCTCCTTCCCGGCCTTGGCCAGCGGACCAGCAAGCGGAAGATGAAAGTTGGGGAGGCGATGGAGTATCTGCTCCAGGAGGAAGAGCAGAAGCTCGTGGACATGGACCAGGTGACGCGGCTTGCGGTGGAACGCGTCGAAGACAACGGCATTATCTTCCTCGACGAAATCGACAAGATCGCCGGACGAGAGTCCGGCCACGGACCCGACGTTAGCCGCGAAGGTGTTCAACGCGATATTCTGCCGATCGTTGAGGGCACGACGGTGAACACGCGTTACGGCATGGTGCGCACCGATCACATCCTGTTCATCGCGGCAGGCGCGTTTCACGTCAGTAAGCCTGCAGACCTGATTCCTGAATTGCAGGGCCGTTTTCCCATTCGCGTCGAACTGGATTCTCTGACAGTTCAGGATTTCGTTCGTATTCTCACGGAACCGAAGAACGCGTTGATCAAGCAGTACATCGCACTGCTCGAGACAGAGGGCGTAAAACTC
>Ga0111538_10011783_pt1 | contig 11569 bp, 8 predicted proteins | sample SoiMethybrSBSTD1_FD_79669 | JGI IMG/M metagenome (GOLD analysis project Ga0111538, IMG submission 79669) | Bulk soil microbial communities from a Populus tree surrounding site in Tennessee, USA - Soil MetaG P. TD hybrid SBSTD1 (version 2)... | ecosystem: Environmental > Terrestrial > Soil > Tree...
CGGCGATTCCTCCTCGCACAGAAAGACTTGCAAGGCGGGTAAGAGTTTACCGGCGGCTGCAGTTCTTCGGACTCAAGCCGGCAAGTAGCACGGCCAGTAGCACCGAGGGGAGGCTCTAAAGAGCCGCCACGGGGCGCCGCAGGCTGGCGCGCGTGCCGACGCCTCGCCACTTCAAGATGAGCCTCTTCCTCACTGCTTTCTCGAGGAGGCGGGATTTCCGGCTGGCGGCCCAGATCTCGACGCGAGGGGCCGAAGTGGCCTGCAGGATCATGCGGACGGCTTCGTCCTCCACACGGACGCGCACGCGTCGCACGCGCTGCGTGTGGGTCCTGTCGAGGCCGTCCGCCACGCGAAGGATGCCGCTCAGGACGCGGATGAGCTTGCGATCGCTCGGATGCAGGTTGGCGAAATTGGCGTGGGTTTTTTTGGGGAGGGCGCGCTGGTGGTACCGAGCCACGTTCGCGATGAGCTCGAGCTCGCGCGCGGAGTAGCCCGGGATGCCGCTGTTGATGATCAGGTGGTAGGCATGCTTGTGGTGCTGCGTGTGGCACACCACCGAGCCGATGTCATGGACCAGCGCCGCCGCCTGGACCAGCTCCCGGCCCAACGCGGGTAGCTCGAACGGCTTCCGGAGGCCGTCGAAGATATCGACTGCAAGGCGCGCGACGTGCTCGCAGTGCTTCGCGCTCGACCGATACTTGCGCGCGAGGATCCTCACCCCGCCAATCCGCTGGAGCTCCTGCGGCTCGCGATCCCTGCCGCGTTTGTGGCGCGTCTCGATCATCCTGCGGATGAGCGCGTCTCGAATCCCCAGCTCGTTGACGATCACCCGCTGGCAGTCGAGCCACTTCATGAGGCGTGCGATGGCCGCAGCGCCGGCGAGGATGATGTCCGCGCGCTTGGGGTTCAGGCCCGGGATCTGCCGGCGGAGCGACACGGGCATCTTGAGCAGCCGCCGCACGAAGGCAGCCACCTCATCCCGCGACAAAGTGAATCCGTGGACCGACGCGAAAGTGTCTTCGCGCATCCAGCGCGCCATCTCGGCGAGCGCGTTGAACGTCCCACCGCTCCCGATCAGCGTCTCGGCGTGGAACGGCGTTGGGCCGAGCGCTGCGTGGATCGCGAAGTCGATCTCGGCCTTCATCTCCTGCCAGTGCTTCGACCGCAGGGGATCCGACCGGCAGTGCTCCTCGGTCAACCTCACGGTGCCGAGGGGCAGAGAACAAGCATTTTGGATCGCTCCGCCCGCCGCGAGCACAACTTCCATGCTTCCGCCGCCCAGATCTACGACCGCGACGGGCTGATGGTCCATCCGGAAGTTGTGCGCGGCGCTTTCGAACGCGAGAAGGCCTTCCTCTTCCCCGGCAATGACCTCGAGCTGGACTTTGGTGAGCCGCGCGACTTCTTTACAGAAGAGGTCGCCGTTGGACGCCTCGCGCACGGCGCTCGTGGCAATTGCGCGGACTTCGGCGCCGAGCCCGTCGGCGATCTCTTTCATCTTGCCGATCGTCTCGATCGCCAGCCTCGATGGCTTCTCTCCGAGGCAGCCCGTTTTGGACAAACCACGCGCCAGCCGCACCAGCTCGCGCTCCTCGTCGATAACGCGATAGGTACCGTCCGGCTCCACCTCAGCGACCACCAGGCGGATCGTGTTCGAACCGACATCGATTGCCGCCAGTCGAGGTCGTTCGCTACGGGCCAGGTTCAAGGAAAAGTCTGCTACTCCGTTGGGCTCCTTCGGCGTAGGCCAGGGAGGCGCGCTTCCAATCCAAGCGCCCCCGCCTTCTGAGTTTTCGGTTGATCGCTCGAAACTCTTGAGTCGTGCTGCAGCTTCCCGCTGCCAATGCCTCGGTATGGCACCCCCATTTTGTCAATGCGTTAAGGTGGCGACAAAATCGGGCGCAGAAAGACCCCTTCGGCCCTTCACGGAACGGCGGCTTAGGCCGGCCAGCAGAGGCGCAGCATCTCGTTTCCGCCACGCTGGAGCTCGTAGCTTACCGGCTCCACTCCCGCCACGAAGCCGGCCGCGGTGATGTCATCGATCAGGGGCTGGAGGTAGGGGGAGCGCTGCAACGCCAGCGTCAGGAGGGGAAAGATCCGGACTTCAGTCGCCACGCGCAGCATCTCGAGGGCGCTGGCTCGATGGAACTCGTACGTGAAATGGTCCGAATAGAGGAAGAGAAAGTGAGAGCACAGGGCCAGATCGAACCGCCGGTCCTCGAACGGCAGCGCCGGCAGCTCGCCCACGAGGTACCTCCCCTCGACGCGGCCCTGCTCGTAGTCGGCAACGAACCGCTGCAGAACGTCGGTGCGATGGGCTCGGAGGCGCTCGGGAGAGCCGTGCCAGGACCATACCCAGTCTTCCGGCGTTGCTTTCACCTGCTCGATGACGCCGTCGACGACCGCGTGAAACCGCTCGAGGATGCGCTCGGCCGGCAGCACGTAGAGCGGATCGAGGGAAACGACGGGGCTGCCTCGAGCGGCCATGCTCGCGTTGAAGCTTGCGGGGCCGTCGGCGACTCCCAGAATGCGGCGCCCCAGATCCTCCTCGGTCAGGCGGAACATGCCCTGGTACTCCGCCAAGGAGCGGCCGAACGGGACGACGGCGTCGAGTTGAAGAGCCATGCGCCGCAGCCTACCGCGCGGTGCACGGACCTTGCAACCGGCCGAAGGGGCTCCCTCGACGCAGCGCCTCCGGGGCCGCCGGCGCCCGCGCAAAAGCGACACGCCCCGGATAGCATGGCGCCCATGTTTCCCCAGCTGATCCACCGCCCTCTCTCGCTCCCGCCGGAGAGAGCGCATCGCACTGCCGGCGGCATCGTTCTCGGACTCCTGTTGGCCTTCGCACACGCCGCCACGATTTCGGGTTGCCACGCTCCCGAAATCCGCGAGAGCTTCCCTCTCGGCCCCGAGATGGCCCTTCTCGAGCGCGACGCCGCGAGCCCGCGCTATGCGGAAGAGCTGAAAGCATTCCATCCGAACGATCTGCACGCGGAGCTGAGCCGCGTCCGCTGCCGGGACAGCTCGAACAACTTCCCGCCGCCGCCCGCGGGCGAGGCCGAGCGCGCTGCTTGGCAGGCCGCTCTCGAACGGCGGAAAGCGATCGAAGCCAAGTTCCTTGCGGTCGTACGTGCCGAGTACGCCCGGCGTGCGCTGAAGGAGGAGGTGGAAGAGGGCGCCGAGGTGATGAATGCGGTTCTGCCCACGCAGGGCCACGCAGATCCGACGCTCCACATCGAGGCCATCCTGCCCGCGCCGGGCGCCGAGAAAGAATGGCCGCGCTGGCGCGGGCCCACCGGGCAAGGCACCACGACGGAGACTGGCCTCCCTCTCCGCTGGAGCCCGACCGAGCACGTCGCATGGAAAGTGGAGATTCCCGGCCGCGGCAACTCATCCCCCGTGATCTGGGGCGACCGAATTTTCCTGACCACGGCGTTCGACAAAGGGAAGCGGCGATCGCTCGTGGGTGTGCGCCGGAGCGACGGCGCACTCCTTTTCGTGCGCGACGCGCCGGAGGCGGCGCCCGAGCCGGACGTCCGCGACAAGAACGGATACGCTTCGGCCACTCCCGTCGTCGACGGGGAGCGGGTCGTCGCGTTCCTGGGCAGCGTGGGGCTCGTGGCTTTCGACCTCGACGGCAACCTCGTGTGGCGCCGCGAGCTGCCGGCCATTCACGCCACGCACGGCGTGGCCGCGTCGCCGGTGATCTGCGGCGACCTCGCCATCCTGCTCCAGGAGCAGAGCGAGAACCCCTCATTCGGTGTCGCCGTGGATCGACGCACGGGAGAGTTGCGGTGGAAAGTCGAGCGGCCCGCGGCGATGGGCTGGTGCACCCCGCTGGCGCTTCGGATCGAGGGGCGAGACCGCCTCGTGTGGGGCTCCACGACGGCTGTCGTGGGGCTAGATCCCGCCACGGGCTCAGAAATCTGGCGATGCTCCGGGCCCACGATCGAAGTCGTGCCGACGCTGGCTTTCGGCCAGGGGCTCGTCTACTCGGCTTCCGGCCGGAGCGGGCCCACGATCGCGATCCGGCCGACCGGAGAAGGAGACGTGACCTCAACCAACATCGCCTGGCGCGTCGTGCGGAACGCGCCGCACGTCCCCTCGCCGTTGATCTCGGGCGACATCCTCTATCAGATCAGCGACACGGGAGTGCTCACGGCTTTCGAGGCGAAGACAGGAGCGACGATCTACCAGACGCGCCTCGGGGCTCGATTCTCGTCGTCGCCCATCGCTGGCGACGGCAAGGTCTACCTGACGAGCGAGGAAGGCGACACTTTCGTCGTGCGGGATGGCCGGACTTACGAGCTTCTGGCGCGGAACTCCATTGGCGAGCCGGTGCTGGCTTCCTTCGCGGTGAGGTCAGGACGCATTTACATCCGGAGCCAGCGGAGCCTTTTTGCCATCGAGGGGGGGCCGTGATGGCCCTCGACGCTGCGTCCGCCGCGGCGAGCTCCGCGGCGCTGCGCCGGAGCCGGCACGCTGCGCGCGGCGCCAGTATTCTCGCCCTCGGACTCAGGTGGCGTCCGTCGGGCGCGGCAGCGCTCGATCGAGCGGCCAGGCTGGGGCGAGAGCAGGATCCACGTCGACCCCGGCGACATGCGCCAGGATGGCGTGAAGCTGCCGCACGCCTTCCGTCAACGCCGCGGGGCCTGGCTGTAGAATCACGGCGGAAGCCACCTCGTAGATGTGGCCGTCGCGCACGGCCGGCGTCGAGGCCCAGCCCTCGCGAGAGCGGATTACAACTTTCTTGACCTTGCGCCCGCACCAGGAGCCGATCACGACGTCGGGCGCCCGCGCCGCCACCTCCGCGGCGCTGACGATCCGCTCCTTGCCGCCTTGTTTGGCTCGCAGCTCGGGGAAAATGGGCTCGCCGCCTGCCATTTCGATCAGCTCCTCGACCCAGCGGATTCCGCTGATGAGCGGATCCATCCATTCCTCGAAAAAGACCCGCGGTCTTCGCGGGAATTGCGCCGCCGAGCTCGCGATCGCGTCGAGGCCTGCGCTGAGGCTCCTCACCAGTTCCACGCCTCGGGCTTCCACGCCCACGATGCGGGCAAGCAAGGCCACCATCTGGAGAATCTCCTGCACGCTCCGCTGATTGAACGCGAAGACCGTGAGGCCAAGCCGCTGCAACTCCGCGGTGACATCGGCCTGGAGGTCCGAGAACGCCAGCACGAGGTCGGGCCGGAGCTCGAGGATCTTGTCGTGACGTGCCGTGAGGAACGCAGAGATTTTGGGTTTCTCACGCGCCTCCGGGGGCCGCACCGTGTAGCCGGACACGCCCACGACGAGATCGCCAGCGCCGAGAAGATAAAGTGTCTCGGTCGTCTCCTCGGTCAGGCAGACGATGCGCCGGGGGTAAGTCGTGATGGATACGAGGTCGAGCGACATCTTGCGCGATGGTGGCCCGGCGGCCACGGATTGCAACCTGGAACGCTGCGACCGCAGGGTATCTTTCCGAGCGCAACCGGCGCGGAAGGAATTCTGGAATTTCGGATACTTCCTGTGAGGATGGTCGGGCCTCGAGGAGGCTTCCGGGCCGCGCCGTCGCGAGGTTCAGGCAGTGGCTCTCGATCTTTCATCTCAAACGTCCTCACGATCTCAGGAGAAACGCATGCTCGCCCGCTCCAAGTTTTTGCTCGCCGCTTTCGCGCTCCCGCTGGTGTTGACGCGGAGCTCTCTCGCCGCCGAAACGCACACCATCGACACCGTGCATTCCACGGTCGTATTCAAAGTGCGCCATCTCGGGGCCAGCAACCAATACGGTCGCTTTCGGGACGTCTCCGGCAAGATCGTCGTGGACGAAAAGGACTCGTCCAAAGGCTCCGTAGACATCACCGTGAAGACCGAGAGCGTCGATACGGGCAATGAAAAGCGCGATCAGCACCTGAAGAGCCCGGATTTCCTCGCAGCGAAGCAGTTTCCGACGATCACGTTCAAAGGCAGCGAGGTGAAGGCGCTCGCGGACGGAAGCCTCGAGGTGGCGGGCAAGCTGACGCTCCACGGCGTGACGAAGGACGTCAAAGTGAAAGTCGATCGCGTTGGCAGTGGAAAAGGAATGCGTGGGGACTCCAAGCTGACGGGCTTCGAGACGAAGTTCACGATCAAGCGAAGCGAGTTCGACATGAAAGGCATGATTCCGGCCGTGGGCGACGAGGTGGAGCTCACCGTGAGCGTGGAGTGCGAGACGAAGTAGCCCAGGCCCTCCCGCGCGCATGCCTCCGGAAGCGTACCAAGCCACGGTTCCTGCGTTCGTGGTCGCCGCGTTGGCGCTGGCCCTAGCGCCACGCGGCGGCGCGCCTCCGGGCAGCGCTGCGTCGAAGCGGCGAGCGCTCTCGCCGGCGATCGCGACCGTGGCGGGCTACGCAGCTGGGCATGCGGGTCTCGACGGCTGGCCGCGCCTTCCGCCATCGCAGGCGGAAGGATGGCTCCCCTGGCTCGCTCTTGCGTTCCTTGCGGCCGCCGGGCTGGAAGCAGGGATCCTGCGTCTCCAACCGCCCCGATGGTTTCTGCGATCGCTTCTCGGCCTGGCGACGTCTTTCGTGACGCTGCAGGCGCTCGTGCCGGGTTGGGCCTCGTGGGAGGCCGCGTCATGGGTGGTGGGGCTGGGGCTCAGCGTGACACTGGTCTGGAGCCTGAGCGAAGCGGCCGCACGCGCGAGGGATGACCCGGGCGTGCCGCTCGCCTGGATGCTGGCGGCGATGGGGGGAAGCGCGACGCTGGTCGCAGCGCACAGCGCGAAGCTCGCTTTTCTGGCAGCGGCGTTGGCGGCGACTCTCGGCGCGGCGGCGGTCGTCACGTTGTTCTCCCCGCGGTCCATGTCGCCGGCTGCCGGCGCGACCTCGGGAGTGCTCATCGGCCTGCTGATGAATGGCCGCTTCTACGCGGACCTTTCCTGGGCCTCTGCGATCCTGATCGCCCTGGCGCTGGTCGGCCCTGCAGCGGTCTGGCTGCTGCCGGGCTCGATGCGCACATCGCGATGGACGTCCGTGGCCGTCGGCCTGGCCACTTCGGGCATTCTCGCAGCCGCCGCGGTAGCTCTGTCGCCTCCATCGTTCGACGAGTAGCTTTCGTGTTCGCGGCATCTGCCGCAAGAGAAGCTCGAGCACTCGCTCGCGCCTCGAACGGCAGTGCCCGGGAACCCATCCGGCCCGCGGGGGAAGCGACCATCGTGGCTCCCGGGCACCTGACCTGACTGCACGCACCGTGCCGGGGCGCCGAGGACCGGTGGGAGGCCGATCCACGCGGCGAACGCGCGAGCGTCGACTCCGGGCCGAGGACATCGCGGGGATTTTTTACGATGCGTGGTGAATTCCCAGCGATGCGCTGAGCCGCCTCGGGGTTCGCACATTCCGCGAGCGGTTATTTCCAGGGGGAATGCCGACGCACCTGCCTGGCGGCTGCTTCCGCTGAACGAGAGGCGGAGCGTCGTCCGGTACGTGAAGTCTTTCTGCAAAGAATGGGACCTTCGCGACCCGCAGCCGCCTTGCTGCGCAACTCCACCCTTCAGCGAGCTAAGGGGAGCTCCACCGTGACCACGGTGCCCCCCTCGGCGGGGCACTCGAATCGGATCGTCCCCTGGTGCGCCTCGACGATCCGGCGCGTGATCGCGAGGCCGAGGCCCGTGCCGCGGTGCTTCGTGCTGAAGAACGGCTCGAAAACTTTTTCGCGCAGTTCCAATGGAATCCCCGGCCCCGAATCCCGAATCGCGACCCAGCATCGCGTGCGTTGCTGCTCCACGAAGATGCGGATCTTGCCGGTGCCTCCCATCGCCTGCGCCGCGTTGAGGATCACGTTGAGGAAGGCAGGTTTCAACAACTCGGGATCCCCTAAGACGCTCGTTTCCGCCCCCTCGATCTCCACCTTGACGCCGCGCAGCTCGGGGTCTCGCTGGACGAGCGAGACGACGTCCTGGACCAGGCAAACGATGGGGAGCACGATGCGCTGGGGCAGTCGGGGCCGCGAGTAGAGGAGCAGGTCGTCGACGGTTTCGTTTAGAGCCGCGAGCCGGGCGAGGATCTCGTGAATCACGGGCAGGCTCTCAGTGTCCTTCGGGAGCGTTCGCGCAATGACCTGCAACGCTCCGCCGATGCCGGCCAGAGGGTTTTTCACCTCGTGGGCTACGATCGTGGCCATCTCGCCAAGGCGCGCAAGGCTCGCTTGCTCGATCAGCGTTTTCTCCATCCGCCGGCGATCGGTGACGTCCACACCGGAGCTGAGGATGCCCGTGACGTTTCCTTCGGCATCCCGCAGCACCGTATTGTGCAGCTCCAGAATGCGCTCCTCGCCGGCACGCGTCAGGAGCGGCAGCTCATCGGCTTTCTCGGCCTCCGCAGCGCCAGCACGGAGCTCCGCGAGGCGCGCGGCGGCGCCTTCGTGGATACGTTCCGGCAAAAAGTGCGTGTAGTGCCGGCCCACGACTTCCTCCTCTTGATAGCCGAGGACCTGGCAGCCTTTTCGATTCATGAGGAGGAGCTTTCCGTCGATGCCCGTTACGCAGATCATGGCGCCGGCGATGTCCAGGTACCGCTGCGCCGTGTCACGCTCCTGCCGCAGCGCCTCTTCCGCGCGCTTTCTCTCGATCACGTCGCGCACGTAGGAACGAATCCGGTCCACGCGGCCCGTCAGCGCATCGCGCACGCCTGTCGCGAGTATCTCCACGTCAATGAGCTCTCCGCGGGAGCTGCGCAGGCGCACCTCGCACCGGCTCTCTCCCAGCGCGAGAACCGTGTTGAGGTGTTTGCGGACGGCTTCCAAGTCCTCGCGAGGGACGAGGTCTTCGAGCTTTGTCCCGAGAAGCTCCTCATGAGAGTACCCGAGCCGGCGGAGCTCCGTCTGGTTCACGGTCAGGAATCGGCCCTGGGGATCGAGCTGGTGGATCATCTCGGGCGCGAGCTCGATAAGGTCGCGGTACTTTTCCGCTTCGTGGTAGGAGCCCGCGATGATCGCGAGGTCCACATCGAGGGCTTTCGAGATCGCCATGAACGCCGTGCGCCGCAGATCGGCCTCGCATTCCGGAAGCTCCATCAACGCGCTCTGGAGGTGCCGTCGCACGCGCGACATCGCCGCGAAGACGAAGGCCTGGGGAAGCCCAACGCGCACGTGCTGGAGGCCGATCCGATTCCGTTTCTCGTAATACGCGGTGTCGTGGGGCCCCTCGAAGACCTCTTTGAGCCACGTCGACAAGCTGGCTTTCAGCCGCTGTACCTGCCGGGAGTCTCCAAGGATCTGCCGCGTCACTTCATGCCGCTGGATCTCCTCATAGAAGTCCTCCACGATGCCGTGGAAGCGAGGTTGGATGAGCGGCAAGATTTTCCGCAGTGCGGCGCAGTCCGCCGGCTGGAGGTCCGCGAACCGCTGGATGGATCGAAAGAGGGAGACGCTCATCGCGGAGAGGATCTTACCAAGCCACGCCGCCGGTTCCGCGGGGAAGAATGGAGCGGTCGACGACTACCGCTACATCAGGGCTTCTCCCAGAGCCCCACGGCTGCCGCCAGCCGACCATCCGGGGCGAGCGTCAGGACGTTCGTGCCGCGAGATGGGGGAGAGCCATCGGGCTTGACGGCCAGCCAGGACACGAGCGCGGTGCCCTTGCAGTGCCGGGGCTCGGAGGCGCGCCGGAGCGTCACCCCTGCCATGTGCATTTGCACGGCGGCGAGGTGCTCGTTCAGGTCATCGATCCCCCGCGTGGAGCTGTAAGGATCCTCGAACGTGAAATCATCCGTGACGCATTTTTCGAGCAGCTCGCGGCGCTTCGCTCGATCGAGCTCGCCCCAGGCGCGGAAGAAAAGGTCCACGACCTCCTGGATGCTGGCGTGCTGCTCCTCCGTCACGACCCGCGAAAAAACTGCGAGTTGGTAGCGCCAACCCTGGACATGGGCGTCTCTCGTCTTCTCGTCGGGGAGCTCGTGCCGAAGCTTGACCAGTGTGCCCTGGTCGCGATCCTCGAGCGTGATGGTGACTCTCGAGCTGCCCGCCGGAATTGGGCTCCCGCTGTCGTATCCATAGGTGAAGACGAATTTCTCGTCTTCGACGATCTCGACCACTTGGCCGGAGGCCGTCACTCCGTTCGGATAGCGAATGAGCAAAGCTCCGCCAGGGCGAGGTTCGACGCGAGACCCTTCGCCCCACCAAGCGGCGAATCGCTTCGAGTCGACGAAATACCGAAATACCGTGGAGCGGCGAGCAGCAATCAACACCTCACGATCCAGCGAAAACTCGAGACCGTTCATGTCATTTCCTCCTTGCAGTGCGTCGCCGGGCTCGAGGGCCGCGCCGAGATTCCTCGAGCTCGGCCTCGAGTTTCAGTCGATAGAGCGCTGAGCTCCATAAGGACTCGAGCTCGCTGCGCAGCGACCCCAGCGCTTGTCGGCGCGCGATGTACAGGCGATTTCGTCCTTCCCTCCGGCTCGAGACCAGGCCGGCCTCCTCGAGCGCTCGGAGCTGCTGCGACACGGCCCCGAATGTGACGTCTCCCAGCCGCCGGTGAACTTCCCCGGCGGCCTGCTCGCTGGTCCAGAGAAGCCTCAGGATTTCGCGGCGGCGAGGGCTGGCGAGCGCGCTCCACATGGGCAGATATTTTAGTTTATTCTAAAATATTGTCCAAGCAGATTTCTTCGAGAATTGACGGAATGTGCAGCCTCTACTCCGATGCTCGCCCGACCGAGCCTCCCGCGTTGACCGCGAGATTCCCGCCATCCATCGGCACGAGCGCCCCCGTGATCCACGAGGAGGCGTCGGAGGCCAGGAAAACCGCAAGCCCGCGGATGTCGTCGGGCCGCCCGAGCCGGCCGGCGGGGATGCCGCGGAGAAACGTCGCTTCGAGCTTCGGGTCGGCCTGCATGCGGGCGGTGAGCCCGGGGTTCACGACCTGGGCCGGCAGGATGGCGTTCACGCGCACGCCCCGCGCGCTCCACTCGGTAGATAGCTCGCGCGTCAACTGCGCGACCGCGCCCATGGCCATGCTGTACGCGACGTGGCCTCTCCCCATAGCGGTGATGCTCGCCAGGCTCCCCACGTTGATGATGCTTCCTTTGCCGGCCGCCAGCATTCGCCGGCCCCCTTCCTGGCAGGCGCAGAATCGTCCCACGACGAGATTCTGCAGAGTGCGTTCGATGTCGGCGATCGAGAGCTCCTCGGGCTTCCCGAGCACGCCCTCGCCGGCGACGTTGCCGAGGATGTCGAGCCGGCCGTACAGCCCGTCGACCCGTGCGAACATTGCGCGGACGTCTTCGCAGCGGGAGACGTCGCAAGTGATCGCGGCGGCACGGCGTCCCAACGCCTCAGCTTCCCGGGCAGTCTTCGCGGCGCCGTCCCCATCGAGGTCGACCAGCGCGAGGTCCGCACCGGCCTCCGCCAGCGCCAGAGCCATCGCGCGACCTAGACCGCGCGCCGCGCCCGAAACGATCGCCACGCGGCCGCTCAAGTCGAACAGCTTCAACATTTCTTGCAGAGTCGCCTCCCGGGTTAGGAGCCCGTTGAAAAAGTCATTCGGCCTGCGTCCGGTCCTCTCGACCCATCTCTGCGTTGCCTCACCTACGACGATACTCCATATCGCCTTCGGTTC
>Ga0111538_10011784_pt1 | contig 11568 bp, 10 predicted proteins | sample SoiMethybrSBSTD1_FD_79669 | JGI IMG/M metagenome (GOLD analysis project Ga0111538, IMG submission 79669) | Bulk soil microbial communities from a Populus tree surrounding site in Tennessee, USA - Soil MetaG P. TD hybrid SBSTD1 (version 2)... | ecosystem: Environmental > Terrestrial > Soil >...
CGCGCGGTCCCGTCGCGACTCGGTGTCGGGATGGGCATCGCGATCTGCGAGGACTTCTGGCATCTCACGGTGCCCCAGATCCTGGCCCTGGACGGCGCCCAGATCCTCGTCAATGTCTCGTCGTCACCGGGGCGCGACCTGGCCGCGACGAACGAGGTCGGCCTCGGGACGGCGACCTCATGGCGCACGTTGATGCGGACCTACGCTCAGCTCACGACGACGTTCGTCGTGTTCTGCAACCGGGTCGGCGTCGATGAGTCGATCTCGTTCTGGGGTGGCTCCGAGATCATCGGGCCGACCGGGGCGGCCATCCTCTCCGCGCCGCTGTACGACGAGGGGCTGTTCCTGGCCGAGATCGCCACAGCGGATATCCGGCGCGAGCGCGTGGCGCTTCCGCTCCTGCGCGACGAGCGACCCGAGTTCCAGGTCCGCGAGCTGGCGCGCATCGTCGCGGAGCGTGCCGGACTCGCCCACGACTCCACCAGCGATCCCGACGCCGAGCCGGGTCTCGATGTCGCGCCGGGCGACCGGACGCCACATCCGATCGGGTTCCGGCGTGCCAGCGGTGGGTCCGGCGGATGACGGCGCCCGCAGCCTTCGAGCTGCCGACAGAGCTCGCGATCGATACCGACGTCGCTCGGCGGATCATCGCCGAGTTCATCCGCGGCCAGCTCCGCCAGGCAGGATTCGAGCGAGCCGTCCTCGGGTTGTCCGGCGGCATCGATTCGGCGCTGGTCGCGTTCCTCGCCGCGGAGGCGCTCGGGGCCGACCACCTCCTCTGCGTCCTGATGCCGTATCGGACGTCATCGCCGGCGTCCCGTGACGACGCCGAGGCGGTCGTCAAGCGTCTTGGTGGACCGTCGGAGCTTGTCGACATCACGCCGATGGTCGATGGGTTCTTCGGTCCCGAGAGCGACGCCTCGTCGCTCCGCCGCGGCAACTTCATGGCCCGCCAGCGGATGGCGGTCCTGTACGACCGCTCCGTCACGTGGGGCGGCCTCGTCGTCGGTACCGGCAACAAGACGGAATCGCTCATCGGCTACACGACGGTCTTCGGCGACAACGCCTGCGCCTTCAACCCGATCGGCGACCTGTACAAGAGCCAGATCCGCCAGCTCGCCGCAGCGATCGGCGTGCCCGACGAGATCATCCGCAAGGCGCCGTCGGCCGACCTGTGGCCCGGCCAGACCGACGAGACCGAGGGTGGCTTCGATTACCCGACGCTCGATCGCCTGCTCTTCTGGCGGATCGACAAGCGTCGGTCGATCGACGAGATGGTCGCGCTCGGGTTCGCGCGTGACCTGGTCGAGCGGGTCGACCGCATGGTGGCCGGCGCCGAGTTCAAGCGACAGGTGCCCCCGATCGCGAAGCTCGGGCCGCGAACGGCGGGCGTCGACTACCTGTATCCACGCCGCCGGCCGGGTTCCGCCCGCTCGACGCGCACCTGACGGGCTTGCCCTCACCCGAGACCCAGCGCGGCGGAACGCTGTACGTCGTCGCGACGCCGATCGGCAATCTCGGCGACATCACGCTCCGGGCCATCGAGGTCCTTCGCGACGTTCCGCTGATCGCCGCCGAGGACACGCGCCTCACGCGCCGGCTGCTCGAGCGACATGCCATCCCCACCCGTTCGATCAGCTTCCATGCCCGCAGCGCTCCGGCCCGCCTGGACGAGCTGCTCGTGCATCTCCGTGGCGGGGCGGATCTCGCCCTCGTCACCGACGCGGGCACGCCCGCGATCAGTGACCCGGGCGGTGACCTCGTCGCAGCGTGGGCCGCCGAGGGTGGCGTCGTGGTGCCGATCCCGGGCGCGTCGGCCGTCCTGGCCGCGGTCGCCGCGTCAGGCGTCGCCGGGCCGCGCTGGGCCTTCGAGGGGTTCCTGCCCCGGGCCGGGCGTGAACGGCGGGAGCGGATCGCGGCGATCGCCGGCGACCCACGTGGGACCGTCGTCTTCGAGGCCCCTGGTCGGGTGGCCGCGACGCTCCGTGACCTTGCCACCGCGTGCGGTGAGGAGCGCGCCGGTGCGGTCGCGCGCGAGCTGACCAAGATCCACGAGCAGATCGAGCGCGGCACGCTCGGGACGTTGGCGCTGGCGGTCGACGAGGGTCGGATCCCGAAGCGCGGTGAATTCGTGATCGTCGTGGGGATGGGAGAGGCGACGGTCGGGTCGGCCGCGCGCGGCGGCGACCTCGTCGCGGCCCGGGCAGCGGTCGAACGACTCGTCAGCGAGGGCGTGGCGCGCGGCGAGGCCGCGCGACGCGTGGCGGCCGATACCGGTCTGCCGCGCCGACAGTTGTACGGCATCGGGGAGGGTCCTGGCGACGACGCCTGACCGGGTCGCCGAGTCGCCGCCTGAGCGGTGTGGCACCCTACGGCGGCGGGGTCGCCGGATGGCCGCGACGGTGGTCGCGTCAGGCTAGGAGAGCGCGGGATGAGCGTCAGCTGGGGCCGCTTCGACACGAGGACGTTGGTCCTCATGCCGATCGCGATCGCCATCAACATCGTCCTCGGGCAGACGATCGCCTCAGTGCTCAAGATCCCGATCTACCTCGACTCGATCGGGACCGTGCTCGTCGGCGTTCTCGCTGGTCCGATCCCCGGACTGGCCACGGGCCTGCTGTCCAATCTGCTGTGGACGTATGTGCTCCCGCCGCCCTTCCATAACGACTTCGCGGCGCCGTTCGCGATCACCGCCTCGTTCATCGGCTTCTACTCGGGGCTCGTCGCGCAATGGGGGTTCATGCGCAGCCGCCCGAATGCGGACTGGATCCGGGTCGTGCTGGCGGCGGTCGTCGTCCTCCTGGTGCTCGGCGCGATCGGCTTCTACGGGTTCATCCCGTTCTACGCCGGCAAGCAGTTCACGTTCTTCAACCCGGCGACGCAAGCGGACACGCTATTCACGATCCTCGCCTACCTCATCGCGATCATGATCATCGGGTCGATCATCGGGCTCATCGGCTTGCTGATCGTCCGTCGGGATCTGGGTGTCGCCTTCGTGGCGGTCGCCGGGCTTGTCTGCGGGATCATCTCGGCGATCATCTCCGCGCCGATCGCGGCCGGCGTCTTCGGCGGCGTGACCGGGGCGGGGACCGACTTCCTCGTCGCGGCCTTCCAGCAGGCGGGCTCTGACCTGCAGACCGCGGTCCTCCAGCAGGGCCTGCTCTCGGACCCGATCGACAAGACCGTCACGTTCTTCGTCGTATTCGTGCTGCTGCAGACGCTGTCGCGTCGGTTCATCGCACGCTTCCCACAGGGCGAGAAGGCGGTCAGCCTGGAGGCCGCGTAGCCGGCGCGCCGTCGGTCTGGGCCGACCTGGCCGACGACCTCGACCCGGCCGATGCTGCCTTCATCGCCCGCCTGGTCCCGCCGACGCCGACCGCCTTCCACCGGCTGAACCCTCTCACCAAGGCCGTCATCGCGACCGTCGGCTCGATCGGGGCGTTCGTGTTGGGCGGATATGTCGGTCCGATCGCGATCAGCGTCGCCATGCTGCTCGCCGCGCGGGCGGCGGGTGTGACTCGCGCGCTCCTGCGCGCGAGCCTCCTGCTCAGCCTGCCGATCGCGGTCTCGGTCGTGCTCGTCAGCGTCTTCACCCGTCCCGGCTCGACCGTCCTCTTCACGATCGGACCGTTCGATGCGACGGTCGAGGGCGTCGATTTCGCGGCCCAGACGCTCGTGCGCCTGCTCGCCATCTCGCTGTCGATCGGCCTGTTCATCATCACGACCGAGGCGCGGGCCTTCGTCTTCGATCTCGAGCGGCGCGGGGTCCCAGCGCGGTTCACGTTCGTCGCGCTCGCGACGATCGAGGCCGTCCCCACCTTGGTCGACCGTGCGGCGACCATCGCCGAAAGCCAGCGCGCTCGCGGGCTCGACACGGAAGGGAGCCTCCGTGCGCGCGTGCGCGGGCTGCTGCCGCTCGTGGGACCGGCCGTCATCACGTCGCTGACCGATGTCGAGGAGCGCAGCCTCGCGCTCGAATCCCGCGCATTCAGCCGCCCGGGCCGGCGGCACCTGCTGTGGTCGATGCCGGATTCGGGGCGCCAACGCCTCGTCCGGGTGCTGCTCGTCCTGGCGCTCGTGGCCGCGATCGTCGTGCGGATCGCCGGCCTGCCGTTGCCGGTGGTCGGCTGATGCTCCGGCTCGCTGCGGTCAGCTATCGATATCCCGGGTACGCGACCCCGGTGCTCCACGACGTGACATTGGAGCTCGCGCCCGGCCATATCGTCGGCGTGGTCGGCGCCAATGAGTCAGGCAAATCGACGCTGTGTCTCGTCGCGTCCGGGCTCGCACCCGGGTCGATCGGCGGCGAGCTGACGAGCGGCACCGTCGACATCGATGGCAGCCCGACGACCGGGCGTCCGCTCCACGAGCTCGCGACGCACGTCGGGATCGGGTTCCAGAACCCTGCGACCCAACTGTCCGGCGTCAGTGGGTCGGTCTTCGAGGAGGTCGCGCTCGGACCGATGGACCTCGGTCTGCCCGCACGCGAGACCGTCGCGCGCACCAAGGCGGCGCTGGCGACCCTCGGCATCGAGGAGCTGGCCGAACGTGCGCCCCGGCGGTTGTCCGGTGGACAGGGCCAGCTCGTCGTGCTCGCCTCGCTCCTTGCCATGCGCTCGCCGTACCTCGTCCTCGACGAGCCGACGGCGCAGCTCGACCCCGAGGGGACCCGGCTCGTCGGCGAGGCGCTCCGCCGCCTGGCGGGGACCGGCACCGGGCTGCTCATCACCGAGCACAAGACCGATCTGCTTGCGGATATCTGCGACCGCCTCGTCGTCATCGACGGCGGCCGGCTCGTGGCCGAAGGCCCAGCAGAGGAGATCCTCTCCGAGCCGGCGCTGGAAGGCCATGGCGTGGAGCCGCCGACCGCGGTCCGGCTGGAGCGTGCGCTGGTCGAGCGGGGGCTCGATCCGGAGCTGATCCGCGGATGACACGACTGTCGCTCGAGCGGGTCGGTTTCGTCTATCCGGACGGTACGCGCGCGCTCGAGGCGGTCGATCTCGACGTCGAGACCGGGGCGTCCGTCGCGATCATCGGCCAGAACGGCAGTGGCAAATCGACGCTCGTGCGACATCTCGACGGGCTGCTTCGCCCGACGGAGGGGCGGGTGCTCCACGACGGCGCCGACACGACACGCCTCCGGACGGCGGCGATGGCGTCGGTCGTCGGGATCGCGTTCCAGGACCCGGGTCGGCAGATCTTCTCGCGACGGATCCGTGACGAGGTCGCATTCGGGCCGCGCATCCTCGGCCGGTCGCCGCAGCGTGTGGCGGCGTCGGTCGCGGCGGCGTTGGAGCTGGTCGGACTGACCGATGTCGCCGATCAGAACCCGTACGACAGCGGCTACTCGCGGCGCAAGCTGCTCGCGCTCGCATCGGTCTACGCGATGGAGACACCCGTCGTCGTGCTCGACGAGCCGACGACCGGGCAGGACGCTCGCGGCGTGGCCCGCGTAGCGGCACTGGTCGCGACGTCGATCGCGGCGGGACGCACCGTGATCGCGATCAGCCACGACATGCGCTTCGTCGCGGAGACGTTCGCGCGGGTCGTGGTCATGCACCGGGGCCGGATCGTGCTCGACGGGTCGCCAGCGGACGTCTTCGCGGAGGATGCCTGGCCGACGCTGGCCTCGACGTTCATCGAAGCGCCACTACCAGCGCGCCTAGGGGCGCGCCTGGGACTCGGATCGACGCCCACCGAGCGTGCGTTCGTCGATGCCGTCGCCGCGCGACACGGACCGTAGGATGGCCGCGATGTCGACACCCTCTCCGCTCGATCGATGACCGCGCTCGAGCCGACGACCGTCCTTCCGCCGGGACCGCTCATCGACCCATCCGATCCGGCGTTCGTCGCCGACCCCTATCCGGCCTACGCGCACGTGCGCGAAGCGACCGCGGTCTGGCATCCGGACGGTGGCGAGCTCACCTTCCTGACGCGCTTCGCGGATGTCCACGCGGCGTTCCGCGACCGCCGGCTCGGGGTGACGTTCCTGCACCGCTACCTGCCTGAGGAGCTCGGGCTGCCGCCGGACGTCCCGGTCTGGCGAGATGCCCGGTGGACCGAGTTCCAGGCATTCGAGCGTTGGGAGCTACTCAACCTCGAGCCGCCCGTCCACACACGACTGCGACGACTGGTGCTCGAAGCGTTCACGCCGCGGACGGTGGACGGCCTCCGCGACGGGATCGCCGAGCGGGCGCGCGCCTTGTTGGCTCCGGGACGTGAGGCGGGATCGATCGACCTCGTGGCCGACTACGCGCAGCGATTCTCGCTCGGGATCATCTGCGCGCTCATCGGCGTGCCGACGACCGACGAGACGATGCTGCTCGGGTGGTCCGAAGCGACGGTCCGGATGTACGAACCAGCGCCCTCCGATGACCAGCAGCGGGCTTCGAACGAGGCCGCCGGAGCCTTTCGGCGGTATCTGCTCGACCTTGTGGTCCATCGGCGTCGATCGCCGGCGGACGACCTCCTCTCGGCGTTGCTCGACGCGACCATCGACGGTGAGCGCCTGACAGACGAGCAGATCGCGTCGACGGCGATGGTCCTGCTCATGGCCGGCCACGAGGCGGTCGTGAATGCGACCGCGAACGGGATCGCGCTGCTCGCCGCCCACCCCGATCAGTGGCGGCACATCGTTTGCGGCGAGGTCGAGCCGCGTGCTGCGATCGAGGAGATCCTCCGGTTCGACCCGCCGCTCCAGTGGTTCACGCGATGGGTGCTCGAAGACGGCTTCACGGTCGACGGGATCGGGATCCCGCGCGGCTCCCGGGTCGCGCTGGTGCTGGCAGCAGCCAACCGCGATCCACGCCGCCATCCCGACCCTGAACGGTTCGACGTCACTCGGGCGGACACGACCCATCTGTCGCTCGGCGGCGGCATCCATTTCTGTATCGGCGCACCGCTGGCACGGCTCGAGCTCGAGACGACGCTCGCGGAGCTCGCCCGGACCGAGGAGGAGCTCGCGATCGTGGCGCCGGCCGTGCGTCGGCCGACGTTCCAGTTCCGCGGGTACGACCGCCTTGTCATCGCGCTCACGAGGCCTTCGTGATGGCCTCGCCCCGGATCGTCGTCGTCGGCAGCACGATGATCGACCTCATCGCGTATGCCGACCGCTTGCCAGGCGATGGTGAGACCGTCGTGGGGACGAGCTATCAGGTGGGCTTCGGGGGCAAGGGTGCCAATCAGGCGGTCATCGCGGCCCGCTTCGGTGCCGAGGTCGCGATGGTGAACACGCTCGGCGATGACGACCACGGGACGGCGTACCTGGAGAAGCTCGGGTCGGAGGGGATCGATACGACCTTCATGCGGCGGGTACCGGGCTCGTCGGGCGTGGCGCCGATCTGGGTGGACGCCCATGGCACCAACCGGATCATCGTGGTCCCGGGCGCCAACGAGCAGGTGCTCCCCGACGTCGCCGTCGCGGCCGTCGAGGCGATCCGACCCGCTGTCGTCGTCGGCCAATTCGAGATCCCGCAGGCGACGACGGCAGCGGCCTTCGAGGCCGGACGTCGGATCGGCGCCGTCACCGTGCTCAACCCGGCGCCGGCGGCGGCAGTGGACCCGTTACTGCTCGCGGTCACCGACTGGCTCGTCCCGAACGCCCCGGAGTTCGAGCTCATGGCCGGCGCTTCGCTCGGTGGCTCATCGGAGGATGAGGTCCGCCCTGTCCGGGCCTTCGGGAATCGGCTAGGGGTGTCGTTGGTCGTGACGCTGGGCGAGCGCGGTGCGCTCGTCGTGCCACGCGACGAGGCCGAGACATGGGTCCCGGCGCCGTTGGTCGACGCGATCGACACGACCGGCGCCGGCGACGCGTTCGTCGGCGCCTTCGCGGTGGGTCTCGCGAACGGGTTGCCGGCCGTCGCGGCAGTCCGTCTCGGCTGTGCCGCCGCAGGGGACAGCGTAACGCGGCATGGGACGCAGGCCTCGTACGCCGACCGAGCCGCTGCCATGACCCTTTTGCAAGGGCACGCCACCTAGGATGCGGCGATGACCGCTGACACTTCGCCGGTCCCGCCCTCGGTCGGCCGCGGGCTCCCGGTCCTAGGCGCACTCTCGCCGGTGAGCCGGATCGCTCTCGGCGCGACGCTCTTCATGAGCGTTCTTGGCATCGCGCTCGACTTCGGCCTCCATGTCGACAAGAACGTGGTCTTCGTCGTCTCGGCCGTGGCGATCCTCGGGCTGGCGTGGGTCGTCGGCCTCTCGACCGAGCGTCTCGGATCCCTGACCGGCCCTCGGGTCGGCGGCATCCTCAACGCGACGTTCGGCAATATCGCCGAGCTGATCATCGCGTTCTTCGCCCTGCAGGCCGGCCTGATCGAGGTCGTGAAGGCGTCCCTGACGGGCTCGATCATCGGCAACCTGCTGCTCGTCCTCGGCGCGAGCATCCTCGTCGGCGGGCTCCGCCATGGGATCCAGACGTTCAGCGCTCGCGTCGCGTCGTCGAACGCATCGCTCCTCGTGCTCGCGGTGATCGGCCTGTTCGTGCCGGCCGTCTTCGCGTTCACGACGAGCCATCCCGAGCAGGGGACGCTGACCGAGGAGTCGGTGCTCATCGCGTTCGCACTGATCGCCGGCTACGTCCTGTCTCTGGTGTACCAGTTCACCAACCCCGATGAGACGCTCGGCGGCCACGGTGAGTCGGCGGGCCACGGTGGTCCCGCGTGGACGGTCCGCGTCGCGATCATCGTCCTGATCGTCGCGGCTGCGCTGCTCGCGGTGCTGTCGGAGATCCTCGTCGACTCGATCGAGACGTTCATCGAGTCCTTCGGCCTGTCGGCGTTCTTCGTGGGTGTCGTCCTCGTGCCGACCATCGGCAACCTCGCGGAGCACCTCGTCGCCGTCCAGCTCGCCGCCAAGGACAAGATGGAGTTCGCCATGGCGGTGAGCTTCGGCTCGAGCCTTCAGGTCGCGCTCTTCGTCGCGCCGATCCTGGTGATCATCGGCGCGATCATGGGTCAGCCGATGGACCTCGTCTTCACCCCGCTCGAGGTGGCCGCAGTCGCCGCGGCGGTCGGCATCAGCGCACTGATCGCGCTCGACGGCGAATCGAACTGGCTCGAGGGCGCCCTCCTGACGCTCGTCTACATCATCCTGGCCATCTCGTTCTTCGAGGTGCAGTAGGCCGGCCTGGGCGGTCGCCGTGCGATCGCGCGGCGACGACGCGGGAGGGGGAACGCGTCGCCGCCGCGCGGGGGAGGAGGGAATTCGGAGGTCAGGCCGCGGCACCCTCTGCTTCTTCGTCTTCCTCGAGCTCGCCGTCGGGATCGAGGGCGGCCTCGGCGTCGTCCGGGATCGGCTCGGTGGGTGGGGCCTCGCCATACCGCTCCGCCTGGGCGACCAGCGAATCAGCCGCCTGCTGCGCCTCGTAATCCTTCTTGCGTCGTCCCGAGAGCATCTCGACGTGGGAAGCCACGACCTCGGTCTTCCAGTGTCGCGTCCCGCGCTCGTCGTCCCACGATCGCGTCTGGAGCCGCCCCTCGACGGCGACCTGCTGGCCCTTGCCGAGATAGGTCCCGGCGATCTCCGCGAGCCGGTCCCAGGTGACCACGTTCGAATATTCGGCCTTTTCCCGCCCGCCGCTGAGGTACTCGTTGCTGGCGACGGTGAAGGTCGTGACGTTCTTCCCGCTTGCCAGGCTGCGCATCTCAGGGTCGCGCGTCAGGCGACCCGTGAGGAAGACCTTGTTCACGGTCGGATCTCCTTCCCGGTCGGCCGGATGCTCCGGTCCCGACCCTGCGTTGCGGCGGGTGCAAGCGGACGCTAGCAAGGGGTCCTGCACGCGCGCGTATCCGCTGCTTGCCGGCCGCTCAATCGCATCGGAGGCCGACCGCCGAGGGTATCTGCCGGCACCGACGGGCTGCGACCGACGAGGGCTCAGCCCGCGGCTGAGTCCGTGCGACGTCCGCGCGAGGTCGACGGAGGCGAGGAGGGCGGGACGACCGGGAAGGTCGGGACGATCTGCGCCACGGGGGGTGCGAGGCCGAGCGAACCGTCGGGAGCCATCGTCCGTGACTCGGCGATCGGCGGGCCACCGGAGGCGGCGGCGCCATCGACGGCGCCATCGGCTCGCGACCCATCGACGCGCGATCCATCGGCTCGAAGGCCCGTCGCCTGGGGCGTCTCGCCGCTCACGCGGCGCTTGCGCCCCGTGGGTCGAGGCGTGGCCACGTCGGGCACGATCAGTGGCGCCTGGTGGTGGGCGCGGTCGGCCGCGCCCATCGCGAGCACGGTCGCGTCGGGCTCAGGCGCGTGGTCTGCGTACAGGTCACAGAAGAGCTCGACGAGCTCGGGATCGAACTGCGTCCCCGCGTGCCTGCGAAGCTCGGAGATCGCCTGTTCGTGCGAGATGGCGCGCTTGTATGGTCGGTCGTTGATCATCGCGTCGTAGGCATCGGCGATGGCCACGATCCGTGCCCCAAGCGGGATCTCGTGGGCGCGCAGCCCGAACGGGTAGCCGTGACCGGCGTAGCGCTCGTGGTGATGCAGGATGATCGGCACCGCGTCCTTGAGGGCTGCGGCCTGCTCGAGGATCACCTGGCCGATGCGCGGGTGCTGGACGACGGTCCGCCACTCGGACGTCGTCAGCGCCGTCGGCTTCTCGAGGATCTCCTCGGGGACGGCGATCTTGCCGACGTCGTGGAGCAGCGCCGCGACGCGCAGGCGGTCGATCTCGGTATCGGACAACTGGAGTTGCCGGCCGATCGTCACCACGATCGACGCGATCAGCGCGGACGGCTGGCCGCGGTAGTGCGGCATCGGGGCAAGGACCGAAGCGAGCGCGGCGGTCGCGGCATCGCGGGCGCGCTGGCCGATCTCGACCGCCCGGGCCCGGCCCGCCGCGGAGATCGGGGCACGCGGGACCCGCGCATCGTCGTCGGGCTCCGCGAACACGTAGGTCTGATTCCGGCCGAGCGACTTGGCCGAGTACATCGCCGCGTCGGCGTCGCGGACGAGGTTCTCCATCCGCAACTTGGTGCCGATCCCACCCGCGATGCCGATCGAGATGGTGACCGCGATGTCGGGCGCACCCTCGACCGAGAAGCGCTGACGGCCGACGAGCGTCCGCAGCTTTTCCGTCAGCACCGACCCTTCCTCGACGTCGGTCTCGGTCAGGATGAGCATGAATTCCTCGCCGCCATAGCGGCCGATCATGTCGGACGCCCGCAGGCTCTCGGCGATCGTCTGGGCCACGCCGCGGAGCACCACGTCGCCCACCGCGTGGCCGTACGTGTCGTTCACCGACTTGAAGTGGTCGATATCGACGAACGCCACCGACAGCGGGCGGCCGTAGCGCGTCGCGCGTTCGACCTCGTTGAACAGCGCGCCAAGCAGCGACTGGCGGTTCGCGACACCCGTAAGCCGGTCGTAGGTGGCGCGATCGTGCGTATCCACCAGGGCGGTCGCGATGTCGTTGATCGCACGCGCGAGGCGGCGTTCCTGGCCGCTGCCCTGCGGCTCGACGTACCCCGTGTAGTCGCCCGCGGCGATGCGCTCGGCGGCTTTGATCAGATAGCCGAAGCGGTACGCAAAATGGGCGCGCACGACGATCGATGTCAGCGCCACCCCGAC
>Ga0111538_10011785_pt1 | contig 11567 bp, 4 predicted proteins | sample SoiMethybrSBSTD1_FD_79669 | JGI IMG/M metagenome (GOLD analysis project Ga0111538, IMG submission 79669) | Bulk soil microbial communities from a Populus tree surrounding site in Tennessee, USA - Soil MetaG P. TD hybrid SBSTD1 (version 2)... | ecosystem: Environmental > Terrestrial > Soil > Tree...
ATCCTGAGCAGAACACCACGTTCCAGGACCACTACCTCGACGTCCCGTTCGACCTCAGCCACGTGCTGTTCGTCGCGACCGCCAATCTGCTCGACACGATCCCCGCGCCGCTGCGCGACCGCATGGAGGTGATCGAGCTGGCCGGCTACACCGACCGCGAGAAGCTCGAGATCGCCAAGCGCCACCTGCTGCCCAAGGTGCAGCGCGAGAACGGGCTCGAGTCGCTGGGCCTGACGATCACCGACGAGGCGATCCTCAAGGTCGTGCACGACTACACCAGCGAGGCCGGGCTCCGGAACCTGGAGCGCGAACTGGCGAACGTGCTGCGGCGGACCGCCAAGCAGATCGCCGAAGGCAAGGAGCCGCCGCGCGTGATCACGCCCGAACGCGTGCGCGAGCTGATGGGTCCGGAGCGCAATCCAGCCGAGACCTTCACCCGCATCGAGGCGCCGGGCGCGGCGCTCGGCCTGGCGTGGACGCCGTTCGGCGGCGAGGTGCTGGTGATCGAGGCGCAGATCATGCCGGGCTCCAAGCAGCTGGTGCTGACCGGCCAGATCGGCGACGTGATGCGCGAGTCGGCGCAGGCGGCGCTCAGCTACGTGCGCGCGCATGCGGTCGCACTCGGGATCCGCGACGACTTCTACGACAACATCGACATCCACGTGCACCTGCCGGCGGGCGCGATTCCCAAGGACGGCCCGTCGGCCGGCATCACGCTGTGCACGGCGCTGGTCAGCCTGCTCACCCGCCGCAAGGTGCGCACCGGGATCGCGATGACCGGTGAGCTCACACTGCTCGGCCGCGTCCTGCCGATCGGCGGACTCAAGGAGAAGGTGCTGGCGGCGCATCGCGCCGGCCTCAAGACGGTGATCATCCCGCGCGAGAACGAGAAGGATCTCGAGGAGATCCCGCTCGAGGTCCGCACCCACGTCATCTTCGCGCCGGTCGACCGGGTCGATCAGGTGCTCGAGCTGGCGCTCGAGGACACGGTGGTCGAGGAGGCGGCGCCCGCTCCGACCGTCGATGCGCGCAGTCCGGGCGGCAACGGGGCCGAGGAAGAGGCGCCCGCGTCACCGCACGGCACCAGCATCGTCAGCGAATCGGTGGTCGGGTAGCCCGCGCGGAGATCACTTCACGAGCTTCACGGCTTCCCGGACGTTGCCCTTCCAGTAATAGACCCGGATGTCCTTGCCGTGGACGAGGTGTCCCCACAGCGGGTCGTTCTCGAAGCGGTTCCACGTCTCGACCGACTCCTCCCAGCTTCGCAGTGCCATGTAGATCGGCGCACCGAAGTTGTCGAGGTAGGCAGTCTGCTGCACGGTGAGCCCGCCCCCGTCGCGGAACAGCGCGAACTGGATCCCGCGCCGCACCAGGAACTCCTCGCGCAGCGCCCGGTACGCAGGGCTGTCGGGCGGGTCGAGCACCGCCCGGTGCGGGATCACGAATCCGGTGCCCGGCTCCGACCAGAACGCGCGCAGGTTGCGGATCCCCGGCAGGTCCTCGGTTTCGAGCTGCAGCCCCCACGGCACGCCGCCGAAGTGGTTCGCCAGGTAGACGTCGATCGAGCCGCAGAACGCGGCGCGCCCGGCCAGCACCGGCATCGACTCGTTCACGATCAGGTGCCGGCGTTCGATCACGACCGCATTCTTCGGAGTGATGGTGCTCACATCGCGGTACGCCGAGGCCTCATCGGGCGTCACCAGCGGCATTGCGCGCGCGGACGGGTTGAGGTAGTCGTCGCGGAACAGAACGCCCGGCGACCGGTGCTCACGCAGGATCCCCGACACGAACAGGAACGAGGTCGGCAGCATCAGCAGCAGCGCGATCGGGACCGCCAGCCGACGCAGCTTGCGTCCGCGCTCGCTGCGGATCGCGACCCCGGCGGCCGCGACCGGGGCGAGCAGCGTCCACACCAGATAGGCGATCTTCTCGGAGTTTCGCTCGGGCAGGATCAGGAACAGCGCCATCACGAGCGCGCCCGACAGCGTCGCGAGTACGAAGCTGCCGGCCACTCCCGACCGCCGCGCCGGCTCGATCCCGCACAACGCGAACAGCCACCACGGCCCCATCGCGGCCGCGATCGACCACAGGTTCGGCAGGTAGACGCCGAGCTGCAGCGCGTTCTGGGTGCCGGGAATCGTGCACGCGCGCACGTAGGGAACCGCCACCACCACCACCGCGCACAGCACTCCCATGCCGGTGAGCGCGACCCGGCGCATGCCGAACTTGAGCGACGCGACCAGTCCGACCATGCATGCCGCGATCACCATCACCCCGTACGCGGGATGGAACGCGACCAGCGCGCAGCCGATCAGGAACGTGCGTACCCACGCACTGCGGCCGGGTCGCTCGAGCGCGTCGGCGACGCTCCACGCGAGCCCGAGCGACACCGCAATCGCCGGGGTCAGTGCGGTCCCGGTCCAGAACCGGTTGAGCAGCGATGCCTGCACGTCGGGGAACCCGCCGAATGCGAGTCGTGACATCGCGCCGTTGGTGCTGCCGAGCTCGTGCCAGAACCGGCCGAGGTCGCGGTCGTCGCCGACCAGTCCGCGCGCGAGCCACATCGCCCAGCCGATCGGGTTGAGGCCCAGCAGCGCGATCGCGCCGGCCCATGCGGCCGCCACGCGCCCCGCCATCAGCGATCCGAGGTGGGCGGCGCCCAGCACCAGCACCGCCGCGGCCCACACGTTGAACACCATCTGGAGCGCGAACGGCGACAGGCCGCTCACTTTCATCAGGATCGCCAGCATGCCGTGGAAGAACCACGGGTAGTAGAAGGGAATGCCGGCGAAGTTCGGATCATGGGGCGGGAAGCCGCGCTCGGCGATCTCGATCGCGGCCGCGGCGTGGAACCACGCGTCGCTCCAGTAGCGGACGAACGGGATCCGCAGCGGGGGCAGCGCCACCAGCACCACCGCGAGGATCGCGACCACCCCCGACCAGGCGCCGGGATTGGTGCCTTCGCGCGGCGCGGTGTCGGACTTCTTCGACAGCTCGAGACCCGCCACCACCACCCATACGAACGTGATCAGCGAGATGGCGGTCGCGAGCGGCATGCGCGTGAGCGCGGCGAGCCCGAGCGCCGGCAGGCATCCGGCCAGGGGTGCGAGCGTGAGCCCGATCAGGACGCGGGTGAGGAACGGGCGGCGCGGGGCGAGATGACGCGCGAGTCCGATCGCCGGCACCAGGAGAACCGCGAGCAGCCCGAACACCGCACCCGCTGTGCTCATCCCTGCCCTCCGCTCACCCTCGCAGCGCGCGCAGCTCCGAGCCGAGATCCTCGAGATCGATCAGGTCGGCGACCAGACCCTTGGCGCCCGCCGCGCGCGCGTAGCTCGCTCCTTCGGCGAGCGGCACCGTACCACCGGCGCGCAGCTCCTTCGCCAGCACCGGAATCTCGGTGCGCCGGAGCTCGTCCAGCACCTCTTCGGGGGTCGGCTTCATCAGCATCCCGCGCGGATTGACCGGGCCGATCACGAAATCGGGCTTCACGCCCCACGTGCGCAGGCACGCGAGCAGGTGGCCGAGATTGTGGGTCTCGAACCCTGCCTGCACGCCGAACCGGCGGCGCATGAAGGTGGTCAGGTGGGCGAAGAATCCCTGGTGACGACCGGCGAGGGCGAGGTCGGTGATCGGGGCCGCGATCACGACGCCGCGCAGATCGGCGCGTCCGAGCGAGGCCGCCTCGAGCTCGAGCAGGATCGGCGTCATCGCGGCGAAGTCGCTCGCGAGCACGCCGCCCGCGTGGCTGAGGCCGGTGATGCCGAGCCGGAACAGCGTGGCGGGACTCGCGCGCTTGACGCGCTTGAGCGCGGCGCCGACCAGCCCGACATCGGACGAGTCGCGCACGTATTCGGGCACGTTGGGGAGCAGCGCATAGACCGGCACGCGATCGCGCAGTTCGGCGAGCGCCGCACGCACCGCCGCCGAGGGGCTGACCAGCACGCCATCGGCGCCGGCGGTGGCCGCGCGTGCGAGCGCGACCGCGAGCGCCTCCGGCTCCTGGTAGCGGGCCGCGACCTCGAGCGTGCGATCGCGGGTCGCGCGCGTGACACCCAGCAGCGACTCGCCCGACAGGAGCAGCGACGGGGTGGACGCGCTCACGCGCCCCCTCCCACTTTGATCGACGCCCCGTCGGCGGCCGCCGAGCGATAGAGCGCGTCCATCGTGCGCTGCACCCGCAGCGCCGCCTCGACCGTGGTCGGCGGCGCGAGCCCGCCGGTCGCCCAGCGGAGGAACGCTGCGTCCTCGAGGTAGTAGCCCTCGCCGTTCACGTCGTAGCGCGCGGGCTGGCGGAGATCGGCATTGCGCACCTTGCAGTAGCCCTCCGGCCAGCCGCCGCGCGGCGCGCGCAGGTCGAGCTCGATGCCGTCGTTCGACACCAGCATCTTGCCGTTGTCGCCCTCGACCTCGATCACCACCGCCGACAGCGGGTAGCCCGGCACGCTCCACGACGAATCGAACCCGACCTCGGCTCCGCTCGCGAGCCGCATCATGCCGTGCAGCTCGTCCTCGACCTGGCTGTAGAGGCGGCTGGCGGTCGCGCGCACCTCGACCGGAGTGCCGAGGAACCACTCGAGCAGGAACAGCAGGTGCGACGAGATGTTGGCGACCACGCCGCCGCCCGAGCGGTGGGCGTCGTACATCCAGCCCTTGCGCGGTCCGAACACCTGCGACAGGTACATCGACGAGCGCGCCTGGCGCACGGTGCCGATCGCGCCCGACGCCAGCGCGTGCTGGGCGGTCGCGAACACCGGCAGGTAGGCGAGCGTGTAGCCGCACGACACCGGGCGGCGTTTCTCGGCCGCCAGCGTCGCCAGCGCCTCGGCGTCGGCGAGCGTGTGCGCGAGCGGTTTCTCGACGAACACCGCGCACCCCGCCTCGAGCGCCAGCTTCGCGACCGTGAGGTGCGAGTCCTGCGGAGTCAGCACGAACACCGCGTCGGGCGCGGCGCGTTCGATCATCTGGTCGACGCTCTTGAAGTAGGGCGCGTCGTGCCCCATGCCACGGATGCTCTTCGCCAGGCCGGGATGGTGATCGACCAGCCCCACCACCTGGCAGTCGGGGATCATCGCCAGCACCGCAGTGTGGGCGACGCCCATCTTGCCGAGACCCACCACGCCGACCTTGACCGGACGCAGCGGCTGCGGACTGTCGGCCAGCAGCGGCGCGATCGGGATGAACGAGGGCGCGCGTCCGTTCCCGTGTGCCTCGCTGTCGCCCGAGGCTCCCATCTCGATTCCGCCCGACGAGCTCCACGATCCCGACGCCGCCGGCGGACCCGACGCCACGCGCACCGAACCGCCGGTGCCGGAGCCGGGCGTGCGCAAACCGTCTTCGAGCCGGATCCAGTCGCGCTGGAAATCGCGCTGGAGGGGTCCCTTGTCCACGTCTGCCGGAGAGATCATGCCGAGAACGTTATCGACCGATACCGGCGGTCTCTTCGACACGATTCCGAGCATCGACGCCATCAGCAGGGCGATCGGCCCGGGAATGTGGAAAACCGGCTTTTTCACGGCCAGGGAGCGCGAAACCAGGGCCAGGAAGTCGTTGAAGGTCACTTTCTCGGGGCCCAGGACGTCGTAGGTCCGGCCGACCACGTCGGTCCGGGTCAGGGACTCCTCGGTGACCGCGTTCACGTCGTCGATGTGGACCGGGTCGAGCTCGATCCGGCCGTTCCCGATCACCGGCACCACCGGCAGCGAGCGCAGGTAGGCGGCGAGCGTGGCGAACAGGCCGACGTTGCCCGAGCCGTAGACCAGCGACGGCCGCAGCGTCACGAACTCGAGCCCCGACGCGGCCACCATCGCCTCGCCCTGGCGCTTGGTCTCGCCGTAGGGACCGCGCCGCCGGCGCGCCGCCGAAATGGTCGAGATGAAGACGAAGCGCCGGACACCGTGCTTCTTCGCCGCATCGAGCAGCGCGCGGGTGCCGTCCACGTTGACCGCACGCACGATCTTCGGATCGGCGACGCCGGTCGCGCATGCGAGATGGACGATGCCCTCGATCCCCTGGCAGGCGCGGTCGAGTGACGCGTGGTCGGTCATGTCACCGACCACGTACTCGAGCCGGGCGGTCGCGGCCGTCAGCGGCGGCTTGCGCACCAGCGCGCGCACGTCATGGCCCTTCTCCAGCAGCCGTCGCACCAGCGACTGACCGATGAAGCCGGATGCACCTGTGACCAGAACCCGCATCAGGGGAGCGCCCAATCGTGGGGGAAGATCATGCGCCGCATCGGGTTGGGCGCTGCGCCGGAAGCTGGAGCCGGCGCGCGGCCGACGGTGCCCGGCGGCGAACAAACGCGCGGCAGTCTAGCCGCCTGCCGGGTGGGGCGCAACGACGTCCCGCGCGTCCCCCGGCGGGGCCTCGTGCTAGGTTCTCGCGGTTTGTCGTCCCGTTCCCGATCCGGGAGAGCCGCCCCCCCGATGCCATTCTGTACGCAGTGCGCACATGCGATTCCCGACACCGCCCGCTTCTGTCCCGCGTGCGGCGCACCGGTCGCGCGCGCCGGTGACGGGTCGGCGGCCCTGCCGGTCACCCAGACGCCGACCGAAGTGGCGCCGGCCTCACCGGCTCCTCGTCCGCCGTCATCCGGCACGCCATCCTCATCGGGAATTCACGGCCGGTTCGAACCGGGAACGCGGCTCGGCACCCGCTACCGGATCGTCGCGCTGCTCGGGCGCGGCGGCATGGGCGAAGTCTACCGGGCCGACGACCTCGAGCTTGGCCAGTCGGTGGCCCTCAAGTTCCTGCCGGCCTCGGTGACCGGCAGCGAAGCCGAGCTGACGCGCTTCCGCGGCGAGGTCCGTATCGCGCGGCTGATCGCCCACCCCAACGTGTGCCGCGTGTACGACATCGGCGAGGCCGACGGTCACGTGTTCCTGTCGATGGAGTACATCGACGGCGAGGACCTGGCGGCGGTGCTGCGCCGGATGGGCCGTCCGACCGGCGACAAGGCGCTCGAGATCGCCCGCCAGATCTGCCTCGGGCTCGGCGCCGCGCACGAGGCGGGAATGCTGCACCGCGACCTCAAGCCGGCCAACATCATGGTCGACGGGCGCGGACGCACGCGGATCACCGACTTCGGTCTGGCGGGACTCGCCGCCGACTTCGCGCGCAGCGGCGAGTTCGCCGGCACTCCCGCGTACATGGCGCCCGAACAACTCGACGGCGGGCAGGTCTCGGTGCGCAGCGATGTCTATTCGCTCGGCCTGCTGCTCTACGAGCTGTTCACCGGCAAGCGCGTGTTCCAGGCGAACTCGGTGGCGGAGCTGAAGCGCCTGCAGGACCTGGGATCGGTCACGTCGCCGTCGGAATTCGCACGCGACATCGATCCGGCGGTCGAGCGCCTGATTCTGCATTGCCTCGAGCGCGACCCCGATGCCCGGCCGTCGTCGGCGTACGCGGTGCTCGGGGCGCTGCCCGGGGCCGATCCGCTTGCGGCCGCGCTCGCGGCCGGCGAAACGCCGTCGCCGGAACTGGTCGCGAATGCCGGCGGGCGGGGCGCGACCAGCGGGCGCATGGTCGCACTGTGCGTCGCGGCGGTCGTGCTTTGCGTCGCGGCCTGGACTGCCATCCTCGGCCCCGAGTTCAGACCCCTCACCCAGCCGACCGGCGTGCTCTCGGTGCGGGCGGCCGATCTGCTCGCGCGATCGGGATCATTCGGGGCGCTTCCCAAGTACTCGGAGGAGGGGTTCGCGCAGAACGCGCAGCATCTCCGATCCCTGCGGACGGGTCGCGGGGAGCAACCCGGAGACACGAACTCCATCTATTTCTGGCGACGCTGGAGCCCGCGCCTGATCGAGGCCACGAGCCTTCACCAGGAGATCGCTGCGGTCGACGATCCACCGTTCCTCGCCCCGGGCCAGGCGGCCGTGCTCCTCGACCCCGCGGGGCGCCTGATCGGTTTGCGCGCTCTGCCGCCCGACTCGATGTCCGCTTCCACCGGCGGCCCGGCATGGTCGCTCCTGTGGGCAGCCTCCGGGCTCGACTCGGCGACGTTCACGCAGGCGGCGCTGGTGCGAGCGGTCCCGGCCATGTGCGACTCGACCGTGGCATGGAAGGGCAGGCTGCCATGGGCGGGCGGTGAGCCGGTCACCGTCCAGATGGGCGCATCGCGCGGCCGGCTCACGCACTTCACGATCGTCCACGCCTGGGGGACCTCCACGGCGACGATCGACTCGCTGAAGTCGGATCCGAACGAAAGCAGCGATTGGGCGGGATTCTTCTTCTTCATCCTCGTCCCGCTGGTTGCGAGCATCGTGTTCGCGATCCGCAACCTGCGCGCGCGCCGCGGCGACTGGCGGGGAGCGACGCGGATCGCGGTGTTCGTGATCCTCATGAACCTGCTCGAGGGGCTGTCCACGACCCGGATCACCGAGGTCGGCCTGCTCGGAGCACTCACCGATCTGATCGGCGGCCGGGCCTACGGGCATGCGCTCATGCACGGGTTCGAGATGTGGTTCGCCTATGTCGCGCTCGAACCCTACCTGCGACGACTGTGGCCGCACATGCTGGTCGGGTGGTCGCGGCTGGTTTCGGGACGCCTGCGCGATCCGCTGGTCGGTCGTGAACTGTTGATCGGTTGCGCGTTCGGCGCGGCGCTGATCGCTTTGCGCATGGTGGCCCCGTTCGCCGGTGCCCGGTTCGGGCTCACGCGAGTCCCGAGCCTGATCGACCCCGTCATGCTGTCGTCGGTGACCGACCTGCCGACCGCGATCTGCAGCCTCGCCTACAGCTGCTCGGTGTGTGTGCTCGCCTCGCTGGGAATGCTGGTCGGCGTGGTGGTCATCCGACTGTTGCTGCGACGCACGGGGCTGGCTGTCCTGGTTGGCGTGATCGCCTCCACCACCGCGTTCTCGGCTGCCGCCGCGGGTGATGTGGGATGGCCGGTCGCGATCATCCAGTCGCTGTCGGTGACCCTCGCCCTACCCGTCCTCATGCGGTTCGGCGTCCTCGCAGGCGCCACGGCGACGTTCGTCGGCCTGGTGCTGTCGAGCGCGGTCCCATCGCTCGACCTGTCGGCGTGGTACGCAGACCGCGCACTCGCGCCGGTCCTGGCGCTGTCCGCGATGGTGGCGTGGGGGGCGTTCGCCGCGCTCGCCGGCAAGTCGATCTGGGGCGATCCGCTGAAGGAACCGGCGCGGTAGGCGATCTACGCGCTCATCCGATCCGGCGCATCACCGTTTCACCGCAGGCGCGTGATCATCCTCGTCCACGTCCCGCCCACGGTCGACAGGCGCACGAAGTAGACGCCGGGGCCGACCGGCCGTCCGGTCTGGTTGCGACCGTCCCAGCGCAGCGACTGGACGCCGGCGTCGAACTTCTGGCCGCGCGCGATCGTGCGCACCGTGCGACCCATCAGGTCGTACACGGTCGCGTCGACCGGCGACGAGCTCCCGAGGCTGAACTGCAGCTCGGCCGCGTCGCGGAACGGATTCGGACCGATCGAGCGGAACGCGAACGCGGCGGTCCCGCCGGGCGGCACGCCCACCACCAGCGGCGTCGAGGCCGGATCGGAAGGATCGCTGTGGGCGTCGAGTTCGTCCGCGTCGCGGAAACCGTCGCGATCGCGGTCGATCCCCATGCGGACGCCGCTTCCGAACGGAACGCCGGTGATCGTGATCTCGCTCCCGGCGGCCGCGAGTGCGCGCAACGCCGTGGACGGGATCGCGGATTCGCTCTGGCGGTCCGGTGTCCATCCGGCCGGCTGGAGCACCCAGCCGCGCGGCACCCCGAGGACCCGCCCGTGCGCGATCAGATCGCAGTACTGGAGGCCCGCCTGGGCCTCGAGCGTGTCGAGCGACGCGACCAGGCCGGGATTGTTGTTGTTGGTGCCGAAGAACGTGATCTGGCGGCCGACCGCCGGCGCCATGCCGGTGTCGAACGCGAGCAGGAACGCCTCGAGATCGCGGCGCACCGCATCGGCGCCCGGGCCGGTGCCGAAGTTGAAGCCGGGGAAGTGGAGAAAGGTGAAGAGATTGTCGAACGAGCCGTCGTGCACGAAACCGAAGCCGCGCTTGTTGGTGACTCCGGGCTGATCGGTGAACCCGGTCTTCTTGTACAGGTTCCGGAGCTGGGGAATCTTGATGTCCTGGTCGAGCAGCAGCGCCGCGTCGTTGATCAGCTGGCCGTTGGTCCCGGGTCCGAAGTTGGTCGCCTGGTGGCAGTTGTTGCACGTCAGGCCGCCGTCGACCTGATTCCCGAAGAAGAAGTTCTGACCGTTCGTCGCATTCGGCCCGCTGGCCGGGTTGGGCACCGCGCGGTTGAGCAGCTGTCGCGGGTTCGGTGGATAGCGCAGCGGCAGCACGAACGCGTCGAACGCCGCCATCTCGCTGTCGGGCAGCTGGGTCGTGCGTCCCATGAGATCCACGAACGCGCCGTTGAACGCGTCGAGGTTCGCGCGGTCCCCGCGCCAGTGCAGCAGTCCGGTGCCGGTCAGACTGCGCAGGCTCTGCGTCACCATCGGACCCTTCATCGGATGGAAGCCCTCGAGCTGCGGATCGAGCTGTCCGGGCGGCGCCGCCTGGTAGGTACCCTGCGGGTTGCCGAGATCCCACGCGATCAGGTCCATGTCTCCGAACACGTGGCAGGTCGCGCATGCCTGGTCGCCGTGGCCCGATGTGAACCCGCCGTAGAAGAACTTGCGGCCGTTCACGATCTCGTCGGGCGTCGGGTCGAAGCCCAGGCGCGTGACTGCGAGGCTCGCGAAGTTTGCGAGCGACAGCGTCTGCAGCTGGTTGTGATTGCGGCCGAGCACGTAGAGACGGCCGCGCCCGTCGTCGGCCATCACGCCGGTCGGCCCCGCCACGGTCGGCACGCGCGCGAGGATGGTCGGGCTGTTGCCGTCGAGCACCGCGATCCGATTGCTCCCCATCGCCGAGACATACGCACGCTGGCCGGTCAGCGACCATGCGACCGCGGTCGGAATGCCGATCGCCGAGTCGCGTTCCGACGCCGGACCGGGGGTGACGGAATAGTTGATGTGGGGATTCAGGTTCGCGAGCGTGACGGCACCCCCGGGCGTGACGTAGGCGACGCGGGTGTCGACCATGTGACCGCGCAGATTGGGCTCGAACCGCACCAGATTGCGCGCCTCGGTGGCGGTGAGCGCCACGATCCCGGTGGTGGGCGACACCGAGATGCCGTAGTTGACGGTCCCGAGATCGCTGATCGTCTGGGTCACCGCGTCGGTGGCGGTCGAGATCACGGCGATGTCGGTGTCGTACTGCGAGTACTTGATCTTGGCGTTCCACAGCTTGCTGCTCTCGTCGCGCCAGTCGCCGTTCTGCTGCTGAACGATCAGTCCGACATCGGGGGCCTGCGGCAGCGCCGGGTTCATGGGCGGATTCACCGGCGGCAGCGAATCCTGGACCTCGAGGTCGCGCAGCACCGAGGTGCGGTTGCCGGCGTTGAGCACCGCGACGTAGACCTTGCTGCCGGCCGCGTCGGTCGCGAGTGCGCGCGGTGTGCGCCCGTTGATCGGGATGGTCGCCAGCAACGCTCGCGACACCGGATCGTAGGCCTTGACGGCGTCGTCCTGCGAAACGCTCACGTACGCCTTGCCG
>Ga0111538_10011787_pt1 | contig 11566 bp, 12 predicted proteins | sample SoiMethybrSBSTD1_FD_79669 | JGI IMG/M metagenome (GOLD analysis project Ga0111538, IMG submission 79669) | Bulk soil microbial communities from a Populus tree surrounding site in Tennessee, USA - Soil MetaG P. TD hybrid SBSTD1 (version 2)... | ecosystem: Environmental > Terrestrial > Soil >...
AACATGATGAATTTTTGTTAGACCGAATTTGCCAAGCGAAGCAATATCATCATTGATGGTCCCCAGCAATACGCCTTCAGCGGTCGTGCCGAGCTGCGTCGCCAGCTTTGTTCCATAGGTGATCACTTCCGGAGTCGTTTTCTTGATCGTATTGTCGGACTGGTCGAGAAATATTAAAACAGGCATAATGATAATTTAATCAGCGATTTTTAATCAGATCACTTTAGCTTCTTCGCGCAGCAGCCGGATCAGTTCGGCGGGATTATCGGCAGGTATCAGCTTTACTCCCGATTTAGGCGTCGGCGTTTCAAATGATTTAATAGTGGTGAGCGGTTCAACATTTACCGGCTCACTAACTTTAAGTGGTTTGGTACGGGCACCCATAATGCCTTTCATGTTCGGAATGCGTTGCTCCGCTATTCCTTTCTGGCAGCTGACCACCAGCGGCAGTGATGCCTCCACTGTTTCTTCCCCGCCTTCTATTTCACGAACAATCGTTGCATTGCTTCCATTCAATTCAAATTTTGTGGCGAGACTGATAAAAGGAAGGTCGAGTAACTCTGCTACCATTCCACCAACAGAAGAGCTGTTGTAGTCGATGGTTTCTTTGCCTGTAAATACCAGGTCATAATTTCCCTGCCTGGCTATTTCAGCGATCTGAGAGGAAATATAAAAGCTGTCCTGTCCGGTCGCATTCACACGGAAAGCTTCTTCACCACCCAGCGCGAGAGCCTTACGTATGATAGGTTCCGTGTCTGCACCTCCAATTGTAATGAGGTGAATTACTACAGATGGATCTTTTTCTTTTAATTCGATTGCACGGACAAGCGCATACCATTCATCATATGGATTGATGATCCATTGCACACCGGCTTCAGCGAATTTCGTATTGTTATCCGTGAAGGCTATTTTTGCCGTGGTATCGGGAGTTTTACTGATACAAACCAGAATCTTCATATTGAATGTGGTTAAAAGTTGTTTATGCAACTATGAGGCCTTGCAAACCAAAAGAATTTTCATCAAAAAAACAAGTTTTGAGCCTAACCGATAAAGAATAGGCTTAATAAAATCAAGATCAAAGGATGCTTCTTACCCGGTTCGTGCGCAATATAGTGGAGAAAAGACTTTTCAGTCCAACTGATCGTTTACTGCTGGCAGTGAGCGGTGGAGTGGATTCAGTTGTGTTGTGCGACCTCTGCAGGAGCGCGGGATTTTCATTTGAGATCGCTCATGTTAATTTCCAGCTCAGGGGAGAAGACAGTGTTCTTGATGAATGTTTCGTGAAAGGTTTGGCTGAACATTACCATGTTCCGATTCACCTGAAAAAAGCTGATACGGCAGGTTATGCTGAAAGCCATAAGGTTTCGGTGCAGGTAGCGGCGAGGCAGCTGAGGTACCAATGGTTTAATGAATTGTTGGAAAATGGTCCGCGTTATCTGTTGACTGCACACCATGCGGATGATAATGTTGAAACGGTGCTCATGAATTTTTTCCGTGGCACAGGCATAACCGGATTGAGAGGCATGGTGGCAAAGCATGATAATATTGTAAGACCACTCTTGTTTGCTTCTAAAAAAGAGATCATAGATCACGCGAAAGAAAAAAAACTGAGCTGGCGCGAGGATATTTCGAATGCTTCTGATAAATATTCAAGAAATTATTTCAGGAATGCCGTGATACCGATGGTATATAAAATATTTCCTGAAGTTGAATCTAACCTGGCGCACAATATTTCACGGTTTGCCGAGGTGGAGGAGTTGTACCTGCAGGCGGTTGACCTTCATAAAAAGAAACTACTTGAATTTAAGGGAAATGAAGTGCACATTCCGGTATTGAAACTGAAAAAAATTTCTCCTTTGCATACGGTTTTATTTGAGGTGATTAATGAATTCAATTTTACATCGCATCAGCTTAATGAAGTTATACACCTGCTTGATGGAGAACAGGGAAGTTTTGTGCAATCGCCCACGCACAGGATCATCAAAAACAGAAACTGGCTGATCATTGCTCCTAAAGAAACAGAAAATGCTGTTCACATCATTATTGGAGATGGTGACAAGGAAGTAAATTTCCCTGGAGGAGTGATGAAAGTAGAAAACGGGACTTCTGACCTCATTCATTTTGCAATTGATGCGCAGGTTGCAGAACTCGACCACAGGCGTATTAAGTTTCCGTTGCTGCTAAGGAAGTGGAAGGCAGGTGATTATTTTTATCCTTTGGGGATGAAGAAGAAGAAAAAAGTTTCCCGGTTTTTAATTGATCAGAAACTGTCGCGGACAGATAAAGAGAAGTTATATGTGCTTGAATCAGATAAAAAGATTTGCTGGGTGGTAGGCATGAGGATTGATGAAAGGTTTAAGATTACTGCATCAACAACAAAAGTTTTAAAAATCAGCTATTAAAATAAAATCTCACTTTTTCCATAAATTCCCCGATTGCATTATACTTTCCACTGACATACCCTGCAACAATCATGAATGCTATTCCAAATAAAGCTCCCCAAATATGTGCGGAGTGATTGATATTGTCGTTGCCTTTGTTGTCGAGCCACGCTGAAATTAGCAGATATGCCGGACCAAATACAAACCCGGGTATGCCGAAAGGAATGAACATAAGGTATATTTTGTTGGCCGGATCGAGTAATATGCCTGCAAAAATAACTGCGGACACTGCCCCTGAAGCGCCAAGACTGCGGTAATTCTGGTTATTCTTGTTTTTTAAATAAGTAGGGAGGAGACTGGCGATCAAAGCCGACATGTACATCAGGAGGTAGAGCAACTTTCCTGCAATTCCGAAAATAACTTCAAAAGCATTTTCAACAAACTGGCCGAAGAAATAAAATGAGATCATATTAAAAAACAGGTGACCATAGTCTGCGTGGATAAAGCCGCAGGTGATGAAACGGTAATATTGATTGTTGTCCGAAACAGCAGGAGGATAAAATATAAGGTCGTTCATTATTTTACTGCTGTTAAATGCACCTAACGAAACAAGGACAGTAATGATGATAAGGATCACCGTTATAGACATTTTCTGGCGTTTTTATAAAGATAGGGGTAAAGAAAACAAATCAGTTGTGATGATATTTTTCGTTACGTAAAATAGTACACGCACGGTAGACCTGCTCCGAAAGAATTAGTCTCACGAGCTGATGAGGGAATGTTAATGCCGAGAGCGACCAGGAGTGATTAGCGCGTTTAAGTATGGCGGGATCGAGGCCATAGGCACCGCCTATAAGAAATATTAAATTTTTTGAACTTTCATTTGCGCGCTGCTGAATAAAATATGAAAGTTGAATGGAATTGAATGATCTGCCTTTTTCGTCGAGTGCAACAAGATAATCCTGCGCCTCGAGCATTTTAGAGATCAGTTCACCTTCTTTTCGCCTAAGATCCTGTTCTGTGTGCAGTGAAGCATTTTTAATGGAAGGAATTATCTTCCAGGATGCAGAAAAGTAATTGTTTATTCGCTTTGTAAAATCGGAAATGCCCGCTTCAACATATTGTTCATGATTCTTTCCGATCGTCCAGAATTGAATTTGCATTTCGCAAAATACGACAAAACCCCCTTGACGGGGGTTTTATACATATCGATTCATAAGATAAGCAAATTGCTTATACACCTGAGCCACGGATCAATCTTAACACTATCGCAATAACTGCGATAACGAGCAAGATGTGAATAAGACCTCCGGCGTTATAGCCTAAAAATCCTACCGCCCATGCGATTATTAGAACTACTGCGATTAAGTACAGAATGTTTCCCATGACAATATCTTTTTATTTTAATGAAAGGTGTTACTTCCTATTCTCTTAAAAATTGCTTGCCAAACATTGCTTGTGATAACAGCCTTTATTTTGTTTTTTCTTGGGGAATCTTTTCTACACTTAGCCTTTTATTAAATTGTTCAACGAAATTTGTATCGTGGCTAATGACCACCATAATATAAAAAATCAGGTATGGTGGTATGTTTATTAATGTTATCCAAGTTGTAATCAACTAATTCGTATTAATGAGTAAAACGATAATCGTTTCGAACAGGTTACCCGTGAAATTGGTTGAGAATAATGGTGAATATTCATTTATACCCAGTGAAGGCGGATTAGCAACCGGATTAGGTTCAATATATCAGCAGTCAGGAAATGTTTGGGTAGGTTGGCCAGGATTGGAAGTAAATGATGATGAAGCAAGATTAAATATTACGCACGATCTCGATATAAAAAATCTCAAGCCTGTATTTCTTTCACAGGAGGAGATCAACCAGTATTACGAAGGTTTCTCGAATGAAGTGCTTTGGCCGGTATTTCATTACATGCCAACTTATGCCCGTTATCAGCAGTCATATTGGGATAGTTACCTGTATGTTAATAAAAAATTCAGGGACATCATTCTCGACATCGCAGAGCCAGGAGACACCGTATGGATACACGATTACCAGTTGTTGATACTTCCCGGGCTTGTGCGATCGATTCTTCCCGATATCACTATAGGGTTTTTTCAGCACATTCCTTTTCCTTCTTATGAATTGTTCCGGCTCATACCATGGAGAGTTGAAATTTTGGAAGGAATGCTTGGCGCCGACCTGATAGGATTTCACACTTTTGATGATGCAAGGCACATGGTACAATCTGCCCGACGGCTATTAACCTCAGTCACTTCTTCTTCAAATGAAATCATCTTTAATAACCGAAGCATTATTGCCGATAGCTTTCCCATGGGTATCGACAGCAGGAAATTTTATAAAAGTATAGAGACGGAAACTGTGAAGGAACATAGACGCACGCTGGATAAAACCTTACAGGAATACAAGATTATTCTATCGATCGACAGGCTGGATTACAGTAAGGGAATATTGCAGCGTTTGATGGCTTTTGAACTTTTTTTGCAGAAGGAACCTGATTATGTAGGAAAGCTGGTTCTTTACATGATTGTTGTGCCATCGCGCGACAATGTGCAACAATACCGCGAACTTAGAGATGAGATCGATAAATTTGTAGGAAGCATCAATGCACGTTACCGCACCATTGAATGGCAACCGATTGTGTATTTTTACCGTGCGTTTTCAGTTGACGAATTATCGGCTTTGTATGCAAAAGCGAATATTTGCCTTGTTACCCCTATGCGCGATGGAATGAACCTGGTGTGCAAAGAATTCGTAGCGAGCCGGCATAACGATGATGGTGTTTTAATATTGAGTGAAATGGCGGGCGCATCTAAAGAACTCGTTGATGCGCTGATAGTGAACCCGAATAATATAGAATCAATGGCAAATGCCATTTTAGAAGCGATTAATATGCCGTTGGATGAGCAAAGAAGGAGGATGAGAATGATGAAAGATATCGTAATGAAGTTCAATATTTCACACTGGGTCAAATTATTCATGACCAGGCTTACCGAGGTGAAACAGATGCAAAATTCGATGTATGCCAAACGCATCAACAGCTCCACCCGTTTTATCATAAAAAAACTTTTCGCATCAACCAGGAACAGGATAATTTTTCTTGATTATGATGGTACGCTTGTCGGATTCAAATCCAATATTGAACTGGCGGCACCTGATGAAGAGTTATATCATTTGCTGAAACAACTTTCTTCCGACTCCACCAATAAGCTGGTACTTGTAAGCGGCAGATCACCATCGTTCCTTGAAAAATGGTTTGGAGACCTTGATGTTGATATCATTGGGGAACATGGAGCATGGACAAAAACAAGGCATAATAACTGGATCAGTATACCCGGATTAAATGCAACCTGGAAAAAGGATTTTTATCCTGTTCTTGAATCATTCACCGACCGTACTCCGGGAGCATTCATCGAAGAGAAAGATTTTTCTCTTGTATGGCACTATCGTAAAGTCGAAGAAAGTCTTGGAGAACTGAGAGCAAATGAGCTGATCAATACACTCAGGTATTTAGTGGAAGATAAAGGTCTGCAGTTATTACCTGGTAATAAAGTTCTTGAAATAAAAAATGTGGAGATCAATAAAGGCAAGGCTGTACTGAGCTTCTTACAGGATGTTGAATATGATTTTATCATGGCGATCGGCGATGACCATACTGATGAAGATATTTTCAAAGCGTTACCTTCCGGAGCAATAACCATTAAAGTAGGAAGCCATATTTCAGCGGCAAGCTATTTTACCGGCAATTATATTGACGTACGCAATTTCCTGAAAGAACTTACGAATTACAATAATATGTCGAAGAATCTTCCAGCTATGAAATTTTAAAGAAATATAGGAGTGTCGAGTTTCATTGCAATGCGGTATGCGGCATTCATTAATCCTACATGACTATACGCCTGCGGGAAATTTCCCCACTGGCTGCCGGATACCTCATCAACATCTTCACTGAACAGCAGCAGGTGATTTGAATACTGAAGCAGGTTTTCAAATTCCCGTATGGCATCATCAATTCTTCCAACACACGCGAGGGCTTCAACATACCAGAATGCACAGATAAGAAAAGTGGTCTTGGGTTTTCCAAAATCATCGGAATGCAGGTAACGATAAAATAACCCTTTGGGAGTCCGCAGTTCATTTTCAAGCGCTGTTAGGTGATCCCTCGCTTTCTGCGAAGCAGGATCAATGAAGTTCATCATGATCAGCTGTAGCGTAGAAGCATCGAGATACGGACTTCCTTTAGCATGTGTGTATACTTTCCGTTGAGGATCGTAACAATTTTCAATATGTTCCGCAGCTTTTTCTTTCAATGTAACCGACCGTTGCAGCAGGTTGTCGTCACCGATCAGCTTCGCCATTTTTTCAGCAGCGTAACAGCCTGCCCACTGAAAAAGGTTACTGTAAGCATGATAATGAGCCATATTCCTGAATTCCCATATACCGGCATCTTTTTCATCGATTGTCATTTCAATCTTGCTAAGCACAGTATCTATCCATCTTGCAGAATCTTTTCTTTCCTTGAAAATGAAACGATGGTCGGTATAAAGTGGGAGTAGAGAAATCAGCACCTGGCCATATATATCATTCTGTATGTGTTCATATGCCTGGTTGCCTATGCGAACGGGCTGATTATCCAGGTAACCGCTCAGTTGCGGAAGTATATGTTCTGTTAATTTTTTTTCGCCAGTGATACCATATAATGGCTGGTACCGCGACTCTTCCGAAAAACATATATCGGTCACGTAATGGAAATACTTTTCCATTTCTTCAAAATGTCCGATGTGATTAAGCGAAGTGATGACATAGTACGTGTCGCGCAACCAGCAGAACCTATAATCCCAGTTTCTTCCGCTTCCATCAAATTCAGGAAGGCTGGTGGTGCTTGCAGCGATAATGGCTCCGGTATCTTCAAACTGATGGATCTTCAGGCATAATGCGGCGCGTATCACAAAGGGCTGATGAAAGCGTACGATTGATGAATGTTTGATCCATGTCCGCCAGTATGCTGTTGTTTCCCGTAAAAACGATTCTGCTGTGCTTTCAAGCGGAGCTTCAAGTGGTGTACCATAAGTAAGCAGCAGGTATCTTGTTTCATTAAGAATAAAATAATGACCCTCGATAACATAACTGACAGGGATATTCGTAGTGAGACGTATTTTATCGGGACCACCCTGGTAATCTATGTGATTGCTTCCCCTTACAGGATCAAGCTTCCTGTCGGCATATTCATATACAGGCTTGCAATTGATTCTTATCCTGGGCAAACCATCAAGGGGTTCGATCTTTCGGATAAGCATAAGGGGTTTGAAAAACCTGTCGAACTGTTTGAAACGCGGAGCAAAATCTGTAATCCGGTAATTGCCTTCTTCAGAAGAGATCTCCGTGCAGAGAATATTGGTATTCTCGCGATAGTATTGTTTAGAAGTATACTTCGTAGCAGGAAGTATGGAAAATTCCCCACCTTTTTCTTTATCGAGCAGACCACCGAATACAAATGAACTGTCGAACCGCGGCCAGCAAAGCCATGTAATATTGGTGTTGATGTTAACGTGGGCCAGGTATGAGCAGTTTCCTATCAGACCAGCCTGGTACGTATGTTTTTCCATTTGCTTATATTATCAAAAGCCATTCCAATGGAAAGTTAAAGGTTAAAAGTTAAAAGTTAAAAGTGAACTGCCAGATCGAGAAAATTGGGTATCACGTGAGAATAGGTCCAGCTTATCTTATCAGGATCATTTAAGTGATCGATCATAGACTGCCATTTGTCTATCCCATGATTTTCTATTACCATTTCTTTTTTATCCTGCCGCTGAAGGTACATGGTCATTCCTTCAGGATCGGCTTCCGGATGAAATTGAGTGCCCAGCATATAATCATTGAACCGCAAAGCCATTACTGCTCTTTCCAAAGGTACGTGCGGACGTTCCTTTTCAATTGCAAGCACTGTTGCGCCAATGGTTTTAATTTTATTGTAATCGGGTTCAATAACCTGGTAATCCCTGCTGTCAACAGCATAAAAAGGATCAGGAAGTCCACTGAAAACCGGTTCACCTTTTCCTTCATCAACAATGTGGATCGGAAATACTCCAAATGCGGTTGATTTTCTTTTGGCAACATTTCCTATTTCAAAATACCTGCATGCCATCTGGAATGAATGGCATATAAAAAGCACGTATTTTTTTGTTTTATTGTTGTTGCTGTTATTATATTCATCTATACTATTGAGCCAGCTGAAATATTTTTTTTCCCATTCCTCATCCTCATCACCGAGAGGCGATCCGGGTCCACCGGTTGATATATAGATGTTGAAGCTGGTATCAGGAACTTCTTTTCTTAATCTTACCTCAAATTCTCTGGATAAAATATCTATATTTTTTTCAACAGCATATTGTTTCAGGAGTTCTCTTATACAACGCATCCCTTGATTAGCCGCCCCTTCATACATGTCGAGGATGGCGACTTTAATTTTCGTTTTAACATCGGGCATAGCGGCAAAAATACGAAAATGCGGAAGAATAATACGTTAACCATCCAGTGTAAAGAAGTTGTTGATGTGTGATCGCAGTACTAATTTTGAAAATGAGCGAGAAGATCAAATAGGAGATCAGGTATTATACAGAAGGCTGAGGTTTCTGATGGTGTCGGTGTTATTTATATTCGGATTTATAAAGACGTTTTTTTCAACTGAAGTCAAATATAGTATACTTCATTATTGATATTTGCGACGGCAACTATATACGTGTTGGGACAAAGGATTGTGGAAAGATAATTTAAGCAACGACTTTATCATATTAATCCTGATTAACAGGGGATAACCAAAAGGGGTGTGCCGTTTAATCTCACCTCTTTTTTTAAATAAAAAACCCACCGTTGAAACGATGGGCTTAACGAAATCCTAAACAGTTCAATAGACTGAATAGGGAAAGGTTTAGAGTTATAATACCCGAATCAATTATCTCGGAAATTCATTAAACCACGGTCGGCCAGTTCAGTAATAATAGAGGCAAGGTCTGTTTTGATTGCTTGAATTGTGTTGTGATCCACAACGGGAGCAATAGAAGCTAACTTGTAACTCTCTTTAATGTACAGCTCTTCGAGCTTCTCTTTTGGAAGGTTTCGCACTTGGTAAAGCATGGATATTGGTCTTTAATCTTCCTGCAAATATTAAAAATGCACAGGTTTCAACCTATCGTAAATCTACGAGTTACGCATATTTTAATCCCTTTTTAATGACTCTTATTTCCTCTTTTTAGATGACTTTACGGCCTTTTTTTAGGCTTGTCTGGATTTGATTTTATCATTTTGATAATTATTCTCAATAAAAAAATATAAATAAAATAAAAAAATTATGACAGAAGTCATCCTGTACTGTGCGATGCTATTAATGCTTACTATAGCAGCATGTTGCATTGTGTGGGATATACATAAGAGTGATGATTAGAAATTCATAAAATCAACAATCTTCTCCAAATACTTCTTGTCTGTTTCATCATATTCATTATACTTTTCACTATCCACATCCAGCACGGCAACAACTTCTCCATCCCGTATAACGGGCACCACTATTTCTGAAAGTGATAGACTGCTACAGACAATGTGACCAGGAAAAGCATTTACATCAGGAACTATTATCGTTTCTTTTTCGGCCCAGCTGGTACCACATACACCTTTGCCTTTGTTTATTCTTGTACAAGCGAGGGGGCCCTGGAACGGACCAAGCACCAGTTCATTTCCTTTTACTAAATAAAATCCTACCCAGAGCCAGTTAAATTGCTCTTTCAGACATGCACATGTGTTCGCAAGATTTGCAATTAGATCAGGCTCACCTTCCACCACCGCTTTTATTTGTGGAAGAAGAGATTCATACTGTTCCTGTTTAGTACCATTAATAACATGCAGATCCTCTGACATCTTTATACATCATTTAAAAATGATCCATTAATATAGTCTACAACACTTACAAGGCTATTTGTTTCTTCATACACTTTCAACTGCCTGTCGGCTCCGGTTCCATTTTCCATCATTTTACTTACATAGTTCACCGCATGACGGCTACCCAGATCATCGAGCACATCATCAACAAATTCGAGCAATTCGTTTAGCAATATCCTTGTTCCCACTTCCTGTTCTTTCCCGAAATCAATTAATCTGCCATCAATCCCATACCTGCTTGCGCGCCATTTATTTTCATTGATAAGCGCCCGGCTATACTGAATGAAATTCAGGTTACGGGAATGTAGTTTATAAATTTTTGCGCATATCGCCTGGAAGAGCGCGGCTATGGCGATGGTTTCATTTACAGTCATCGGCACATCACATATCCTGAATTCAACAGTATTAAAAAAAGGATGAACGCGGAGATCCCACCATATCTTTTTCGCGTTGTCAATACAGTTGGTTTTTACCAGTAGCTTAACGTAACTGTCGTATGCTTCTATACTTTCAAAAGTTTCGGGTATTCCTGTGCGGGGAAACTTATCAAAAACTTTTGTGCGGAATGATTTATAGCCGGTGATCCTTCCTTCCCAAAATGGCGAGTTGGTGCTTAAAGCATAAATATGCGGAAGAAAATAGCGCGTTGAATTGGCAATATGGTTCGCCATGTTCCTGTCGGCCATGCCCACATGCACATGCAGTCCAAAGATCAGGTTGCTTCGAGCAGCTTCCTGCAATTCATTTACTATTTCACTGTAACGCGCATGATCTGTGATCAGCTGGCTCTGCCAATGGCTGAAGGGATGTGTGCCCGCTGCGCCTACCCACAATCCAAATCCTCCCGCAATATCAGCAATCGTTTTCCTGAGAAATGAAACATCTTTATAGGCTTCATCAACATTGGCGCAAATATCCGTGCCAACTTCCACAACAGCCTGGTGCATTTCTGCCTTGACCTTGTCTTTAATAACTTTTTGTCCTTCGTTCACGATCTTCTGTTCGTGGCTTCTCAGCTCCCGTGTTGCGGGGTCCACTACCATGTATTCTTCTTCAATGCCAAGCGTGAAGAGGTTGTTCGATATATTCACCATATAAATATTAGCGCCGGATCATTCCGGAAAAAATTCATCTTGTCAGCCCTTGTTTGTTTATGGCTCTTTTCACAAACTCGCCCCAGGTTAAATTATCTGCATCCGGCTTATGTTCAATAGCTCTTTCAATTGCATAGTT
>Ga0111538_10011788_pt1 | contig 11565 bp, 11 predicted proteins | sample SoiMethybrSBSTD1_FD_79669 | JGI IMG/M metagenome (GOLD analysis project Ga0111538, IMG submission 79669) | Bulk soil microbial communities from a Populus tree surrounding site in Tennessee, USA - Soil MetaG P. TD hybrid SBSTD1 (version 2)... | ecosystem: Environmental > Terrestrial > Soil >...
AACCGGGCTTTTGGACGAGCCGCTCGTTGGCCACGTGCGCGGCGAGCGCCTGCTGCCCTGAGCGACGGGCGGGCGGCAGCGCCCTGGTCCAGCGCGGCCAGCGCGTCGTTGGCAAAGCGGCGCTCAAAAAAAACAAAAAGATCAATGCTTTGGTCGCATGGGCGGCGGCGAAGTCGAGGGCAAGCGCGAGCGCCTCTTCGATCGGTGCAGTCGGATCGCCCCGATAGGTGCGCAGGGCCCGAAGCGCGCGCTCGTACGGCTCCAAGGCGGCGTCGCTGGAGAGGGTCAGGGGCAATCCGCGGGCGTCTTTGTGCAGGCTCGGGGTCCGGCACTGCAATGAAAACTGCGCGATTAACTTAATTGGAGTCTGACCCCGGTTATTTCTCCAGTTTCTTCACCGGCAACTTCACCGCCTGCACGGCCGCGGCCAGGACGTCGATCGCGGCGGGGCGATCGAAGCTCGTGCGCCAGGCAATCGCGACCTTGCGCGAGGGTACGGGCGAGGTGAAAGGCACGACCTTGAGGAGCTTGGTGGCATAGCGAGCGTTGAGAGCGGTCGAGGGGACGACGCTCACGCCCAGTCCCGAGGCGACCATGTTCCGGATGGTCTCGAGCGAGCTGCCCGCCCGGCCCTCCGGCAGCGCCGTGTTCGATTGGCCCGGGCAGGCCTCGAGCACCTGGTCGCGGAAGCAGTGGCCGTTGTTCAGCACCAGCAGGTTCTCGTCCGCCAATTCCGCGGGCCTGAGCCCCTTCTTGTGCTCCCATCGGTGCCCCGTGGGAACCACCACGCTGAAGGGCTCCTCATACAGGACCCGGGTCTGGACTCCGGGCAACGAGAACGGCAGCGCGATCAGCACGCAGTCGAGCTCGCCTTCGCGCAGCATCGGCGCGAGGTTGCCGGTGAGGTTCTCCTCGATGATGAGCGGCATGTCGGGCGCCCGCTTCCTCAGGATCGGGATCAGGTCCGGCAGCAGGTAGGGTCCGATCGTAGGGATGGCGCCGAGCCTCAGCGCGCCAGCGAGCTGGTCCTGCCCGCCGCGCGCCATGTGCTGGATCTTGCCCACCTCGTCCAGGACGCGGCGGGCCTGCTCGACGATCGCCTCGCCGCGGCCGGTGACGAGCACCTCGTTCTTGTTGCGCTCGAACAATTTCACCCCCAGCTCGTCCTCGAGCTTGGCGAGCGCGAGCGAGAGCGTCGGTTGCGTGACGAAGCACTTGGCGGCGGCACGCCCGAAATGGCGCTCCTGGGCGAGGGCGACGACGTACTTGAGCTCGGTCAACGTCATGTGGAGGGGCGGGGGGAGGATGGAGGGATGGGACCCGGCGGGCCATCGATAAGCCGGGACAATCGAAAGTATATCCACAATCAATTGGATTGTTCAATCAGCCGGCCATACAGTATTGGCTGAACCCAACGAACTCGCAGAGGAAAGATCCCATGCTCCCGAACCACGAAGGCCAGCGCGTCCCCCAGGTCAACTTCCGCACCCGTCAGAACGGCACATGGGTCGACGTCGGCACCGACCAGATCTTCAAGGGCCGCAACGTGATCGTGTTCGCGCTGCCCGGCGCGTACACGCCCACCTGCTCGACCACGCACCTGCCGCGCTACAACGAGCTCGCGCCGGTGTTCAGCAAGCACGGCATCGACGAGATCGTGTGCCTGTCGGTCAACGACGCGTTCGTGATGAGCGAGTGGCAGAAGGACCAGAACGCGCCCAACGTCACCTTCATCCCGGACGGCAACGGCGAGTTCACCCACAAGATGGGCATGCTCGTGGACAAGTCCGACCTGGGCTTCGGCAGGCGCTCGTGGCGCTACTCGATGCTGGTGCGCGACGGCCAGATCGAGAAGATGTTCATCGAGCCGGAGAAGGAAGGCGACCCGTTCGAGGTCTCCGACGCCGACACCATGCTCGCCTACATCGCCCCGCGCGAGAAGGCGCCCGAGCCCGCGGTGATCTTCGCCCGCGAGGGCTGCCCGCACTGCGCGCGCGCGAAGCAGGTGCTGAAGCAGAACGGCGTCGTGTTCGAGGAAGTCACGCTCGGCAAGGACATCACCTTCTCGACGGTGCGCGCCGTCTCCGGCCACGGCACGGTGCCGCAGGTCTTCATCGGCGGCAAGCGCATCGGCGGCGCCGACGACGTCGAGGCGTTTTTCAACCAGAAACAGAAGAAGGCCGCCTGACCGTAAGAGTCATGGAGCTCCTTCGACCAATCGCGATGGACAAAACCCTCGAAGTCGACGTTGCAGTCATCGGGGCCGGCACCGCCGGCCTCGCGGCCTACCGCGCCGCCAGGACCGCGGGCAAGCGCGCCGTCATCATCGAGGGTGGCGCTTACGGCACCACCTGCGCGCGCGTGGGCTGCATGCCGTCCAAGCTGATCATCGCGGCGGCTGAAGCGGCGCACGCTTTCGAGCGCGCGCCCGGCTTCGGCGTGCACGGCGGCGAGGTCCGGATCGACGGCCGCGAGGTGATGGCGCGCGTGAAACGCGAGCGCGACCGCTTCGTAGGCTTCGTGCTGAAGGGCGTGGACGACATCCCCGAAGCGGACCGCATCCGCGGCTACGCGTGGTTCCTCGATGCCCATACGCTGGAGGTCGAAGGCGGGCCCGCGATCCGCGCGCATGCCATCGTCATCGCCACCGGCTCCCGTCCCGCGATCCCGCCGATCCTCGAGAACCTCGGCGACCGGCTGATCGTGAACGACGACGTGTTCGACTGGGACGACCTGCCGCGCTCCGTGGCGGTGTTCGGCCCCGGCGTGATCGGCCTCGAGCTCGGCCAGGCGCTCGCGCGCCTCGGCGTGCGCGTGGTCGTTCTCGGCCGCGGCGGCCGCCTGGGCCCGATCACCGATCCGTACGTGCACAAGGCGGCGCTCGAGGCGTTTCAAGCCGAGTTCGAGCTGGATCCGGACGCGCACGTCTCCCGCGTCGAGCGCATCGACGACCAGGTCGAGATCGAGTACCGGGCGTCCGAGGGACACAAGCGCGTCGAGCGCTTCGACTACGTGCTCGCGGCGACGGGGCGCCTGCCCAACGTGGACCGCCTGGGCCTCGAGCGCGCGGGCGTCGAGATGGGCTTGCGCGGCGTGCCGGTGCACGATCCGTACACGCTGCAGCTCGGCACCTCCTCCATCTTCATCGCCGGCGATTCCGCCGACGACCGTCCCCTGCTGCACGAGGCGGCCGACGAGGGACGCATCGCGGGCGAGAACGCCGCTCGCTTTCCCGACGTGGTGCCCGGCCAACGGCGCGCACCGCTCGGCGTGGTGTTCACCGATCCGCAGATCGCGATCGTGGGCGGGGGCTTCGCGGCGCTGAAGACCCATGCGCTGGCTGCCGGAGAGGTCTCGTTCGACGACCAGGGGCGCTCGCGCGTGATGCTGCGCAACAAGGGTCACCTGCGCGTCTACGCCGATCCGGTGACGGGCCGCTTCCTCGGCGCCGAGATGGTGGGCCCGGACGCGGAGCACATCGGCCACCTGCTCGCCTGGGCGCTGCAGGCCGGGATGACCGTGGACCAGATGCTGGGGATGCCGTTCTACCACCCGGTGGTGGAAGAAGGCCTACGCACGGCGCTGCGCGACCTGGCGGCGAAGCTCGCCGAATCCCGCAAGGCGGCGGCTTGATAAATGGGGTCAGACTCCAATTAAGTTAATTCGGGGGTTTTCTGTGGAAAACCCCCGAATTAACTTAATTGGAGTCTGACCCCATTTATCAAATCAGCTTCGGGAACGTCGCGGCGAATTCGCGCAGGTTGTCGGTGAACATCCCGTCCACCCCATGGTCGAGCCAGCGCTGGGCGGTGACCAATTCGTTCACCGTGTAGAGCATCACCTTGTAGCCACGGGCGTGCAGCTCGCGGATCAGCTCGGGCGACGCGTTCTTGTGGTTGGTGTGCAGGGACGCGGCCTCGAGCGCTTCCAGGCGCGGCCAGTCGGCCTCGGTGAATTGACTCACCAGCCAGCCGCGGCGGATCTCGGGCGCGGCCTCCTTCGCGGCCATCAACGCCTCGAACGAAAACGACGAGAACACCGGAGGCAGCGAGGCACCGGCCCAGAGGCGCTGCGACTCCAGCGCCACCTTCGTGCCGGTCTGCCGGTCGAAGCCCGGCGTGGGCTTGATCTCCACGTGGCAGGCGGTGTCCTTCGAGCGGAACTGCTTCACCACCTCTTCGTATGAGGGCACGGGCTCGCCGCGAAACTCCACCGAGTGCCACCCGCCCGCGTCCAGCACCCGCAACGCGCTCCAGGGAAGATCCGCCGCCCTGCCCTTGCCGTTGGTCGTGCGGCCGAGGACCTCGTCGTGCAACAGCAGCGGCACGTCGTCGAGCGAGAGCTTCACGTCGATCTCGTGCATGCGGTAGCCCAGCGACTGGCCCAGGCGGATGGCCGCCACGGTGTTCTCGGGCGCGAGGCTCCCCCCACCGCGGTGGGCGACGAGGCGCGGATAGGGCCAGCTCATAGCGTGACGGTTCCTCCCGAGGAGAAGAACTTGTGTTGCACCACGATGACCACGATCAGCACGACATAGGCGTAGCACGCGGCGACCAGGTCGTCGAACATGATCCCCAGCCCGCCTTTCAGGCGCTGCTCGAGCTGCCGGATCGGCGGCGGCTTCCAGATGTCGAACAGGCGGAAGAGGCCGAAGGCGATGAGTTGCAGCACGATGCTCGCGGATGCGAGCGCCGCCAGCGGAAGGAACGCCGCCATCTCGTCGATCACGATGGACCCGTGGTCGTCGACACCCAGGTCCCTGGCAGCGACCTCGGAGGCCCAGAGCCCGAGGACGAAGAGCGGAATGCCAACGAAGGCGATGGCGAACGGCGGCATCGCGAACACGTACGCCAGCACCCAGTAGAGCGCGAGCGCCGCGAGCGTACCGAAAGTGCCCGGCGCCTTCGGAGCCAACCCGCTGCCGAACCCCAGCGCGATGAAATGCGCGGGGTTCGCCAGCAGGAAGCGAAGGTCAGGGCGCCTTGAAGTGGTCGTATCCGCGCCCATCGACCTTCACCGGTTTCGCGTCGGCGCCCAGCAGGCTCACGCCCTTCCCGCGCTTGATCTGCCCGACGCGGCTCAACGGGATGCCGAGCATGTCGGTGAGATCCTCGATGCTGTCGCGCGAGTTGGGGTGCGCCGTGAAGCAGAGCTCGTAGTCGTCGCCACCGGCCACGATCGCGGTGCGCCCCTCGGGCGTGGCGAGGTGCTTCGCGCCGATCGACGACACCGGCACCAGCGGCAGCTCGATGGTCGCTCCGACGCCCGAGAGCCGGCAGATGTGGGTGAGGTCCGCGAGCAGCCCGTCGCTCACGTCGATGGCGGCGGTGGCGAGGCCCCGCAGCGCCTGGCCCAGCGTCACGCGCGGCGAGGGCTCGTAAAGGCGCATCACCGCCTCGCGATAGTCCTCCGCGGCCAGCACCACCCGTCCGTGGCGATGCGCGACGGCCAGCGCCGCATCGCCGATGTTCCCGGAGACCCAGATGTCGTTGCCGGGCTTGGCACCGCCGCGGCGCAGCGCCGCCCCCGCGGGAACCTCGCCCATGATCGTGACGGTGAGCGTGAGCGGCCCGCGCGTCGTGTCGCCGCCGATCAGCGACACGTTGTACTCCTGCGCGAGGTCGAAGAAGCCCTTGGCGAAGGCGGCGAGCCAGTCGTGGTTCACGTTCGGCAGCGTGAGGGCGAGCGTGGCCCAGTAGGGCATGGCGCCCATCGCCGCGATGTCCGAAAGGTTCACCGCGAGCGCCTTGTGCCCCAGGTGCTCGGGATCGACGTCGGGGAAGAAGTGCGTGCCCGAGACCATCGTGTCGGTGGAGACCGCGAGGTCCATGCCGTTGCTCACGTCCACCAGCGCGCAGTCGTCGCCCACGCCGAGCACGGCGTTGGCCGCCGGGCGCGTGAAGTGGCGCGCGATGAGGTCGAACTCGGAGTTGTCTCTGTCAGCCATTTTGCTTCTGCCTTCTCTTTTCGGCGACCTCGTCCGGCCGCACTGCCGCGGCCAGCTTGTCGAGGACGCCATTCACGTACTTGTGCCCGTCGGTGCCGCCGAAGCGCTTGCCAAGCTCGATCGCCTCGTTGATGGTCACCTTGTAGGGTATCTCGGGATTGTGGACCAGCTCCCACGCGCCGATCAGCAGGATGGCGCGCTCGACCGGGCTCACCTCCTCCCACTTGCGGTCGGCGAACGGCTCGAGCTTCGCGCGCAGCCCCTCGGCCTCGCCGATGGTGCCCTTCAATTGCGACTTGAGGAAGGCAGCGTCGGCGGATCCGTAGTGCTCGAGCTCGGACAGGTTCTTGAGCACCGTGCCCGCGGAGGCGCCGGTGTAGATCCACTGGTAGATCCCCTGCATCGCGAGCTCGCGCGAGCGGCGGCGCGGCGTGACCCTCATCCCGCGATCGCTTTCAGGGTGTTGGCCATCTCGACGGCCACGCGCGCGGCTTCCGCGCCCTTGACCGGCGCGCGCTCCGCCGCCTGGGCCTCGTTCTCGGTAGTGAGCACGCCATTCGCAATCGGCATGCCGGTCTCCAGCTGCACGTCGAGGATGCCGCGGGCGCTCTCGCCGGCGACGATCTCGAAATGGAACGTCTCGCCACGCACGACGCAACCGAGCGCCACGAGCGCGTCGTAGCGTCGGCCGGCGAGCCCGCGGCGTTCGAAGGCGAGTGTCTGCAACGCGAGCGGAATCTCGAGCGCGCCGGGAACGCTGACCACGTCGATGTCATCGGCGGACACGCCCAACTCCACCAGCTGCCGGTCGCAGGCGGTGAGCAGCTGGCGCACCAGCTCCTCGTTGAAGCGGCTCCAGACGATCCCGATGCGCAGCCCCTTGCCCGCCAGGCTCGGTGTCACATTTGTCATAGGCTCATTTTGCCATGCCGCAGTATCATGGCCCTTGGATCACCTCGAAAAAAACCACAGGGAGAGAACGATGACCAGACGCCTGCTGCACGCCCCATTACTCGCGACCGCGCTGCTCGCCCTCGCGGCCCACTTCGACGCCTCCGCCCAGCAATTCCGCACCTACGTGTCCTCGGACGGCAACGATGCCAACAGTTGCAGCCTGCTCACGCCGTGCCGGCTGCTGCCCGCCGCGCTCGCGGCGGTCAGTTCCGGGGGCGAAATCTGGATGCTCGACTCGGCCAACTTCAACACCGGCACCGTGGTGATCAACAAGTCGGTCTCGATCCTGGCGATTCCCGGCCAGGTGGGTAGCGTCGTGGCCAACAATGCCGACGCGATCAGCGTCAACGGACCCGTCGTCCAGGTGGTGTTGCGCAACCTGCGCGTGGTGAACCTCGCGGGCGCGAGCAACCACGGCGTGTCCTTCGTCGGCGGATCCTCGCTCACGATCCAGGACAGCGAGTTCTTCGGCATCCCGCAGGCGGCCGTGAACGTCGCGGTGACGGGCTCGAAGACCCGCATCATGCGCTCGCAGTTCATCCAGAACGGCATTGGTATCCAGGTGACCGCGGGCATCGTGAACGTGCTCGGCAACGACTTCATCGGCAACACGACGGTGATCCGGGCGGTGGGCACCGGCGGCTCCGGCGTCTACCCGCCCAACGGAACGACCCGGGTGCGCATCGGCGGCGGCGGGACGATCCAGGACAACGGGACCGTGTTCAGCATGGTCGACCCAGGCCCTCCCCCGAGGTATTCGGGAAGCTGCAACACCTCCAACATTTTCGTGAACCTGAGCAACACCATGGAGATGGGCAACGGGACGCGGATCGTCGTGACCGGAGTCCAGGATCACAACTCCGGCTGCGTGCCCCCGAACGAGTTCACTATCGACAGCTGGGGCTCGCCGACGCCGTAAGCGGCCAAGCCTGCTCCAAAGGAAGGGCCCGCGCCGCGGGCCCTTTTTCATTCCGGGTTCCGGCCGCCTTGGCTCCAATTGCGCGTTCAGACCGCCTTCACCGCCTTGGCATCATCGGGCGAAACGTACTCGACCACCTCCAGCCCGAAGCCCGACATGCTCGGGATGCGCTTCGGGCGCGCCAGCACGCGCATCTTGCCCACGCCCAGGTCGCGCAGGATCTGGGCGCCGATGCCGTGCAGGCGCGGATCCCACTTGGGGGGCGCCTTGCCCGCGTCGCGCGAGCCCATCACGCGCCCGAGAATCTCGGTCGCGGACTCGTGGCGGCGCAACAGCACGATGACGCCCTCCTTGTGGTGCGCGATGAGGCGCATGGCGTCCTGCACCGAGTAGGCGTGGCGCGCGGTGTCGAAGTCGAAGAGGTCGAGCGAGATGAAGGGCTCGTGCACGCGCACCAGCACCGGACGATCGGGCGCGGGCTCGCCCTTCACCAGCGCGTAGTGCACCTCGTCCACCGTCTTGTCGTGGTAGATGCAGAGGCGGAACGGGCCGTAGGGCGTGGCGATGGCGTGGTCGGCAACGCGCTCGACCAGCTTCTCGTTCTCGCTGCGATGGTGGATCAGCTCGGCGATCGTGCCGATCTTCAGGCCGTGCTTCTTCGCGAACTCGGTGAGCTCCGGCATGCGCGCCATCGACCCGTCGGGATTCATCACCTCGCAAATGACCGCGGCCGGCGTGAGGCCCGCCATCTCGGCGAGGTCGCATCCCGCTTCCGTATGCCCGGCGCGGACGAGCACCCCGCCCTTCTGCGCCATGATCGGAAAGATGTGCCCGGGTTGGACGATGTCCTCCGGCTTGGCATGCCTCGCTGTCGCCGCCCGCACCGTGCGCGCGCGATCGGCGGCCGAGATGCCTGTGGTCACGCCGCTGGAGGCTTCGATGGACGTCGTGAACGCGGTGCCAAGGGGCGAGCGGTTGTCGCTCACCATGAGGTCGATGCCCAGCTGGCGGCAGCGCTCTTCGGTCAACGTGAGGCAGACCAGGCCACGCGCGTGCATGGCCATGAAGTTGATCGCCTCGGGCGTCACGAAGTCCGCCGCCAGCACGAGGTCGCCCTCGTTCTCGCGGTCTTCGGCATCGGCCAGCACCACCATGCGGCCGTGGCGCAGCTCGTCGATCAATTCCTGCGGAGTGTTGAGGGACATGGAGCCTCCAGGGAGACCGATATTTTGCCCGATTCCGGCATGCCGCTCCGAACCTTGGGCCCATAATGGAACTTCGAAACTACTCTTGGCGAACCTGGAAGGAAGAACCGGAACCGCCTTTCCTTCTCGCGCCCTCTCGTACTTCACATGCGCCTCACTAGTGTTCTTTCGATAGCGCTGGTCCTTATTTCGATCGGCGCAGCGCCCTCCACACCGGCTGCACCACGAGAATTGGCGACCAACGCTCCCGGGTCGACATTTCCGGCTCAACACGCCGTAGTCGGGAACGTCCTCGTCTACGCGGGTGGCCCGGCGACGGACGTGGAACCTTGGCGCTCGGACGGATCCGTGGCTGGCACCCATCTCTTGAAGGACATTGGGGTGGCTGGTTCGTCGAATCCCAGCAGCTTCAAGGCCGGCACGAATGTCGTCTTCTTCACTGCCTCGGGCTCCTTGGAGCTGTGGAAATCGCTTGGCACGCCGGATTCGACGCAACTCGTCAAGCGGTTCGATGAGATCCTCTCAGCAGTGACCGCGGTCGGAGATCGCGTGTTCTTTTCCACTTCAGGTGCCAATGGCACTTCGGTGTGGACCTCCGACGGCTCGGAAATGGGGACCATCGAACTCAAGTCCGGATTGCCGCCGGGTGGCGGTGAGCTGCCGTTTGGCTTCGTGGCATTAGGTCCAAACATCCTGTTTGCGGCCGATGACGGCGTCAACGGGACCGAGCTGTGGCGGACCGATGGAACACCAGCGGGCACGGCGATGCTCAAGGAGCTGACGCCGGGTCCGCTCACCTCGGGAATCGCGGGCATGACGGTGGCCAATGGGCTGGTGTTCTTTACGGCAATCACCGGTTCCGAGCAGCGCTCGCAGCTCTGGCGAAGCGATGGAACTGCCGTCGGCACGTTTCCCGTCACACAGCCGACTTCCCTAGTGCACATGGCTTATGACGGTGTTGGGGCCCTTGCTGCGGCAGGGGATTTCGTTTACTTCGTCGCAAGGGATGAGTACGGGACCGAGCTGTGGCGCAGCGACGGCACGCCCACGCGAACTCATCGGGTTACGGACATATGCACCGGAGTCTGTGACTCAACGCCCCGCCAACTCGTCGTCATTGGTGAAGTCGTTTACTTCACGGCCTTCCATGATGCCGATGGGTGGGAGGTGTGGAGATCCGACGGTACACAAGGCGGAACGTACCAGCTCAAGGATGTCTATCCGGGCCGTGACGGCGCTCCGCCCCAGCATCTGACCACCGTGGGCAGGTATCTCTATTTCACGGCCGATGACGGCGTGCACGGGCAGGAACTGTGGGTCTCGGATGGCACGCCGGCCGGCACACGCCTCGCGTTCGAACTCACGCCGGGTGCCAGTGGCACGACGTTCGAGTGGCTCGCGGCGGCACCGCACGGCCTGTACTTCGCGACGGGCGCTCCCTCCGTCTACGACAAGCACCTTTGGTTCGAGGAGGTCATCCAGCCCATCGACCCTGTCGAGCCTGGCCGACTGGCCAACCTCTCGACGCGCGGGCTGGTGTTGACCGGCAACGACGTGATGATCGGCGGCTTCGTCATCAACGGGACGACCAACAAGACCGTGGCCATCGTGGCGACCGGGCCCTCGCTCGCGGCGTATGGCATCGCCAATCCGTTGGCGAACCCAAAGCTCACGCTGGTACGCCAGTCCGACAACGCCATCGTGGCGGTCAACGACAACTGGGGCGAGGCCCCCAACCCGGCCGCGCTCGAGTGGAACGGTTACGCGCCGCCGCATGCCAACGAATCGGCGCTGCTCTTGAGCCTTGCGCCCGGCGCCTATACCGCAATCGTCTCGGGCGCCGATGGGGGCAGCGGCACGGCGGTCCTCGCGGTGTACGAAGCGGCCCAACCCGAGGTTCGAATCGTCAATCTCTCCACGCGCGGCCAGGTACGCACCGGCCACGACGTCATGATCAGCGGCTTCGTGATTCCCGCAGGTGCATCCCAGACGGTCGCGATCGTCGCCACTGGCCCGTCCCTGTCGGCGCACGGCATCGGCAACCCGCTCGCCAACCCCACCTTGACGCTCGTGCGCTCGTCCGACCAGAGCGTGTTGGCGTTCAATGACGATTGGGGCAGTGCCGCAAACTCGGCCCAACTTCAGGCCGCGGGACTCGCACCATCCGACCCGCTGGAAAGCGCCATCCTGGTCACGCTGCCCCCCGGGGCCTATACCGCGATTCTCTCGGGCGCCGCGGGAGGAACAGGAGTGGGCGTGGTCGGAGTCTACGCAGCCAACTGAAGCTTCAGCCGGCGGAGCTAGCGCACCCGCGCCGAAGACACCTTCCCGCTCAGTCCTCGCGGCAGCGCCGGATAGCGCCCCGGGCCGAGGTCGTGGCATTCGCCCTCGTTGTTGGCGTCCGAGCAGAGCCGCCATGTGCCGCCCTCGATGACGACGGAGCGCGCGCGGTCGTTGAAATCCATGAACTCGAGGTTCTGCATCGGGGCGTCGAGCAGGATCGAGCGGCCCTGGAAGTCGATGCCCTCGAAGAGCGCGAT
>Ga0111538_10011790_pt1 | contig 11564 bp, 13 predicted proteins | sample SoiMethybrSBSTD1_FD_79669 | JGI IMG/M metagenome (GOLD analysis project Ga0111538, IMG submission 79669) | Bulk soil microbial communities from a Populus tree surrounding site in Tennessee, USA - Soil MetaG P. TD hybrid SBSTD1 (version 2)... | ecosystem: Environmental > Terrestrial > Soil >...
ACGCTCGGGCCGCTCGGGCCGCTCGGGTCGCGCCGTCTCCTGCTTTCCCTGCGCTTGCCGGGCTGCGCGCAACAACTCGCGTGAGGCCCGCACTCCATGGCGCGTTCCTTCCGCTGGCGTCGCGTTCGTGTTCTCGGCAACGGCAGCTTCTGCGCCCGCCGCTCGCGGCGCCATTCCAGAACCCTGGCCGGTGCGCCATCTTCCGCTGCGCGGTGCGGTCACTTTCTTGCGCTGCGATTCGAGCGCCTCGCGCGCCGCAGCCTGCTCGGCATCCTTCTTGTTCTTGCCGCGTCCCAGGCCCCACACCTCGCCCTTCACCACAACTTCGACGGCGAATTGCTTTTCGTGTTCGGGACCCTCTTCGGCATGAACGCGATACATCGGATGCGAAAGCCGCCGTGACTGCACGAATTCCTGAAGAAGCGATTTGTAATTCGTGTGCTCTTCATCCTTCAGGATGTCGTTGATTTCCACGAGCAGCGTATCCTGGATGAATTTGCTGGCCGCGCGATAACCCTGATCGAGATAAATCGCGCCGATGACTCCCTCGTAGACGTCGGAGAGAATCGATTCCCGCTCGCGCCCGCCCATCTCGCTCTCTTCCCCGGAAAGCAGAACGAACTCCCCCAGCCCCGCATCGCGGCTCACGCTGGAGAGAACTTTCCTGGAGACCAGAAGCGACTTCATCTTGGACAGTGCGCCTTCGGGACGGTCGGGGAATTGCAGGTACACGAACTGGCTGACCGACAAGCCCAACACCGAATCACCTAGGAATTCCATGCGCTCGTTGGAAGCATCGCGATTGCGCGAGGTGACGTGAGAATAGGAACGATGCGTGAGCGCCTGCTCGAGAAGTGAAAGATCGAGGAATCGAACCCCGATTTGTTTCTGCAGCTTCTTCAGCTGCCGGACCCGTTCACCCGAGGGTCCTTTGCGCGTTCCCGTGACGAGCTTTCCGAATACGGACCAGCCTCGCCGGAGAATTGCGCTCGTATTATCCGTCATGTTTTTTAGTCGCCAATGTCACGTTATGTCCGCCGAAACCGAAGGAGTTCGAAATTGCCACCTCGACGTCCAGCTCACGCGGAGCATTCGGGACGTAGTCGAGGTCGCACTCCGGATCCGGCGTCTCGTAGTTGATCGTAGGGGGAATCTTCCCTTCGTGATGGGCGAGAGCGAGGATCACGAACTCGATGCCCCCCGCTGCGCCCAGGAGATGCCCTGTCATTGATTTCGTCGAGCTGATGGCGGTTCTTGAAGCATGGTCGCCAAAGACCTTTTTTATCGCCATCGTTTCAAAGCGATCGTTGAGCGGGGTCGAAGTGCCGTGCGCATTGATGTAATCGACGTCCGACGGTTCCACGCCGGCGTCGCGCAAGGCCCCCTCCATCGATCGCACCGCACCCTGTCCTTCCGGATCGGGCGCGGTCATGTGGTAGGCATCGGCCGTGTAGCCGTACCCGGCCATCTCGCAGTAAATCTTCGCGCCTCGGGCCAGCGCGTGCTCGCGCTCCTCCAGCAGGATGATTCCTGCGCCTTCCCCGATCACGAAGCCGTCCCGATCTGCGTCGAAAGGGCGGCTGGCGCGCTGCGGATCCTCATTGCGCGTCGAGAGAGCTCGCATCGATGCGAACCCGCCGACGGAAATGGGACTGACCGGGGCCTCTGCACCTCCCGTGATCATGACGTCGGCGTCGCCGAACTGAATGATCCGGAAAGCGTCCCCGATCGCGTTCGCCCCAGAAGCGCACGCGGTGACCGTGGAATTCGTGGGGCCCTTTGCGCCGAAGCGCATGCTCACCAGCCCCGTCAACATGTTGATGATCATCATCGGAATGAAGAACGGGCTGATGCGAGTCGCCCCCTTCTCCATGAGGACCGTGTGCTGGTTTTCCAGCGTCTCGATTCCGCCGATGCCGGAACCGATCACCACCCCCACGCGCCGACCGATCGCCGCGACGTCCAAGCCCGAGTCTTGAACGGCCATTTGCGCGGCGGCGATGCCGTACTGGGTGAAGCGGTCCATCTTCTTCATTTCCTTCTTCTCGCCGAACGCCGTGGGATCGAAATTCTTCAGCTCGGCGGCGAACTTCACGTCGTGCCCGGAGGCATCAAACCGCGTGATGGGATTCGCGCCGCTTTTTCCAGCCAGCGCGTTCGTCCAGAATTCCGATGCGGAATTGCCGATCGGCGTCACCGCGCCCAGGCCGGTGACCACGACGCGTCGTCGTTTCGAATTCGTCGAAGGAGACATAAAGATGAAAGAGCTCTAGTTCGCGGTGCCGACGTGCTTGTCGAGATACTCCACGGCATCGCGCACGGTCTTGATCTTGTCCGCGTCCTCGTCGGGGATTTCGATGTCGAATTCCTCCTCGAGCGCCATGACCAGCTCGATTGTCGCGAGCGAATCCGCGCCCAAGTCCTCGATGAACTTCGCCTCTTCGGTCACCTGGTGCGCTTCGACCTCCAGCTGCTCCATGATGATTTCGCGGACTCGATTGAAATGCGTTGAATCCATTCTTCGTGCTCCTTCGCTCATGCGGCGGCGGTTCCCTAGATCACCATCCCGCCGTCCACGGTGATCACTTGACCTGTGACGTACGACGAATCCGGAGAAGAAAGAAACGAGACGACTCCGGCCACATCCTCCGAGCTTCCCAGACGCGCGAGCGGAATCGATTGCAGGAGCCCGGCCTTCACGGAATCGGACAGGTCTTTCGTCATCGAGGTCTCGATGTACCCCGGGGCCACGGCATTGACGAGAATGTTCCGTGACGCGAATTCCCTGGCCAGGCTCTTGGTGAATCCGATGATCCCCGCTTTCGACGCGGCATAGTTCGATTGCCCCTCGTTGCCCCGGATCCCCACGACCGAAGTGATGTTGATGATTCGCCCGGAGCGCTTCTTCATCATGTACTTGGAGGCCGCCTTGGAAAAGTGGAAAACGCCCTTCAAGTTGACTGCCAGGACCGCATCGAAGTCGCTTTCGTCCATGCGCAGCAACAACTTATCGCGGGTAATGCCGGCGTTGTTGACCAGGACGTCCAAGCCCCCCAGCTTCTGGACGGAGTCCTCGACGGCGGCCTGGGCCTCGTCATGACGGGACACATCCGCGGCCAGCGCCAGCCCCTTTCGCCCCTGAGCCTCCACCTCCCGTAGGGTCTCGGCGACCGAATCGACGGTCCGCCCCACGCAGGCAACGTCGAAACCATCCTTGGCCAAGCGGACGGCGATGGCCCGCCCGATGTTCTTGGCGGCCCCGGTGACGAGCGCGGCTCCCCGGCTCATCGCACCCCTCCGCTCATCGCGGCGCGTAAGGCCTCCACCGATTCCGCGGTGCCGACACACGTGCACGCCGCCGACTTATCGATCTGGCGCAAGATTCCTTTGAGTACCGAGCCCGCCCCCACTTCATAGAATTCGTTGGCACCGGCGGCAAGAAGCGCACGCATCGATTCCTCCCAACGCACTGGCGAAGTCATCTGCTCGCCCAAGAGGCGGCGGATCGACGCCGCGTCTTGCACCGGGGCGGCGCTCGCATTCGCGTAGACGGGGAAGGCCGCATCTCGAATCGAAAGGCCCTTCAGGAATTCTTCCAAGTCTTGGCGCGCATCGGCCATGAGCGCGGAATGAAATGCGCCCGAAACGTTCAGCATCATCGCTTTACGCGCACCGCGCGCCCGCGCGATCTCCACCGCGCGCTCCACGGCCTGCGTTTCTCCGGAGATCACGATCTGTCCGGGGCTGTTGAGATTCGCGGATTGCACGACGCCGGCCGCGCTTGCTTCGGCGCAGATCGAATTCACCTCTTCCGGAGTCATTCCCAAAACGGCGGCCATCGTTCCCGGACGCTTCACGCCGGATTCCCACATCAATTCGCCGCGCTTGCGCACCGCGCGCACGCCGTCGGCGAACGAGATGGCGCCGGCCGCCGCCAAGGCGGAGTACTCGCCCAAACTGTGGCCGGCGGCAAAATCCGGGCGCAGCACGTCCTTCACCACTTCCCACGCCGCCAAGCTCTTCACGTAAAGCGCGGGCTGCGTCGTATGCGTCTTGCGCAGCTCTTCGTCCGGGCCTTCGGTGCACACGCGCAGAAGATCGAACCCCAAGATGGCGGATGCTTCGTCGAAGCGCGCAAGCGCCGCGGGAAAGCTCGCGCAAAGCGTGGAACCCATGCCCACGTATTGCGAGCCCTGCCCCGGGAAGAGAAGCGCTGTCTTCGACATCATGCTCCTAGAAACGGAAGATCATCGATCCCCAAGTGAAACCGGCGCCGAACGCGACCGCGGCAACGACGTGGCCTTCGCGGAGCACTCCTTTGGCGCGCGCTTCATCGAGCGCGATCGGAATGGAGGCGGCGGACGTGTTCCCGTAGCGGTCCACGTTGACGAACACTCTTTCCATCGGGAACCCGAGACGTTTCGCAGTTGCTTCAATGATCCGGATGTTGGCCTGATGGGGAACGAACAGATCGATGTCGTCTGCGGTGAGGCCGGCATCTTCGAGCCCGCCTCGCACCGCATCGGCCATGGAGTTCACCGCGGATTTGAAGACGTTGTTGCCGTTCATCTTGATGTAATGAAGACGCTGATCGACCGTCTCATGAGTGGTCGGATGCAGCGAGCCTCCCCCGGGCATCATCAGCATTTCACCGAGCATGCCGTCGGAATAGATGCGTGAGGCGAGAATTCCCTTGCCCGGCTCCACACGCTTCAACACCGCAGCACCCGCGCCATCGCCGAAGAGCACGCACGTCTGGCGATCGGTGAAGTCGGTGATCTTGGACAGCGTTTCCGCACCGATGACGAGCGCCACCCGGCAAGACTCGTGGGCGATCATTCCCGCCGCCACGTTCATTCCGTAGATGAAACCGGAACAGGCGGCCGCCAAATCGAACGCGGCGGCATTGACCGCGCCCAGATCGCGCTGGACGAGGCAGCCGGTCGAAGGAAAGAGCATGTCGGGAGTCGCCGTGCCGACGATGATCAAGTCCACTTCCTCGGGGGAGATGCCGGCATCTTTCAGCGCGCGCTGCCCCGCGCGGCTGGCCAAGGTCGAAGTGGTCGTGCCGGCGTCGGCGATGCGCCGCGTCTTGATGCCGGTGCGTTCCACGATCCATTCGTCCGTCGTATCGACGAGACTTTCCAAGTCCGCGTTGGTCAGGAGACCCTCCGGCGCGTCGGAACCAATGCCGACGATGCCGATCGCGGGCTCAGCTGGAAACTTCGCCAAGTGACAACCCCTGCAGTTCGCTTTCGATCTGCTGGTTGATGCGCTCGCGCGCATAGCGCGCGGCGACGTAGATGGCGTTCTTGATCGCCTTGGGAGACGAGCTGCCGTGCGCGATGATCACCGCGCCGTCGACGCCCAAGAGCGGCGCTCCGCCGTATTCCGCGTAGTCCAGCTTCATGAACATTCCGCGCAGCATGGGACGCAGCAAGAGCGCGCCCAGCCTTCCCCGCAAGCTATTGCCGACGAGATCGCGAAAGAGAGAACGAATGAGATGAACCACGCTCTCCGAGAATTTCAAGACGACATTGCCGACGAATCCGTCGCACACGACGACGTCGACACCGCCGCGAAAGATGTCGCGCCCCTCGACGTTGCCGATGAAGCGCAGATGGCTTGCTTCGAGCAGCGGAAACGTGTTGCGCACGACTTCGTTGCCCTTGATGCTCTCTTCTCCGAAGTTGAGGAGCCCAACCTTGGGCTCGGCGCGACCCAACACTTTGCGCGCGTAGATCTCACCCATGACGCCGAATTGAAGAAGCTGCTGCGGCGTGCAATCGGAATTCGCTCCTACGTCCAAGATGATCGCGCCTCCCGCCGGCGTGGGCACGGTGGTGGCGATCGCGGGACGCTTCACTCCGGGAAGACGGCCCAGGTATACGAGCGAAGAAGCGACGACGGCTCCGGTATTCCCCGCGGAGACCAGACCGTCGGCGGCTCCCTCTTTCAATGAGCGCGCGGCGACGGCGATCGAAGCGTCGCGCTTGCGCCGCACTTGGCGGGCCGGGTCCTCACCCATTTCGATCCGCTCGGCGGCGTGCAGCACGTGAATGCGTGGCTGATCGAGTGCCTTGTGTTTCGCGAGCTCGACTTTGAGAAGCGTTTCGTCTCCGACCAGGACGATTTCCAAGTCCTCGCTTCCGTTGCGAATCGCTTCGAGCGCCCCCTCCACCTCGACGGATGGAGCGCTATCTCCACCCATCGCGTCGACGAGAATCTTCATCGACTCCAACCCCGCTTCCCCAGCACTCCCCGTTGTGCGCAAGACTTCCGAAACGCGACACTAGACCTAAACGTCGTCCTTGCCCGCCATTACTTTGCGGCCAGCGTATTGTCCGCAATGAAGACAGACGCGATGAGGCCGTTTGACCTGACCGCACTCCGGGCAAAGATTGCGCGCAGGAACTTGAAGCGCATGATGAGAGCGCCTCTTCAGCTTTCTCGTCTTCGAGATTCGATACTTTGGCAGAGCCATGGGAACGTTTACTCCTGATCGTCCGATGGAAAGGAGAGCTCACGGAGAGCGCTCCAGCGTTGATCTTGAGGCGTACGGCGGCAATCACAGCTTCCGACATTCAAATTCGCGCCGCATTCCAGGCAAAGTCCCCGGCAATCTTCGGCGCAAAGATTCTTGATCGGGATCTCGAGCAGCACCGCCTCGCGAATTGCATCCGAAAGATCCAGCGCCGTCTGCGCCGTGAGATAAATCGGAGCTCCCGCCTCCTCTTCCCCACTCCCGGTCGCCGCGGCGGGCACTTCCCCTTCGCCCAGAACGGCCCGGACCTCCAGGTCCGTTTCGACCGGCCGGTCGAATCGCAAAAGGCAGCGATCGCATTCGGTTTCCAGGACCCCGGTCAGGCGCCCACGTAACCGGAACACGAGCCCGTTTCGTTGAAGCGTGCCCTCCACGCGGAAATCCCGAAAAACCCGATGAGTCCCGCCTTCGAAGAGCAGGACCGTCCCCGGTGCACCCAAAGACCATGGGTGCGCTCCTTCGGGAAATCCGCGCAGGTCGATCGCAACCGAACCGGCGCCAAGATTAGGTTTCACGTTCATTCGTGTCAAACCGGAATGAGTGGCTTCAACTTCCGTCCGGATCAGGCGATCAAGGCCGGGATCCGGGGGAAAAAGTGGGCGATCTCCTTGACCGCCGACTCGACGGAGTCCGAGGCGTGGACGGCGTTGAACTGCACGTCCGTGGCGTAGAGCTTCCGGACGGTGCCCTCCGCCGCCTGGGCGGGGTTCGTCGCACCGATGAATTCCCGGAGAGCCAAGATAGCATTTTCCCGTTCCAAGACCATGGGAATACAGGGCCCAGAAGTCATGAACTCCACCAGATCCCGATAGAACGGCCGGTCCTTGTGGACCTCGTAGAACTTCCTGGCCGACGACTCTTCGAGATGCTCCATCCGTAGGGCGACGACCTTGAACTTCCCTTTGTTCTCGAGCATCGCCAGGATGTTGCCGGCGTTGCCGGCGCGAACCGCATCCGGCTTGATGATGAGCAGCGTCCTCTCCAAGGCCATACCTTCTCCTTCTCGATGAGTGAATGAGCGACCCCGGCGAAGAAGTCGCCGTCACAACGTCAGGCCGCCACGAGCGTTTGCACCATGCGTCCGATTTCCGTCGGCGTGGGAGCGATGCGCACGCCCGCGCGCGACAGCGCTTCCACTTTCGTTTCCGCCCGTCCGCTCCCGCCGGACACGATCGCGCCGGCGTGTCCCATGCGGCGCCCCGGCGGCGCGGAAGATCCGGCAATGAACGCGACCACCGGTTTCGTGATGTGCTTCTCGATGTAATCCGCGGCGACTTCCTCGTCGTTGCCGCCGATCTCGCCGATCATCACGATGTACTCCGTCGCCGGATCTTTTTCGAACAGCGCCAGCACATCGACGAACTTCGTGCCGATGACCGGGTCCCCGCCGATGCCGACGCACGTCGATTGACCGATGCCGGCGCGCGTCAATTGATCGACCACTTCATAGGTGAGCGTTCCACTGCGACTCACGACACCCACGGGACCGGCCTTGTGAATGTGGCCGGGCATGATGCCGACCTTGCACTCGCCGGGGGTGATGGCGCCGGGGCAATTGGGACCCAGAAGACGCGTGGGGCTCGATTCGACTTCCGACCACACCGCCACCATGTCCAAGACGGGAATCCCTTCGGTGATCGCCACCACGAAGGGAATCGCGCTTTGCACCGCTTCGCGGATCGCGCCGGCGGCGAACGCCGGCGGCACATAGATGATGCTGGCGTTCGCGCCGGTTTGCTTCACCGCTTCCGCGACCGTGTTGAAGACCGGGATTCCGTCGACCGACTGCCCGCCCTTGCCCGGCGTGACGCCGCCGACGACTTTCGTTCCGTACTCGACCATTTTTTTCGCGTGAAACGATCCGTCTCGTCCGGTGATTCCCTGGACGATGAGCCTCGTATCCCGACCGACTAAGATTCCCATACGATGCTTCTCCTAAGCCCAAGCTCAAAGTTGGGCAGCAAGAATTCGCTGCGTGCCGAGCAATACGGTCGGCGGCGAGAGAACATCACGCTTCGCCCGCCCAAGAGCCGCGCAGGCCTCTCGGCGAAGTCAGTGCACCGCAGGCGCGAACATTTTCCTCGGCGCTTCACTGAAGCGCCGATACCAAAACAAAGGCTGAGCGCCGAGGAGCGCCATGAGCCGAGACGGCCTGCCGGCGAAGAAAGCGGCGATCTGATGCTCATGCCGACGCGATCTTGCTCTTCAGTGCGTAGCGAATTCCCTGTTGCACGACTTCATCCATCGTGACCGCCGGAATGATGTCCACGCCGGATTCCGCCAAGATGCGCCGCGCTTCTTCTTCGTTCGTCCCGGTCAAGCGCACGATGATCGGATGCTCGATCTTGCCCTTCTTCACCGCTTCCACGATGCCGCGCGCCACGTCGTCGCAGCGAGTGATGCCGCCGAAGATATTGAACACGATCGCGCGCACATTGCGGTCGGCGACGATGATCTTCATCGCGCTCAGCACTTTCTCCGGAGAAGAGCTGCCCCCGATATCGAGAAAGTTCGCCGGCTCTCCGCCGTAATACTTGATGAGATCCATGGTCGCCATGGACAGTCCCGCACCGTTCACGACGCAGCCGACCGAGCCGTCGAGCTTGACGTAAGAAAGGCCTTTCTCGCGCGCCAACTTTTCCCACTTCGTCTCGGAATCCGGGTCGCGCATGCTTTCCATGTCCGGATGGCGGAAGAGCGCGTTGTCGTCGAGCACGACTTTGGCATCGAGGGCGATGACGCGCCCTTCGCCGTCGACGACCAACGGATTGATCTCGACCAAGGAGGCGTCTTTCTCGCGGAACACCTTCTCCATCTTCACCAGAATCTCGGCGGCCTGCTGCGCTTGCGATTCGTCGGGATAGACGCGCTTCGCGATGTCCAACGCTTCTTCGCGCGACAGCCCCTTCTTGGGATCGATCGCGTGGCGCACGATCTTCTCCGGCGTCTTCGCCGCCACTTCTTCGATGTCGATGCCGCCCGCGGCCGAGGCGATCACGATCGCGCAGCGCTGAGCGCGATCGAGCGTCACGCCGAAATACGCTTCGGAGCGAATCGTGGACGCCTTGGTGACGAGCACCTTCTTCACCGGCCAATTCTGAATGCGCAGCTTGAAGATTCCCTTGGCAACGTCGAAGGCCTGATCGGGATTGTCGGCCAGCTTCACGCCGCCGGCTTTGCCGCGCCCGCCGGAATGCACCTGCGCTTTCACGACGACGGTCCCGCCCAACTTGCGCGCCGCATCGCGCGCCTCTTCCGGACTCTCGGCGACAATGCCCACCGGAACCGGAATCCCCGCAGCTTGCAGCAGCTCTTTTCCTTGATACTCGTGCAGATTCATGTGCGAACCTTTCCCTTGGATTTCGGCGCGGCGCGCCGCTCGATCTTCGCGCGCGCCCCGCGATATCGCTCCAGAACCGTGTCGATGATTCCGCGCGTGGAGCGTCCGGGAACGAGCCGCACGCGCACCACTTTTCCGCCTGCTCTTTCCACCGCATCGCGGCCCACGATTTCGTTCATCGCGTAGTCGCCGCCTTTCACCAGAACATCCGGAAGGAGCGCTTCGATGATTCGCCCCGGCGTGTCTTCGCGAAAGATGACGACGCGATCGACCATCTCCAGCGCGGCGAGAATCTCCGCCCGGTCCTCTTCGTTCACGAGCGGACGTCCCGCTCCTTTCAAGCGGCGCACCGAGTCGTCGCCGTTGAGGCCGACGACGAGCGCGTCTCCTTCGCGGCGCGCACGCTTCAATAATTCCACGTGCCCGCGATGCAACACGTCGAAGCATCCATTCGTGAAGACGACCTTGCGTCCTTCGCGCGCTTGCTTTCGTCTCCATCGCACGAGCGCCGCCCGTCCCGAAATCTTGGAAGGCGCTCGCCGCCCCGCCTGCTCCTTCATGATTCCGATTTCACCGGGAAACCCGCCGCGATCGCGCCTTCGAGCTCCGGCCTGCTCACCGAAGCGGTTCCCATTTTCCCGACCACCACGGCCGCGGCCGCATTGGAGAGCACCGCGGACTGCTCGAGTGTGGCGCCGGCGACGTGCGCCAGCGTGAACGCGGCGATCACCGTGTCCCCCGCGCCGGTCACATCGAACACTTCGCGCGCCATGACCGGAATGTGCGTGGTCGGCACACCGTCGCGGAACAAGGACATTCCTTCGCCGCCTCGCGTGATGAGAACGCCGTCGCATTCGAGCTCGTGCAAGAGAGTGCGACCCGCCGTCTCGAGGGTCTCGGGATCGCGAATGGTGATGCGCGCGGCGCGCGAGGCTTCGAGCGAGTTCGGGGTGACCACCGACACTTTTCGATACTGATAGAAGTGCGATTCCTTGGGATCGACCGAGAGAAAGATTCCGCGGCGCCGGGTTTCCGCCGCCAGCTCTTCCATGAGCTCGAGATCGACGACGCCCTTTCCATAATCGGACACGATAATGCCGCGCACCGTGTCGAGGGAGCCGCGCAACTTGGCGAGCAATTCCTCCCGCGGCTTCCCGGCGAGGGGCGCGCAGCTCTCCCGATCGATTCGCACGACTTGCTGGCGCGAGGCCATGATCCTACTTTTCAAGGTGGTGGGTCTTCCGGCATCCTCAACGAGATCGATGGCACGGATGCCGTGCTGCTCGAGAAGGCTCTTGAGCTGCGGTGCCAGGGCATCGGCCCCGGCAAGGGCCAAGACGCGGACTCTACCTCCCAGGGAAACGATGTTGAGCGCAACGTTGGCTGCACCACCCAGTCGCATCGTCTCGTTCGTCACCTCGACGACCGGCACCGGGGCTTCCGGGGAAATGCGGCCGGCTTCCCCCCAAACGTACTGGTCGATCATGACGTCGCCGACCACGAGAATCTCGTGATCCGGGAAGCGGGCGGTCAGGCGGCGAGTTTCCTCGACCGTGAGACGAGGCGGACTCATGTCGAAGACCTCGCGCGCAAAAGCGGTTTCCCAGGGCCGGGAAGAGGAGCTGAAGGTGATTCCAAGTGCGGGATTTTCAACAGATTGGCCGGAGAAGCTAGCATGCG
>Ga0111538_10011791_pt1 | contig 11564 bp, 12 predicted proteins | sample SoiMethybrSBSTD1_FD_79669 | JGI IMG/M metagenome (GOLD analysis project Ga0111538, IMG submission 79669) | Bulk soil microbial communities from a Populus tree surrounding site in Tennessee, USA - Soil MetaG P. TD hybrid SBSTD1 (version 2)... | ecosystem: Environmental > Terrestrial > Soil >...
CGTGCTTTGGACGGTTGGTTTGCTTGTGCAGGCCGGCGTTGGCGATGGCGCTTATGCGCTCAAAGCCTCACCGCCGTTCCCCTTCCTCGACCGCGGCCACAGAGTTCCTGCCGAATAAGGCGTTCAGATAGTCACGAGATCCGGGGGCCTCTGGCCCCCGGTGAACGCCAGGATATTCGCGATCACCTTCTCGCCCATTCCGGTGCGGGCTTCGATCGTGCTTGAGCCCAGATGAGGGAATAGCACGGCGTTCTTCTGCGCGAGCAGTCTGGGTTCGACCTTCGGCTCCTTCTCGAAGACATCGAGGCCCGCGCCGGCGATGGCCCCCTTCTCCAGCGCGTCCGCAAGCGCGGCTTCATCGATGATCTCGCCGCGCGCCGAGTTGACCAGATAGGCGGAGCGCTTCATGCGGCCGATCCGCTCGGCCGACATCAGGTGATAGGTGTCCGGCGAGTACGGGCAATTGATCGAGACGATGTCCATCTCAGGCAACATTGTGTCGAGATCGGGCCAATAGGTCGCCTCCAGCTCGCGCTCGATTTCGGGCCCGACGCGTTTGCGGTTGTGATAGTGGATGACCATCCCGAACGCGCGCGAGCGCTGAGCCACCGCCTCGCCGATGCGTCCCATGCCCACGATCCCGAGCGACCGGCCCCTCAACCCCACCCCCATCATCCAGGTCGGATTCCAGCCGCCGAATTTGCCGCTTTTGAGCACATCCGAGCCCTCGAGCGCGCGCCGCGTGACCGCGAGCATCAGCGTCATCGTGATGTCCGCGGTCGCATCCGTGAGCACGCCCGGCGTGTTGCTCACCGCAATCCCCTTGGCGCGCGCCGTCTTGACGTCGATGTGATTGAAGCCCACCCCGAAATTCGCGATCAATTTCAACTGCGGGCCGGCCGCCTCGATGATCTCGGCTCCGACGCGGTCTGTGACCGTCGGGACCAGGACATCCGCGCTTTTCACAGCCGCCTTCAGCGCATTTGCATCCATCGGGATGTCGTCGAGGTTGAGGCGCGCGTCGAACAAATCGAGCATCCGCGCCTCGATGCCCTGCGGCAATCGACGCGTGACAATGACAAGCGGCTTGGCCTTCATGGCGTGCCCCGGATTTGATCCGCCGCCCAATTGCAAACAGAGGTGCGAACGAGTCAACATGTGTTCGGTGCAATTGGCTTTTCAGCCGGCCCCACTTGCCCTTACATCGAAAGCCGATGATTCGCGCATCCGCTTCGCGTCGCATTCGAACCGCCGCTATCGCCGGTGTCGTTTCCGCATGCGGCTGGGCGTTCGCCTTTGCGGCGGCAACCGGCCCACAGCCCTACTTCGTCAGCATCAAGGTCGACGAGGCCTATATGCGCGAGGGGCCGAGCGAAATGCACCGCGTCAAGTGGATCTACCGGCGCAAAGGCCTGCCGCTGGAGGTGATCGCCACATTCGACGTCTGGCGGCGTGTGCGCGACATGGACGGCGAAGTCGGCTGGATGCACATGGCACTGCTCACGCGCGACCGCACGGCGCTCGTGACGAGCGGCCCCGCCGTCAAAGTCTATGCGCGCGACGATCGGACGTCTCAGGTCGTGGCTCAGGCACAGCCCGGCGCCATAGGCCATCTGCTCGGCTGCGGAATGCTGACCTGTCAGGTGGAGTTCACCGGCGCCGAAGGATGGGTCTCGCGCTCGCGCCTCTGGGGCATCCATGACGGCGACGAGTACTGATCAGCCGCTCGTCCCATCGTCGTCTGCCGCCGTCTCACCGCTCGGCCGTGCCTCCTGGGTGATCTTCGAATGGGGGCGCAATCCCTATGTGCTCGTCATCACGATCTACATCTACGCGACCTATTTCAGCCGCGATGTCGTCGGCGATCCGGTGCGCGGTCAGGCGTTATGGGCCGCGATCCAAGGCTATGCCGGCTTGGCTGTCGCCGTGCTCGCGCCGTTTCTCGGCGCGATCGCCGATGCGGGCGGCAGACGGAAGCCGTGGATCCTCACATTCTCGATCCTGCTTGCGTTCAGCACGGCAATGCTGTGGTTCGGCGAGCCGATGGGCATGGGACTTGGGCTCGCCGGCATCGGGGTGGCGATTGCGTTCGCGCACATCGCTTATGACGGCTCGATGGTCTTTCACAGTGCGATGCTGCCCTCAATCGTCCCGCCGCAACGCATCGGAAGGTGGTCGGGTCTCGGTTACGCGCTTGGCAATATCGCGGGCATCGTTCTCCTCCTCTTCGTGCTGGTGTCTTTCTACTTGCCGGCCGAGCCGCTGTTCGGCCTCGACAAGACGGCGCACGAGCACGAAAGGATCGCTGGCCCGCTTTGCGCGCTCTGGTTCGCGCTCTTCAGCATTCCTTTCTTCCTTTTTACGCCCGACCGCGCGTCCACGGGATTGCCGATCGGCACAGCGGTCCAGCAGGGCATCACGTCCGTCGTCCGCACACTGAAGAGCCTCGGGCACTATCGCAATGTCGGGACGTTCCTCTTCTCCCGGATGATCTACAATGACGGGCTGAACGTGATGCTGTCCTTCGGCGGCGTCTATGCCGTGGGCGTGTTCGGCTGGGGGGAGATCGAAAGCGCGGTCTACGGAATCGTCCTCTCCATCTTCGCGGCCATCGGCGGGCTCGTGGGCGGACGGCTCGCCGACCGCATCGGCACGAAGCGCGCGCTCCAGCTCTCGCTGACGGGCGTGATCATCGGCGCGCTCGCTTCTCTCGGTTACGCGCCCGACCGTATCTTCTTCGTGGTGCCGTATACGCCCGGGACGATCGCGGCCGACCTCCCGGTGTTCCGCACAGCGCCGGAGCTCCTCTACATCGCGACCGTGATGTTTATCGCGATCTGCCTCGTTGCCACCTACGCCAACAGCCGTGCCATGTTGGCGCGCATCGCGCCGCCCCCGCGCATGACCGAATTCTTCGGCCTTTACGCGCTCTCTGGCGAAGCGACCGCGTTCCTCGCCCCCACGACCATTGCCGTGGTGACGGCCGCGACCGGCAGCCAGCAATGGGGCATGGTCACGACGTCAGGCTTCCTGGCACTCGGCCTGATAGGCCTGTCCTTCGTGAAGGAAGAGCGCGCCGAAGCCGTCTAGGCTTCGTCAGCCGAAGTGCCTTGAAGGCTTTCTGGCCATCTCGGCCAGCCGATCCCACTGGTCGGCGATAAAAAGATAGGAGTCCCGGGCGTCTCCGGCTGCCCGCGCGGCCTCGCGACGGGCGGAATCGGCCATCGCGCGGTAGCGCGCAAGGCGGTCAGAAACGGCGGTGTCGAACGGATTCGTCGTGGACATTGTCAACCTGCACATCCCCTCCAACCCCACGCCGAGCCTAAAAACGCCGTTAGACCCGTAAGGTTCCGCAGCGACAGGAAAAAACCGGGCTGTGGTTAATGCCGGAAGTGGCGGATGCCGGTGAAGGCCATGGCGATGCCAAGTTCGTCGGCCGCGGCGATGACCTCGTCGTCCTTGACCGAGCCGCCCGGCTGGATGACCGCGGTCGCACCCGCTTCGGCCACGGCGCGCAATCCGTCAGCGAAGGGAAAAAAGGCTTCCGAGGCGGCCGCGGAGCCTTTGGTTTTAGGCTCCGGCCAACCCGCGGCGGCCGCGGTCTCTTGCGCCTTCATCGCCGCGAGCCTTGCCGCGTCGACCCGGCTCATCTGGCCCGCACCGATGCCGACGGTCGCCGCGTCACGCGCGTAGACGATCGCGTTCGATTTGACGTGCTTCGCGATCTTGAGCGCGAACAGCATGTCGCCGATTTCGCGGTCGGTGGGTTTGCGCTTCGTCACGAACTTCAGATCGTTGCGCGCAGCAATCGCCGCATCGCGCGTCTGCACCAGCATCCCGCCCGCGACCGAGCGGAACACGAGGCCAGACGCATGCGCGTCGGGCACGCCACCCGCAATGAGCAGCCGCAGGTTCTTCTTCGCGGCGAGCACCCGGCGGGCGTCGTCATCGGCCGCGGGCGCGATAATCACTTCGGTGAAGATCTTCGCGATCTCCTCGGCGGTCTCGCCGTCGAGCGCTCTGTTGAACGCGAGCACGCCACCGAACGCGCTCACCGGATCGCATTCGAGCGCCCGCCGATACGCGTCGGCGAGCGATGATCCGAGTGCGGCGCCGCAAGGATTGGCGTGCTTGATGATGGTGCAGGCGGGGCGCTCGATTCCGAGCTCCGCGACCAGTTCATACGCCGCATCGGTGTCGGCGATGTTGTTGTAGGACAGCTCCTTGCCCTGGAGCTGCTCGGCCGTGGCGATGCCGTAGCGTTTCTCGCCGCCGACATAGAATGCGCCTCGCTGATGCGGGTTCTCGCCGTAGCGCAACGATCCGTGCAAGGCACCCGCGAACGCGCGCCGGCGCGGCGAATCTTCGCCGCCCAGCTGATCCTGGAGCCAATTGGAGACATTTGCGTCGTAGGCCGCCGTCCGCGCAAACGCGGCCTGTGCAAGCCTGCGGCGAGTCTCCGCGCGCACCTTGCCTTTGGTCGCCGCCATCTCGGCCAAGATCGATTCATAATCCTCGGGATCGACGACGACCGTGACCCAGTCGTGGTTCTTGGCCGCGGCCCGGATCATGGCGGGGCCGCCGATGTCGATATTCTCGACCGCGGTCTTGAAATCGGCGCCGCGCGCGACCGTCGACTCGAATGGGTAGAGATTCACCACAAGAAGATCGATCCCCTCGATGCCATGCGCGTGCATCGCATCGGCGTGGCTCTTCTCATCGCGATCCGCCAGCAAGCCACCATGGATTTTCGGATGCAGTGTCTTCACGCGTCCGTCCATGATTTCGGGGAAACCGGTGACCGCGGAAACGTCAGTCACATCGAGCCCTGCGTCGCGCAGCGCCTTCGCGGTTCCGCCGGTCGAGATCAGCTGGACGCCGTAACCCTTGAGTCCGCGTGCGAACTCGATAAGGCCGGTCTTGTCGGAAACGGAGATCAGGGCGCGGCGGATCAGGCGCTCGGTCATGGGCCATTGCGGGGCCTTGGTTGCATATGGTCTTAGCGCTAGGGGCCCCAAAAGAGAAGCGTCAGAACGACGCTGACGGAGCGGCCCAAAAGGCGTAACCTTCCGGCAGCTTATGAGCCGGATTTCCGACTCCTTTGGGAGGATCCGATGTCGAGAGTTTCAGCAAGCGTCATCCGAATTGTCGCCGTGGCCGGCATGTGCGCTGCCGCCGGCCTCACCGCTTCGGCCGGTGCTGCAGACCTGTCGCGGCCCAACTTCGCGCCCGGTCCGAGTGCCACATGGTTCGCCTACAAGCGCGAGTTCATCGCGCCCAAGAGCGGGCCCGGCCCCGTGATGCAGCACGCCAAATATCCGCGCGTCACCAACGACGATTATCGCGTCACCGGCCAGCAGCCGACCTTTGCCTTCGCCGACATCGACAATCCCATCCTCCAGCCCTGGGCGCGCGAGGTGATCCGCAAGCAGAACGAGATCGTGTCATCAGGCAAGCCCGCCTACTCGCGGCATGCGAGCTGCTACCCGGTGGGCATACCGCACTTCCTACTTATGCCGATGACGCGGCCGATGTACTTCGTCCAGGGGCCGAAGGAAGTGGTGATGCTCTTGACGAGCTTCGCTGATGTTCGGCGCATCTATCTCGACGTGCCGCATTCGAAAGATCTGAAACCGTCCTGGACAGGGGAATCGGTCGGTCATTACGAGGGCGACACGCTGGTCGTCGACACGATCGGACTGAGCGACAAGGCGCCTGTCGACGGATTCGAAACGCCGCACACCGACCAGCTTCACGTGGTGGAGCGTTGGCGTCTCGTCGACGGTGAAACGCTCGAGGTGAACGTGTATGTCGAGGACCCGGGCGCGTTTACGACACCCTGGACGGCCATCCAGCGCTACAGCCGCACCGAGGGCATCGCGCGCCGGACATCGGTTACGAACGTTGCGATGCTCGCAAGCGCAGGAGAAGGTCCCCTGCTCGAGGCGATCTGCTCCGAGAACCCGAATTCGCTGATGGGACTGGAGACCATCCCCATCGCGCAATCGAAGGTGCCGGACTTCTGAGCCTTTAGCGCCGGAACAGCCAGAAGAGAGCGGTCAGCACCACGCTGACCACGATCGACGTCACGATCGGGAAGTAGAAGCGGAAATTGTCGCGCTCGATGACGATGTCGCCGGGAAGCCGCCCGAGGCCGAGACGCGTCAGATAGGGCCACAGCAGGCCGAGTGCGACCAGCACGATTCCGGCGACGATCAGGATGCGCCTTATGTCCATCTCACTCGGCCGCCAAACGAACGCCGCTGCACTCGGCTTCGATCGCGTCCCACAACGCGCGGAACCTCTGCTGTTCCAGCGCCTCGAATTGTGTGATGTGCGCCGTGCAATCGGGGTCCATGTCCGATAAGCGCGCGAGCATCGTGGCGAGGTGCAGTTCCTCCTCGGCGAGCACGCTCTTAAGCGACAGGCCCTGCTCGTGCTCAGTCAACGACTCCTGATAGAGCCGATAAAACCAGACCGCCCTGAGCTCGACGATCAGCGACATGTAAAGATAGGGAAGCGCGCTTGCCGGCGCGCCGTCGAGCGAACGCGCAATGCCGGCGTCCAAGCGCTCCATATAGAAGCGAGCGGCGGCACCCGCGACGGTCTCGTCCGCGCCGTAACCGAGCGTGCCTCGCGCGAGCTTCTCGGCCGCGCGCTTGAAGAAATAGGCGTGCCTCGTCTCCTCCGCGAGATGTCGCAGCGTGTCGCCGCCCGGGTCCTGCGAGGTCTGGCTCATCATGATCTTGCGGCTGCCGATGTGCTCCATCAGCGACAGCGTGTTGAGGAACCGGGCATGCGCCGACGGATGACCGCAGAACCAGCCGAGCCGCTGTTTCACGGCGGTGGCGAGGTCTTCGCTGTCGCGTTCAATCTCGGACAAGGGCGAGCGAGTCATCGATGATGTCATAGATCCGGTCCAGCTCGCTCCTGGTCGTGCAATAGGGCGGAAGCACGTAAACGACGTTGCCAAGGCTGCGCAAGAGCACGTCGCGGCTAAGATAGAAGCGATTGAGCCTGGGACCAAGCTCCGCGAAGTAACCGCCGTCCGGCACTTCGAGCTCGATCGCGGCGATGGTTCCGCATGATCGTGCATCCTTCACCTGCTGTCGCGCGCGGAATCGCTCCAGGGCCTGGGCGTGATGTTTGGCGATCGCGTCGATGCGCGCTTTGACTGGTTCGCGCTCCCAGATACCCAGGCTGGCGACGGCTGCGGCGCAGGCGATCGCGTTCCCGGTGTAGGACGTGCTGTGGAAGAAGGTCTTGCTCCGGTCGCTCGAATTGAACGCGTCGTAAATCGCGCGGCTTGCGAGCGTTGCGCCCATGGGGAGAAAGCCCCCGGTGAGACCCTTCGACAGGCACATCAGGTCGGGCGCAGCGCCTGCCTGTTCGCATGCGAACATGGTGCCGGTGCGGCCGAAGCCGGTCATGACTTCATCGGCGATGAGGAACACATCATGTTTGCGGCACAGCGCCGCTATCTCGGTCAGGACTTCCGGCGGGTACATCTTCATGCCGCCCGCGCCCAGCACCAAAGGCTCGATAATCAGCGCCGCAAACGCGTTCGGCTGCGTCTTGAGCAGCCGTTCAAGCGCATCGATCGTCCGCTGTTCCTCGCCGCGCGCGGGGAGCGGCAGACACGACACGTCGAACAGCATCTCCTCGTACGCGGCGTTGAACAGCCCGCGCTGGCCGACCGACATCGCACCGAACATGTCGCCGTGATAGGCGTGCTCGAGCGCAATCACGCCCCTTCGCGGATGCCCTCGATTGTGCCAGCTTCCGACCGCCATCTTGAGCGCCACCTCGACCGCGGTCGAACCGGAATCGGAGAAGAACACGTGCTCGAGGCCATGCGGCGCCAAGGCCAGCAGCTTCGCCGCAAGCCGTTCGGCGGGCTCGTGGGTGAAGCCCGCGAAGATCACCTGATCGAGTCTGCCCGCCTGCTCCGCGATCGCGCGCGCGATGTGCGGATGGCCGTGGCCGTGCAGGTTCACCCACCACGACGAGATGGCGTCCAGGATCGCCCGGCCATCGTCCGTATACAGATAAGAGCCCTCGGCGCGCGTGACCTTGATCTCGGGAATGCCGAGACCGTGTTGTGTGAAGGGGTGCCAGATCGCTTTGCTGTCAGCGCTCATAGGCGGTCTCGAAATCGCGCCGATTGAACGACTCGGCGAACGCGGCCTTCAGTGCGCCCTCATTGAGGCGCGGGAGAACCGGCAGGCGGCCAAGCGCTCTCACCTTGCCGAACTCGATGATGGTCCGTTCGGTGTCCGGCATCTCCTCGCCGACGAACACGATCCCAAGCACGGGGACCTGATAGCGGCGCAACGCTTCGAGCGACAGCAACGAGTGGTTGATTGTGCCGAGGCTCGTGCGCGCGCAAAGCACGGCGGGCGCATGCCAGCGCGCGAACAGTTCGGCTTGCAGCATCCCTCGATTGATCGGAACCAAGACGCCGCCCGCGCCCTCGACGATCAGCCATCGTCCGCTCGGTATGTCCGTCGGAAGCTCCAGCCCCCCCACCGCAATCTCCAGACCATCCAGTTCTGCGGCACGGTGCGGGGATAGCGGCTCGCGCAACACGTAGCGCTCGCGCCGGAACCGGTCCTCGGACAGGCCCGTCAACACAGCAACGCGCTCGCGATCCGTTCCCTCTGCCGTTCCGGCCTGAATCGGCTTCCAGTAGATGCCGTCGAGCGCGAGCGTCAGCATCGCGGAGACGACCGTCTTGCCGACATCGGTATCCGTAGCGGTGACGATCAGCGGCTTCATCGGTTCATGGCCGCGCGGACCGCGGCGCCCAATGCCCGGATCTGATCTTCCGTGTGCCCGGTATTGATCGAGACGCGCAGTCGTGCCGTGCCCTCGGGCACCGTGGGCGGGCGGATCGCGCGGACGTCGAACCCCGCCTCCTGCACGCGCTGAGCGACCGCGATCGCCTCTTCGTCCGCGCCGATGATGATCGGAATGATCTGGCTCCCCGCGAACGGCGTACCGGGATTGAGCTCGGCATGCGCGAGCTTCGCGAGCGCCAGCACGCGCTCGCGCCGCCACGGCTCCTCGTCCACCAATCGCAGCGCCCGCGTCACCGCGGCCGCAAGGCACGGCGGTGGCGCCGTCGAGTAGATGAACGGCCGCGCCCGATTGATCAGGTAGTCGATCGTCTCGGCGGAGGCGCACACGAGCGCGCCGGCAACGCCCAGCGCCTTGCCGCAGGTGTGCAGCGTGATCGTGCCCGGAAACCCTTCCGTGAGGCCACGGCCGCGCGCACCGAAAACGCCCGTCGCATGCGCTTCGTCGACAACGAGCGCGGCATCGAACTCGCGCGCCAAGCGGGACAGCGCTTCAAGCGGCGCGAGATCGCCGTCCATGCTGTAGACCGACTCGACGGCGACAAGAATCTGCCGGGCGCCGCCTTCGCGCGCTCGCTCGAGCTCGGTGGCGTAGGACTCAAGGTCGTTGTGGCGTGCGCGGTACCGCTCCGCAGGAGAGGCATGAATGCCCTCCTTCACCGACGCGTGGATGCGCTCGTCGAACACGACCGCGTCGTGGCGGTCCGCAAGCGTCGTGAACAGCGCGAAGTTGGCGAGGAATCCGCTGCCGAAGTAGAGCGCTTTCTCCACGCCGAAGAAGGTAGCGGCAAACGCCTCAAGCCGCGCGTGCTCCTCGTGATGGCCGCGCAAGAGACGCGAGCCGCCGGTGCCGATGATGCCGTCGCTCTCCAAGACCTCGATCAGCGCTTCGCGCAATGCGGGATGATGCGCGAAGCCGAGATAGTCGTTCGATGTGAAGTCGATGCCGTGCGGGAGCGTGAGCGAACGGTGGCGATGAGTCCGCTGCAAGTGTTCAAGCTCGGATTGCCACCGCATACCCCTTGTCCGTTCACACGGGCTTGGACGGCGCCGGACCCGGACCGAACTCGACGCTTTGCGTCGTTCGCACCGGTTGCGGAAAGAGCGCGAGCAGCTCGAGCATCTCATCGGGCATGTTGGTGTTGACGTTGAGGCCGAGCTCTTTGGCTTCCTCCACGCCGATCGGGTAATCGTGCGTCCACCGCCCGCTGGTCAGCTTGTCCGCGAGAGCCTGGGCCGCTTCGTTCGACATCGGGGCCCGAATGAGCTCGCACGCCTGCCGCTTGAGCTGATCGATCGCTTTCTGACCGACGTCAGCCAAAATCAGTGTCTGATCGTCGATCTCCGACAGCGGCTTCTCGGCGGCCACCTTGATGATCGAGGCCGCCGGCAGGCCGTTGATCTGCGGATCGATCGGGCCCAGCACCGCATGCGGGCTCATCACGATCTCATCCGCCGCAAGCGCGAGCAGCGTTCCGCCCGACATTGCGAAGTGCGGGACGAACACCGTCACGTGCCCGACATGAGCCTTCAGTGCGCGCGCGATCTGCACCGCGGCAATCACGAGCCCGCCCGGCGTGTGCAGGATGAGATCGATCGGCTTGTCGGGCGGCGTGGTGCGGATCGCGTAAAGCACCTTCTCTGCGTCGTCCATGTCGATATAGCGCGCCAATGGAAAGCCCAGGAACCGCATCGCCTCCTGGCGGTGGATGACCGCGATGACGCGGGTGTTGCGCGCTCTCTGGATGCTGGCGAATTTCGACGCCCGCATCCCGCGGAGCCAGCGCGCGGCCAGGAGCGGCTGGAGCGCGATGAAGATAAACACGAGCCAGATCAGGTTGCCGAAGTCGTTCATAGGACCCTGCGGGGTTCCAGCCGCCTTGCGGCTTCTGGCGTGGCGCCACGCTGCGCGGCGAAGATTTGGTGCCCCCGGAGGGACTTGAACCCCCACGCCCGTGAAGGCAACAGATTTTGAGTCTGCCGCGTCTACCGTTCCGCCACGGGGGCCGTCTCGAATGAACGGAAGGCGCGGATCATACTGATCACTTGCCGGGGGTCAACAAAGCGAGTGGAGAGCGGAAACCAGCAGCTATTTCTTCAGTGAACGGTAGACCACCCGGACGAAGTTTCCGGCCTGCTGCGCGTTCAGGCGCAGCTTGGCGTCGTAGTCCGCGTTCGGCTTGGCCGCGACAACCTGGTCTTCGGTCATGCCTGCCGCCTTCGCCTTGGCGATCCGATCGCGGGCATCGACCAGCATCTGGCGATACTCGCGGATCTGCGCCTTGGTTCCGACAGGTCCGTGGCCGGGTACGATCGTCATGTCGTCGGTCACGAACGCGAGCACTTGATCGACGCCTCTGATCATGCCGTCGATGCTGCCGTGGTTGGCGAAGTCGATGTTCGGATAACGGCCGAAGAATACGATATCGCCGGTTACGAACACCTTCGCGTCCGGAAAGTAGATCGTGGTGTCGCCATCGGTGTGCACATCGGCGAGGTGCTTGAGCTCCGCGGTGCGTCCGCCCAAGCGGAGCGTCATCGAATCCTTGAACGTCTGCTTTGGCAGGGCCAGCGGCGGGGCAGGCGGCACCTTGTTGCCCGTCAGCCCGTTGATCGTACCCGCAGCGAGCCGCATCTTGATGGTCTCGTGCGCGACGATGACCGCGCCGTCCTTCGCGAACGCCTCGTTGCCACCGGCGTGATCGC
>Ga0111538_10011792_pt1 | contig 11563 bp, 10 predicted proteins | sample SoiMethybrSBSTD1_FD_79669 | JGI IMG/M metagenome (GOLD analysis project Ga0111538, IMG submission 79669) | Bulk soil microbial communities from a Populus tree surrounding site in Tennessee, USA - Soil MetaG P. TD hybrid SBSTD1 (version 2)... | ecosystem: Environmental > Terrestrial > Soil >...
CGACCGGGCTTCGCAGTCCCCAGCTCGATGCGCGCAAACAGATCGTCCGGCTGCAGCACGACCGCCGTGAGCGTGACCGCGCCTCCGCGCAGGGTGTAGGGAATCGCAATCTCCGAGGCGTCGGCGGGAAGTGGAGCGCCGCGCAGAACGGGGGGCGGACTGGGCTCGATGCGCTCGATCAGCTCACTGCGGGAGAGGGACGAGAAGCGTTCCTGCCAGCCGTCGAGGTCCGCGATCGCCGCCGCGGGCACGCCGAGAAGGGTCAGCTGGTCAGGCCCTCCTGCGCTCGCCGTCCGCCTGAGAACAGGCGTCACGTCCGCGCCGAGCGCCTCGTAGCTCGAAAGCGGAGCTGCCTCGAGCGGCGCGACGAGCCCCGTCGGAGACAGGTCCTCGCGCACGGTGAAGTCCTGAGGCACGGCGTAGGCCGCCTGCTCGGAAAGGCCGTCGTCCAGCGTCGAGCGGTAGACGACTGCGAAGAGCCCGAGGCCCAGGCTCGCCACGAGGAAGGCGACCGCCACGGCCGCCCGGCCGGGGCTCCGCGCGAGGGAGAGAGCCGCCAGCCGAACGTGGATCCGCCCGCCGCGGGCCGCGCGTTCGAGCAGGCGAAGGCAGGGCACGAGCAGGCGCGCGGCCGCGACGGCGACGACGAACGTCACGAGGCCCGGAAGAAGCAGAAGGAGCGTGCCCGTGCCGCCGCCCTGTCCGAGGGACCGGGCGTCCGCATCTCCCCGCGTGAAGGCGAGGGTGACCGCGAGCAGCGCACCGAGCGCCGCCGCGTCGAGCGGAGTGAAGGTGCGTCCGCCGAGCGAGACACCCGGAACGCTCAGGACGACGATGAGGACGAGTGCCCCGGCGAGCGCGAGCCCGACGGCCGCGGCCAGCCCCGACCCCGCAAGCGCGGAGTGGCCGAGCACGGCGCCCGGCGGCGAGCCGGCCTCGTCCGCGAGCAGCGCAGTGGCCGCGCTCCCGAGCGCCCAGCCCACGACCGCCCCAAGAAATGCGACCACGCTCGTCTCCGCAACAGTCACCAGGTGCACCTGCCAGCGCCGGCCTCCGAACCAGGTCAGCCGTTGAGCGGCCGCCTCGACGTCGCGCCTCATGCCCACCGCGGCGAGCACGGCGAACGCGAGCAGAAGCGCCGCGACCTGGCCTCCGACGAGCAGAAGCCTGCGCCCGGCCACCCGCCCGGTCTCGCGCGCGGCAGCGAGCTCGGCGACGGGAGCGGAGAGGTCGAGGAAGAGCGAGCGGGCGCGCAGCGTCGACTCGGTCCGCGTCGCGCGCGCCTCGAAGCTATCGATCTCCCAGGGATGGATACTGCGCGGCGCGAGCGGCACCGACCAGGCGTACGTCCTGTAGATCGAGTCGAGCTCGTGGAGACCGGAGAGCTCGTCGAACCCTTCGGCGAGCAGGAAGGGCGGCTCCGCGGCGCCGAACGACTCGCCGACGCGCGTCGCCTTCGCGCCGGGTAGGAGGCCGAATGGGAGCGGCGAGGTGAGCTCGCCCACCCCCACCTTCACGAATCGGAGGCCCGGCGCGCTCGGGATCTGGCCCTCGCCGCCGAGCTGGAGGACCTCGCAGCGCTCTGGCGTGCATTCGCGCGGGTATCGGCCCGAGGTCAGGCGCACCCAGCGCGAGACGTCGTCGACGGCCGCGAGATTCGTGAGCGCGCCCCCGATCCGAAGGAGCTTGTACTGCACCGCGCGCACCGGTTCGCCTGGCGCGAGGCCGGCGAGGCTCTCGACGACGAGCGGCTCGAGTTCCTCGCGCGTGACGCCGTTCCGCGGCAGCCCGAGGTCGGCGTACGTGACGGCGACCGCACGCTTGGACTCGGGCAGCGCGCCGAGCGCGCGTCCCGCGGAGACGTCCTGCGCGACCAGGCTTCCTCCGAGCACGACCGCAAGCGCGCCGGCCGCCGCCGCGACCCCGAGCGCGAGCAGCAGGGCACGGCCGGGCCGGTGCCGCAGACGCGACCACGCGAGCCCGAGCGGATAGCCCACCGAGCGGATCGTCTTCATCTCCCGAAACGCTGCCAGAGAGTGAGCATCACAACCACTGAATCTTCTTGTGGTTGACTAAGATTCGCTTATGCTCGACGTTCGACGGATGCGGGTGCTGAGCGCGGTGGCCGAACACGGGTCGATCGCCGCCGCGGCACACGCGCTCGCTTTCACGCCCTCGGCGGTCTCGCAGCAGATCGCGACCCTCGAACGTGAGGCCGGCGTGGCTCTCGTCGAGCGCGGCCCTCGGTCCGTCCGCCTGACCGAGGCCGGACGCGCCCTCGTCGCCCACACCGACGGGATCGTCGCCAGCCTCGCCGCCGCGGAGGCCGAGATCCAGGCCATCGCGGGCCTCCGCGGCGGGATGCTCCGCCTGGCCTCCTTCCCCACCGCCTATGCGACCATCATGCCGCGGGCGATCGCGGAGTTTCGCCGGCGCCACCCGGCGGTCGAGCTCTCGCTGACCGAGGCCGACGCGCTTCCGAGCATCGCCCGCGTGAAATCGGGCGAGCTCGACCTCGCTCTCGTGTACGAGTACGACTTCGTTCCTTTGCCCGAGGACGATGCTGTCGAGAGGATGCACCTGGTGGATGATCCGATCCGCGTCGTCCTCCCGAAGGGACACCGGGCAGCACGCCGTCGCGCGGTCCGGCTCGACGAGCTTGCCGGCGAGGCCTGGATCTCCTCCACCGCGCGCTCGTCATGCCACGAGTTCGTCTCCCGCGCGTGCCGGGCCGCCGGGTTCGAGGCCACGATCGGCTTCGAGAGCGACGACCACGGCGTCTGGCAGGGGCTCGTCGCGGCGGGAGTCGGCGTCGCGCTGGCCCCCGAGCTCGCGCTCGAGACGCTCTACCCGGGCGTCGAGGCGCGCCCGGTGGCCCTGAGCCCGCTGAAGCGGCGGATCTTCGCGGTCAACCGAACCGGCGGACGCTCGCCGGCGATCGAGGCCATGCTCGAGGTGATCGCCGAGACGATCGCCGCGCGCGAGGAGCGGCCCAGCACGGTGGCGGCCAACCGCCTAGGCGCCTAGCTGGCGGCGCGAGCCTCGACGCCCAGCAACGTGCGGGCGCCGCCGGCGGCCTTCGCCCGGTACGCCGCGATGTCGGCCGAGCGATAGAGGTCGTACGAAGAGCCGAGGTTGATCGCGGCCCGCGCGACACCGCCGGAGAAGCTGTACGGGCCGCGGCGGTTGAGCGCTTCCTGCGCCCGCTCCGCGACCTTGATCGCATCGTCCGGATTGGAACCCGGAAGGATCAGTGCGAACTCGTCTCCACCGAGTCGGCAGGCGACGTCTCCGGCGCGCGACGCCTCGACCAGCGACTCCGCGAGCGCGCGAAGCGCCTCGTCCCCGGACGGATGGCCGCCGAGGTCGTTGATGCGCTTGAGGCCGTCGAGGTCGACGACGAGAAGGCTCAGCTGCTCGCCGTTTCGCTGACTGCGGGCGACGGCAGCGTCGAACTGCTCCTCGAAGAGGCGACGGTTGTAGAGCCCGGTGAGCTTGTCGCGCGCGGCGAGCTCCTTCATCTCCTGGTAGAGCATCGCGTTCTGAACGGCGGGCGCGACGACGTTGCAGAGCGCCTGGCAGAAGTCGACGTCGGCCGCGTCGAACACGCGGTCGGTCGAGTCGACGATCTCCATCATTCCAATCGTCTCGCCCCCAGTGATGAGCGGGAGCATGAGCAGGGCCTTGTGATCGCGGGCCGCGAGCAGAGCGCGCTCGGCAGGGTCATCGTTCTCGTTCGAGACACGGATCTGGATCGGTTCCTGCGTCTCGAGGACCTGCCTCGTGGCCGGAAACTCCGAGATGCGGTACGTCTGCCCGCCTTCCTCGGTGATCTCGGCGCTTCCTTCGAGGTGCTCGACGAGCATGACCAGCTCGTCGCGGTCGTGATCCCAGAAGGAGATCTCGGCCGCAGTAGCGCCGGTGAGCTCGGTCGCCTGGTCCGTGAAGGCGCGCAAAACCCCGCTCAATTCAAGGGTCGAAGAGAGCTTGTGGGAGACGTCGAGCAGCGCCTGGAGCCGGTTTGCCGGAGCCATACGGGACTTATCGGGATCCAGGGCGAAACGCTTGAGAGTGGCTACGATCGAGGGAATCTCGAGCAGGGAGGGCCATGCAAGCGATCGTCATCCACGAAGGCGGCGGGCCTGAAGTCCTGAAGTACGAAGAGGTCCCGGACCCCACCGCAGCCGACGGGAAGGTACTCGTCCGGCTCGAGGCCGCGGGGATCAACCACTTCGACCTGAACCAGCGCCAGGCTCCCGAGGCGACCGGAGCGACGCCTCCCTTCACTCCCGGGCTGGACGGCGCCGGCACGCGGGAGGACAGCGGCGAGCGCGTGCTCGTCAGCGGATCGCTCGGTACGTACGCGGAGCTCGTCGTGGCGGCGAGCGAGCACGTCCGTCCCATCCCGGACTCGCTCGACGCGGCGCGCGCGGCCGGGCTCGGCGTCGCCTACAAGACCGCCTGGGCAAGCCTCGCCGACGCGGGCCTGAAGAAAGGAGAGCGACTGCTCGTGCAGGCGGGCTCGAGCGGCACGGGCCAGGCGGCGATCGACATCGGCCGCTATCTCGGCGCGGAGATCTACGCGACCGCGAGCCGGACGAAGCACGACCATCTCCGCGAGCTCGGCGCCGAGCCGCTCGCCTACGACGACGAGAGGATCGCGGAGGTCGGCGCAGCCGTCGTCTTCGACCCCGTTCTCGGGGACCGCTTCGAGCTGAGCCTCTCCGCTCTCGCCCCGGCCGGTCGGCTCGTCACGTGCGGCGCGCTCGACTCGCCGATGGTCTCCGTGAACATGTGGTCGATCGTCGGCAAGCGCCTTCGGATCATCGGGAGCGGAGGCGGGGCCGTGACCCCGGACGAGCTCGACCGGATCATCGGCCTCGTCGCAGACGGGAGCCTCGAGGGCCCGGTCGTGGACCGCGAGCTGCCCCTCGACCAGGCGGCCGAAGCGCACCGCCTGATCGAGGAGCGTCAGACCTTCGGAAAGGTCGTCCTCAAGCCCTGATCCTCGGCCTACGGGCCGTTCGCCCGGCAGCTCTGGAGGAGGCTCTTCGGCCGGCCGGCCGCCGCGTCGGCGTACATCTGCTGCTTGTACTGGTAGCCACCATCGTCGGCGAACGCGACGACCGGGAAGGCATGGCCGGTGGGGAACCAGTTTTCGGATGCCCCCGCCGGCGCGATGACGACATGGTTGGCGAAGAGAGAGCTCAGCTCGGCATGCGCCCGCTGCTGAGCCTGCTCGTCGCCGCTCCTGATCGCATCCGCCCAGTAGCACTCCCACGAGCCCATCGCGATCATGACTGCGGACGAGCCTCCGCCTCCCCTCGAGGTAACCGAGTTCGGGTCGACATTGAGCTCCGGCCACGTCACTCCCGGCGGAAGGGTGAGCTCGCTCTGAGCCGTCTTGTACTCCTGCTTCGTCACGGCCGGCTTGACGACGTCCCCGAACCAGTTCGCAACCGCAAACGCCGTGGTGGCGAGGATCGCCGTCGCCGCAAGCGCCACCGCGACGAGGGCTACTCGCCGGCGAGCAGTGGAGCGCCTCGGCGCAGGCCGCTCCTGCGGAAGCGAGGTGATGCGCTCGAAGAGCTCGGCACCGTCGACGGAAGCCGCGTGCGGAACCGGGTTCAGCCGGCGCAGATAGGCGAGTGTGGAATCGTTCTTCATGTTCCCTCCACGTCGGGGTGGTTCAGGTCGGGCGACGGAAGCGCTGTCTGCGCCTCCTCGAGGCTCGCCTGGAGCCGGCGCCTCGCGCGCAGAAGCCGGACGCGGAAGGCGACCGGGCTGACCCCGAGCGCCTTCGCCGCCTGGCCGGGTGTCAGGTCCTCCCAGGCGACGAGGAGAAGCGCCTCGCGGTCCAGTTGCGAGAGCCCGCGAAGAGCGCGCTCCAGGGTCGGATCGAGCTCGACGGGCGGCTGGTCGACGTGCTTCCCGTCGGCCGACGCTGCGGGTGCGGACGGCGCCGAGCGCCGGGCCTCCGCGAGGACGAGGTTGCGCGCCGTTCCGTAGAGCCACGGCAGAGGGTCGTCTTGAGGGACGTCGTCGAGCCGCCGCCAGGCGATGGTCATCGCCTCGGCCGCAATCCCGTCCGGATCCCTGCTTCCTCGCCTCCGCGCGTAAGCCGTGACGGCGCCGAGATGGGAGAACACCTCTCGGAAGCTCGCCTCGGCGGACTGGCGATCGAAGTGGATGCTCATGCTGAGTACTGTCGGAACGCGCCGCGCGCGTTACAGGCGCAGTTAAAAGCCTAGGTGCTTCTAGGCACGGCGAGCTCTCAGTCCGAAGGTATAGGCGACGGCAGGGAGAACAGTCTCACATGACCTTGCTCTGGTTCTTCGTCTGGCTCATCGCGAACCTGATCGGTGACGAGGAAGGCCTGACCTTCGATCCCGTGAACTTCTGGGCAGGCTGGCTATTGCTCGCCCTGGCGCTGGACCTAGCAGGCGCGCACGCCAAGCGGGCCTCCAGGGCCGGACGCTAGACCGCGACTTTCCGATCGCCGAACTCCTGGACAGACATGGGGATGGGCTGGCACCGAAGGAAGTCCGGAATGGGCCAGGCAGGGAACGAGCGCGCCGGCTCAGCCGGGTACCTCTCGTGGACGCGGGGCAAGCGAGTGAGGACGTTGCGTCCATGCGGGAAATGCTGAACCGTCACGACAAAGGGGTCATCGTGCGGCACGACGCCGCGTCATTGGAATAGTCCAGCTCCTTCGATTTTCCGCAAGCCGTGCCGACCCGCGCAAGTTTTCCTACCTCACCGTGATCTCAACTGATACGGAGCAACTCCATCGGTGGAATCCGGCCCGGCAGGAAAGCCTACGACCGGCGAACCGGGGAGGCTGCTCGCTCGAGCGGACGAGGACGAAGATGATCAGCAGCACGATCAGCAGAATCAGGACCAGGAATGGAGCCACCTCCTCCCAGGTGCGAGCGCCGCTCCCTCGTCGGTGCGAGCTGAGGGAAAGGGAAAGCGCAAATGAAGCCTGAGGAGATGACGGTCGAGCAGCACCTGACCGTGCTGTACCTCCTTGACATCGCAGAGGGAGAAGAGGTTTCCGCGGTCGACGTTGACGGGTTCAGCGACCTGCCCGAGGGCGCGGTTCTTCTGCAGTTGACTCAGACGCAGACTTCCGGGCAGCGCTCCAAGCTGACGTACGAGATCGCTCGCGACGGGAGCCACCGACGGCACTCGCCCCAAGAGAAAGGTTTCTTGGCGACCACGCCTCAGAAAGTCTGGCGGGGTCAGGAAGTGGAGTCGTTCCCCGGTGTCTGGTTCCCGTTCAGGACGCCGACCGACCAGGAGTGGATCGAGCTCCGCCAGGAGCTCGGTCGTGACGCTCTCGATCCAATCAGGGCGCTTGAACCGATCCTCGACGCCGTGGCGCCGGATCAGGAGCTCGAGACCGAGTCCGGCGAGCCCCCTCTCGATGCGGAGCGCTTCGCGCCAGAAAGCGCATCGAGTAGCTATCGCGTCCGCCCGAGCAGTCGAGCGACGACCGCGCACAGGAACTTCCTGGGCGAGCGATCCGAGATGCGGTTTCACGGAAAGTGATTGAGGGGGGCCGGAGGCGCGGGAGAGGCCAGCAGGCAGGACAGGCTGCCGCCAGTCTGCCTACAGGGGGAGCCTCCGGCCTTCTCAGTCACCGCCCGGTCGCCGATGAGCCTGTGGATCCGGGATTCACTGAAGACGACGGCACTGCCCCGGCCGTGGCGTGCCCGCCGCGCTGCCGCGATCTCGTTGCCCTCGGGCGAACGCCCGGTTATCGTGCGGAGGCGATTTCCCCCGGGCAGTGCAAGTTGGGGCCTTCACGCTCTTGGCGATTTCCTTCCCACTGGCTAGGCGGCACTCGAGGGCGTTTCTTGTCGTCCTGGCAATCACGGGGACAGCATTCCTCGGTCCTGAAGCATCGCAGGGCCGCGCCGCTCCACTCATCGTCGCCGCCGGGGACCTCTGTGGAACCCCGACGGATTGCAGGCCGACCGCGAGGCTCATCGGCCGAATATCCCCTCGACGCGTCCTTGCGCTCGGGGACAACGCATACCCAGACGGCAGGCTCTGGCAGTACCGCGCCTACTATCGGCCCAACTGGGGCCGCTTCAAGGCGAAGACGAGCCCGGTGCCCGGCAATCACGACTTCCACACGCCCGATGCCCAAGGCTACCGCGACTACTTCGGCGCGCGCGCACCGGCCTTCTACTACTCCTACAACCTCGGTGCCTGGCACCTCATCGCGCTCTCCGGCGACATCAATGTGTCGGCCGGCTCGCCGCAGGAACGATGGCTCAGACGCGACCTCGCAAGACATCCGCGCCGCTGCATCCTCGCGTACTGGCATGAGCCTCGGTTCACCTCGGGCACGGTCCATAGCTCGGATCCACGCTTCGGTCCCTTTTGGCGCGCTCTCTACGCCGCGCGAGCGGATGTCGTCCTGAACGGGCACGTGCACAACTACGAGCGTTTCGCGCGCCAGAGCCCGAGCGGGCGCAAGACGCGCAAGGGCATCCGGGAGTTCGTGATCGGGACGGGTGGAATCAGCCACTACGCGAGCGGGCGGCCGATCAAGCACAGCCAAGTCCAAAACGACACGGCCTTCGGTGTCCTCAAGCTGAGGCTTCTCCGGAGGTCGTACCGGTGGAAGTTCGCCCGCGCGTCCGGCCCAAAGTTCCACGACTCGGGAACGACGCGCTGCTCTCGCAGGCCAAGGACCTTCCGGGCCGCGCCTGCCGCGAGCTCACGGACGACCGGGGAAGCACCGTCGCCGCTTATGCTCTTCCACGCGCACGCGTCCGAGCTTCTGCGGCGGCGCTGATGCGACGAGCGGCAGCAACAGGATCACCCCCAACCCGCTGGCACGACCGTCCACATAGAGCCGAAGCCTAGCCCGGCTTTATAGTCGCTTCCGCCACACGGCTTCCGCCCTGGCAACCGCGCGACGACGGTGCTAGGAGCCTTGCGCGGGATCACCGGCGTTGTCGGAGGGGAGGTGGACAGGCGCTACGTGGAGGGCGCGCCACGAGGGTCGTCGTCGACGAACAGCTCGGCCGCGGGCTTCTTGTCAACGACCACGAACCTGTTCGTGCGGCGAACCACGTCCTCGAGTTCTTCGCTCTCGTGGCCAGGAACAAGGGCGAAGCGATCGTCCTGGCCCCGAATCTCCTCGTACTCGGCAATCGTCATCTCGATCCGCCCCTCGCAGGCAATGTCGTCGTCGCCTCCCGCCCCGCACTCGCAAAGAAACTCGAAGCGTTCCAGTTCGGCTCCTGGCCGCGCTTCTTCGGCTACGCGTTCGATCCGCTCGTTTACTTCCCGGATGAGTGCTTCGTTCCGCGCCTGCCTGTCAAGGCGGGATTCCATGGACGCTAGTTCTACGCCTCCCGCGACTAGCGAGCAAGAGCCTCGGTGATTCGTTCGCATGATCGCCGCCGGCTGAGTAGCTCGGCGAGGGCGGCAGCGGCTAGGCGGTTCGCCGGGATCGCCACGAGGAGGGCGAGCACCGCCAGACTCTCGCGGAGGTCGACGTGCGGGACCTCCTGCCCGAAGGTGCAAGCCAGTCGCCGGTGATCGCCTACTCCCGCGCCGCGCGTACTCCATCCAAACGGAGGGTCGCATTCGTGTTCGCGTAGGAGCCTACGGCTTCCCTCCGAGCAGCCTTGATTCTCCACACCTAGACTCGGAAAGGCATGGGAGGCATCCTCAAGAAAACTGTTCGGGCGGTCCGGATAGCCGCCACCGACAAACGCATCCCGCGACCGCTACGGTGGCTTGCTGCTTTGGGCCTCGCACCTGTTCCCGGCCCATTCGATGAGGCGCGCTTTTGATCTGGGCGTCCCGCTCGCGCTGTTCTACCGGGAGCCTCTATCCGATGCTTGGCGGCGAGCCGAACGCTCCTAAGGCTTCCGCCCGAGCAGCCGAGCGACGAGGGCGCGGAGGAGCTTGCGCCGGGAGCGCCGGCCGTTATCGAGGTTCGTTGGCACAGGTGAGTTCTACGTCTCGGTCGCCCCGCGAACCGACCTTGACCTACTCGCCGGCAAGCTAGAGACTCCTGCCACATACGAGAGGAAGGGGAGATCATGCTGCGGCGTCTGATCATTCTGCTCGCTGTCGTCGCCTCCGGCCTGATTGCGGCCACGTCAGCTTCGGCAAGCGCCACCACCGAGAAAATCCCATTCGACATCGTCCTCGCCCCCGAAGAGGCCTGCGGCGAGGCGATCCATCTGAGCGGCACACTGCTCGCCCAGTTCAGGTTCACCGAAAGCCCGCGGGGCAACGTCACGATCGGATTCCACTTCAACCCCCAGGGCATCACCGGCGTCGGACTGACGAGCGGTGCGACCTACCACGCCACGGGTGAGACGCAAGGGACCACGACGCTCAAGGCGACGGGCGGCATCTCGGACACGTTCGTGAACAACTTCAAGATCATCGGAGAAGGGAGTGCGCCGAACTTTCTTCAGACGGACGTCATTCACCTCACCGTGAACGCGAAGGGTGTCGTGACGGCGACCGTCGAGAAGTCGATGATTCGCTGCGTCTAGCCTCCTGCGTGCGAAGGGCGACTGCGGGTGCGCGGGCGGCCCTCCGCTTTCCGTAGAGCGTTGCCGGATCTCGTACGCTTGAATGAATTAGGGCTTCCGCCCGAGCAGCCGAGTGACGACAGCGCAGAGGAGCTTCCGCGGGGAGCGGAGGCCGTTGTCGAAGGCCGTAGGCATTTATCGAAGAAGTGCCACCCGCCCTCGAGGATGGTACGGCGCGCAGATTCGCTCGCGAGTGTGGAGGACGTTGCGGGCCCTGACTCGACCCTTGCTGGAATCGCAGGCCGCCGCGAAAACACAAACGGCAGCCACAGCCGACGACGCCCACGTGGTACCTGTCATTGGACTAGTTCTACGCTGCCCGCGCACACAGCGCACAAGCGCCTCACAAGCCCATTCGGCCGAGCGTTGGCGGCTCGTTACGTCTTCCGCCCGACCAGCCGAGCGACGACGGACCGGAGGATCCTGCGCGCTGAGCGGCGGCTCTCATCCAGGCGTGGAGGTTACGCCATCATCGGACCGGGTAACTGCTGATCGGGAGAGACTGAAGGGCGGTCCGGTGAAACTGGGGGTCAACGGGCCGTCCTTTCTTCGCACGTGGCTCGGATTAGCGACGGTCGCGTTTCTCTAAATACTTCCGCCCGAGCAGTCGAGCGACGACGGCGCTAGGTCAGCCCAGCCGTAGCGAGCTCGACGCGCTTGACCGACATCGATAGCGCCGGTTGCGGCTTGATCAGCGTCGCGCAGGCGGCTTACGGCGCGGCAGTCTAGAACGCCGTGTTAGAAAATCATTCGGAATTCTCCTAGTGGTTGAGGAGAACAGAACGTTGGATCCGCCTTTAGGGCTTCCGCCCGAGCAGCCGAGCGACGGATTGGTGGGGACTGTTGATCTTGCTGCACACTCCCGAACGTTCAGTCCGGATTACCTCCCGGCCTCAATCTTGACCTGATAGATCCTGCCGTCGTTGTCGCCTGGTTGGAATGGGTCATGGTCCTTGCCGTGGTCGGTCAAATACAGACGCCTCGGC
>Ga0111538_10011793_pt1 | contig 11563 bp, 10 predicted proteins | sample SoiMethybrSBSTD1_FD_79669 | JGI IMG/M metagenome (GOLD analysis project Ga0111538, IMG submission 79669) | Bulk soil microbial communities from a Populus tree surrounding site in Tennessee, USA - Soil MetaG P. TD hybrid SBSTD1 (version 2)... | ecosystem: Environmental > Terrestrial > Soil >...
CGGGCTTCAGGTTTCGGGTCGCCGCCAGCAGCGACCTGCGCTTCGCGGGCGGGAATCGTTCGATGGCATACCGGACTGTCGTCCGTGGAATCGCCGGACCATTGGCCCTGAGGTAACGCTCGAGCCGGCCCACGTCGGCCTTGCCGGCCTCACGCAGCATCCAGCCGACTGCCTTCTGAATCAGATCGTGGCGATCGGCGTGCAAGTCGGACGCGACGCGATATCCAAGATCGAGGTGGAGGCCACGCCGGAGCGATGGAATCAGGCCGACGACCGCCGCGCGGCGGACCCACATGTTGCGGTGCTTCGACCAGCCGCGGATGGTCGCCACGAGCGCCGGCCGATCGAGCAACAACGGACCGATGAGCAATCCGCAGATGGCGTCGGTCGTGGCCCAGTTGCTCGCGTAATCGAGGGAGAGCCAGCGCTTCCAGGCAGCGAGCAGCGCCGGACGGAACGATCTGCGATAGCGCGCGACGACTTCCACCGCGAGACCCTTGACCTCGAGCACCCGATCGGCGATCAATTCGTCCGCAAACGCCATCGCATCGTCCACAGACCAGGTGTCGGCATGCGCCTTGACGACCGCTCTCGCCATCATCCGAACCCGAGCCGAGCCGATGTTGAAGAACTGCAGTTGATGATCGCCCCGGAAGTACCGGCTGGCGTCGAAGTCGTCCGCCGGACGCGCGAGTGCCTCCAACGCGCGTCGCGCCTTCCGAGCGGCAAGAACCGGATTCGCTGACATCCTGTCTTCACTGCCGCTGGGGCCCCACCCCCAGCGCAAACTGACGCCGACACCTTCGCTCGGATCTCTTTGTCCTCGCTCAGGTGTGGCCGCAGGCGCTCCATCCCGCCCGCCCTCCTGCCCTCCCTGCCCTACCTGCCCTCCCTGCCCCTCCCTGCCCTGCCTGCTCTACCTGCCCCTACGGGCCTAGATGAGCTTTCGCAGGATGAAGCACTTCAGGTAGTAGGTCTCGGGAACGCCGAGCAGCACCGGGTGATCGCGGCCCTGCATCCGCTTCTCCACGACGCTGACATGGACACCGGCGTCCACCGTAGCTTCGTAGATGATTTCGGCGAACGCGGCTTCGTTCACGTTGTACGAACAGCTGCAGGTGATGAGAGTGCCACCGGGCGCGAGCAGCTTCAGCGCGCGCAGATTGATCTCCTTGTAGCCGGCACTGGCTTTCTCGATCGCGGCCTTGCTCTTGGCGAACGCCGGCGGATCCAGCACGATCGTGTCGAATCGCTCGCCCAGTCGCTCCAATCCTCGCAACTCGTCGAAGACGTTGCCCACCCGCGCGTCGATGGACAGACCGTTCCGGGCGGCGTTGGCCCGTACCCGCTCGACCGCATCCCCGGAGATGTCGAACGCGATGACTTCGTCGCAGCGCCTGGCCAGCGCCAACGCAAAGCCGCCGTTGTAGGTGAAGCAATCCAGCAGACGGCCGCGCGCGTACTGCGCCGCGGCGGCGCGGTTTTCGCGCTGGTCGAGAAACAGGCCAGTCTTCTGGCCGTGGCGCAGATCGACCTCGTACTCGACGCCCAGCTCGCGGACCCGTACGCTGTCGGGGACTTCTCCGGCCAGCACTTCGACCTTCTGCTCGAGACCTTCGAGCAGCCGCGATCGCGGATCGTTGCGGGCGAGAATTCCAAGCGGCGACAGGTGCTCGCGGAGGATGCGAATCACCAGCGGCAAGATGCGATCGGCGCCTTGCGACAAGGCCTGCACGACGAGGAATTCGTCGTAACGATCGACGATGAGCGAGGGCAGAAGATCGGCTTCGCCGTGCACGAGGCGGAACGCGGTGGCGTCGAGCTGCAGGGCTGCCCGGAACGAGATGGCCGTCGCCAGCCGACGCTCAATCAGCGCGTCGTCGGCCTCCTCGTCGCCGCGCGTGAGCATGCGTAAGGCAATCTGCGATCGATCGCTGTAGAACGCGTGCCCGAGCGTCCGTCCGCGCCGGTTTCGTACCGTGACGCGATCGCCGGACGAGGCCGTGACTTCGACCACATCGCTGCGATAGATCCACGGGTGGCCGCTCTGAAGACGCTCCTCGCCTCGCGGCGATATCACGACGGAAGCCATAAGGTTCTGACGATTGTCGGTTCCGGGTTCTGCGGTTCTGGGTTCTGTGTTCGGGTTCCGTGGTTCTGGTTCTGGGTTCTGCGGGTACATTGTGGCCTCGCCCGAAGCCAAGAGCCCGAAGCCCGGAGCCACATAGTACAATTGCCCCTTCATGCGCGTGGCAATTGGCGCCGATCATGCGGGGTTTGCCCTGAAAGAGCATCTCAAGGAGACGCTCGTCCGCCTCGGCCACACGATTGACGATCACGGGACAGACAGCGAAGCGTCGATTGATTACCCGCCAATCTGCTTCGCCGTCGGCCGCGCCGTGGCCGAGCATCGCGCTGACCGCGGCATCGTGCTCGGCGGCAGCGGACAGGGCGAGCAGATCGCGGCCAATAAAGTGCCCGGCGTTCGCGCGGCCCTCTGCAACGATCTTTTCACGGCGCGTCTCTCCCGCGAGCACAACGACGCCAACGTTCTCGCCATGGGCGGTCGGATCGTCGCGTTCGGACTCGCCGACGAGATCCTGACGCTCTGGCTCAGCACGCCATTTGAAGGCGGACGCCACCAGCGACGCCTCGACCAGATTGCCGAGGCCGACAAGGTCCGCGTGTAACGCCGCCAGGGCAGAGGTTTTCATGTCCACCGACACCACGAATCTTCCAATCTGGCGCACACTCGCCGAAGCCGATCCCGAGATTGCCGCATCCATCACCAGCGAGCGGATTCGTCAGAATTCTGGTCTCGAGCTGATCGCGTCGGAGAACTTCGTCAGCCGCGCGGTCCTCGAAGCGGCCGGATCGGTGATGACGAACAAGTACGCCGAGGGTTATCCCGGCCGCCGCTACTACGGTGGCTGCGAGTTCGTCGACGTCGCCGAGCGGGCGGCCATCGCACGGGCGAAGGCGCTCTTCTCGGCCGATCACGCCAACGTCCAGCCGCACTCGGGCGCGCAGGCCAACATGGCGGTCTACCTGACGCTGCTTAAACTGGGCGACAAAGTCCTCGGCATGAACCTGGCGCATGGCGGCCACCTGACGCACGGCCATCCGCTCAATTTTTCCGGCCAGCTGTACGCCATCGTTCCCTACGGCGTGCGAAAGGAAGACGAGCGGATCGATTACGACGAGCTCGATAGGCTGGCCGACGCTGAACGGCCGAAGATGATCGTCGTCGGCGCCAGCGCCTATCCGCGGGTCATCGACTTCGCGCGGATCAGAGAGACCGCCAATCGCATCGGCGCCAAGGTGTTCACCGACATGGCCCACATTGCCGGACTGGTGGCCGCCGGCGTCCACCCCAGTCCGGTGCCGCATTCCGACATCGTCTCGACGACGACACACAAGACGCTGCGCGGGCCGCGCGGCGGGCTGTTGTTGTCGCGCGCGGAGTATCAAAAGGATCTCGACCGCACGGTTTTTCCCGGCGTGCAGGGCGGACCGCTGATGCACGTCATCGCAGCCAAGGCTGTCTGCTTCCAGGAGGCTGCCGAGCCGGCGTTCGCCGACTATCAGAGGCAGATCGTCAAGAACGCCTCGCGTCTCGCCGGCGTGCTCGCGGCCGCCGGTTTCCGCCTGGTCAGCGGTGGCACGGACAACCATCTGATGCTGGTCGATGTGTTCTCGAAAGGCATCACCGGCAAGGCCGCCGAAGCGGCGCTGGGCAAAGCGGGCATCACGGTCAACAAAAACGCGATTCCCTTCGATCAGAATCCGCCGATGGTGGCGAGCGGCATCCGCATCGGAACTCCGGCCGTCACCACGCGCGGCATGCGCGAACCGGAGATGGATCTCGTCGGCGAGCTGATCGCTCGCACCCTCAGCACGCCAGACGACGAGGCGGCGCTGGGCATGGTCCGCGCCGAGGTCGAGCGGTTGTGCCGGAAGTTCCCGCTGTATCCGGACGTCCAGGCCTGACGCGACACCCGGCCTCTTCGACGCCGCTCGACGAGGCCGTCGCACAGGCATTCGAGCCGGGCGCCGCACTCGCTCGAGCCATCCCCGGCTTCGAGCCGCGCGCCGGTCAGGTCGACATGGCCGCGGCAGTCGCGCGGACCTTCGCCGACGGCGGCGTCCTGCTCGCCGAGGCCGGCACCGGGACGGGCAAGACCGTCGCCTACCTGGTCCCGGCGATTCTCAGCCGGCAGCGCGTGCTCATCTCAACCGGCACGAAAAACCTTCAAGAACAGATCTTCTTCAAGGACATCCCGGCGCTGCGTGACGCACTGGGCGTGCCTTTCACCGCCGCCTACATGAAAGGCCGCTCGAACTATCTGTGTCTGCATCGGCTCGATCAGTTATCTGGTGAAGCGCAGTCACCCGTCGCGTTGCCGACCTCGCGCGATGATCGCCCGTCGAGCGAGCGACGCGGCCGTCTTCGTGATTGGCGGACGCCCGATCCCGGCCTGGCCGACGCGGTGTTCCTTCCCATCATCCGCCAGTGGTCGAAGCGCACGGAAACCGGCGACCGCGCCGAGCTCGAGGACTTGCCGGAAGATCTGCCGTTCTGGAACGAGGTCTCGGCGACGATTGAGACCTGCCTCGGGACCGAGTGCCCGCGCTACGACGACTGCTTCGTGACGCGGATGCGGCAGCGCGCCGCCGCCGCCGATCTCGTCATCGTCAATCACCATTTGCTCTGCGCCGACGCGGCCGTGCGGCAGAACGCCTTTGGCGAGGTCATCCCGTCGTGCGCCAACGCCATCCTGGACGAAGCACATCAGCTCGAGGACGTGGCGACGCAATACTTCGGCATGAGCGTCAGCACTCACCGGATCGACGAGCTCGCCCGCGACGTCGAGCGAGCAGTGCTCACGCCTCTGTTGGACCAGTCGGCGCGCGACGCCGTGGCGCGCGTCGTGGAGCGCGTTCGTACGCACGCGCGCGACTGCTTCGTCGAGATCACCGCGGCCCACCGCCCTGCCACGTTCGCTGGAGCTCGCGGCGAGGAGCGCGTCCGGGCCACGCCCAACACGCTGCTGACGGCCGCTGACGCCGCCGTGGCCCTGGCCGGCGCTCTCGACGCGCTCGAGTCGGCGCTGGCGCTCACCGCATTGAAAGCCTCTGGCGGTGGCCCGACCGGCGATGACGTGACGCTGGAATCCGGCGAATCCGAGGTCCTGCGGTCCCTGGCGCGCCGAGCCGGGCAGATCAGAGATGACGTCCGATTCCTGCTGCGAGCCGACGACCCGGCCTACGTCTACTTCGCCGAGTTTCGCGGCCGCGGCGTGTTCCTGCGTGCGTCGCCCATCGACGTTGCCGACATCGTTCGGGAGCTGCTGCTCGATCGGATGCGAACGACGGTGTTGACGTCGGCGACGCTGGCGGTCGACGATTCTTTCGAGTACATCCGCACGCGCCTCGGCATCCGGACGGCCGACGAGATCCGGTTGGCTTCTGAATTCGACTACACGCGGCAGGCCATCCTCTACCTGCCACGCCGGATGCCCGACCCACGTTCGACCGACTTTCTGACGGCGGCCGGCCAGGAGGTCGTTGAAATTCTCCGGCGGACCCGTGGCCGCGCGTTCGTCCTGTTCACCAGCTATGCGGCGCTGCGCGGCGTCCAGGCGCTGGCGGAGATGTCACTCGAATATCCGATTCTGGCGCAGGGGACCGCGCCGCGCTCGCAGCTGCTCCGCCAGTTCCGCACGACGCCTCACGCCGTGCTCTTCGCGACGGCGAGCTTCTGGCAGGGCGTAGATGTTGTCGGAGAAGCACTTAGTTGCGTGATTGTGGACAAGCTGCCGTTTGCCTCGCCCGCCGATCCGGTGACCGCGGCCCGAATCGACGCCATCCGGGCGCGTGGCGGCGAACCCTTCGGGGAGTATCAGGTGCCACTGGCGATCCTGACCCTCCAACAAGGTCTGGGCCGGCTTATCAGGCACCGCGGCGATCGCGGGGTGCTCGCCGTGCTCGACCCCCGGCTCCGCACGAAAGGTTATGGCAGGCGATTCATGGCCGCCCTGCCTCCGGCGCCGGTCGTGCACGAGCTGGACGCGGTCGAAGCGTTCTTTCCGATCGTGTAAGATATCCGATACTCTGTCTCTAAACGCTTCGATATCAGGAGGAAACATGGTCCGCCGAGTGAACGGTCGGCCGACATGGATGCTGGTCGTCATGGTGCTCGCCGCCGTCGCGTTCGCGGTTCCGGCGCTCGCCCAGAACGGCATGGTGAAAGGCACGGTCCGCGACGAGCAAGGGCAGATCGTCGAAGGTGCAAGGGTGACGATCGCACAGGCCGGCGGAACCGGCCGGAAGTTCGAGACCAAGTCCGACAGGAAAGGTGAGTTCATTCAGATCGGCCTCCCGTCGGGCCCTTATTCCGTTTCGGCCGAAAAAGAAAAACTGGCGTCAATGCCCGCAAGCGTCAGCGTGAGCGCCAGCCGTCCCGCTGAAGTCTCGCTGGTCGTCACGGCGGCCGCGGGCGCGAACACCAAGGCCTCGCAGGAAGCCGCGGCGGCTTTGAAAAAGGTTTTCGAAGAGGGCGTGGCCGCGAGCAACGCCGGCAACCACAACGCGGCCATCGAGAAGTTCCAGCAGGGCATCGCGCAGAACGCGAACTGTGCCGATTGCTACAACAACATCGGCTACAGCTACATGCAGTTGAAGGATTACGACAAGGCCGAGGCGGCCTACAAGAAGGCGACCGAAATCCGCCCGAACGACGCCGCTGCGTATAACGGTCTGGCGAATCTCTACAACGCTCAGAAGAAGTTCGACGAAGCGGCTGCGGCAAGCGCCAAAGCGACGCAGCTCTCAGGCGCGGGTGGCGCGGCCGGCGGCGGCGGGAACGCCGACGCGCTGTACAACCAAGGGGTCATCCTGTGGAACGGCGGCAAGATCGCTGAAGCGCAGAAAGCGTTCGCGGACGCCGTCGCGGCCAACCCGAATCATGCTGAAGCCCACTATCAGCTTGGCATGGCACTTGTGAACGCCGGCAAGCTGCCTGAGGCCGCCACTGAATTCGAGACCTATCTGAAGTTGTCCCCGGATGGGCCCAACGCCGCGACCGCGAAGGGACTCGTCGCCCAGCTGAAGAAGTAGTGCACGACCCGTCGGCGCTTCGCGCCCGGCTGGATGGCGTTCGCGATCGCATCGCGCGCGCTGCCGGCCGGGCCGGGCGCGACCCCTCTTCCATCCGCCTCCTCGCCGTCTCCAAGACGTTCTCCTCTGACGACGTTCGTGTGGCAGCCGCCGCCGGACAACTCGACTTCGGCGAAAACAAGGTCCAGGAAGCGCAGCGCAAGATCGCGGAGACGAGCGATCTCCCGCTCCGCTGGCATCTCATCGGCCACCTTCAGTCGAACAAGGCGCGCCGAGCCGGCGCGCTCTTCCACGTCATTCATTCGATAGATGACGCGACGCTTATCGCGCCCATCGACAAGGCCGCGGGCGAAGCCGGCCGACCTATCGACCTGCTGGTGCAGGTCGACCTCGCGGGCGAGGTGACGAAGTCCGGCCTGGCGCCGGAATCAGTGCTCCCGGTGTTCGAGATTGCGCAGCGCTGCCGCTCCGCACGCGTCGTTGGCCTCATGTTGATCCCGCCGGCAGTGGACGACCCGGAGGATGCACGACCGTATTTCACGAGATTGCGGCGCCTGCGCGACGAGCTTGGGCAGCGGGGCATTCCCGCCGCCGCGCTGCAAGAGCTCTCAATGGGGATGAGCCACGATTTCGAAGTGGCCGTCGAGGAAGGTGCGACCATCATTCGAGTTGGAACGGCGATTTTCGGAGCGAGAACCCCCCGCCCGGCCTGAGCTACAGCCGGGTCCGGACCTGGCCGATACCGTCATCAGGAGCACCCCGCCTGCCGGGGGCCGGATACCCACTATGAATGTCAGCCCACTGGATCTCCGACAGGCCAAGTTCAACACTGCCATGCGTGGCTTCGACAAAATCGAGGTCACATCATTTCTCATGGCGGCAGCGGACGACTACGAACAGGCCCTGCGGGAAACCGACAAGCTCCGTCAGGACGTCGCCCGGATGGAAGCCGTGCTCAACGAGTACCGCGAGCACGAGAGGAGCCTGAAGTCGACGCTGATCGCCGCACAGAAGCTCGCCGACGACATCACCGCCAACGCCGAGGAAGAGGCGAAGCGCATCGTGCGTGAGGCGCAGAGCCGATCGGATCTGCTACTCGACAAAACGCAGGCCCGGGTGGAGGACGTCCAGCGGGAGATCGACGGCCTCAAGCTGAAGCGCCGCGATGTCGAGACGTCCATCGAGGCGACCATTCAGACCCTGCGCAACACGCTCGAGTTCGTCCGTGAACAGGATGCGCGCGATCGCGAGGAGCGCCTGCTCCTGCACCGTCCGCGCGCAGAGGAGACCGACGCGACGAAGTTGTTCAAGCCCGAGGCCGCTCCCGTCAACACATCCGCACCCGCGACGGCGTCACCCTCATCGCTGCTCACGCTCAGTCAACTTCAGGATCTTCGCCGCTCTCAGGCGTGATCCCCGAAGGCGTCGTCCGCGACGCCGCGGGCGGCGGCGCCGTCATCGACATTCGCGTCATCCCACGGGCACAGAACACCAGCATCGCCGGCATTCGGCACAATGCCCTGCTCGTCCGCGTGGCGGCGCCGCCGGTTGAAGCGGCGGCCAACACCGCGCTGCTGCGCTACCTGGCTCAATTGCTGGCCGTCCCGCTGAAGAGCGTCCGAATCGTCGCCGGCGAGAAGAGCCGGCTGAAGCGCGTCCAGGTGGAGGTGCTGCGCGCCGACGCTGTCCGCGCCACCCTCGCTGCAGCGATGGCCGACTGAGCCCTCAGTGAATCGGCCGGAACATGCGCTCCCAGCGCGTGCGGCTGAAAAAATGCGTGAAGACCGATATCAGGTTGCGAATGGACGTTCCGGTGTCGGTTTCGGCGTACTCCTCGGCCGAGGCGTCGTCCGACCAGTAGATGATGAGCGCCTTGCCCTTGACGTTCTCCCGCGGCAGGAATCCCCAGTAGCGGCTGTCCTGTGAGTTGTCGCGGTTGTCCCCCATCACGAAATAGTGATCGGGCGGGACCGTCACCGGACCGTATCGCTCGCGAAGGTCCAACGTCGTCGTCTCGTGATACTCGGAGGCGTCGTTCGCGGCGGTCAGGAAGTGCACGTACGGCTCGTCGAGTGGCTGGCCGTTGACGTAGACCTTCTTCTCCCGCATTTCGACCGTCTCGCCCGGAAGGCCGATCACCCGCTTGATGAAGTCGCGATCCGGTTCGACGGGGTACTTGAAGACGATGACATCGCCGCGCCTGATCGTACCAATCGGCAGCAGCAGCCGCTCGAGACTGGTTTCACTCGGACCGAAGATGAACTTGTTGACCAGCAGGTGGTCGCCGATGAGGAGGTTGTTCTCCATCGAGCCGGTCGGAATCTTGAACGCTTGCACTACGAACGTCCGGATGAACAAGGCCAGGATGACGGCGATCACGATCGACTCGAAGTACTCGCGCAGCGTGGACTTCTTGAACGGCACCGGTTCGGAAGCCGGCGCCTGAGCACGCGTGCCTTTCACCGCCTTCGCCGCCTGGCTGCGTTCAGTCGCCATCGGTCGTCCCCATCTTCAGCACGGCCAGGAACGCCTCCTGCGGAATCTCGACCTTGCCGACGCGCTTCATCCGCTTCTTGCCTTCCTTCTGTTTCTCGAGCAGCTTGCGCTTGCGCGAGATGTCGCCGCCGTAGCATTTGGCGAGGACGTTCTTGCGCAACGCCTTCACCGACTCGCGGGCGATGATGCGGCCGCCGATGGCCGCCTGGATCGCCACCTCGAACATCTGCCGCGGGATGAGTTCCCGCATCTTGGAGGCCAGCGCCCGGCCGCGGTCGTACGCCATGTCACGATGAACGATGACCGACAACGCGTCAACCGGGTCACCGTTCACAAGGATGTCCAGCTTCACGAGCGGCGACGGCCAGTACCCAGTGACATGGTAGTCGAGGGAGGCGTAGCCGCGGGAGATCGTCTTCAGCTTGTCGTAGAAGTCCAGGACGACCTCGTTAAAGGGCAGGTCGTAAGTGATCAATACGCGGTCGGACGACAGGTACTCGAGCGATTTCTGGATCCCGCGCTTGTCCTGGCAGAGTTGCAGAATGCCACCGACGTGCTCGGCGGGCGTCAGAATCATGGCGGTGATGACCGGCTCTTCGATTTTCGCGATGGTGCCGGCGTCGGGCAGCTTCGACGGGCTGTCGATCTCGGCGATCTGGCCGTCCGTGGTGGTCACGCGATACAACACGCCGGGCGCCGTGGTCACCAGGTCCATGTCGAACTCGCGTTCGAGACGTTCCTGGACGATCTCCATGTGCAGCAGTCCGAGGAACCCGCAACGGAATCCGAACCCGAGCGCGACCGAGGTCTCCGGCTCGTAAAAAAACGACGCGTCGTTCAGGCGCAGCTTTTCGAGCGCGTCCCGCAGCTCCGGATACTCATGGCCCTCCACCGGATAGAGGCCGGCGAACACCATCGGTTTCAGCTCCTTGAAGCCGGGAAACGGTTCCGCCGTCGGACGCGCCGCTTCGGTGATTGTGTCGCCGATCTTCGCGTCGCTGATCTTTTTCACGTTCGCGACCAGAAACCCGACCTCACCCGCGCCGAGCTCGTCGACTGGAACCGCCTTCGGCGTAAAGATGCCGAGCTGTTCCGCATCGTAGTCCTGCCCCTCCGCCATGAACCGGATGCGCAGGCCGGTGCGGATCACGCCGTCAATCACGCGAATGACGATCACGACGCCGCGGTACGGGTCGTACCAGGAGTCGAAGATCAGGGCCTTCAGTGGGGCATCAGGGTTGCCCGCGGGCGGCGGCAGCCGGTCGACGATCGCCTCGAGGATTTCCGGCACGCCCGTCCCCACTTTGGCGCTGGCGAGAATGGCACCGCTGCCATCCAGACCGACGATGTCCTGGATTTGCCGCCGTGCTTCTTCCGGCTGCGCTCCGGGGAGGTCAATCTTGTTGATGACCGGGATGATCTCCAGGCTGTTGTCGACCGCCAGATAGGCGTTGGCCAGGGTCTGGGCTTCGACGCCTTGCGACGCGTCGACCAGCAGGAGTGCTCCCTCGCAGGCAGCGAGCGATCGCGTCACTTCGTACGAGAAGTCGACGTGGCCTGGCGTATCAATCAGGTTCAGAACGTAGGTCTGGCCGTCACGGGCGTTGTAGGTCAGACGGACCGGATGGGCCTTGATCGTGATCCCGCGCTCGCGCTCGAGGTCCATCGCATCGAGCACCTGGGCTTCCATCTCACGGGCCTGCAGCGCGCCCGTCGTCTCGAGAAAACGGTCGGCGAGCGTCGACTTGCCATGGTCGATGTGGGCGATGACCGAGAAATTCCGGATCAGGCGAGGGTCCATGCCGCGGGACGAATCCCAGATTATATCGTGCGGCCGCCGCAATCAGCGTAGATTGTCACCAGGCATCGAGACGACCTCGACCTCGTGATTGCCGGAGGTGCCGTATGCGTTGGCTGATCGTCGTGTTGCTCGGGATAGTTCAGACCA
>Ga0111538_10011795_pt1 | contig 11561 bp, 8 predicted proteins | sample SoiMethybrSBSTD1_FD_79669 | JGI IMG/M metagenome (GOLD analysis project Ga0111538, IMG submission 79669) | Bulk soil microbial communities from a Populus tree surrounding site in Tennessee, USA - Soil MetaG P. TD hybrid SBSTD1 (version 2)... | ecosystem: Environmental > Terrestrial > Soil > Tree...
CTCCCGGTTTCGCGAGGCGCTTCGCGGCGACCGCGGTCGCGGCGCCGGTCCGCTTCGCCGTGATCCAGGTGGCGTCCATCACCGCCTTCGGCAGCCCGGTCTCGGCATCGTTGAGAATCAAGAGCCCAGAGATGTACGGGAGCCCCTTCGCCATGTTGCCCGGGAAGCCGCTCACCCACTTCACGCCGGCGGCCCCGGAGGCCCCGATGAGCGCCGGCATGGCGTGGATGAAGTTGTCGTTGCCGGGCGGCCCGGGATGGATGCCGGGCTTCGGCGGCATCTCGGTGCGGCCGTGTCCCTTCTCGACGAAGGCCGCCTCGAGGCGATCGATGATCGCCGGCATCGTCACGCCGGCCGCCTCCACGTCTGCCCGCGATAAGTAAAGGATGTCGCCGCGCCCGATCTCTCCTCGAGGGCCGGCTCCGGAGGCCCCGGCGGCGTCGCGCCGCGGCGCGCGCACCCGGCTCACGGCCGTGCCTCGCCGCCAGGAGCCGGCCGCGTCGCCACGAACCCGGCCTGCGGACCGGAGGGCTGCGCGCCCGCCGGGAAATCGAGCGTCCGCGTCGGGTAGGGGATGGCGATCCCCTCGTGCCGGAACCGCTCGGTCAGGCGCTTGACGAACTCATGCTTGAGGTCGTTCGAGCCCCTGAGATTCTCGGCGTTCAGGATGACGTTGAGGCGGAGCCCGGATTCCCCGAACCCGGTGAAGCGCGCCTGCGGCTCGGCGTCGGACTGGCCGCCGGGGACGGACCGCTGCGCCTCGCGCGCCACCTCGAGCGCCACCCGCTCGACCCGGTCGAGGTCCGACGCCATCCCCACCACCACCTCCACCGTCACCGCCAGGGCGCTGCTGCCGAGGTCGAAGTTGGTCAGCACCGTCCCGGCGAGCTTGGCGTTGGGCACCACGACGATGTTGTTCTGCTGCGTCTTCAGTCGCGTCGAGCGCCAGCCGACGAGGACGACGTGCCCCTCCTCGCCGCTCTGCAGCCGGATGAACTGCCCCGCCTCGAGCGGCTTGTCGGCGATGAGGTGGAACCCCGCGAAGACATTGGCGAGCGTGTCCTGAAGCGCCAGCGCCACCGCCAGCGACCCGACCCCGAGCGAGGCGAGGATCGGCGCGATGGAGATGCCGATGCTGTCGAGGAAGATCAGCAGGCCGACGCCGATGATGAGGCCGCGCACCGCCCCCTGCACCAGGCCGCGCGTCCCCTGGAAGGCGGCGTTCTTCTTCGCCATCCGGTCGAGCAGGCCGCCGGTCATCCGGTCGACGAACAGGATGAAGGCGAGGGCGAACGAGGCCGCCAGCATGATGTCGCAGGCGCGGTCCCACTCCGGATCGAGCGGCAGGATCCGCTCGAGCACCGTCAGGCCGCTGGCGAGGATGAGCAGGCGGGTCGGCCAGGCGATGGCGCCGATGAGGACGTCGTCCCAGGTCCAGGAGGTGCGCGCCGCAACCCTCCGCAGCACGCGCATCGTCACGGCGTGGGCGACGAGGAAGACGGTCAGCCAGGCGACCAGCGCGATGAGGCCGTTCAGCCACGCCGCGCGCCACATCTCGCCGAGGGCCGCGGGACCGAGGCTCTGCATCGTCTGGCCCACCTGACCCACGACGTCCTCAGTCACGGTACAGCCGGAACGGCAGCGATTCGCGCCGGAACGCCTCGATCTCCGGGCGCCAGGAGCGGGCCAGCGCCGGGAGATCGGAACCCTTCTCGAGCGCCTCGCGGATCGCCGGATCGCCGGTCAGCACGTCGATCGGCGGCTTGTCGGTCACGTACTCGTACGGCGGCTCCTTCCAGGCGAAGGCGTCCTGGTGCTCGGCGATCACGTCCTGCAGGAGCGCCAGCGTCGTGAAATACGGCAGATACGCGCGCCGGTCGGTGACATGGATCTGGAAGCCGTGGCACACCTCCCCCTTCCACTTGTGGAAGGTCGGCTCGAAGGAGTGGTCGCGGAAGACGACCCCGGGCAGCCGGCGGCGCCGCAGCCGTTTCCCGACGCGCACCAGATCGAGGTACGGCGCGCCGCAGATCTCGAACGGGCGGGTCGTGCCGCGCCCCTCCGAGAGGTTCGTCCCCTCGAGCAGCACCTGTCCCGGGTAGACGATCGCGGTGTCGAGCGTCGGCATGTTGGGGGAGGGAAGGACCCACGGCAGGCCGGTCGCGTCGAACGGCATCCTCCTCCGCCAGCCGCGCATCGGGAGGACCGTGAGCGCGGCGCGCCCGGGGCAAATCACCCCGGGGCCGTCCTGGCGCGGGCGCGGACGGAGGGCGCCCCGGTCCCCCTGTGCGGCCGCCCGCTGCGCCCCGCCCGGCGCCCCGGCGGCGAGGCGCGCGTTCACCAGCGCCGCCAGCTCGCCGAGGGTCAGGGCGTGCCGCATCGGCACCGGGTAGAGGCCGACGAAGGAGGTGTAGCCGGGGCGGATGAGGTTCCCCTCGAGGAGCACGCCGCCGATCGGGTTCGGCCGATCGAGGACGACGATCTCCTTGCCGGCGGCGGCGCAGGCCTCGAGCGCCAGCGCCGTCGTCCACTCGAAGGTGTAGACGCGTGTCCCGACATCCTGGAGATCGACCAGCAGCACGTCGATGTCCTCGAGCATGGCCGCGGTCGGGGAGCGGGTTTCCGAGTACAGACTGTAAACGGGGACACCGGTGGCCCGGTCCTTCCCGTGCCCCGACTCGATCATGTTGTCCTGCTTCTCGCCGGCGAAGCCGTGCTGCGGGCCGTACAGGGCGCGCAGCCGCTTGCCGCACAGGCGCCCCACGATGTCGCGCGCCGATTCGAGTCCGGCGGCAACCGACGCCGGGTGCATCAGCAGGCCGACGCGCCGGCCGCGCAGCCACTTCGGAAGGGAGCGGGCCAGCAGGTCGAGGCCGGTGAGCGTTTTCGGGGACGCCATGGTCGGGTGCGCCGCGCCGGGATGACGGAGCGGCGGCCGGAGACTACCACAGGCGAAAAAAAACCGGCCGCGGGAGCGGCCGGCGAAGGGTGTCGAAGAAAAGGAGAGGAGATCGGGAGTATGGGGCGAGTGCCTCCTGCTCGAACTCAGGTCAAGCGGGTGCTCGACGATCTCCTCTCCTGAGCTCACCGATCCATATACAACCAACAGTCGGTCGAGGCAAGCGGTTTATACTCGCGCCTTCGCGGCGTTCTTTTTTTTTCTTGCGCGCGCGGGGATACGATCCGATGAATCGTCGCTTCACCTGCCGATCGACTCGGCGCCTTGCGATGGAGATGCTGGCGATCGCCGCACTCGCGTCGATCGGCGGGCCGCGGGTCGCGGCGGGCGAAGGGCCGCCCCTCGTCCCGTCGCACGGGCCGATCGTCCCGCTGGAGCAGGATCCGGCCGGAGCACCAGCGGGGCCGCTCACCTGGAAGACCCCCGCGGCGTGGAAATCGACGCCGCCGAAGAGTTCCATGCGCAAGGCGCAGTACAGCCTGCCGGCGGCGGCCGGCGACCCGGCAGAAGGGGAGTGCGTCGTCTTCTACTTCGGCGCCGGCCAGGGTGGCGACGCGAAGGCGAACGTCGAGCGCTGGCGCGCCATGTTCACGGCCGCCGACGGCGGGCCGGCCCCCTCCAGGGTCGGCGAGATGAAGGTCGGGAGCCGCGTCATCACGAAGATGGAGTCGTCCGGGACCTTCCAGCCGACGCCGATGGGGTTCGGCGGGACGCCCCCGTCGCCGAAACCGGACTGGATGATGCTGGGGGCGATCGTGCCCGGCGGAGACGCCAACTGGTTCTTCCGCTGTACCGGGCCGAAGAAAACGCTGGAGGGGGAGCGGGCGAACTTCGACGCGCTCCTCGCCTCCATCCGCTGATGGCTCGCCGGACCGTGCGGCGCGGGAAGGCGGCCCCTTCGTCCGTGGTGCGGGTTGCCGCGGTGCAGGCGGCTCCGGTCCTTCTCGACCTCGAGGCGACGACCGCCAAGGCGGTCGACCTCATCGCGCGGGCGGCGGCGCGCGGCGCGCGACTCGTCGCCATGGGGGAGTCGTGGCTCCCGGGATATCCGGCCTGGCTCGATCTCTGTCCCGGGTCGGCCTATTGGAACCACCCGCCCGCGAAGAAGGTCTTCGCGCGGCTGATGGCGAACAGCGTCCGGATCCCCGGGCCGGAGACGGCGCGGCTGGGGCGCGCGGCGCGGGCCCACGGCGTCGTGCTGGTCATCGGCGTGCACGAGCGGGTCGAAGGGGGGCCGGGGCACGGCACCCTGTTCAACACGCAGATCGTCTTCGGCCCCGACGGCACCATTCTCAGCCGCCACCGGAAGCTGATGCCGACCTTCGCCGAGCGGCTCATCTGGGGCCAGGGAGACGGCAGCGGTCTCGACGCCGTGCCGACCCCGATCGGCCGCGTCGGCAGCCTCATCTGCTGGGAGCACTGGATGCCGCTGGCGCGCCAGGCGGTGCACCGCTCCGGCGAGCAGATTCACGTCGCGGCCTGGCCCTCCGTGCACGACCTGCACCAGATGGCCAGCCGCCACTATGCCTTCGAGGGGCGCTGCTTCGTCCTCGCTGTCGGGCAGATCCTGCGCGGGCGCGATCTGCCGAAGGAGATGGAGATCCCCGCGGACCTGAAGCGCACTCCGGACCGGCTGATTTACAACGGCGGCACCGCCATCTACGGCCCGGATGGCGGCGTCGTCGCGCCGCCCGTGTTCGATCGCGAGGAGATCGTCGTCGCCGACCTCGATCTGTCGCGGATCGCCGAGGAGGCGATGGCGCTCGACGTCACCGGCCACTACGACCGCCCGGACGTCTTCGAGTTCCGCGTCCGGGCCTGAGGCCGCGGCAGGCCGCAATCTGCTATGCGCTTTCTGCGGCCGTGCGCTCCTCCGGGGGGCGGCGGTGGCGGAAGGCGTACCAGAGGGCGAGGTCGTAGCCGACCTTCATGGTTGCGCCGATGACGAGCGGCGTCGTCATCGAGAACCCCTGCATCAGGAGTCCCGCGAACGACGGCGCCACCGACCAGGCCCCCATCCGGACGAGGTGGGTCACGCCCGAGGCGAAGGTCCGCTCCTCGGGGCGGAAGATCGCCATGACGTACGACTGCCGCGTCGGCACATCCATCTCGACCAGCCCCTCGCGCAATAGGAACAGGATCGCCGCGACGGCGAACGAGGGCGCGTACGCCACGGTGACGAGCAGCAGGCTCGACGGGATGTGCGTGAAGACCATCGTGTTGACGAGTCCGATCCGCTTCGCGAGCCAGGCGGCGCCGAGGTGCGACAGCGCGTTGGCGATGCGCGCCCCGAAGAAGAGCGCCCCGATGGTCGCCTCGCCCACGGCGAAGCGCTCGTAGAAGAAGAGGGACAGGAGCGCCGAGGTCAGGAACCCGCCGGCGAGGCTGTCGCACGCGAACAGGGTCGAGATGCGGGTGAGCGTCCGGCGGCTGTCGGGGGACAGCGGCGGACGCGGCCCCTGGTGGGCCGACTCGACCGCCGGTGTGAGGCGCAGGTAGAGGAGCGCCGCGACCAGCAGGAGCAGGGCGTACACGCCGACCGAGAGACGGAACGACATCGCCGTGTCGACCCCGCCCACGTGGCGCAGCAGCGTCGGGAGACCGGCCATGAGCCCCCCGAGGGCGTGCCCGGTGTCCTGCACGACGTTGTAGATGGCGAACAGGCGCGTGCGCGCGTCATGGCCGGAAGTCGCCGGCAGGATCACCTGGTCGATGATGAGGGAGGCGCCGCGGTCGCGCCCCATGCCGTTCAGCATCCCGAGGAAGGAGGCGGCCCCGACCACCAGGGCGTCGCCGCCGACGGCGAGAACGAGACCGCCGAGGGCCCCGAGCGCCGCGAGCAGCACGAGGACGCGGCGGCGCCCGACGGCGTCGCCGCGCCAGGTCGTCAGGAGCGCCGCGAGGGCGTTGCCGGCGAGCCCGGCGCCGACCACGACGCCGATCGCCCCGGTCGTGAAGCCGAGCGCCGCCAGGTGCAGACCGCACAGGACGCTGATCATCCCGACGGCGAGGGCGCGCAGGAAGGCGCCGGCGAAGAGGACGCCGCGGTCGGTCATCGGATGGGGCGGCGGCCGGATGGCCGCGCCAAGAGGGCTGGATGGCGGGGTCGACGGGGCTCGAACCCGCGACCTCCGGCTTGACAGGCCGGCGTTCTAACCAGCTGAACTACGACCCCGCTCTGTCCCGGACAGGCGCGCCCGCTACTGCGAGCGAAGGCCAGTGGTGGGCGATACTGGATTCGAACCAGTGACCCCCTGCTTGTAAGGCAGGTGCTCTCCCGCTGAGCTAATCGCCCAACGAGTCCTTGGCGCGCTGTGTAAAGTCGGAATGCTAGCGGCCGGGCCGGATCGTGTCAAGCGTTCCCCCGGCTGGCGCTCAGACGTGGTGCAGGGCGCCATCGAGGACGTCGAGCAGGCGATCGATCTGGCGTTGCGTGACGATGAAGGCCGGCATGAGCAGAATCGCGGCGCCGTCCCCGCTGGTCGTCAGCTGGATCCGGGCCCGGGAAGCGGCCCCCGTGATCGACGCGACGCGCTGCGCGGCCGTCATGCGGCGCGAAGAGCGGGGCGCGCGGCCCGGCGCGAGCTCCATGGCCAGGAGAAGACCGCGGCCGCGTACCTCCGCCACCCGGTCGGGGTGGGCGCGGCGCAGCCCCTCGAAGCGGTCGCGGAGCAGGCGGCCCATCGTCAGGGCGCGCTCCACCAGACGCTCCTCCTTCAGGAGACGGATCGTCGCGCGCGCCGCCGCGCAGCTGACCGGGTGGCCGCCGAACGTCAGCCCGTGGTTGAAGCCGTGGCGGCGCAGCCACGCTCCCCACGAACGCTCGAAGACGACTGCCCCGAGGGGAGCGTAGCCTCCCGTCATCCCCTTGGCGCAGACGATGGCGTCGGGAACGAGCCCCACCGACTGCGAGCCGAACCAGCGGCCGGTCCTCCCGAACCCGGTGACCACCTCGTCTGCGATCAGCTTGATGCCGTGGCGATCGCAGAGGGAGCGCAGCCCGCGCGCCAGCGTCCGCGTCAGCGCCACCGCCCCCGAGTTCCACATGACCGGCTCGACGATGACCGCGGCGAAGGTCTTCGCGCCGTGCCGTCGGAGCGTCCGCTCCGCCCGCTCGAGGGCCAGCGCCCCCGCGCGCTCCCAGTCCCCCCCGGCCTCCTTCCGCAATGCATGCGCGGAAGGAGACTTGATGGCCCATGGCCGCGGGTCACCGTGCCTGGTGACCGGGAAGCCGCAGAGATTCTCGACGGTCATCGTGTCGCCGTGGTAGCAGGGGGTGAAGGTGAGGACACGTTTCCGTCCGGTCACCAGGCGCGCGGCGCGGCAGGCGTTCTCGATCGAATCCGACCCGCCGATGCCAAACTGTGGTGTCGTCAGGTGCCGCGGCAGCACGGACAGGAGATCCTTCGTGAGCGCCAGGCGCACATCCGCGAAGACGGAGGGAGAGACCCAGGACATCCGCCGTGCCTGCGTCGCCATCGCCCGGGCGACGTCATCGCGCCCGGCACCGATGTTGTTGACGAAGTACTGTCCGAACCAGTCTTCGACGGTCACTCCGTCGGCCCTGGTCAGTGTCATGCCGCGACTGCGGATGAACGTGTTGGCGCGGGTGGCACGCCGCGAGTCGGGATCGCCCGCGTACCAGAGATTGAGATGGAAGGGAGAGTCGGCGCGGCCGCGCATGCCGGAGGGCAGTATAGCCTGCGGTCAGGACGGCGATGACCGCGCCGGCTCCAAGGCGCGCAGCGGCGACTACTTCTTCGCCGCCGGGATCGCCGGCGGGTTCCACGACTTCGACGAGAGGGTCACCTTCATCGTGACGGTGGTCCCGTCGGTGCTGTCGCCGCCGGTCGGCCCCGGCCCCGGCGCCGTGAACGTCTTGCTGAAGGGGTCCTGCAGGCTGATGGTCATCCCGGTCAGCTGTTTTCCCAGCGCCTGGGAGATTTGAGGAATCCCCAGGCTCGGGGACCTCGGCTCCTTCTTCGGCTCGAATCCGGAGACGTCGGAGGTCGTCGAGGTGGTCAGCTTGTCGGTCCAATCGTTGAAGCCGCCCGGGATATTCGCGATGTCGCAGACCAGCTTCTTGAGGTCGCAGAGGACCATGCCGCTCAAGGCGGCGTAGACGCTGCCGCTCCCCTTGATGATGGTCGTGTTCGTCCCGAATCCGTCCGCCGGCGAATCGCGATAGCGGGACTGCTCGACGTCGTCCACCGTATACCTCGCGGGCACGAACATCGGGTTCTTCGACGGGTCGAGCTTGCCCGAGGTGATCGTCTCCTCCATGCCGTCCATTTCGGGCGGGGAGGCCATCCAGCCGACGAACCGGTCCTGCTCCGACAGCTCGGTCATGGACACCGCCGACATGAGGCTCGGCGGAGGGGAGCCGGGGATCGGCATGCTGAGGGGGACCTCGAACTTCACCGTGCGGTTTCTCTTGAAGGCGCCGTCGGTGAGCGAGTCCTTGGGGACGGTCCCGAACTCATGCGTGCCGACCTGGGTCATCTCGATCTGGATGAACATCGCCTGCTGTCCGGCCAGGGTCTTCCTGTCCACCGGCGCGGCTCCCGCGGGCGGCGACGCGATGGCACAGGCGACCGCGACGAGGAGGGCGTGGAAAGAGAACGAGACAAGGAAGCGCGTCACTGCGGACCTGCGATGCGAGTTCATCGGTCGCTCCTGAGCGAGTCGTGAGGTCGGGCGCGGCGCTGACTGCGGACTATAGCGCAGCGAGCCCCGTTGACAGCCCCGGGGCGGCTCTTTAGGCTCCGTCCCCATGACGACAACCGAAGCAGGGATCGGGCGGGTGGGAGGAGCGCTTCTGGTGGCCATGATCGCTGGGGCGGCCGGGACGACGGCGGCCGCGCCGAAGGGAGCGGCCGCCACGGCGCCGATCCGGGTCGCGGTGGACGCGCGCGAGGCGGGGCGCCACCTGCTGCACGCGAAGCTGACGATCCCGGCGAAGCCGGGACCGCTCGTCCTCGCCTACCCGAAATGGCTCCCCGGCGAGCACGGCCCGACCGGCCCGAACGTGGACATCGTCGGCCTGTCGTTCACGGCGGCGGGGAAGCCGCTCCCGTGGACCCGCGATCCCCGCGACGTGTACCAGTACCGGCTCGAGGTGCCGGCGGGTGCGGCGGTGGTCGAGGCGGCGCTCGACTTCGCCATCATGACCGGCTCCGGCGGCTTCACCTCCGGCGGCTCCTCGACCGACAACCTGGTCATCGTGTCGTGGAACCAGGTGATCCTGTACCCGGCCGGGCCGAACGGCGACGACATCCCGTTTTCACCGAGCCTCGTCCTGCCGGACGGGTGGAAGTCGGCGACCGCCCTCGAGACGACCGGGAGCGGGACCGATCTCAACTACAAGACGGTCAGCCTGACCACGCTCGTCGATTCGCCGGTCCTGGCCGGGCGCTACTTCCGGACCGTGCCGCTCACCGAGCCCTCCGACCCGCACCCGGTGCGTCTCAACATCGCGGCCGACAGCCAGGCGGCGCTCGACGCCAAGCCGGAGGTGCTCGACCGGTTCAAGCGCCTGGTCGCCGAGGCGACGACGCTGTACGGCGCGCGCCACTACCGGAAGTACGACTTCCTCCTGACCCTCAGCGACCACACCGCCCACTTCGGCCTCGAGCATCACGAGTCGAGCGACAACCGGGTTCCGGAGCGCTTCCTGGTCGATCCCGATGTCTTCTTCATGCACGGGGACCTGCTGGCGCACGAGATGACCCATTCCTGGAACGGCAAGTACCGCCGGCCGCGCGGCCTGCAGGCGAACGACTACCTCCAGCCGATCGACTCGAGCCTGCTGTGGGTGTACGAGGGGCTGACCAACTTCCTCGGCGACACCCTCGCGGCGCGCAGCGGTCTGTGGACGCCGGAGCAGGCGCGCGACGCGCTGGCCTGGGACGAGGCCAACCTCGGCGCCCAGCCGGGCCGCCGCTGGCGGCCGCTGGTGGACACCGCCACTGCGGCGCAGCTGCTCTACGAGGCGAACGATGCCTGGCAGTGGGACCGGCGCAGCACCGACTTCTACGAAGAGGGGACGCTCCTCTGGCACGAGGTGGACAGCATCATCCGGGAGCGCAGTCGCGGCGCGAAGTCGCTCGACGACTTCTGCCGCGCCTTTCTCGGCGGCGCCGACGGCCCTCCCGAGGTGAAGTGGTACGACGCCGAGGAGGTGTATCGCACGCTCGAAGGGGTCGTCTCCTACACCTGGAAGGCGTTCTTCGAGGAGAGGGTGTATGGCCTGCGCAAGGAGCCGCCCCTCGACTGGCTGGAGCGGACCGGCTGGCGGCTTGCCTTCAGCGACGAGAAGCCGCCCCTCCTGAAGGCGCGCGAGGAGGTGGACGACGTCGCCGACGAGCGCCACTCGCTCGGGTTCCTGCTGCGCAAGGACGCCACGGTCGTGGACGTCTTCCAGGGTTCGCCGGCCGCGAAGGCGGGACTGGCGCCGAGCATGACGGTCGTGGCGGTGAACGGCCGGCGTTACGACCGGAAGATCCTCGAGACGGCGCTGCGCGAGGCGAAGACCGCGCACCAGCCGATCGAGATCCTCGCGGAGAACGGCGAGTTCTTCCACACCTTCAAGGTGGACTGGACGGGCGGGGAGCGCTACCCCCGTCTCGAGCGGATCGACTCGAAGCCGGACACACTGAGCGAGGTCCTGAAGCCGCGCGCGTCCCGCTGAGGGACCGGTCGGGGGAAAAGCGTTGCCCCCGGACGCCGCACCTCCTAACATGATCGCCGTGATCGTCCCGCGCGCCTTCCTGCCCGGCCTTTTCCTGGGGATGCTTGCCGCGGCCGGGTTGTGTCGGGCGCAGGAGCCGCCCCCGCCGGCTGGAGAGACGCCGCCACCCGCGGCGCCGGGGCCGGCGGTCTCGACCACCGGACGCATCCTCGGGCGGGTGACCGATGCCGGCAGGCCGGTGCAGGCGGCGCAGGTCCGGCTCGTCTCCCGCTCGGAGTCCGGGCTCCTGCGCGTCACCAGCACCAACCAGAAGGGAGAGTACCGCTTCAAGGAGCTGCCGACCGGGACCTACGACGTCGAGGTGGAGGCGGACGGGTTCCGTCCCGGGCTCAAGCCGGGGGTCGAGGTGAAGGCCCCCTTCCAGAACATCGTGGATGTGCCGCTGAGCCGCCCCGGCACGCCGGGCACCCTGCCGATCCCTCCCGGGGTGGCGGGAGCTCCGGGGCAGGGGGTGCCGGGTCGTGCGGCCGATCCGGGGCCGCCGGCGGAGCCTCCCCCCGCCCCCGCGACCGTGCGCGGCAAGCTCAGCGATGGGGATCGCCGTCCGGTGGTGGATGTCTCCGTCCTGCTCGTGGCGCAGCAGGGGACGCGCCTCTACCAGGCGATCTCCGGGCCCGACGGCGCCTTCACGATCGACGGGGTGATTCCCGGGAAGTACCGCGCCGTCGTCCGGTCGCCGGGGCACATGCCGGTGGATCTGAAGACGGTGGACGTGCGGCCGGTCGCGGGCCTGACGCTCAACCTGTCGCTCGTCGATTTCCCGCTGAACTTCAAGGCGCGCGCCGAAGGGTCGCCGCCGCCCGAGATGCCGCGCCCGCTTCCCGTGTCGGGGAATCCCGCCACGCCCCCCGC